>Ga0194112_10003624_pt1 | contig 21445 bp, 17 predicted proteins | sample TA2MahC400mmetaG_FD_146191 | JGI IMG/M metagenome (GOLD analysis project Ga0194112, IMG submission 146191) | Freshwater microbial communities from Lake Tanganyika, Tanzania - TA2015016 Mahale Deep Cast 400m | ecosystem: Environmental > Aquatic > Freshwater > Lake | place: Tanzania: Lake... | reverse complement strand
GAATCCGGGACATCCATACTGCTGTGCGCTGGGATGCCGGCGATATGCTTTCCTTTTTTAAGGCTATTGGTTTTGACCGTTCTCCATTTATCAACCTTAGGAAACACTTGGATTGAAGTTTTCCCCCTAAAGGGAAGCTTCCGTGGTGCAACAAACATAAACAACCTGAGCGGAAGAAGGCAATGGCTGCGGAGATATCTTATAGTAGGGGCTAAAAAATGAGGTATGCAGAGACAGGGTTCAATTTAGAAATTGATCTATCCCGAGGAAGCATTGAGAGGGTAGAAACTGACCCAAAATTAACTGAACTTCATTTTGGGGGTCTCGGTACTAACGCTAAGGTATTATGGGATAGGGTTCCTCCTGAAACTGAACCCTTTTCTCCTGATAATTTACTGATATTTAGCACCGGTCTTCTGGGTGGCACACCCGCTCCTGGTGCAAATCGCACCATTGTTTCGAGCTTTTCTCCTCAGACCCAGTTAATGGCATATTCAATGATGGGGGGATTTTTTGCACCAGAATTGAAGTATGCTGGTTACGACAAAGTCATCATTCGCGGCCACTCTCCCAGTCTGGTTTATTTGTGGATAAATAATGACAGAGTAGAAATACGTGATGCCGGTTATCTACAGGGTAAAGGCGCTCTTGAAACTACCGAACTTATTCGACAGGAGTTGAAGGAGCCGAAAGCCCAGGTGGCTGCTATCGGCCTTGCAGGTGAACATAAGGTCTATTTTGCCTCCATCGAGCATATGATGAGAAGTGCCAGTAGATTAGGGTTGGGTGCTATTATGGGAGGCAAAGGATTAAAGGCGATAGCAGTTCGTGGAACAAAGGACCTCAATATTGCCCGGCCGGCAGAATTTATAGAGCTTTGCAATGAAATTCTAAAATACATAGAATGGCGAAGGGAAAAACCTATTAAGGGAGTACCGCCGATTTTGGCTACTCTTGGGTCACCACAGGAGATAGCAGTAAAAGATGAAAATTGGCATACTACCAGCTTCTCCTGGGGAAATGCCCGCCAAAGAAGACCAGATTTTTGGAACGAAGAAACCGAAAAGAAGTGGGCGGAGATTCAAGATAAATCGGTAGAGCGGTTAATAAGTTGCTATAACTGTCCGATGAGATGTGGAGGAATAATCCGCCACCCAGAACTTGAAAGATATATGATGAAATGCTACTCGAAACTTACTTATATAATGGCAGCCTTTGCAGATGACCTTGCTTTTGGTTTTAGAATCGTTGGTCGTGCTCAGGAATATGGAGTGGACGGGTTTACAACACCACAGGTTATGGCCTTTGCGGTTGAACTTTACGAAGCTGGCATTTTAACTGACCAGGACATGCCAGGATTTCCTTCCAATAAGGAGGAGAGATTCTTCTGGTTACTTGAAAAGATTGTTCGGCGAGAAGGGATAGGGGATATCTTGGCCAATGGTGTCTATTGGGCAGCTCGTCAGATTGGCAGAGGGGCAGAGGCATACGATCATAATACTACTAAGAAACATGAGCAGATGGTTATTAAGTTAGGAATGCTAAATCCTTTATTTTACCTTATGTATGGTACTGGGGAGAAGTTAAACATTACCCAAATTGAAGGGCAAATCCCCCAGGCCCCTCTTCCAGAAGATGTGAGAGAAGAGTTTGTAAAGGATTGGATCCAGGTTCCTCATAAGTATGAGAAAGAATTTAAGGAATTTATTCTGAAGTGGGAGAACCGTGGAGAATACGCATTCCCATTTTACCCGCCCATTGATGTAATTTGTAAATTGGTTGAATGGCAAGAGACGATGCACTACATTGATGACTTCACAGGGGTCTGCGCCGGTCTGTCATCGTTTCCGATAAAGCCTCCGTATCATATAAACAATTACCCACGTATCATCTCAGCTGCAACGGGGTTAGATATCGATGAAGCTGAACTATGGAAAATAGCCAAGAGGAATCGAAACTTGGTTAGGGCCATTAATATCAGAAGAGGCTTAAAGAGAAAGGATGAGCGTCCACCAGAGGACCATTGGAAGAAAAGGTTTCCAGAGTATGAGGCTAAGTTACAAGACGAATATTATAAATTTAAGGGATGGAATAATGAAGGTGTCCCCACTAAAGAAACATTGAACCAGTTAGGTTTGGATTATGTTAGCGAAGACCTTGAACAGAGAAGGATTTTATAAAATGGAAAAGAAGAAAAAAAAGGTGAAAGTAATCAAGATTGATGTTGATAAGTGCAATGGTTGTCGGGCATGTGAGGTAATCTGTTCAGCCTTCCACTCTGCACCAAAATATAGCGGCAATAATCCAGCAAGGTCCAGGATTCGGGTCCATTTTGACCCATTAAGAAATATTTATGTTCCGGTATTGGCCAGTCACTATACCGCAGCCGAGTGTGCGGGCAGAAACACATACATAATGGATGAAAAGGAGCATGACGAATGTACCTTCTGCGGAGCCTCCTGTCCATCCAGAGAGCTTTTCAAAGAACCCGATTCCAGTCTACCTTTAAAATGCGATATGTGTGAAGATGATCCGCCACAAGAGAAGCCCTTGTGTGTCCAGTGGTGCATAGATGATGCCCTGACTTACGAGGAAAGGGAGGAGGAAGTAGAAGAAGAGGTAAAGCTGGAAGAGCTGGATATAGGATTGGAATCATTAGTAGACAAATATGGATTGCAGAAGGTAGTGGACACTGTTGCCCGAATGTCAAAGAAGGAATAACCCCTCCCTTCCTCCCCTTAATTTAAGGGGAGGCGAGGTGAGGTTATTCACGAAAGAAGAGGATTGAAAAAGATAATGGAGATTTTACCCCTCGCCCCCTTCAAGGTGGTAATAGATGGCATAAAAGAGGCAGGTGGAGAAGCCGACAAATTCTGCTATCAATGCGGAAAATGTGAGACTGTTTGTCCTTGGAATCGCGTAAGAAGATTTTTTGTTCGCAGAATGATCAATCAGGCAAAATTTGGCGTGGTTCCTTTCGAATCCGAAGACATATGGCTATGTGCCACCTGCCGTAATTGTGTCGAGCGGTGCCCCAGAGGCGTAGAAATAATAGATATTATGAGGGCTATGCGCAGGATTTTGGTGCCAGACGGTGTAGTTCCTGCGAGCATCCCCAATCTTCGGAGTGTAATGACAAGCATTGCCAGTGTAGGTAATCCCTGGGGACAAGAACCGGAGGCCCGGGCAAATTGGGCTAAAGACCTGGGGGTAAAGGAGTTCGGCGAGAACACTGAGCTACTCTATTTCCCCTGCTGCTATCCCAGCTATGACCCAAGATTAAAGAAGGTAGCTCAAGCCACGGCAAGTATCCTAAATAAGGTAGGGGTAGATTTTGGGATATTAGGCTCCAAGGAGAATTGCTGCGGTGAGAGTGTGCGCAAAGCGGGCAATGAGGCATTATTCAAACGCCTTGCCAGGGAAAACATCAAAACTTTTATCGAAAATGGGGTAAAGAAAATCCTTGTTTCTTCACCCCATTGCTACTATGCCTTCAAAAACGAGTATGCCGAATTCAAGGTCAATTTTGAGATGGTTCATGTCTCCCAATATTTATTCGAGCTTATTAATAAGGGAAAGCTTAAACTCACCAATGAATATAGGAAGAAAGTCACTTATCATGACCCATGTTACCTGGGTCGACATAATGGGATATACGATGAACCCAGAGAGGTCTTGAAGAATATACCCGGTTTGGAACTGGTTGAGATGGCTGAGTCCCGGGAAAATAGTCTCTGTTGCGGAATGGGGGGAGGCAGGATTTGGATGGAAACTGCGAAGGGTGAAAGATTCTCCAACCTCAGACTGGAACAAGCGATTGGGGTTGGGGCAGAGGTGCTCGCAACTTCCTGCCCGTATTGCATCACCCAGTTCGAGGATAGCAGGTTAACCCTGAAGGATAGTGAGGTCATACAGATTAAAGACATCACGGAGATTCTTCAGGAAGTCATTTAACCCCTCCCTGCCTGCCGGCAGGCAGGCCTTCCTCCCCTTAACTAAGGGGAGGTTAGGTGGGGTTAGTATTAGAGATGAGGACATATAGAAGTGGAAAAAGAACAAATTGAACAGCTTTATAAAAGTTTCGCGGATAGTAATTTTGGAGACGTCATGGTAGTCGGTGGAGGGGTCAGCGGTGTCCAAGCCTCTCTTGATCTTGCCGCTTCGGGTTTTAAGGTTTACCTGGTCGACAAGGCACCTGCCATTGGCGGCCATATGGCCCAGCTTGACAAGACCTTTCCCACCAATGACTGCTCCATCTGAATACTTGCGCCCAAACTGGTCGAGGTCGGCCGGCATCCCAATGTAGAGATCCTGACCTATACTGAAGTTGATAGTATAGAAGGAGAAGCAGGAGACTTCAAGGTAACTCTGATTAGAAAGCCCAGATATATAATAGAGGACAAATGTACGGGTTGTACTACCTGCGTTGAATACTGCCCGGTCAAATACCCTGATCAATTTAATCAGGAAATATCGAAGAATAAGGCCGTCCATATATATTTCGCTCAAGCAATTCCACTTATCACTTATATAGATGAAAGCTGTCTTTACCTTAAAGAGAAGAAATGTGGTATTTGCGAATCTGTCTGTAAGAATAACGCTATAGATTTAAATCAAACGGCAGAGAAGGTGGAAGTAAAAGTAGCTGCGATCATTCTCTCTCCTGGCCTTGAGCCATTTGATCCTAAGCTTGTCCTGAGCGGAGCCGAAGGAGTAGGCAATGAATATGGCTACGGAAAGTTTGAGAACGTGGTAACCAGTATGGACTATGAACGGCTTTTATGTGCCACCGGGCCATACGAAGGTGAGATACTTCGTGCTTCCGACAAGAAGCATCCCCATAAAATAGCCTGGATTCAATGCGTCGGTTCAAGACAGGTTAACCCCCAGGGTGGTAACAGCTATTGTTCAACCGTATGCTGCACATATACCCAGAAACAGGTAATTTTGACAAAAGAGCATGACGCAGATGCAGAGTGTACGGTATTCCATAACGATATTCGTTCCTATGGCAAGGATTTTGAGCGATTCTACCAAAGAGCAGAGAGACTTCCCGGGATTAGGTTTATAAGAAGCTATCCATCAATAGTAAAAGAGAACCCGGAAACCAAGAATGTAACCATACGATATTCTACACCCGACGATGGAGTAAAAGAGGAAGAATTCGATATGGTGGTATTATCCGTTGGATTGAACCCTCCTGCTGATGTGAAGGGCCTGGCAAATAAATTCGGCATCGAGCTCAATTCTCACGGATTCTGCAAAACCAATCATGTTAATCCTATGGAGACCTCTCGCCCCGGAATTTTTATAAGCGGAGCCTTCCAGGGTCCCATAGATATTCCCGAGTCGGTTTTTACCGCCCACGGAGCTAGCTCCCAATGTGGTGAACTCCTTGACTACCGGCGGGGGAAGCTGACCGAAGAAAAGATATATCCGCCGGAAAGGGATGTCTCCAAAGAGGAGCCGAGGATAGGAGTCTTTGTGTGTCATTGCGGGGCTAATATCGGAAGGGTAGTAAGTGTTCCTTCCACAGTTGAATATTGCAAAACCTTACCCAATGTTGTCTACGCTCAGGAACAGCTATTTTCATGTGCTGCTAATTGTATCAAAGAAATAACAGACGTGACAAAGGAAAAAGGGCTCAATCGAGTGGTTGTCGCTGCCTGTAGCCCCAGAACCCTTGAAATGTTATTCCGGGAGACCCTTCGGGAGGCTGGAATTAATCAATATTACTACGAAATGGCAAATATTAGGGAGCATAACTCCTGGGTCCACTCGAGAGAAAAGGAAGAAGCCACACATAAGGCAAAGGATATAATCAGGATGTCGGTAGCACGAGCTTACCATTTGGAGCCACTTCGGGAATTTGATCTGCCAGTAAACAAGAGGGCGTTAGTGGTTGGTGGAGGGATAGCCGGCATGACTTGTGCTCTCTCCATAGCCAACCAGGGACATGAGGTTCATCTGGTGGAAAAGGAACGAGACCTGGGGGGAATGGCACGAAAAATTCATCATACCCTGGAAGGGCTGGATGTTCAGGCGTATTTGCGTGACCTTATAAGAAAGGTATATCAACACCCCCTAATCCATGTATATACGGATGCTACGATCACGGAGGCTACCGGTTATGTTGGGAATTTCGTAACCAAGGTGAAGTCTGAAAGAGGGATCACAGAGATAAAACATGGCGCAGCCGTCATCGCTACTGGTGCTGATGTATATAAACCTACTGAATACCTTTATGGAGAAGATGACAGGGTAATGACCCACCTTGAGTTGGAGGAGAGACTCGCCAAAGGAGATGAAAAGGTCATTAACGCAGAAAGTCTCGTAATGATCCAATGCGTAGGCTGTAGAACCGAAGAGAGAAATTACTGTAGCCGGATATGTTGTAGCGAGTCTATAAAGAACGCATTGAAACTAAAAGAGATAAACCCCAAGATGGATATCTACATTCTCTTTCGGGATATGAGAACTTATGGGTTCAAAGAGGATTATTACAGGGAAGCGGCAGATAAAGAGGTAAAGTTTATCCGCTATGAACCGCAAGATAAACCTCAGGTGGAAGCTGGTGAGTCGGAGGAGGGGCGGCCCGTTCTAAAGGTCACCGTGACGGATTATATTTTAGGGAACAAGCTTGAAATTGATGCGGATATCATTGCTTTGGCTGCTGCCATTGTTCCCTCCCCAGGAAGCAAGGAAATATCCCAATTATTCACGGTACCTTTGGGCCAGGATGGTTTCTTCCAGGAAGCCCATGTCAAATTAAGACCTGTTGAGTTTGCCGCGGATGGAGTTTATCTTTGTGGAATGGCTCACTATCCTAAGCATATAACGGAAGCGATTAACCAGGCTTATGGAGCTTCGGGCAGGGTCTTAACGCTTCTCTCACATGATACGGTCGTCGCCTCCGGCTCTGTTTGCGAGGTGGATGAGAAGAAGTGTATTGGGTGTGGGGCATGTATCTCAGCCTGTACGTATGGTGCCATAGAGTTTCGTGAGACCCGACAGGGCAAAAAGGCTTCGGTTATCCCTGTTATCTGTAAAGGAGATGGTCTCTGTAACGCAAAGTGTCCAACAGGGGCTATTCAACTAAAGCACTATACTGATGAAGAGCTGTTAGCCCAAATTGACGCGGCATAACTCCCCCTTCCCCCTCTTAATTTAAGAGGGGGAGCGTGGAGGGGGCGTTAATTTAAGGGGGGATGAAGGGGGGTTAGGGTTATAGTTACGAAGCCTGTTTGAGTGAAAAATAGACTATAAACAATGGACAATGGACAATGAACAATGAACTATGAACAATGAACTATGAACAATGAACAATGGACAATGAACGATGAACGATGAACAAAAAAGAGAGTACTACTGTTCATCGTTTAATGTTCATCGTCCTAAGAAGGTGAGAACCAATGAGCGCAGTACTTAAATTTAAACCAAGAATCTTAGGCTTTGTATGCCATTGGTGAGCATACGGCGCTGCTGACATGGCTGGAGTTTCCAGACTGCAATATACAACGGAAATGAGGCTTATACGCGTCATGTGTTCCGGTAGAGTCGACCTGGAATTTGTACTCAGGGCTTTCTCAAATGGAATGGACGGGGTGTTTATTGGTGGTTGCCGTTTAAATGAATGTAATTATATCACTCATGGAAATTACCATGCACTAAACATGGTGCTTCTATGTAGAAAGATAATGGGACACATAGGGCTGAACCCAGATAGGTTGAGGATCGAATTTATGTCTTCCGCTGAAGGAATGATTCTTGCCGAAGTTACTAATGATTTTGTCAAGAAGGTGAAGGAGTTAGGACCTCTTGGCAAAGGCGAAGGAATAGAAAAAAATGAATTAAAGTCCAAACTTGCAGAAATTACAAAGTTAGTCCCATACATTAAGGTGATGAAAAATGAGAAGCTGGCGTCTCGTCTTGAGAACCCAGAGGAATATGACAAACTTTTCACCAAAGACGAAATAGACAAGTTACTGAGCGAAGTAATCTCGTACTATATCGCCCCGGAAAAGTGCCAGGCCTGTATGATTTGCGCTAATAGATGTCCTGTAGAGGCGATCATAAGTGCCAAGAACCAGATCCATGTGATTGATCAAGAGAAATGCATAAAATGCGGGACTTGCTTTGAAGCTTGCCCCCCTCGATTTGGTGCGGTGACGAAGATTTCTGGCGAGCCTGTTCCGGCTCCTATTCCTGAGGAAAAAAGAACTATAGTCAGAAAGGGTAAAGAAAAATAAAGAAAGCAATGCTCCATGACCAGAGGGCACCCTCGAACCATTAGAATTTATAACCCCTCTCTATTCCCCCCTTAATTTAAGGGGGGATGAAGGGGGGTTGAGGAGGATAACTTTTGCCATCCCGAGAAATATTCTGGAATATATCGTACAGTTACGTGATGTACATATTGGCAGCTATCGCTGTAGCCTTCTGGGTGTTCAGTATCTACCGGCGCTTTAAGTTATGGCATCTGGGGAAGTCAGATGACTGCTCTAAGAATATGGGCAAAAGAATACTGGTTTTCATCCGCACCACGGTTTTGGATGTTTTAGCCCACCGGCGCTTTCTTCGCGATCCCTACCCCGGGATTATACACCTAATCATCTTCTGGGGTTTCGTCATACTCCTTTTGGCTGCGGCTATTGATGCTGTAACCCATTACTCCAATCGTCATATCATTGGTACTCCTTACCTGTGGTTCTCGCTCATAGTTGATATTGGGGGCATCCTGGTTCTTATTGGGATAATCATGGCTGCCTGCCGCCGTTACATCTGGAAACCAGAGAGGCTGAATACCTTACTCGATGATGGCATCGTTACGGCGTTGATTGCAGTAATACTTATTACTGGTTTCATGGTTGAAGGGCTACGGCAGGCGGCTACCGAACTAACCCTTCACCCTGACTGGGCAGTATGGTCCCCGGGCGGATTTGTCTTCGCAAAAGCCTTTGCCGGCATGAGCCAGAACTCGCTTTTGTTCTGGCACAGGTTTTTATGGTGGTTCCATGCGGCGCTATCCATTGGTGCCTTCGTTTATGTCGGTCTGTTTTTTTCTAAATTGCAGCATATTGTCGTATCTCCATTGAATATCTTCTTCCGCTCCCTAGGACCCGTGGGGGCCCCTGCCCCGATTGACATTGAAAAAGCTGAGACCCTTGGTGTTGGGGACATTAAGGATTTCACATGGAAGCAGCTCCTTGACTTGGACGCTTGCACCAACTGCGGTCGCTGTCAGGATGCCTGCCCGGCGTGGGCGACAGGCAAACCCCTTTCGCCAAGGAAAGTTGTGCAGGATCTCAAAGTCCACATGCTAAAGGCATCTGGGAATCAGGCAAATCAATCCAACAACGCTCCGACCTTGGTTGGGGAAGCACCAAGCGAAGCCGAAATCTGGTCATGCACCACCTGTGGTGCTTGCCAGGAGACATGCCCCGTCTATGTGGAACACATTGTAAAAATAATTGACCTCAGACGTAACCTGGTGCTTGCGCAAAGTAAGATGCCAGAAACTGCCCAGCTTATGCTCAGAAATATGCAATCAAGAGGACACCCATGGGCTGGAATGCAGTCACTGAGGTTGAGGGGAGACTGGACAAATGGCCTGGAACTTAAAATATTGGCTGAAGGTGGTAATGCTCATACCCTGTTCTGGGTAGGCTGCACTGGGGCTCTTGTTGAGCGTAATGTCGAAGCTACTCTTTCCATGACGAGGGTGCTGAAAGCGGCTGGATTCGATTTCGGGGTTTTAGGTGATGCCGAGACCTGCTGCGGTGACCCGGCACGAAGAGCAGGGTATGAGTTCCAGTTCCAGATCATGGCGGAGCAAAATATTGAAATTTTCAAAAGCCGAAACATTAAAGAGATTATTACCTCCTGTCCCCACTGCTATAATACCATTAAGAATGAGTACCCTCGGTATGGCGGCGATTTCAAGGTGGTTCACTATACCCAGCTCATTGCTTATTTAATCAGGCAGGGCAAATTGAAACTTACCAATGAGCTCAATTCTATAATCACCTATCAGGACCCCTGCTATTTAGGCCGATATAACAGCGTCTATCTGGAGCCGCGCCGGATACTGAAAGCGATCCCTAAGACAAAGCTTGAGGAAATGGAAAGCTCGCGGAACATGAGTTTTTGCTGTGGCGGCGGCGGCGGACACATGTGGATAGAAGAACAGACCGGTACAACAAAGATTAACCAAATGCGTCTCGAAGATGCTCTCAAGACTCGGGCTGAGACTGTAGTGACCGCCTGCCCTTATTGTTTACAGATGTTCGAAGAGAGCATCGAACATAAAGGTATTAAGGACTCGTTAAAGGCAAGAGATCTTGCTGAAATAGTTGAAGCAGCATTAACAAAATGACGATGAACATTAAACGATAAACTATAAAAAATAAACGATAAACAGTTCATTGTCCATCGTTTATGGTTTAAAACGAGCTTCCTAACCTTAACCCTAACCCCTCTATTCCCCCCTTAGTCTAAGGGGGGATGAAGGGGGGTTAAGGCCCCCTTAAATTAAGGGGGGAATAGAGGGGGGTTACCGATTTTCGTGGTTCGCACGTGCCCTTTTGAATGGGGCATGGGGAGAGGAGTGAGTTATATGAATACTATCGTCTGTGTTAAACAAGTACCCGACCCTGAGATACCACCGGCCAAATTCAAGATTGACCCCGAGACGAAAAAGGTTATTCCTCCGGCAGGAGTGCCGCCTGTGATAAGCGTATATGATGAACGAGCGGTTGAGGCAGCATGCCGGCTCAAAGATAAGCACAAGGGCAAAATAACAGTGATCAGCATGGGGTCGGAGAAAGCTTCTGATGTGGTAAAGCACGCCATATCGATGGGGGCCGACGAAGGATTTGTCCTCCGGGATGAAGCCTTCGAAAACCTGGATAGCTTTGGTACTGCTTATGTCTTGGGGAAGGCTATCCAGAAAATTGGCGGGTATGACCTAATTCTATGTGGCCGACAGGCCGCTGACTGGGGTGCTGGTCAGGTTGGTTCAATTCTCGCCGAAATACTTGGCATCCCTGTAGTTACCCTCGCCTGTGATATCCAGGCAGTGGACAAGACGCTTAGGGTAAAGAGGATAGTGAACGATGGCTTTGAGGTACTGGAAGCTCCTATGCCAAGCCTGGTTACGGTCAGCAGTGAGATAGGGCTTCCTCGCCTTCCCGCTGGAATGCGCCTCATGATGGTTCGCAAAAAGCAGATTCCGGTCTGGAAGGCGCAGGATATTGGGGCTGAGTCCTCGCAGTTGGACAAGGCTAACGTCCATACCGAGATTACCAGTATTTCTGTGCCGACCCGGAAGACCGAGTGTGAGATAGTTACCGGGGTTACTCCTAACGAAGCGGCTGTCAATCTAGCCTTAAAGCTTATCAAGCTGATATGAGTGCTTAGAAAATAAGGTCCATAACCCCCCTTCATCCCCCCTTAACTTAAGGGGGGAATAGTGGGGGGTTACAAGGCGAACGGCATTTTCACGGTTCGTGGGAAGCCAAGCGGCTATGACAATTATAGAATGAACGGAGGATATTCAATGGACAGTCATAAAGGTGTTTTGGTTTGCGGTGAGATCGCTGAAGGGAAATTAGCGCCAATCACGATAGAACTCCTTGGAGTCGGAAGAAAGCTCGCCAATGAACTGGGCGAAGACTTAAGTATCCTATTGATGGGTAGCAAAACAGGTGGCTTGGGTCAGGAAGCAATCGCCTATGGGGCTGACAATGTCTATGTTGCTGAAGACAGTCTCCTGGATAATTATAACTCCGATGCCTACACTCAGGTAGCGGCTAACCTTTGCATGAAATTGCTTCCTTCTATTATGCTTTTTGGCCATACGGATATCGGTTGTGATTTAGCTCCACGACTAAATGGTCGCTTAGGGGGTGGGCTCGCTATGGATTGTCTGGCGTTATCCATTGACCCGGCGACCAAGCTCTTGGTCTCGACCAGGCCTGTCTTTGGTGGTAACGCCCACGCCACGATGATATCAAAGTCTGCCCGGCCTCAGATGGCTACTCTAAGGCTGAAAACAGTGGTGCCAGCAGAGCGCAATGATTCCCGGCAAGGTAAGGTTATTCCTGTAGAAGACAAGATCGACCCTTCGGCGCTCAAAGTCAGGGTTGTCGATCGGATAAAAGAGGAGGTGGAAGGGGTAAAGCTGGAAGACGCTGAGGTAGTCGTCAGCGGTGGCCGTGGCATAGGTGGTGCTCAAAACTTCGAGATGCTCCGGGAGTTAGCTCGCGTTCTGGGTGGCGCTGTTGGTGCTACCAGGCCTGCCTGTGACGAGGGTTGGGCGCCGGCGAGGCTCCAGGTGGGCCAGAGCGGAAAGGTGGTCAGCCCTAAACTATACATAGCCATAGCTCTCTCTGGCGCCATGTCGCATATCGCTGGCTGTATGGGATCAAAATACATTGTGGCTATAAATAAGGATAAGGAGGCTAATATCTTCAACGTAGCCCACTTCGGTATCGTCGCGGATTATAAAGAAGTCTTGCCTGCTCTGACCGCGAAACTAAAGGAGCTACTATCAGCATAAGCCGCAGATTTGTTAGTGTTCTGTCTCAAAAGACTTTACACATTTTGTCATTCCGGACTTGATCCGGAATCCAGTGTTTTCCGTCTGGATTCACGCTCAACGATCGGGTAGAGGACAAGCTTCAAGGGAATGACAACTTTTGGATCATTGTAAAACCCTGGCGAAAAGGAATGGATCAGAGGAGCAGTTAATAACCTCCAATCTTTTTTGCTAATGGGCAATTCTCAATGACACCCTTTCCCTTTCTCTCCCTTTTCCCCTGACCTCTCTACCCATCCCTGCCTGAAGATTCTCTCGATTCTTCAACCAATGATTCCCAAGCCATCTCTTAATTATCCTCTCGATGAGTCATTTGCCTGTCGGAAAAATATAGGAAAAAAGGAAATTTGCAAAAAAGTAAGAAAATATGTATAATAGCATCAAATAATAAAAAAGGAGGAAAAAATGCCAATTTCCGTACTCACCTCCAAAGGCCAGATGACCATTCCTAAAGAGGTTAAGAAGGCCTTAAACCTGCGACCTTCCGAGAAGGTGATCATTGTGGTCGAAGGCAACCGAGCAATCCTTCAACCGTTAAAAGGAAACCTCGTTGATATCGGTGGCTCCGTGAAGATAACGGACAGAGAAAAGCCTATCGAATTCAAGAAAGTTAGAGAAGAGGTTAAAAGACGAGTTGCCAAGAAGATTGCCACGAAGGGTTGAACCAATGGAGAATAAATTCGTCGACACCAATATATTTCTGAGATATCTCACCAAAGATGATCCTTCGAAATATGAGATATGCAGGCAGATGTTCAAGAGGGCGTTAGAAGGGGGAATAGCCATTTCAACATCAGGGATGGTCATCGCTGAGTTGATATGGACACTCCTGTCCTACTACAAAGTACCGAAAGCCGAAGTCATTGAAAAGGTTTCTGTGATTCTGGGTACTGAAAATCTACTCGTTCCTGATAAAGATGTCCTGGCAGACGCACTTGTCCTTTATGCGAGGAAGAATATTGATTTCGTTGACGCCTACAATGCTGTTTTTATGAAATATCAAGGGTTGCGCGAACTTTATTCATATGATGAAGATTTTGAGACGATTGAAGATATTGAAAGGAAGGAGCCTTAGTCCGTTTTCCAACGCTTTACCTGTCTACCCCTGCCCGCCGGCAGGCGGGGGCAAGCGCCTTACGGTGTGATTTGGGGTCGAATCTTTATCCTTGACTTTGCTTATATTTCACGAAAGTTTGCTTCTGAACCCAGGCTTTTTCCCCTGAAAACAAAGAAATATCTACACCGCCACCCTGTTGTTTCCTGCTTGGAATATACAAACTTTATGAACATTACCTAATGCAGTAGAACATAAAGCGGGAACATAAACCGAAATGGACAACAAATTCTCTTAGCCCTTCTTCGCTTATTTCACTATCGAAGGATCTGAGGAACTCAATGAAGCTACTGCTTTGTGCAAAGCCCCGATAGCCTCTCGCCTACTTTAAAGCTTTAATGACTGCCTCCGAATTCGTAATCCAGCCGTAGTGGTATTTGAGGTTAAATATGGTAGCTTCCTGCATGAACGGAGGGCCGCTGTTCATAGCGCAGTCCGCCATCAAGATTGGGAAATAGTCAAGGTAGAAGGCATCTCTCATAGTTGCCTCTACAGCGATGTTGGTAGTTATGCCGCCAAAAAGCAAGTACTTGATGTGATACATCTTGAGTATCATGTCCATGTTTGTCCCGAAGAAGGTGCTCAGCCTTTGACTTTCAACAATTATGTCGCCACTCAATGGCATAAGCTCATTGACTATCTCACTGCCCCATGTGCCGCGTATCAGTAATTTTTCCCGCCATTCAGGATGATCGCGGTAGGCATTAAGGTTGACACTCTTATACCAGAAGGGTGAATCGGGACCACCACACTCACGGAAATCAGCCGAGCACCGGTCAACAGTGTACACAATCTTGCACCCATGCGTCCGTGTCGCATCAATTACACGTTTGAAGGGAGCAATTATCTTCTGGCGCTTGGAGACATCGTGTACCCCAAGCAAATCAATCATTCCCCCCTTGCTGATGAGGGCATTTTGCATATCTACTACTACAATAGCCATTCTCTTCAGGTCTATTTCCAGCGGCTCTGGTTCAGCTTGGAGGATCGTGGAATTCTTCGTTGGATTGGAACTAGGCACCAGCGGGATTAACCTTTGATTCATTCATATCTCCTTTTCTTCTTCTCGCGGGACACTCGAATTTCCTTCCTTCTCCGGGACCCGCACTGTATACTGTCCAATCCTAGCCTGGCTCGGAGACACTGCTAATCTTTGTCTGGAGTAAAGGTTGATCTGCGTATCATTAGTTGTGTAGATTAATCGAATTGATCATGGTTTTTCCGTGTCTGGTGATAAAGCCTGAATCCTTGCTTCCAGCTTATCCAGGCGACTCCTGATTTCCTCCAAACCTTCAGAATCGCTGGACACCTCGCCCCCGTGCATCTCCCAGATCGCCTTCTGCGGGCGTCGGTTGATATTCAGCGAAAGGACATCGAAGCGGTTGTAATTCCCCACGATGTCGTGATGGAGCTTCGCCTCGATGATCTGCTCGATGTCTATTTCGGCGATCACCATACCCTCTTCGTTGGGATCTAGCGGGCCGGCAAGCAATTTCCCATTTGGTCCGAAGATACCGGAGAAGCCGATGCTGCCTTTACCAACCATCCGCTTTTTTTCTTCCGTATCCCCCAGAAGATTTGCAATTACTTTGGTGAAGACACTACAGGCAGCTATGGTAAAAACCTTCCCCTCGAAGGAGTGGGCGGCGCTGCGGATCTCGATGGTATGGCGGATGTCATGGTTGGATTCATCACCTGCCGGCTGCCCCGGGTAGTTGGCCGCATGCACCTGCTCCCCCTGGGCGAACAGAGCGAAGCGCGCCAATGGGTTGAGATTCTCGCCGCAGATCAGTGTCCCCACTTTGCCACAATCGGTGTCGTAAACACGCAGACTGCGGCCATCCCCTCCTCCCCAGGTCAGCTTTTCAATGAAAGTGGGGACTAGTTTACGGTGGCAGCCTATGATCTTTCCCTGGCAGTCGATCATCAGGTTGGAGTTGAAGATGGTGCCCAGCGTCTCGGGGATTTTTTCGTTGATCCCCATGACGACCATGGCGTTGGCCTGGCGGGCGCAATGGCAGAGCTTTTCAGTTGCAGGGCTGGGAACCGCTACGGCGTTTTTGACGAGTTCACAAAAATACTTTTTCCCGCGAAAAGGGTTGTCCAGTCGGTTCCAGTACGGATAGCCGGGGATGAAAACCTCAGGGAAGACGATGAGCTGGGCGCTTCGATTGGCAGCCTCCAGTATCAGCTGGCATGCTTTGTCCACAGTGGCCTCACAGTTTAGGAATACGGGAGCGGCCTGGATGGCCGCGGCTTTGAATTTAGGAAAAGTATCTCCCATGGGTTAAACCTCCTCATACATAAGGTGTCCAGATTTCTTTAATAAAATAGGCCTGACCCTCCCCCGGGGCCGACGTGAATTCCAGCCCCTAAAGGGTGCAGTAGGGTCACATCTTCAGATGTCATAAATTTCTCTAACTTCTTTCCAATGCCTCCCTGTGCTCGGGTACTTCTTGGTTCACAGAATATACCTCTCAGATTTCGAGTATCTTGGGGGCGAGTCTTATATTCTGATTCAATAACAATTAGATACAGACTATTCTATTGGTCTCGACATTTTTGTACCACGAAATCGATTATCAGGGCCGAAACGAAGCTCCCATTCCTCCTCAAACTCAGCTTGCAGTCTTAGGGGCTTTCGGTTTCTTGACTTAACAGGTGACAACCTCTTTTTCAAAGTTCAAGATATTCTTTTAGGGTTATTATCTTTACGTCTTTGTATTCTCGCAGTTGAAGGATCTCTTTGTCTCCGGTTACTAAGAGATCGGCCTTGCCATATATTGCACATTCAAGTATCCTGTTGTCAGGTTCATCCTTCAAAAGTTTGACCCGCCTGGTTGGCTTCACCAATTCAGCAAGCTCCGAAAGAGTGACAGCAACATGACTAAGTCCCTCTCTGTCACGGCCAAACTTTGAGGAGAAAACCGATAGAACCTCATCGATAATATCCATTGATATCAACAAAGAATCCTCTTCTTCGATGATCTTGATAATTGCCTTCTCAGCCAGACTTCCGGGAATGACAAACGCCGAGATAAAGATATTTGTGTCAAAAACCACTCTCACCTTTTTAAATACCTTTCCAGATCTTTCTCACTAAGAATCCCTTTCTCCTTTGCCTTGCGACTCCAGTAATCCTGAATCTGATAGAATTCCTTTTTGATTCTTTCCTTTCTGGCAAGCCGGAGGGCATCCTGAATCACCGCACTTAGAGGCTTTCCTTCCTCACGGGATATGTCTTCAATCTCTTTTGCAAGTTTTGGGGGAAGAGAGATTGTTTTTTTGACAGCAGTTCCCATCTTATTACCTCCACGCATCTTGGTATGAATAAATACTACCGGATATTATCCTACAAGTCAATCCCTAAACTACCTGACTTTAAGGTCGGGGTTTGCTCATGGCTGATCCTGCCCCTCCAGAGAAATGAATGAAAATTCTTCCAACCCATTTGCCAGACTCCATCGAACCATAAGACTTCCCCTGCTCCACCTCTCTACCGACAGATGGCAATTTGACATAAAAAATCTGCCCTGCCAATTTTTGAGCAAAATCATTTGTGCCCATAATAACCCTATTGTCTAATGAGATGATAGCGTTGACATAATTTAGAAAGGGGGTTAATTTTAATTAATAATTTCCTGAGAGGATGAAGATGGGCATTGAAGAATTGAGAAGCAAAATATCAGGCAAAGAGATTTATGTCTTAGGTAATGAAGCCATTGCCAGAGGGGCCATTGAGGCTGGGGTCTGGGTGGCATCGTGTTATCCGGGGACACCGTCTTCAGAAATATCCGATACCCTGTCTGAACTTTCCAAGTATTTTGATTATCATTTTGAATATTCCATCAATGAGAAAGTGGCTTCCGAAGTGGCAGCTGCAGTCGCTATTGCAGGAGGAAAGAGCATGGTCATTTTTAAAGGGGCGGGTTTTTTTGTCGCCTCAGATGTGCTCTTTCACCTCCCCTATGCAGGCCTAAACGGCGCCATGGTGATTGTGGCCTGTGATGAACCCAGCTTTTATAGCTCGGGTGATGAAGTGGATATGAGGTTGATGGGTCATGCCGCCTATATTCCAACCTTTGTTCCTGCAAACCCTGAAGAGGCCAAGGAGATGACCATCGATGCCTTTAAACTATCAGGAGAGATAAAACAACCCGTCATGTTGAGATGTACTACCAGAGTATGTCAGCAAAGAGGATTTATTAAACTCGGTCCAGTCCCAGAGGGAGAAACTCATACCATCGTTTGGGACATTAAGAAACCTTGGTGGCAGCAATTTGCCCTTGTGCCAGCAACCTGTATCCCGGGGAGATTGAGGTGCATTGAGGCCATCAATAGGGTTAAAGGGATTTGCGAAGAGTCAAAATACACAGAGTTTATCAAGGCCGATTCAGACATAGGAATATTGACCTGCGGTGTATGCCATGGGTATGGTCTGGAGGCATTAAAACTCCTAAACCTCAATGCCTCGACTTTTAAAGCGGGGCTCTCTTTTCCCTTACCTGAAAAGAGATTGAATGAATTTTTAAAAGGGATTAAGAAACTATTTGTCATTGAAGAAGTAGAGCCCTACTTGGAATTGCACGTCAAGGCCCTTGCCAAAGAGGTTAATCCAGGACTCGAGATCTTTGGAAAGACGAACGGGTATTTCCCCTTGCCCTTTGAATATGACACCTCGATAGTGGTCAAGGCCATGTCAAAGGCACTCGGCCTAACGTTACCGATTGACTATGAGGAAATGGAGGCGAAGGGAAAGGAGGTGAAGAAATTAATTTTTCCACGGCCTCCTGTTCTCTGCGCAGGATGTCCACATCGGGCAAGTGCCTATGCCATTAAAAAGGCCACCAGAGGCAAAGCGGTCTTTGTGCAGGATGTTGGTTGTTATGGTCTGACCTCTCCTCCGCCTCTGGATGTCGGCGATATCAGTCTGTGTATGGGGACATCCGTAGGTGTTCCATGTGGATTGAATTATGTTGTTGATAAGCCCGTGATCGGAATGATTGGAGACTCCACTTTTTTCCATGCAGGTTTGCCCGGTCTGGCCAACGCCGTTTATAACCAAGTCAATTTTACTCTCATGGTTTTGGATAACGGTGCGACGGGGATGACAGGATTTCAACCGAACCCGGCAACAGGTATTCGTGGAGGGGACAAACCAGGTAGAAAGATTGTCATCGAAGATGTTGTTAAGGGGATGGGGGTTGAGGATATCAAGGTGGTAGATAGTTACGATATCGAGAAGTTGGTGGATGCCATCAAGGATTCGGTCGCTTTTAAAGGAGTCTCTGTCATTATTTCCAGAAGAGACTGTGTCATTGTCAGCAACAAGAAGAATAAGGAGAGGGGTCTGAAAGCCACTCCTTATCGCATCGATCCCGAAAAGTGCAATGGTTGCTGGCTTTGTATCAACCAGTTTGGATGTCCCCCTATTGAAAAGGATGGTGAGGTAGCCAAAATTATTTCAGAGGAATGCAATGGCTGCGGTGTTTGCTCAGAGGTATGCCCGTCAAAGGCTATTGGGATGGAGAGTTAGAGATGGATAAATTTGAGATATTGGTTGCAGGCACTGGTGGCCAGGGGGTACTTGTCCTTGGTGGGTTGTTGGATCGAGCAGCCAGATTGAGTGGTTTCAAGACTGTTATCGGGAGCGAGATTCATGGCATGGCACAAAGGGGTGGGCCTTTGACGAGCTATACTCGAATCGGTGAAGATGTCCATGGTCCGATCATCTCTGTAGGATGTGCCGATGTGATCATCAGTCTCGAATTGATCGAGGGCTTAAGACACATCGAACGATTGTCCGAGAATGGCTGGCTGGTCGTAGCAGAGACAAGGCTTCCATCCAGTGCAATGTGGTTAACGGGGACGCTATATCCAGAAAGGGATGAAATCTTAGTCGCCATGAGAAAGTTCACAGATAAGATTACGATATTGGATCCTTATAAAATTGCACATCAGGCGGGTAGCATAAGGGCTACGAATTTGGTTATGCTTGGGGCTACTTGTGCAGCCGTTGCTCATTTTCCCATTACCCAAGAAAGCATCAAGCAGGCCATCAGGGAGTCTTTCCCGGAAAAGCTGATCGATGTAAATATCAAGGCCTTCGAAGGAGGAATGAGGACCATATCTCTCAAGGAAATCGCTTGACAAAATAACCAATTTTGTTATCAAGATATCGAGATAAACCTGAGGGTTAAATTGAAGAATTCTTGAAGGAGGGGATATTATGACAACCAGCAAATGGATGACGGCAGGGACGGTTCTTAAAATGATGGCAATGCATTACCCTGACAAGGAAGCGGCAGCAGATAAATTTCGTAGGTTGACCTTTAAGCAATGGAACGAAAGGAGTTGCCGTTTAGCTAATGCCCTAAATGATATGGGAATTAAAAAGGGGGATCGCTTTGCCATACTGGCTTATAACTGCGTCGAATGGTTAGAGATCTATGCCGCAGCTGCAAAAGGCGGGCAAATCACAGTTCCAATTATGTTCCGGCTTGCACCTCCCGAGATAGAATATGTAATCAACCATTCTGAGTGTAAGGCCTTTTTTGTCGCAAAGGAGTTTGTCCCGGTAGTCAATTCCATTCGAAGTAAACTTCCCACCATCCCGGTAGAAAACTATGTCTACTGGGGAGATGATAAGACCCCAGAGGGTTATCGATCCTATGAGTCTCTTATGGCAGAGGCCTCACCTGAGGAACCGGATGTAATTGTCGATGCAGATGATATCTGGAACCCCATGTATACTTCAGGAACGACTGGCAAGCCCAAAGGAGTGATCCGAACCCACGAAGCTAATCTCGGCCAATACTTAGTGAGCAATACTAATATGTGCGTCAAGCCGGATGACTGTGTCATGCTCGTCATGCCCATGTGCCATATCAACTCGATCTTTTATTCGTTTGCCTATACCTATGTAAGCGCAAGATGTTTTGTCTATAATATGATCAGTTTCGATCCGTTAGATCTATTGAGGACGATAGAAAAGGAGAAGATCACTTTCACTTCGCTTGTTCCTACCCATTACATCATGATGTTGGCCCTTCCTGATGAAATCAAGAAGAGCATCGATGTAAGCTCCATTCGGCAACTCTTGATCTCTTCTGCACCTGCCCGAAGAGATACCAAATTGGCAATCATGGAGTACTTCAAGAACGCAGAACTCTGGGAGGGCTATGGTTCAACAGAAGCCGGGCTGGTGACGCTCCTCAGGCCCGAGGAACAGCTTAAAAAATTGGGCTCCATCGGAAGGGAAGCCTGGGGGACAGATCGAATAAAAATTTTAGACGAAAATGGTAATGAGGTTCCGAGAAGACAGGTAGGAGAACTCTATTCACGAACCCCTTCAATTTTTAAAGAGTATTGGAAAGATCCTGAGAAGACAAAATCGGCCTTTCGAGGAGAGTGGTTTTCAGCCGGGGACATGGCCTATCAGGATGAGGATGGGTATTATGTCTTGGTTGATCGAAAGGCGAACATGATCATCACTGGAGGTGAAAATGTTTTTCCTTCGGAGGTTGAGAATTTATTGGGATCCCATCCTGCTGTTAAATATGTGGCCGTGATCGGAGTCCCCCATGAAAAATGGGGTGAGGCTGTGAAGGCGGTAGTCACCCTTCATCAAGGGAAGAGCGTTACTGAGAAGGAGCTGATCGACCATTGCAGAGGAAAGATTGCAGGGTATAAGGTCCCGAAATCGGTTGATTTCATCAAGGATGAAGAGATGC
>Ga0194112_10003620_pt1 | contig 21470 bp, 19 predicted proteins | sample TA2MahC400mmetaG_FD_146191 | JGI IMG/M metagenome (GOLD analysis project Ga0194112, IMG submission 146191) | Freshwater microbial communities from Lake Tanganyika, Tanzania - TA2015016 Mahale Deep Cast 400m | ecosystem: Environmental > Aquatic > Freshwater > Lake | place: Tanzania: Lake... | reverse complement strand
ATGGAGTGCGGTGACGAAGTCGCCGCTTTGGGTTCCCGCGAAGCGAACAGAGGAGCGCGACTGGCGAGGTTGACTCGGAAAAGGGGACATTCTACTTTTCTCGGCCGCGATGTTGGCGATCTATGTATCATTGGACGCTATAATCACTTACGTCCTCACCAGGGTAAGGTGAAGAATAAAGTAGAATGTCCCCTTTTTTCGCTGCGGCCCTGTAGTGACGCAGGCCCTCGAGCATGGTGGTCACGTTCTCCCATGGCACACCGGGGGTGATGGAGCTGGAGCCGCCGAGGAAGAGGCCCGTGGGGGGGCCGGCCTCGACGAGCCACCGAAGCTCCCGCCGCACGTCGTCCGGGCTGCCGTAAGGCAATGTGGTGCTTACACTCACGCCTGCGATGATGAGCAGGTCGGAGCCGTCCTTCGCCTTCATTCGGCAGATGCGCGCGTAGTCCATCCCGCACTCGTACTGGAAGCCCTGGAAGCCGCGCAGGCCGACGTCGAGGAGGCGGGGCACCATCGCCATCAGATTGCCGTCGCAGTGCCAGATGAGCCGCACGTCGCTCTTCAGTAGCGGCTCGAGGCAGCGGGCGAAGTGGGGGAACCAGAGGCGGTCGAGTGAACGAATGTCCACCAGCGTGCCCCGCGAATCGGCCATGTCGTGGTCCAGGCGCAGGAGGGGCGGCAGGTTGCCCTCTCGGTAGGCCCGCGCCACGGCGCGGTTGTTGCACAGCGCCAAGTCGGCCTGGAGGGCGAAGTCCCGCTCCATCACGTCGGGGTAGAGGGCGTAGGCCATGAAGTATGGGGCGTAGCCGTATGCCCCGTAGCGGAAGCAGGGGAAGCGGGCCACGCCGTAGGGGGCCTTGAGGATGTCGGGGCCGAGGGTGGCCTGGACCGCCGCCTCGCCTCGCAGGATGTCGGCCACGCGGCGGTCCTCGTCGAAGTCCGCGGCCGCCTTGCGGAGGCGCGAGAACTCGAAACGCTCCAGGTGCTCGACCACCGCTTCGGGGCCGGTGACCTCAATGCCGTCGAGGACGATACTTTCGGCGCCCGTGGTCGCGCCCTTCTCCTTCCCCTCGAACCCTTTATCTCCCATCGTGAGCGGGTTGTCGGGGATGAACTGGTCAATCATGCAGGCGCCCACCGCCCGCTGCATGGCGAGATAGACGCGGGTGGGGTCTCGGCGGTATTCGCCGGGCTGGGCGCCCGCGAGGCGCTCGATCATCGAGTGCTCCATGACGTGGATGATCCACGCGGGGATGCCGCGCGTGGGCCGCTGGAGGATCGTGTCGAGGGCGAGTTGCGCATTCTCTGTCATCGGCTGCCTCCTTTGCGCTATACTATTGCGGAACCTCCAGGCTTTTTCAACAGCAAAGGAGCCGGGTGTCCCCAATGGGGCAAACGTAAGGCATGGGTGCCGACCCAGCCCGCCCCGGCGGGCGGCAGGTGGTAGCCACGGGCGTGAGCCCGTGGGCGACGGGTATACCCGAGACCCAGCCCCCGCAATGGGGCCAACGTAGGCATTGGCGCCGACCCAGCCCGCCCCCGGCGGGCGGCAGGTGGTAGCCACGGGCGTGAGCCCGTGGACGACGGGCACACCCGAGGCCCAGCCCCCGCAGGGGGCGGCAGAGAGCAAGGAGAATGGCAACTCACAGCTTCTGCCGCCCCCTGCGGGGGCTGGGCCCTGTCTCGCCGCCACGTGATCCACGGGCTCACGCCCGTGGCTACCACCTGCCGCCCTTTCGGGCTTATGTTGGTGCCATTCCTGGGTGTCCCCCTTTCAAGTCGCATCTTGCTGGCCCAGCTCGTACAATGCTATCGCCAAGAGCCGAGAAGAGGAGCGACCCACATGTCGCCTGGCATTCGTGCGGTGCTGATCGGGCTGCTGCTCGGGCTGCCGGGTTGCACGGGGGTGCGCTTCGGCTGCATCGGCTTCGGCACTCCCGTGATCGGCGTGCGCCATTGGGTGAAGACGTCGAGAACCTCTACATAGAGTTCCCTGACGGCAAGACGCGGAAGATCACCCACTTCTGGGCGCCCTGGTGAGCGGATGGCCTGACCCCAGGAGCAAGCCCGCGGAAGAGGGGGTATCCTACGAGACCAGACGACTCCTGCAATGAGGGCCTGCCATGGGACTCTTGAGGGTTGTGGCGCTGCTGTCTTTGGTGCTGCCGCGCTGGGGCATTGGGGCCGAGGGGAAGATCGCGGTCCTCAGCGACACGCCGAAGTCGCGCTTCGTCCGCTCCCTCGAAACGCTCTATCCGGGCCGGGTTCAGACGTTCGAGCTGGGGGCGAAACCCGACCTCAAGGACTTCGCCTTCCTGGTCACTGAGGTCCGCGACGATGCGAAGCTGGGGCTGCTCGATGCCGAGATGGTGCGCGGCTTCGCGCGCTCGGGGCGGACGGCCATCACTGGCCTCGACGAATTCTCACGCCTCCACGGCCTCAAGGTGTCGGTCGAGGCGCTGCCGAACAAGGACCATGTGCCTAAGCTCACTCCCGAGCAGTTCAAGGCGCTTGCGGTGGCGGCGGCAAAGATCTGTGGGAACACGCCCGGCCCGAAGGAGCCGCGGTGGCTCCCCCCCGAGGGGAATCTGCCCGAGCCGTGGATGAACGAGGCGGTGAAGGCCCTCAAGGCTGAAGCGCTGGAGCCTATCCCCCGCGTGACGCTCAGGGAGGAGCACGCGCTCACGGCCGGCTTCGCCATCGGCGACTCGCTCCCGTGGTGCGGCAACGAGGGCGGCCGCTACGTGCAGCGGCAGCTTGTGATCCCCGAGGGGCGCATCGCCACGTTCTGCATCGTCGCCGTCTCGTCCCTCAACGATCGCCCAGTCTTCGTCCGCGAGCAGGTCGGCGAGGGGAGCATCTATGCCCTCGACTTCCGTTCCCTCGGCGAGCCGAACCTCGCTTGGGGCGCGGCCCGGGAGAGCCGCGGGGCATTCAACAAGTACGTCTTCCTCGGCAACCTGCTTGGCAAGTCGCTCCGCATGGGCCGCTACTGGAACAAGAAGCCGCTGGCCGAGGAGTGGGGCGGCATCCTGCGCGACGTGGCCGCCGAGCACCCGCCGCTGCGCGTCGAGTGCGAGGGCCACGTCCTCGGCTACAACGTCTGGAGCTTGACCCTCGGCGATGCCGCCAAGCCTATCTGGTATGCCTACGGCATGTACCACGCCGAGGACGAATGGCGCTCGGCGCTTGGGCTTGTGGACTTCGCCCGCTACGTGGCCGACCACCGCGAGGAGCCGGAGATCAAGGCGCGGCTCGAGAAGTTCTGCGTCAAGGTCATCCCCTGCCAGACCCCGCACATGTACATGAAGGCTCTCCGCGGCTTCCAGCCCGGCCCCGACAAGCCGCTGCGCCGCGACCCAGCGAAGGAGAAGCCCGCGAACATTGCGATGGCCTTCTCCATCCACGAATGCGACGCCGCGCTCCAATACGGCATCATCCCGATGACCGGCACGTCCGTGCCCCTGATGGCGAAGGCCGAGGCGCTCCACCGCGAGCGCATGGCCAACCGCTTCGTCGAGTGGGAGGGCGAGGCCTGCCGCCAGGCCGAATCGAAGAGCTGGCGCGGCAACGACGACCCGAACAAGGCCGAGGAGAACCGCTATTACGGCTTCGGCATCGGCTTCGAGGCCCTCTGGAACATCGGCAAGCCCTCGTTCGACAAGGTGCCCTGGGGCCTCTGCATCGAGGGCGGCCGCCGCGGCTTCCTGCCCGACGCCTTTCTCCACCACTACCAGACCCGCGGCCTCATCTGGGACGAGGACCTCTACCGGAGCGCCGTGATCAACGAGATCATCGCCGACTGGACCCTCAGCGCCTTCCTCACGTGCCCATAGGCCCGCTCTCGCTCGTTGCGTCTTGGCGAAACGTCCTCAACGGTGTAGAATACAAATGTCGGCGGGCCACCAATCATCGAGAGGAGACGAACGGCGATGCGCAAACCGCGGGGAACCGCGCCCAGAGTCCGACGCCGCCTCGCCCGGGTGGATGAGGTGACCATCAGGCTGCACATCGAGCCTTTGAGAGAAGGCGGGTATGTCGCCACCAGCCCAGATGTCCCCGGCCTTGTGGCGGAGGGACGCAGCATCACGGAGACCGTGGAGATCGCCCAAGGGCTCACGCGGACGATCGTCGAGTGCTGCCTTGACTACGGCGACCCTGTCCCGCCTGCGCTTTGCGAAATCCCCTCATGCTGAGAACGGCGTTATTCCAGCCTGCTACCGCCTTTCTCTGCTTCCCGATCTTCCTGTCCCTGTCTTGCTCACGCCAAGACATCAATGGAGATTTCGCCTTCTTCCCCGACGGCGGGGGCTACGACAAGTCATGGAAGGGCACCGGCTCGCCCGAGGAGGTGGTGTTCAAGGGCAAGACGATTCTGGCGAGAGGAGCCAAAGGCACCTACTGCTGCGGCTTCACCTTCGCCGTCGCCATGCGTGTGGCCGCGAGCCGCGGCCTCCTGGCCGACAAGTCGGTCGAGCAAGTTCACCGCCTCCAGCGCGAATGGTTCGGCGCCACGCCCGAGAGCCGCGAGAAACAATGCGTCGTGGCTGCGGAAAATCTCGGCATCGGACGCGAGCTGCCGCTCGACGAGGCCCGCCCGGGCGACTTCATCCAGTTCTGGCGCGCCGGCGGCACCGGCCACAGCGTGGTGCTCCTCCGCCCCATCCGCCGCGAGGGCAAGCTCGTCGGCCTCGAATACCGCAGCTCGCAGGCCTCGACCAACGGCATCGGCAACCGCATCGAGCACTTCGCCGACGCCGACCCCGACGGGACCATCCTTCGCGCGCGAACCTACGTGTGCCGCCTGAACGGAGGCTGACCATGCGTGTGGAAGAGGTGCCCTGGCCGCAACCCATGCCGTCCCTACCTGCCGCGGCGGAGCTTGGGCAGTCCCAGGCGCCGCCGGACCTCCGCGATCGGGATGCCACCCTCCGCTGCCTGGCGTGCCCGCGAGCGCTCGATAATAGCCATGAACTGGGGGTTGGTGGCAAGGCTGATGCTCTCCCAGTCCTCGTGCTCGACCGAGACCAGAGCGGCGACGGGCTTGCCCCGCCGTGTGAGGATCACCGGCCGCCGCTTAAGGCCCCGCGCGTATTCGGCCAAGGTCCCCTTCGCTTCGGCCATTTCAACGGTCCTCATATCTGAACCACCTTTCCTGCGATCCGCAGTTGATCGCGCTCTTTCACCCCTACGGCTCGCACGAGAACCATTGGCTCGGGGTCCGTCTGCACGTCATAGTAGACCCGCAGATCGCCGATGCGGAACTCCCACGGTGCGAGCGGGTTCGCGCGCATGCGCTTCCTGACCCGACTCGTCGCTCCGCCCCTCTGATACTACCCCGCTCGGCCGCCGGTGTCAAGAAGCAAACAGCGAGTAGCCAGCCGCGATCCTTGACAGGCGCAACGTGTCCTGATACCTTCGAGGACGAGGGACGAGAGCGACAGGAGAACGGAGAGAGAGATGCTTTGGCTTGATACTCGACAGCGCGTCAGACACCTCCTCACCCGCCGCGATTTCGGGGCGGCCGTGGTCGTCCACGGCTGGGTGCGCTCGCGGCGCGATTCCAAGGAGCTGTCGTTCCTCGACGTGAACGACGGCTCGTGCATGGCGGGCGTCCAGGTGATCGCCGACGCCTCGCTGCCCAACTACGAGAGCGAGGTGAAACGCCTCGTCACCGGCTGCTCGGTGCGCGTAGAGGGCGAACTCCGCGAATCCCCCGGCAAAGGCCAGGCCGTCGAGGTGCTGGCGAAGAAGCTCGACGTGCTCGGCTGGGTCGAGGACCCCGACGCCTATCCGATGCAGAAGAAGCGGCACACGTTCGAATACCTCCGCGAGGTCGCCCACCCGCGCCCCCGCTCGAACACCTTCGGCGCCGTGGCCCGCGTGCGCCACTGCCTGGCCTTCGCCACCCACGAGTTCTTCCAGGACCGCGGCTTCCTCTACGTCCACACCCCCATCATCACGGCGAGCGACTGCGAGGGCGCGGGCGAGATGTTCGGCGTCTCCACCCTCGACCCCAAGGAGCCGCCCCGCCTGCCCGACGGGTCAGTGGACTACGCTCAGGACTTCTTCGGCCGCCGCACGTCGCTCACCGTCAGCGGCCAGCTTTCCGTCGAGACCCACTGCTGCGCCCTCACCAACGTCTACACCTTCGGCCCCACGTTCCGCGCCGAGAACTCGAACACGCCCCGCCACCTCGCCGAGTTCTGGATGATCGAGCCGGAGATGGCCTTCTGCGACATCGAGGGCGACATGGACCTCGCGGAGGCATACATCAAACACCTCCTCCGCGCCGCCCTCGAGCGCTGCCCCGACGACATGGCCTTCTTCAACCAGTGGGTGGACAAGACGGTCGTCGAGACCCTTCAGCACATCGTGGGGAGCGCCTTCGAGCGCATCACCTACACCGAGGCCGTCGCCATCCTCCAGAAATCGGGCGAGAAATTCGACTTCTCACCCGAATGGGGCCGCGACCTCCAGACCGAGCACGAGCGCTACCTCACCGAAAAGCACATCAAGAAGCCCGTCATCGTCCGCAACTACCCCAAGGCCATCAAAGCCTTCTACATGCGGGTCAACGACGACGAGCGGACGGTTGCCGCGATGGACGTGTTGGTGCCGAAGATAGGCGAGATCATCGGCGGCAGCCAGCGCGAGGAGCGCCGCGACGTGCTCCTGCGCCGCCTGGCCGAGTGCGGCCTGGACCCGAAGGGCTACTGGTGGTATCTCGACCTGCGGCGTTACGGCACGGTGCCCCACGCCGGCTTCGGCTTAGGCTTCGAGCGCACCGTCCAATTCGCCACTGGCATGTCCAACATCCGCGACGCCATCCCCTTCCCCCGCACCCCCAAGTCCGCGGAGTTCTAGCCACCTTCCCTCCCCTCCTGGGACAGGGCGGTCCCTTCCCCCTCTCCCTTTGGGAGAGGGCCACGCGAGGGCGCGGGTCACCACCTGCCGTACCTGGCGATGGACGAGACGGCGGCGAGGACGCAGACGAGGATGCAGCCGGCGATGCAGGTGCCAACGATGCCCGTGACCAGGCCAGCAATGGCCTGGCCCTTGTAGCGCGTGTTGTCCTGCTTCATGCCCATCGCGCCCGTGATGATGCCGGTGATGCTCATCCCGGCCCCGGCGACGAAGAGGAGGAGCACGAGGATGCCCAGCTCCGGCGAAGGCCCGCGGTAGCGGTGTGCCGAGGCCGCGGCCATCATGGAGATGAGGAAGCCCAGGATGGGGGCCACGCAGCCCAGGATGCCCGTCCAGAGAGCGGTGGTGGAGACCTTTCGGAAACGCTCGGCCTCCGCGTAGCTCGTGTGCCGCTGCCCGGGGTAGTGCGACGGCACAGGCGGGGGGCCAGGCGACGCCGCGGCCAGGGCGGCGGGCGCCAGTGGAACCGTGACCAGCCGCCCGCAGCTCGGGCACTTGGCCTGCTTGCCCCCGTACTGCTCGTCCACCTGGAGCCACTTTCCACACCCGCACGCGAAGTCAATCGCCATGGCTCGTCTCCTCCAAGAGCCGCCTTGCGGCTACTGCATGACCTTCCACCCGGCCATCACGGCCACGATGTTGGCGGCCCACGAGGCGAAGTAGGCCGCCACGAGCGCGCCCCAGCACCAGGGCGACCTGAACGCCCCGAGCACGCGGGTCGGGTCCCGCCTTGCCCCGATGGCCAGAAGAGTCCAGACCACCACCGAGCAGGCAGCGATGAACGCGAGGGTGCCGAAGAGCGACGCCGCGAGCGCCGCGCCCGGGCGGCCCCTCGCCATGTGGGCCAGCGCCGTCGTGAAGCCACAGAAAGGGCACGGGTAGCCGATGGCTGACGCCATCAGGCAGGGCGGAACGCCGAGCTGCTCGTGGGTCCCATGCCCGCGCGCGTCGGGCTCGAGGCTGGCTCCGAGCGCCACGAGGCCGACGCACGCGGCCAGGAGCAGGCCGTAGAGGAGACCCGGCCAGCGCCGCGCGCGCCGCCACGTGCCGATGACCCGGGCCTCGACCGCTGCCATGCCGTGCCCCCCTTAGAAACTATCTCAAAACCCACGCGGGCTGCGTTGCCGGCGTCAGCGGGGCGGATGCAAGGCGCGGCGACGCAGGCGATGCAGCGGAGAGCATCGCTGAGGAGCCGCAACGCAGCAGCCGCCCCGCTGCCGCCGCAACCCGAAGGGACGCCGCGACTTCTGGCCGCAGGCTGTGTCGTTCGTCGTCAGTCCTGAGCGTAGCGAAGGATGCTCTCCGTTGCATCGGCGCCACTCGCCGGCGAGTGGCGCCGCCTCACTCCTTGCCTGCGGCCAGAATCGCTGGCGTCGCAGCCCGCGTGGGTTCTGAGATAGTTTCTAAGGGCCGCGGCCTCTCCCCGATGCGACCGCCCCTCGCCGCTCCTCCCCGGCGGGGGGCCGGCCCCTTCCTCCACTCCAGCCTTGTGGCCGCCGCTTCGCCCCCCCTCCCGCCCGCCCGCTGGGGGCCAGCGGCGGTCGCTACGCGGCGATGGGCGTCTCCCCTGGTGGCCGTCCCTCTTGGGGGTGCAGCACCTGTGGTGCTTCGCCCCCCCAAACCCCCTCCCGTGGCCCTGGGATGCGTGGTGGTTTCCCAATGACGGCCCGGGGATATCGCGTGCTCGAAGTGCGTGGCTCGTCCGCACCTGGCAGGATGGGCGATAGCAGGAAGCGGCAGCGGCCAAGACCCGGCTTCCCCTGGTGCTGCCACGCGGAGCCACCCCGCTGCACCCGCGGCCTATCCACTGACGACCGCGAGCGGCGAGCGAGCTGGGAGGGTGGACCGTCCCCAGGTCGAGCACGTCCAGCGTTCGGCATAAGGATGGGTTCGCCCCGTGTCGCCCCTAGAGGCCTCCCCCGCCGACCCTGCGTCGGATGCAGCGAAGCGGCGAGCGAAGCGGTGGTAGACGCCTTGCGGCGTGGAGCATTCGGCCCGCGGAGGGAGGGCGAGAGCCGGGACGGCGGCTCGCCCTTTCGGAGGGGAGGGGAGACACCGGGGGGGCTTAGCCGCCTCGGCGGGGGGGCTTCCCGCCCGACCTTTGACCTGGCCCGGCGGGGGTTCGGGGGGCGGAGCCCCCCGCTACATATACTCCCGGAGCCGGCCAGACTGGCCACACTGCCGCCGGGCAACAGCTTGTGGCACGGAGATTGCTTTGCACATTCTCTTGTATCTTCTTGTCTTGGGATTTCGGGCGGGCGGGCAGGCGGGCGGGCGTGTTTTGTTTGTTCGGAATTGTACACCAGGGCATGTCTACCGTGCTCCCTGGTCGAGGTTCGGGGGGGTGCAATAACGGATTTGCGCGCGGTATCGCGGCCAATCCTTATGTTGCAGGCTCGGCCGGGGGGTCGGCTGTAGCGGCAAGCGTCCCGCTTGCCGACCGCAACCGGGACGGTTGCGGCTACACTGCGGAGCGCCGCGCGCAAATCCGTTATTGCACCCTTGACGGCGCCGCGCCTAGCCGGTATAATGACCGGCGTTCGTGGGTAGCCCCCGTGGGCCTGAAGAGGGAAGACGGTGCGAAGCCGTCGCGGACCCGCCGCTGTGACCGGGGACGAACGCCGCACGACGCCACTGTCCGCCAGGACGGGAAGGCGCGGCAAGTAGGACGAGCCGGAAGCCAGAAGACCTGCCCACGAGACCGCTGCGGCAGCGTTGGCCCTCGAGGACCGGGGCCAGTGGGCTGCGCCGCGCAAAGTCCGAGGATGGAAAACGGCATCCCCGGGCCTGAGACATCAGGTCCGGGGATTTTTGTTTCCCCCTCGGCGGGCGGTGGACAGTAGACAGTGGACAGAGGGAAGAGGGCGGTCAGGGTCCTCGACTCTTCCCGCGGACTGAAGGAGGACCAGATGTTGGCGTGGCGTGTCGTGGCCATCGCGGTGCTGGCGGCGTGCGGGACGGGTCTTCCCGCAGCGCCGGCCGCGGAGGAGCCGAAGGCGGCGGAGGAGCAGCCGAAGGAGGAGCGGGTGGTGATCACTGCCACCCGCCTGGAAACCCTCTACGAGCAGGTGGGCAGCTCGATCACGGTCATCGCCCGTCAGGAGCTCGAGCGGCGGAAGCAGACGACCGTGCTCGAAGTGCTCCGCGGCGTGCCCGGGCTCGACGTGGCGCAGGCCGGGCCGGCCGGCGGCCAGGCATCCGTCTTCATCCGAGGCACCAAGAGCGAGCACACGCTCGTGCTGGTGGACGGCATTGAGCTGAACGACCCGATCAGCCCCGCCCGCTCGTTCGACTGGGCGCACCTGACGACCGACAACGTCGAGCGGATCGAGGTGCTCCGCGGCCCGCAGAGCACGCTCTACGGCTCCGACGCCATCGGCGGCGTCATCAACATCATCACCCGCAAGGGCAAGGGCAAGCCCTCCGTCACCCTCACCACGGAGGGCGGCTCGCGCCGCACCTTCCGCGAGAGCCTGAGCGCCCTCGGGGCCACGCCCGTCTTCAACTACGCCGTCAGCGCCTCACACCTCAGGACCGACGGCGTCTCCCAGGCGGCGCGGTGGGACGGCAACCGCGAGGCCGATGGCTACCGCAACTGCACCTTCGCCACCAAGCTGGGCTTCACCCCCGCCGAGAACTTCGAGGTGGACGTCATCACACGCTGCGTGGACGGGCGGGTGGACCTGGACAACTTCGGGGGCGTGCTGGGCGACGACCCGAACTACACGAGCCACGTCCGCCAGCACTTCTTCCGCACTCAGGGGCGCCTGAAGCTCTTCCGCGGCCGCTGGGAGCAGAAGTTCGGCGTCTCCTACTCCGACCACGAGCGCACCACCCGCAACAACACCGACCCCGCCCACCCCTTCGACCTCGAGCGCAGCCTCTACCGCGGCAGGGTGCTCAAGGCCGATTGGCAGCACAACCTCTACCTGCACGAGACCAACACCCTCACCCTCGGCCTCGAGACCGAGGAGGAGCGGGGGAAGAGCCACTACTACTCCGAGAGCATGTGGGGGCCGTGGGAGACCCGCTTGCCCTGGCGCTCGGCCCGCATGAACAGCGTCTACGTCCAGGACCAGATTTCGCTCTGGAACCGCTGGTTCACGACGATTGGCGCGCGGCTCGACGACCACGAGCAGTTCGGCTCGAAGGCCACGTATCGCGTCGCCACCATCTACCACATCCGCGAGACGGGCACGCGCCTGAAGGCATCGCACGGCACGGGCTTCAAGGCCCCCACTCTCTACCAGCTCTACGCCGCGAGGTACGGCAATGCCGCCCTTCAACCCGAGGAGAGCAAAGGCTGCGACATCGGGGTCGAGCAGGACCTCTTCGGCGGCCGCCTCACCCTCGGCGCCACCTGCTTCCGCAACAAGGTGAAGAACCTCATCGAATACGACTACGTCACCTGGCAATACTACAACACGGGGCTGGACGCCCGCGGCATCGAGCTGACGGCGACCGCCCGCCCCCTCGACAACCTGACGATCACCGCCTCCTGCACCCACCAGCGGTCCGAGGACACCGAGACCGGCCAGCGCTTCGTCCGCCGCCCCAGGCACAAGGCATCGCTCAACGTCAACTACCGCCCCATCCCCAAGCTCAACCTCAACCTCGGCGTCCTCTGCGTGGGGCCGAGGGAGGACGTGTTCTTCGACAACGTGAACTGGTGGAACCCGCCGCGCCGCGTGACCCTGCACCGCTACGTCCTGGTGAACGCCGCGGCGTCGTACGACGTGACGAAGAACATCCAGGTCTTCGGCCGCGTCGAGAACCTGCTCGACCGGCGCTATGAAGAGGTCCAGGGCTACGGCACCCCCGGCATCGGCTTCTTCGCCGGGGTGCGAGGGAGCTTCTGAGCCGCCTCGTTGCCGGTCTGCGCCTTGGTAGGGGGATGAATGGATGAATGGATGGTTGGATGAGTGTCGGACAACGTACCTGTTTGGCCAGGCGAGCGCTTGCCCCCTCTCCCTCGGGGAGAGGGTTGGGGTGAGGGTGCTTGTGTCCTCGGCAGCCTCGCGGGAGGCACCCTCACCCCGCGCCTGCTGGCGGGCACCCGCCCCCCAAGGGGGAGGGGGAAGAGCCCCCCTCGCCAAACGCGTGCCGGACGACCATCCACCCATCCAATCATGCCCCTTGGCTGCGACCACCGGCCGCTTTGAGGACATGATCGCGTGAGCGCCAGGTTCCGCATCCCGCTGCTGGCCTCGCTGGGGGCGCACGCCGCGCTCTTCACGGGCGTGGCGCTGCTCTACGCGCCCTGGCGCGAGCGGGAGTCGGGGGCCTCCGTCATCGCGGTCAGGCTCCTGGTCGAGGAGAGCCGGCAGCGGGCGCCTGCCCCGCCGCGCGTGCGGGAGGAGCGAAGGGTCTGGACCCCGCGTGAGAGCGCCACGCTGCCCACCCGCGCCCGCGTCGCGCCGCGCGAGCTGGCCAGAACCCCCGCGGCAGCCGCGCGGGCGGAGCCGTCCCCGCCCGTGCAAGCGGCGGCCGTCGCCGTCCCGCGGCCCTCGCCGAAGGCGCTTCCTCCCGCGCCCGCGCGGCCCGAGCAGGCGATGGCCGTCCTCGCGGCCCCCGTGCCCACCGTGGAGGAGCACGTGAGCGTGCCGGCACCCTCCCTCTCCCAGAGGGAGAGGGAGGAAGAGCGTCAGGGGGAGAGGGTGGAGGGGCCTGAGGGGCGGACGGCTCCCGCCGTGCTCCTCTCGCGCTATGGGAGGGCCGCCTACCCGCGCGAGTGCCACCGCCGCGGCGAGGAGGGCACCGTGGTGCTCGACGTGGAGGTCGCGGTCGACGGCAAGCCGGGGGCCGTCACCATCGTGGCGTCCAGCGGCAATGCGCGGCTCGACGCCGCGGCGGTCGAGGCGCTCCGCAAGGCCGCCTTCGCCCCCGCCACGCGCCGCGGCCGGCCCGTCGCATCCGTCCATCGCGTCCGATGGGTCTGGCGGCTGGTGGATGCGGACGAGGAGGAGTGAGGCGCCGGCGGACGAGGCACGCGCTTCGCCTTGCGCTCGAAGAGAGCAACCTCTCCCATGGGGAGAGGTCGCCCGCCCAGGGCGGGCGGGTGAGGGTGCCTTCCGTGGCTCCCGCGGAGGGCCAAGCACCCTCACCCCGACCCTCTCCCCGAGGGAGAGGGGGGTGGTCTCCCCTGGCTGGACGTGGACGCATGGGAGGGGTCAGGGCCACGGGCGGGCTACTCGCCCTCGCCCTGGTCGGGGGCCTTGTCGGAGGGCGGGGGCGCGGTGATCATCCCGACCTCGCCGGCCAGCTCGACGAATTGCCGGACCGAGAGGTCTGTCACCCGCTTCTCTTGCCTCTTCAACCGCTCGTTGAACTTGATGGCCTTTTCCTGCATATGCTCGTGCGTTTCCTGCGAGCCGCCGAAGAGGCGGAAGTTGTCCATCTTCGTGATCCGCACGTGGCCGTCCTCGTTGTCCAGCCCGAAGCCATGGACCGGCCCCGCGATCTTGGACTTGGCCAGCTTCTCGGCGTCCTTCTTCTTCACGCCTCGCGCTCCTTGTTCGTACCTGCATTATAGAGGAGTTGGCCGGGGGTGTCAAAGATTTCCCTGCTCCGGAATACGGCCCACAATTCCACTGACAGCTTCGATTCCCGTCTTCTCGTGCTCGTCGTCGTCCTCGTCGTCGTCGTCGAGTCCGTAGCCCTTCCCCTTCTGCATTCGAGGACGAGGACGACGACGAGGACGATTGGGGCCAGCCCCTTGAAATCCCCCCGATCTTCTGGTACTATCCCGGCGGGGAGGGCGCGCGAAGGGGCAGGCGATGCGGACTCTCTGGCTGGCTGCGGCGTTGGGGCTGGGGGCCCGCCTGGCCGTGGCCGAGGAGCCGCCCGCGGTGGTGAACGCCATCGTGGCCATCGTGAACAACGAGGCGATCACGAAGCTCGAGGTGGACGGGCTGGTGGCCGAGCTGTACCGCGAGAGCAAGCTGACGCCGGACGAGTACCGCGCGACGTGGGAAAAGGCCCGCGAGGCGCTGATTGACAACCGCCTGCTCGTGCAGGAGGCGCGGCGCGCCCAGATCGAGGTGCCGCCGGAGGAGGTGAATGCGGAGGTGGAACGCCTCAAGAAGGCGGGCATCGAGGCCGAGAGCCGCCGCGACCTCATCCGCGAGGGCATCATGGTCGCCCGCCTCCTCGCCACGCTCTACTCCCCGCGAGCCGTCAGCCCCGAGGAGGTGGCCCAGTACTACGAGAAGCACCAGGAGGACTTCGTGCTGCGCGAGCAGCGCCAGGTGCAGCTCATTGTCGTCCGCGCGAGCGACTTCGGGGGCGACAGGGCAGCGGCGAGGAAGAAGGCGGACGAGGTCGTCGAGGCCCTGAAGAAGGGCGAGGACTTCGGGCTGCTGGCCAAGCGCCACTCGAAAGGCCCCGCGGCCGACAAGGGGGGCGACCAGGGCTGGATGCGGAAGGGCTCGCACATCCCCGCCCTGGAGGACGTGGTGTTCCGCCTCAAGGCCGGCGAGTTCCAGGGGCCGATCGAGTCGGGCGACAGCTTCCTCATCGCCAAGGTGGCCGCGGTGCAGCCGGCGAGCCGGCAGTCGCTGGCCGACGCCCGGCCCGCCATCGAACGGCGGCTGCTGTCCGAGCACCGCCAGCGGCGGCGCGACCAGCTCCTCGAGCGCCTGCGGCGCGACGCCTCGGTGCTGCGCCTCGACTTCGCGCCCAAGTCGCCCCCCGCGGCCCCCGGCGCCGCCAAGGAAGGGGATGCCGAGCGCGAGTAGCCGCGCGCCGTTCGCCGCCCCGTCCCCGACAGCGGCAATGGCCATGAGAACTCTCCGATTCTGTCTCCTCGTGCTCTTCGGCTGCGCCGCGGCGGCGCTGCTGCGCGCGGACCGCAGCGCGGAGCGCGCGGCTCCTTCGGGCTTCCGCGCCGCGCTCCGGGCGCAGGAGGCAGCGGGGCCGTTGACGGCTGGGGGGGTCCGGGACGCGCTCGTTGCGGCCGGGCGGGACGGGTTAGCCTTTGGCTTCGCGCTGCTGGGGGACGCAGAGGCCGCCGTGCGCGCGGGCGCGGCGCTCTACCTGGGGAGCCGCAGGTCGCGCCTCGCCGTGCCGGCACTCATCAAGCTGCTGCGCGACCCCGAGCCCGGGGTCCGCCGCGCTGCCGCCCAGGCCTTGGGCGCGATTGGCGACCCGCAGGCCCTCCCCTTCCTCGAACGGGCGATGGCGGAAGGCGAGCCGCTGGTGGCCGAGGCGGCGCTCGGCGCCGCGCGCGACATCCGCCGCGCCGAGCAGGCCCCTCCGAAGCCCCAGTTCCTCCCTCGGTAGAGGACCCGTGACTACAACTGCTCCCGACTGCGCCGCCGCCAGCGCGGCAGGCGGGGCAGGCGGGAGCCCACGTCGAGCCGCAGCAGGAGCCCATCCCCGGGCTCCAGCCTCACCTTGAGGCCGTTGTTGAGCAGCCTCTGCTCCTTGCCGTTGGTGAGGTGGAGGGCGCGGCGGAAGCGGCCCACGGCCCGGCTCACCCGCAGCTTGGCCTCCTGGGCCGCCGAGCCCGTGTTGAACGCGCACAAGAGGCTCGCATCGTGCTCCCCCCTGAGCAGCCGCACACACACGTCGGGCGAGCTGCTGAGCACGCGGGGCCTCAGCCTGGCGAAGGCCAGGGAGTCGAGGACGACGCGGGCGTGTGGCTTCGGCTCGTCGCTCGCGCAGCCGAGCGATGGGTGGGTGGCGATGAGGCGCGTCGCGCCGTCCCCGTACGTGTGGTCCACGATGGCCGCCGTCCCGTCGGTGAAGCGCGCCTTGGCAACGCCAGTCGTGGGCTCCAATGGCTCCCATTGGCGGACGCACGGGAAGCTGCCGTGGCGGCCGCGGAAGGCCGGCGCCGGGGCGCCCGGCGCCACGTCCCGGACCTCGATGCCGCGGGCGCCGAACAGCTCGTCGAGCCCGAGGCCGGGCGACGCCCGCCCCGCGAGGCCCGACTCGTCGAACCGCGCCGTGCACGCCTCGGCCACCAGGCACCCGCCGCCCCGCACGTAGCGGCGGAGCGCGTCGGCCGTGGCTTCACTCATGCACAACGCCAGCGGCAGATAGACGAGGGGGAACGACGTCCACTGCTCCGGCGCAGCAAACGTCACCTGGGCGCCGCGCGAGCCAAGGGCACGGTAGGCGCCGAGCAGGGCCTCGAAATACCCTTCCCGCTCCCAGAAGCTGGCAGCCCACAGGAGCCACGACTCCTCGGCCACGCCGACCGCGGCCTCCGCGGGGTACGGGCGTGCCGTGGCGAGCTGTGGATGGCGCGCGGCCAGGTCGGCGAACCAGTTGGCCGAGGCCAGCCGCTCGCTCGGCGCGCCGTCGGGCCGGGCAAGCCCCGCCTGGCGCGACGGGAAGAAGCGTTCGGGCCGCCAGGCGTCGTAGACCAGGGCGTCGGCGCCGGCCACCAGCGCGCTCCAATGGGTGAGGCGAACCGCCCTCGCGTCCCCCGTCGGCAGCCCCGTGAGCCAGACGGGGCGGCTCCTGCGGCAGGGAGCGGTCCACTCGACGCTCTCGTGCGGCAGGAGGCGGTCGAGCGGCTCGTCCGATGCACTCACTGTCCGGGCGAGAATCGCCGCGTCGGGCAGCGGCGCGCTGCTGAAGAGCCCTTCGCCGCCGATGATGGGCGTCTCGGCGTCGGCCTCGCGCAGCGCGGCGACGCACCACTGGAGGTGCTCCGCGGCGTTCTCCACCTGGAAGCGCCGCCAGTCAAGGTTTGGCGGCAGTTGCCCCGCGTGGCACAGGGGCGCGACGTCCGACCAGTCGGTGAGACGCTGGCTCCAGGCCGAGCCGAGCGCGTCCAGGTCGTCGGCGTACCTGCGGCGCAACCAGCAGACGAAGCGCTCGAAGCTCGCCGCACACCGACACGTCTCGAGCGGGGTGCCGCGAAGCAGCTCCTCGAGCTCGGAGCACGGTGCCACCTGGTATCCCGCCAGGCTCGGATGCCCGCCCGCCTGGGCCGCGAGCGCCCCCAGGAAACGGGCCGCGTGGGCGCGCGCCCCCTCGTTGTCGAGGCACAGGCCCGGCCACCAGCCGCCCTGCACGGCCCGGGAGACGCACGGGACGGCCTTCCCGCCGCCGGCGTACTCGTAGAGGAACTCGGGGTGCCGTTGCACGAGCCAGACGGGCGCGGGGCCGATGTCCACGTCGGCGACAACCTGGATGCCGTGGCCGTGGGCCAGCCCGAGTTGGCCGAGCAAGGGCGAGAAATCGAGCCGCTCGTCGTCGAGGTGGCTCAACGCCCAGGGAACGGGCACGACCACGAACTCTAGCCCCGCGCGCGCGATGGCCGCATAGTCCTGCTCCCACTCCCCCTCGGGCGGGGGCACGGACCTGTAGTATCGAACGCCTCGACGGGCCACGTTGTTTCCTCAGGCCTCAACCGTTCCCTCGAAGACCTCCTCGGCCGGGCCGATGAGGTAGACGGTTCCGTCGTCGGCCCATTCGAGTTCCAGGTCTCCGCCAAGCAGGCGGAGGAGGAGGCGGCGGTCGGTCCTCTTGTTGAGCACGCCGGCCACACAGGCGGCCGAGGCGCCCGTGCCGCAGGCGAGGGTCTCGCCCGAGCCGCGCTCCCAGACCCGCATCTTCGCCTCGCCGGCCGAGAGCACTTGGACGAACTCGACGTTGATGCGCTTGGGGAAGAGCGGGTGGCGCTCGATGAGCGGGCCGTAGAGCGCCACGGGATAGCCATCCGTGGCGTCCACGTAGATGACGCAGTGGGGGTTGCCCATCGAGACGGCGGTGAAGCGGAAGGTGCGCGGGCCTTCGCCGGGCACGTCAATCGTCAGCTCGTCATTCACGGCCTGGCCGGGCGGGCCTTGCATGGGGACTTGGGCGCGGTCGAGGCGCGGGGCGCCCATGTTCACGCGCACGCGGCGTGCCTTGCCGCCCTCGGCGTAGATGCGCACGGTGCGGATGCCGGCGCCGGTCTCGATCCGCGCCTCATCGCCTGTGACCAGCCCGCGGTCGTAGAGCCACTTGGCGAAGCAGCGGATGCCGTTCCCGCACATCTCCGCCTCAGAGCCGTCGGCGTTGAACATCCGCATCCTGTAGTCGGCCTTCTCCGACGGCAGGATGAGGATGATGCCGTCGGCGCCGACGCCGAAGTGCCGGTCGCTCAGCTTCACGGCCGCCGCCGCGGGGTCGGCAAGCGCCCGCGCGCGGCAGTCTATGTAGATGTAGTCGTTCCCGCAGCCGTGCATCTTGACGAAGGGCAGTCGCATGTGACCTGTTTCCTTTCCAAGAGACGGCCCGCATTATAGGATGGGGCGCGGGGGGAGTCAAACAGGGGACAGATCCGACGGATCCGACCGATCCGTCGGATCGGTCCGATGCTCATACCCCCTTGCATATTTCGCGCAAATCGCTAGCCTATCCACTGGTTTGGGGGAAGACCATGCGAAGCGATGGGCCGATCGTGCTGGTGCTCGTCCTCGGCACGGCGCTCTACGCGGCCACGATGGTGGTGTGGGCGCCGCAGCCGTTCGAGGACGCGGCCATCCTGATGCGCTACTCCGAGCACGTGGCCGCCGGCCACGGGGTCGCCTGGAACGTCGGCGAGGCGCCTGTGGACGGGGCGACGGATTTCCTGTTCATGGTGCTGACGGCTGGGGTTCACAGGCTGGGCCTGCCGGTGGAGGACGCCGTGCGGGGCCTGTGCCTGGCCGCGCACCTGGCGACGGTCGTGCTCGTCTACGTGGCGATTCGCAGGCTGCACGGCTCGCGGCAGTGGATGGCGGCACTCTCGGCCGCCTACCTGGCCGTGGGGCCGGGCATGGCCTACACCTCGGCCGGCTTCGGCACGCCCTTCTTCGCCCTGTTCGCCTGCCTCACGTGGGTCCTCGCCAACCGGCTCGTGCTCGGAGACGCATCGTGGCGGGCATCGCTGCTCTTCGCGGCGAGTGGCTTGGCGATGGGGCTGATCCGGCCAGAGGGCGTGTTCCTTGCGGCGTTCATGCTCGCGGCCGTGGTGGTGATGCGGGGTGTGCGACGCTCGTTCGTGCCCATCGCGTGGTTCGTCGGCGTCTTCGCTGTTCTGGGCGGGGCGTACTTTGCGTGGCGCTGGAGCTATTTCGGCCACCCGCTGCCCAACCCGTTCTACAAGAAGGGGGGCGGGACGCTTCACTGGGACGGCTTGCGGAGCGCTCTTCAGGGCGCGCTCCGCTTCTCCTTGCCCTTCACGCTCCCCTTCCTGGCCGCGTTCCGCTCGCGGGCGACGGCGCGGCAGGCGGCCTTCGCCCTCATCCCGATGGCGGGGTTCGTAGGGCTGTGGGTGCTGCTCTCGGACGAGATGAACTACCATTGGCGGTTCCAATACGCCATTCAGCCCATCTTCCTCATCGCGTGGCCGCCGCTGGCCGAGGGGCTGTTTGGCGAGTGGCATCTCCCTCCGTGGCGGTCGCTCGCGCGGCGGGGCCGCGTGCTGGCGGCCATCCTGGGCGGGGTCATGTTCCTCTTCGTGCTCACCTATCACCATCGCATGGCTCGCCTGCCCATCCTCTACGCCGATGGCAACGCGGCGGTGGCGAAGAGGCTGCGGGCCTACCGCGGCGCAGGCTACACGATGGCCGTGAGCGAGGCGGGGTTGCTCCCCTTCTGCTCGGGCTGGCGGGCCGTTGACACCTGGGGCCTCAACGACCCCCAGATCGCGCGCAGCGGCGGCATCACGGACAAGCGGCTGGACGACGAGAGGCCCCACGTCATCGCCTTCCACGCCTATTTCGCGCAGCCGCTCGTCGAGCCCGTGGTGCGGAGCGAGTGGGACGCGATGACGGTGAGGCTGAGGGACTACGCGGAGCGGCGGGGCTACGTGCTGGCCGCCGTCTTCGGCGAGACGCCCTACGACACGCAGCACTTCTACGTCCGCCCCGACTTCGCGGACTCCGCGGCGATCATCCGCGACATCCGCGCCACGCCCTACACCCAGATGAGCACGGGCCGCCGCTGCCTCAACTACGCCCTCGTCCGCCTCCGCGAGGCCCCTTGAACGCCCTCCTCACTTGAACGCCGCGCGAGGGGCTGGTAGAGTGGCGGGGATGCGGGAGGAAGAACCGTCTCACGCAGAGGCCGCTGAGAACGCAGAGAAGAGGAATCACGGGGTGAAGCCAAAGACCGAGTGTGCGTTGCGCGTAAGGACCACTCGTTGGGAGTCCCGCCTTCAGGCGGTCTTCTCCCATTTTCTCCGTCTGAAGGCAGGACTCCGAGCTGGGCTGCTGGTCGCGGCCGCGGTGGCCGCGGCGTGCCCAGCCGCCTGGGGCGGCGCGGTCGAGGCGCCGGCGGAGGTGCTCTTCGCCCCAGGGGCGTCGGGCTATGTGACCTCGTGGCTCGTGGCCGGGCCGTTCGGGTTCCTGCGCGATGCGCAGATTGACCAGGACTTCCTGGGGGGCGAGGCGAAGGCTGCGCCAGCCGACGGGCTGCCCGCCGAGATGCCAGGACGCGGGGCAGAGACGCCCCGCCCACAGGGGACAGGGACGTCCCGCCCACATTGGCAGGCCGCGGCGTTCGACGACCCCGTGATGAACTTCAAGGAGCGCTGCCTGCCCCTCGGCAAGTCGGCCTTCTACCTCGCCGCCGTCCTGGTGGCGAAGAAGGACGCGGAGCTGACCCTCGCCCTGACCCACACGGGCCAGGCGCGGGCCTGGCTCGACGGCAAAGAGGTGATTCGCAGCGACAAGGACCCCTTCGGCCTCGGCCCGAAGACAGTTGACCACACCTTCCCCGTCAAGGCGGGCCAAAGGGCGCTCTGCCTCCTCAAGCTCGGCTCGGACGGGCGCTACCTCCAGTTCCTCGTCCGCCTCAAGGCGGGTGCGAAGGCGGCGACGGCGGACGACGTGGCGGTCGCCCTGCCGCTGAAGGCGGGCGCGAAGCCGAACCCCGAGGCATTCGTCCTCCCCTCGCTCAGCGTGGGGCTGACCCGCGACCGCTTCGTCCAGCCAGGCCGCGCCACTGACCTGGCGCTGGCTGCGGCCGGCGGCTATCCCCTCTGCGACGGGCGCGTGAGCGCCACACTCGCCGTCCAGGACGCGCAGGGCAAGCCCATCCAGACCCTCAAGCCCGAGCCGGCCACGCTCGCCGCCCTCGCCGCCACCCCCGCCGAGATGGCCTGGACGCCGCCCAAGGACTCCACCTCGCCCCTCTTCAAGATCGCGGCCCAGGTGCGATTCGAGGGCAAGGAACTCGGCACCCTGTCGAAGACCGTCTACGCCCCGAGCAACATCACGCAGTGGACGGCCGACCTCCACAAGCGGCTTCTCGCCGCGAACGCAGCGAAGAAGCTGGAACGCGACGCCCTGGCCACCGTGCTCCTGAAGGTCGAGAAGGCCATCCTCCTCCAACAGGGCATGGACCAGCGGTCCTACGCCGCCGACGAGGTGCACCGCGAGCTGGAGACGGCGAACGATTGGCTCGGCCGCCTCGACGCTGGGAAGACCCTCCCGCCCATCGAGCCGGGCGTGCACGAGCTGGCCTACCTGGCGCCGCAGGACGACTCGCCCCAGCCCTACTTCCTCCACGTGCCGCAGGCGGTGAAGGCGGGCAAGCCGCTCCCCGCAATCGTCTAT
>Ga0194112_10003618_pt1 | contig 21480 bp, 18 predicted proteins | sample TA2MahC400mmetaG_FD_146191 | JGI IMG/M metagenome (GOLD analysis project Ga0194112, IMG submission 146191) | Freshwater microbial communities from Lake Tanganyika, Tanzania - TA2015016 Mahale Deep Cast 400m | ecosystem: Environmental > Aquatic > Freshwater > Lake | place: Tanzania: Lake... | reverse complement strand
TATGGTCTGGCCTGCATCAACGGTGTGGAGCGTACTCAAGACCAGGTGTCCCGTTTCCGCGGCACTGAGGGCAATTTCAACGGTTTCCCTGTCCCTCATTTCGCCGACTAAGATTACCTTCGGCGCCTGACGGAGAGCGGCACGAAGTCCGCTGGCGAAAGAGTCGAAGTCATTGCCCAGTTCCCTCTGGTTAAATGTTGATTTTTTATGAGGATGGGAAAATTCCACCGGATCTTCAAGGGTGACAACGTGAACAGATTTCTGTTCATTGATTTCATTAAGCACTGCCGCGAGCGATGTGGATTTACCGCTTCCCGTAGCGCCGGTGACGAGGATTATCCCGTTTTTTTCCTGGGCTATTTTGAGGAAGGCCTCGGGCAGGTTCAATTCCTGGCAGGTAGGAATTCTGGATTCCAGTTTTCTGAGAACGATGGAGTAGTTGCTCCGCTGCGAAAATATGTTGACCCGGAAACGGGCCTTTCCCGGGAGTTCGTATGAACAATCGCATGACCCCTCACTGAGGAGGATCTCCGTGAGGCGGCGATCCTGATTGACCAGGTTCAGGGCAAATACCTCGGTTTGAAAAGGGCTTAACTGTGCGAAAGGCGGGTCTAATTCCACAGGAGTCAGCTGCCCGGAACTCTCCACCTGGAATGGCCTCCCTACGGTCAGGTTCAGGTCAGAAACGTTTTTGTGTGAGTCCAACATTTTATTCAAAATAAAGTCGATTTCCTGTTTTCTCATTTTGCGTATCTCCTTCCCCGCGTCAGGCCTCGGTAAAGTCAGCAGGCGGAGACTTCAACAGGGGCCTGAATCTGCCTTTATCGTTGGCTTTCATGTACGCGTCTTCCGGTCCAATCCATCCCTTGTTAACGAGATCCATAATGGCATCGTCCAATAGTTGCATCCCGTATTTTTTTCCTGTTTGAATCATGGAAGGAATCTGAAAGGTTTTGGATTCACGGATGAGGTTTCTCACCGCTGAGTTGGCAATCATAATCTCCAGCGCTGCACAGCGTCCCTTCCTGTCAATCCGCTTGAAGAGAACCTGGGAGATCACCGCTCGAATTCCGTCAGCGAGAGAGGATCGGATCTGCATCTGTTCTTCTGCGGGAAAAACCTCGATAATCCTGTCAACGGTCCTTGCGGCGCTGGTGGTATGAAGTGTACCGAAAACCAAGTGCCCGGTATTTGCCGCTTCGCACGCCAGGGATATCGTCTCCAGGTCCCGCATCTCACCGACAAGAATAATATCAGGATCCTCACGGAGTGCTCCCCGCAACGCCGAAGTAAATGTCTTGGTGTGAAGCCCCACTTCCCTGTGGTTTACAATACAGCTCTTGCTCACGTGAACGAATTCAATAGGGTCTTCTATCGTGATAATGTGATCTTTTCTGGCGCGGTTCGCTTCGTCAATGATGGCAGCCAAGGTTGTTGATTTTCCACTTCCCGTAGGACCCGTTACCAGGACCAGTCCTCGCGGGAGAGTGGCCAGCTTGGGCAGGACGGGAGGAAGACCCAATTCCTGGCAGCTCATAATTTTGCTCGGAATTTCCCTGAATACGGCTGCGACACCGTATTTCTGCTGAAAGAAATTGGCGCGGTACCGTGCGAGATTGGGTATCTCATACGCGAAGTCCACATCTCCTGTTTCCTCAAACTGCTTGATTTTGTGTTCCGGGGCAATTTCGTAAAGCATCGCTTTGAGATCGTCATTTTCCAGCACATTGAATTTTATTCGTTCCATATCGCCCCGTATCCGTAGGGCCGGCTGCTGGCCTGAGACTAAGTGCAGGTCCGACGCTCCCTGTTCATTCATCAGTTGAAAAAAGGCATCGATTTTTGCCATGAAAAAGGCCTCCTTTGAAAGTGTAATTGGTGCTTCGTGTTAAGGTGCTACATGCCTGATCTTTTCGCGACCGGAATTACGATTTTAAGACGTTACGGGAGAAATAAATTTTGTTGTCTGATTTTTATGGGATTTTTATTCCGCGTCACGGAGTATAGGAAAAGGACGTATGTTTGTCAAGATGAAAAGCCATTGATGAAAAGCCATTGAGTAACTATAGCTTGACATGGGTTGTGAGGATCATATATATTACCGCCACTTTGAGAGGGTTCGGCAGAGACAGCCGTGAAAGATGTGGGGATGTAGCTCAACTGGGAGAGCGCGGCGTTCGCAATGCCGAGGTCAGGGGTTCGATCCCCCTCATCTCCACCAGAATAACAGCAGGAACAGGCAATGTTTCAGTAACGTACTGAAAGATTGCCTGTTTTTTATTTGAACATCTTTGCCAGCCGCCTCTTCTTCCTCTTCTTCCACTTGCCTCCATGATAGGCGTAGCTTGCCAGGAGCGGCAGCACTGAGGTGGCCTCGGCATATACCATCTGTTCATGGGCCATATCCACCTTGCCCCATGATGTGGCCTCTTTCAGAGTGGAGCTGGAACAGGCTCCGTCCCTGACATCCGCCACGGTAATCTGTATGGCGTATTTGTGCATGGGGACTTCCATCCCCAATATCTCGGCGCAGATAACCGAATCCTGGGCGAAGTTTTTGGGAACGCCACCGCCAATGATAAAGAGACCCGTTGTCTTTGTCTTGATCTTAATCATAGTCAGCTCACGAAAATCCTTCACGGAATCGATAGAAACGTGGTTATCGGGATTGCGGTGCTGGTGCAGAACGAGGCCGAAACCGGCACTGCTGTCGGAGAAGGCGGGACAGAAGATGGGGATATCATTTTCATAAGCGACCTGGACCAGGGAATCCTTTTTGACGGCCCGTGTGGTCAAAAAAAGTCCCATTTCACGGATAAATTCCCGTGACGAATAAGGCCCCGGGGGCAGAGAATCGGCGATGTCAGTGATCGTCCTATCGCAGATCTGAAGTTCTTCTTCGTCAATGAAGGTATCGTATATCCTGTCAATATATAGCTTTCTTAACTCCCGGTCGTTTACAAGCGGTGTTCCCTGGTAGTGCCTGAATCCCAATGCTTCAAAGAAATCCATGTCGACGATCGCGGCACCCGTGGCAACGATTACATCCACCATGTTGTATTTTGCGAGATCCGTGTAGATCTGCATGCAACCGGCAGCACTCGCGCTCCCGGCTATGGTGAGAATGATGGCGCAGTTCCTGTCCGTGAGCATCATGTCGTAGATCTCCGCGGCCACAGCCAAGTCTTTTGCTGAAAAGGACATTCCCCTCATGGCATCAATGATACCCTCTGCATTGAAAGAGGTGATGTCGATGTGCCGAACTGGTGTTTTCAGGTAATCTCTCTTTTTCATAACCTCCTCGCGACAGATCCGGTACTGTTGTTTCGGGTTTATTAAACCATGGTTGGTAAAATGTCAATTACGACCTTTCCCGGCAGCAAGGGGACTTCATCTCGTGGAGGTGCATCCGGGATGGGAGAGGAAAAACGCCCGGTTCACGTGATGCGGGTTGCTCGAAAAATCGGTCTTGTCATCGGGTCTAATATCTGGTAGTCCTCAAAAAAGAGACATTGTTCATGAAGCAGATTTTCACCGTCACGGAATTAAATGAGAATGTCAAACGCCTGCTGGAGGCAAGCTTCGATGCTCTCTGGGTTGAGGGAGAGGTTTCCAATCTCCGCCGTCCCGCATCGGGTCATGCATACTTTATTCTCAAGGATGAAAAGAGCCAGATCAGGGCTGTGATTTTCAGATCCCTCCCGGTGGCGAGACAGTTTCCATGGGCCCGTCCGATGCAGTTCGAACTTGAAGAGGGGATGAGTGTCATCTGCGGTGGGAGATTGAGCGTGTATCATCCGCGGGGCGAGTACCAGTTGATTGTGGAGGTCGTCGAACCAAAAGGCCTCGGCGCCCTTCAGAAGGCCTTCGAACAACTGAAAGCGCGCCTGCAGGCAGAAGGACTTTTCGATCCTGTTCATAAAAAGAGAATTCCGTTTCTTCCCCAGAGGATTGGGGTGATCACATCCCCCACGGGAGCGGTTATCAGAGATATCCTTCATATTACTGCGCGGCGATTTCCCTCTGTGGACATTCTCATTGCACCCGTGAGAGTGCAGGGCCCGGAGGCGCCTCCCGAGATTATCAGGGCAATTGCAGATATGCACGCGGTGGGAAATATTGACGTCATCATCCTGGCGAGGGGTGGAGGGTCGCTGGAAGATCTTGCTTCCTTCAATGATGAAGGTGTCGCCCGGGAGATATTTCGTTCCCTAATTCCTGTGATTTCCGCCATAGGTCATGAAATCGATTATACGATTGCCGATTTTGTGGCCGATCTCAGAGCCCCGACGCCTTCGGCTGCGGCCGAGTTGGTCATGCCCGTGAAAAAAGAGATCGTTGCTTCATTGGAAACGCTGCGGTCGCGGTTGATCAATTGTATGCTCCGCATGAGGGAGAAGGTTCAGGGGGAGGTGACATCCCTGAAAGGTCGACTGAGGGATCCCAGGAGAGCGATTCACGATTTCCGCATTCTGGTTGATGACAGGACGGAGAGGTTAAGGCTGAGCCTTGACCATGTGCGGGCCATGCAGAGACCGAAACTTCTCAATCTTGAGATTCGCCTGCATCACGCAAACCCGATTTCGCAGATCCGGAATCGCCAATTAGCCCTTGAAAGTCTCCGAAAGAGTGTGATAGCCGGATGGCAGACTATCGTTGGGTGCCTCAGGATGCGCATGGAAACGAGCGCCGCTGTTCTCGATACATTGAGTCCTCTGTCTGTGTTAAGGAGGGGTTATGGGATTATCAGAACGCTGCCTGAAGGGATCATTGTGAAAAACGCCGCGGCGGTTACTGTGGATAGCAAGGTGGATGTCAAGGTTTCGTCAGGCAGCTTTCACGCGAAAGTAACGGAGGTAAAACAGGAGTAAGAAGTCATGGCGAAGGAAAAGTTTGAAGAGGCGCTGGGGAAGTTAGAAGAGATAGTGAAGAGAATGGAATCCGGAGATATGAGCCTGGAGGAATCTCTCAGGGCTTTTGAGGAAGGAATAAAACTTGCCCGTTTATGTTCCCGGAAGCTGGACGAGGCCGAGAGACGCGTGGAAATTCTTCTCAAACAGGGTGAAGACCTGATTGTCAAACCGTTTCAGGTGGAAGAAGAATGAATGAGGGGCAGAATGAGGCGTTGAGGGGATATTTGAGCGAGAGGAGAAGGATTGTCGATGAGGCTCTTGACAGATTTCTTCCGGGAGAGGATGTATACCCTCCATCCATTTTTATGGCGGTGAGATACAGTCTCTTTGCCGGGGGAAAACGAATAAGGCCAATCCTGTGCCTCGCATCTGCGGAAGCGGTGGGGGGTAACATCGAGACGGTCCTTCCTGTGGCCTGCGCCCTGGAGCTGATCCATACATACTCCCTTATTCATGATGATCTCCCCGCGATTGACAACGATGATTACAGGAGGGGGAGGCTCACAAATCACAAGGTATTCGGGGAAAATATTGCGATTCTTGCGGGTGACGCCCTTCTCACGGAAGCGTTTCATCTGATGTCTGAGCGCAATCTGATGGAAGCGGTTCCCCCGGAAAAACTGCTCACGGTGATTCACGATATTGCCAGAGCTGCCGGGTATTTCGGCATGGTAGGGGGGCAGGTAGTGGATGTCCAGTCGGAGGGGAAGAGAGTTGATCTTGATACCCTGTACTATATTCATACGCGGAAAACGGGGGCATTGATTATTTCTTCTGTAAAAGCTGGCGCTCTCCTGTCCGGTGCCGGTGAGGATGAACTCAAAGCCCTTTCTTCGTATGCCGGGGATGTAGGATTTGCCTTTCAGATTGCCGATGATATCCTGAACGTGGAAGGTGACAGGAAGATGATGGGGAAGGATACGGGGAGCGATGCGGATAGAGGTAAGGTGACGTTCCCCGGGTTGATGGGTATCGAGGCGTCCAGGCAAAAAGCGAAAGATCTTGTGCAAAGTGCTCTTCTGGCAATCAGGCACTTTGATCACAGAGCAGATCCGCTGCGGATGATTGCGGAGTTTGTAGTGGAACGGAGATCGTGAGGTGGTCGTGGTGAGCAACAGAGACAGAAGTCACGGTGTTCTGGAAAAGATAAATTATCCCGTAGATATCAGAAAACTTGACGTGGCGGAACTCCACATCCTGGCCGAGGAGATCAGGGAAACGATTATCAAAACCGTGTCGAAAAATGGCGGTCATTTGGCTTCGTCTCTCGGAACGGTTGAATTAACCCTTGCGATCCATTACGTGTTTGATACTCCTCGGGACAAGCTCATCTGGGATGTGGGACACCAGGCGTATGCCCATAAAATCATCACGGGTCGAAAAGACCTGTTTCACACCCTCAGGAAAAAAGGAGGTATCAGCGGATTCCCCCGGAGGGAGGAGAGCCTGTATGATGTATTCAATACGGGGCACAGCAGTACATCGATATCTGCGGCGTCAGGAATCGCGGAGGCGAAATGTCTTGCCGGAGGAGATTTCAAAATCATTGCGGTAATCGGCGACGGTTCCATCTGTGCGGGAATGGCCTTTGAGGCATTGAATTGGGCGGGAGACCGCGATAAAAATCTCATTATCGTGTTGAATGATAATGAGATGTGCATCTCACCTAACGTGGGGGCGATGTCCTCGTATCTGAACCGCGTGATGACGGGACAGACTGTCACCAAGTTGAAAACCGAGGTCAAAAATTTCCTGAGATCCATACCATCCATCGGCGAACAGATGTTCAAGTTTACGAAGCAGCTGGAAGAATCGCTGAAGGGGTTGGTTGTGCCGGGTCTCCTTTTTGAGGAGCTTGGGTTCACGTATGTCGGACCCCTTGAAGGGCACCGCCTCGACTATCTTATCAAGAATTTTAAGAACGTGAAAGATTTGCGGGGTCCGATCCTTGTCCATGTGATCACGAGAAAAGGAAAGGGGTATCAATTCGCCGAAGATGATCCGTCGAAGTTTCATGGCGTTGCACCCTTCAAGATTGAATCGGGTGAAGCTCACCCCGACAATCCTGCGCGCCTGTCGTATACGAAGATGTTCGGGAAAACGATTGTGAAACTTGCCCGGGAAAACCCTCGGATAGTTGCCATAACGGCCGCCATGAGTGAAGGGACCGGTCTTGATGAGTTTGCCAGGGAGTACCCGGGGCGCTTTTACGACGTGGGGATGGCAGAACAGCATGGAGTGACCTTTGCAGCAGGACTTGCCACGGAGTCTCTCATTCCTGTTGTGGCTATTTATTCAACGTTCATGCAGAGAGCATATGATCAGATCATTCATGATGTCTGTCTTCAGAAACTTCCTGTTGTGTTAGCACTTGATCGGGGAGGGTTTGTGGGATCCGATGGCCCTACACATCACGGTCTTTTTGATTATTCTTATCTCCGTTCCATTCCGAATATTATCGTCATGTCACCCAAGGATGAAAATGAACTCCAGCATATGATAAAAACGGCTGTCGAGTGTGGCGGGCCTGTTTCGATACGGTATCCCCGGGGCAGCGGGATAGGGGTGAACCTCGATGATGAACCCGTCTGTCTTGAAATTGGAAAAGGTGAAGTTGTGGTGCATGGCGGGGATGCCGATTTGGCGATCATTGCAATTGGATCAACAGTTTATCCCGCCATCGCTGCTGCCCGAAAGTTGAGAGACGATGGTATCTCCGCCAGAGTCATCAATGCCCGGTTCGTCAAACCTCTCGATGAGCAGCTTCTGTGTGATACGGCAAAAAATGTGAAGAAAATTATCACCGTTGAGGAAAATGTCCTGATGGGTGGATTTGGCAGTGCCGTCCTGGAGCTGTTTGAGAAGAGAGGCATTTACGATGTTGTTGTGAGAAGGCTCGGAATCGGGGACGAGTTTGTCGAACATGCCTCTCAGGGTGAATTGAGAAAGATGTACGGGATTGACGAAGAAGGTATCATCCACACTGCACGGTCCATCATGGACCGGGGTGCAGCAACACTCAGTGTTATTGCCTCGTAAACGTGAAAATCAAGAAAGTGAGACTGGACAGACTTTTGGTTGACCGGGAGATCTGTCCGACCCGTGAGAGGGCAAAGGCTCTCATCATGTCCGGAGCGGTGGTCATGGGAGAAACCAGGATGGACAAGGCGGGTACCCTTGTCCCCATCGATGCTGACGTGAGAATAAAAGGTGAGGAGAGTCCGTATGTCAGCAGGGGAGGATTGAAACTGTGAGATGCGCTCAAGACATTCGCCATTGATGTGAGAGATATGGTCATCCTCGATGTGGGAGCCTCTACAGGGGGATTTACTGACTGCCTTCTCCGGCATGGCGCGAAGAAGGTGTACGCTCTTGATGTCGGGTACGGACAACTTGCGTGGAAGCTCAGAACGGATCCCCGGGTGGTTTGTCTGGAACGTACAAACATCCGGCAATTTGACGGTATGGGAATTAAGGATGTGATTCATATGGTTACCATCGATACATCCTTCATTTCTCTCAGGCTCGTAATTCCTGCCGTGCTCAGGGTGATGGGAGGGAATGATTGCATTATCCTCGCCCTGATCAAACCTCAGTTCGAGGCGGGACGTCGGGAGGTTGGTAAACACGGGGTGGTGAAAGATCCCGATGTTCATGAGAGAGTGATAAGAGAGATCAAGGGGTTTTGCGAGGGATTGGGACTTTCTGCCTCCGGGGTATGTGAATCGTCCCTTCCGGGACCGGCAGGAAACAGGGAATTCTTTATTTATTTACGCACTCCGGGTCATTTAAGTCGTTCACGATAACAGGGAAAAGGGGACGAATGGGGATCAAACTCGCGGAAACATCTGGATTCTGCATGGGCGTCAAGAGGGCGGTTGACATGGTCCTTGATCTTGCCCAGCATAAGGGTAAGGAGACCATATATACCTACGGCCCCCTGATACACAACCCCCAGACAATAGAACTCCTGAAAAAGAGGGGGGTCACACCCATACGTGATATCGAAGATATTGATGCCGGTGAGGCGGGGAGCATTCTCATCATCAGGGCTCACGGCATATCGCCTCAAGAGAGAAAAAAGATAAAGGAAAAGGGGATCAGGATTATCGATGCCACATGTCCCCGGGTGGCTCATGTTCAAGCGATCATCAAAAAACATGCTGCGCTTGATTATACCATTCTTATCATCGGTGACAGTGATCACCCGGAAGTGAATGGCTTGCTGGGGTATGCGTACGGTAACGGCATCGTAGTGGGCAGTCTGGAGGAAGTCGATGCATTACCCCCCATGGAAAAGATTTGTGTAGTTGCCCAGACAACACAGAGCACGGAGGATTTTGCTGATATTGTAGACAGGATAAAGGAAAAATTTCCTCAGATGGTTGTGTTTGATACCATCTGCGACTCCACAGAGAAGAGGCAACAGGATGTGAAAAGACTGGCTGTTGAAATGGACGCCGTGTTCATTGTTGGTGGAAGGAACAGTGCGAATACAAAGAGATTGGCTACAATTTCAGAACTTCAGGGGAAGCCCACCTTTCATATTGAGACGGCGGATGAATTGAAAAACATACCCATGGATCGGTATGAGAAAATCGGTGTATCTGCCGGTGCATCAACACCAAACTGGATCATTGAGCGGGTCGTCGACAGTATCACGCGCCGGCAGAGCACAGGAAGAGGAAATATCAGAACACTTTTCAAGATGTGGGTATTCTCCATTCAAACGGACATCTATTCTGCCATAGGAGCCGGATGCCTTTCGTATGCGTGCATGCTCCTCCAACGGCTTGATGTGAATCCGCGACACATCTTTACCACGTCTCTTTATGTGTACGCCATGCATACCCTCAATCGGCTCATCGACAGGAAAACCAGTACCATTATCGGTTCCTTCCGGGAAGAATTATACCGGAGACATGAGAAGGTGTATCTCTTTACGGCATTGATCTGTGTGCTCATGGCTCTCATGACCGCATTTCTCACAGGTGTAAATGCATTTATTTTGCTCTTTCTGATCTCTATCCTGGGCATACTTTACAATACGCGGTTACTGCCGCAGACGTGGCGCTTCCAGAGATTGAAAGACCTGCCCGGTTCCAAAAACATTTCGATGGCTACGGCATGGGCTGTCGTTGCTGCGGTCTTGCCTCAGATTGAAATCGATGTGTCGATTACCCCGGGCATGGTGGTGGCGTTTCTTTTTACCTTTGGTTTAGTCTTTCTCCGTTCCGCCATGTCTGACGTACTTGACATCCAGAACGACAAATTTATCGGGAGAGAAACAATACCGGTTCTCATCGGAAAGGAACGAACCCAGATACTTTTAATGGGGATACTCGTTCTGTTAAGTATCCTTTTAGTCGTTTCCGGCACCTTCGGGTGGACTTCTTCCCTGAGTTTTGCCCTTCTGGCGTGCGGTTTTTTTATATGGATTTATTTTATGCTTTATGGTAGAAGGTCGGCGTTTTCCGGTGTTGTTCAGGAAGGCATTCTCGAAACCACTTATATTTTAGCGGGGTTATGCTCGCTGGTGTGGTTTTATTTTTCTTGAGAGATCCCACGGGGAAAGGAGGAGGGGTGAAGTGATACGTAAAAAGGGGATAGTACTTTTTGTGCTCTTTCTCGTGTTTGCGGTGGCTAACTGTGGAGGAGGACTTCGCTATTCCCAGGTGGCTCCGGAGGCGAAGGATTTTCACCCCCAAAGAATTGGCGTGCTCCCTGCTGAAGTGGGTACGTACGAAGAAGCGAGGGATGTGATTGATCAGGTTATTGCGGGAGTTCTGGTGGAGAAAAAATGGTTCACCGATGTGGTAGCTGCTGACACGATAGCCAACCAGCTTCAATCCAACGAGGAGTTGAGAAAAGTGGTGCTTGATTATATCTCCAAGCTCAAGACGGTGAACTTTTCCGACCCTGAGCTCAGCAAAAAGATCGGTGAGCTTTCTCAGGTTGATGCTTTTTTAGTGGTGAATGTGGACTACTGGAATTACACGAGAGAGAACGAGAAGAAGGTAGCGAAGGTTGGCATAGGCATCAAGATGGTTGACGCCGCTTCCGGGAAGATGCTCTGGAAGGCGAGTCACCATGAAGTAGAAGATTACATGCTTCTCAAACCGAAACTTCCCGATGTGGCAAAAGATCTTGTCAAGAAAATGATCAATGAAATGCCCCATTGACGTGAGGAGTACTTGAGTAGACTAAAGGCATTTGTCGGAAATTGTGCCGTTTGCCTTATCATTGCATAATGCGGAGGTTGTATAATGAAGGAAAGCGTAAGCAAAGCGATTGAGCGCATAAGACCGAATCTTCAGGCTGACGGAGGCGATGTGACTCTGGTTGATGTAACTGAAGATGGTATCGTGAAAGTAAAACTGTTAGGTGCCTGTCATGGGTGTCCTATGTCGCAGATGACGCTGAAGATGGGTATTCAGAAATATCTGCAGAGAGAGGTTCCCGGTGTAAAAGAAGTTGTCTCGGTGACATAATTGCTGTCTCGAAACTACCCTCTATAGAGTGCGAAGAAAAAGGTCGCACTTTTAAAAGTCTTGTAAAATAATTAAAAAATAAGGAGAAGGTGAAATGGCGTACGTAATTACAGATGAATGTATTGCTTGTGGTGCGTGTGAAAGTGAATGTCCTGCTGAGGCAATCAGCGAGGGAGAAGAAAAATATGTTATTGATCCTAAACTCTGTACTGATTGTGGGACCTGTGCTGAGCAGTGTCCTGTGGAAGCGATAAAACCAGGAGATGAAAAATAAAACGAATTCTGCACCTGTTGAGTAATTGGGGGGGAAGACGCTTACTCTTTTGAGGAGCAAGGAGTCTCCCCCTCTTCTGTTTTTTCAGGAAAAGATCATGAGTGCGTCGGGATTATTCATTACCTTCGAAGGTATCGAGGGGTGCGGCAAGACCACCCAGGTCAAAAGGGCGGCTGACTATTTGAAGCATCATCATGTTCCTTTTCTCCTTACCGTAGAACCGGGGGGCACATCTGTGGGGAAAAGGGTCAGGGAAATGCTGCTGAATGAGGATCCCTATGAAAAAGACTACAAGATGTACGCGGAAGCGGAACTTCTTCTCTTTTCCGCCGCGAGGGCTCAGCATGTCAGAGAGGTAATACTTCCTGGTCTGAGAGAAGGCAAAGTGATCTTGTGCGACAGGTTCTCTGATGCAACATTCGCGTACCAGGGTTTCGGCAGAGGGTTGGATCTTGACTTCATAGAGAAGCTCAATCTTTTTTCGTCGGCCGGCTTGAAACCGTGTCTGACCTTTCTCTTTGATCTTCCCGTGGAAGACGGACTCAGGAGAGCAAGAGAGAGAGTATCCAGGCTCAGGGATTCCAGCGGGATGATGAATACAGAGCAGCTCGCACTGAACCTGATCGCTGCAGAAGATGTGTTCGAGCAGGAAGATCTGGAATTTCACCGGAAGGTCAGGGAGGGCTATCTTTTCCTCGCAGAGCGTAATCCGGAAAGATTCAGGGTAATCGACGCGTCAAGGGACATTGAAACCATCCATCTCGACGTATGCCGCCATCTTGAAACACTCGTGAGCAAGAATCTCTGAACACAAAACCTTTCATACCGGCTGATTGAGGATGCCTTCGATGACTTTCAAAGATATTTACGGTCATGAGAGACAGATAGGCGTTCTTCGCAATGCAATAGCGGCAGGCCGGGTTTCCCATGCATACCTTTTCTTCGGCATGAAGGGTATCGGGAAAAGAACGGTAGCGGAGGTTTTTGCAAAAGCACTGAATTGCAGGGAAGGTAAAAGCGACTTCGATGCCTGTGGCAGGTGCCTGTCCTGTCGAAAGGCGGATCGTAACAATCATCCGGACGTCATTACCGTAAAGGCTGAAGGTCAATTCATACAGGTTAAGGAGATAAGGGAGATTCAGGAGCAGATGACATTCGCACCCTTTGAAGGGGGTAAGCGGGTTTTCATCATGGTGGATGCCGACCGGATGAACAATGTATCAGCCAATGCACTTTTGAAGACCCTTGAGGAACCGTCAGCGTCCAATGTGCTGATTCTCATCACCTCACGTCCCTCTCAGCTTCCCATGACGATCCTTTCCCGGTGCCAGCAAGTGCGGTTCGCCCCTCTGAGGAGGGAAGCGGTTATCTCGTTTTTACAGGAAAGATTGTCGCTGGATCCGGAATCATCGTATTTACTCGCATCGTCATCAGGGGGAAGTATCGGAAGTGCGCTGGAGCTGCATGAAGAGGCCTTTTTGACCCGGAGGAGAGAAATCCTGGAAACGATGGAGGAAGGGCACATGAAAGATCCCCTCATGCTGTTATCGTTCATCAGCAGTTTCGGGCAGGACAGGGGAAGTATTATGAAGATGCTTGGGGTGTTAACGACCGGTTATAGAGATGCGCTGGTGTATAAGGAAACCGGCAATAAAGACCTTCTTGTCAACAGGGACCGGTTTGATGTCGTACAATCTGTTGCTCAGAGCAGATCGGGGAAAGATATTTTGAATTGTATAAGTTCTGTGAGCCGGGCGTGCAGCGCGATCGAGAGAAATGCGAATAAGCAGTTGACTTTGGAAATGATGGTGTTTAGACTCAACAGGTACTGGAAGAGTTGATTTTTTACGTTGAGAGGAATGTACCGTTTCCACAGAAAAAAGTGACAAGGGAGTTTCCGTTCTGAAAAATATTGTCGGTGTAAAATTCAGAAAAGATGGGAAAATATACAGCTTCGACGCAAACGAAATTCCATTGCAGAAGAATGATCTGGTGATTGTCAATACAGAAAACGGTTTGGCAATGGGAGTGATCGTTACTGATGTGAAGTCTGTTCCCATTTACAAGCTGCCGATCGGTCTCAAGAACGTTGTTCGCAAAGCTACTGAGGAAGATCTGAAGGTCAGGAGCGACAACGAGGTGCTGGAGCAAGAGGCGCGCCTGTTTTGTCTGGAGCGGATTCGTGAGAGACAACTTCTCATGAAACTGATTGATGTAGAGAGCCTCTTTGACAAGAGCAAGATAGTATTCTACTTTACTGCTGAAAATCGGGTCGATTTCAGGGAACTCATAAAGGATCTTGTTCAGAGGTTCAAGACAAGAATCGAGCTGAGACAGATTGGAGCGAGACAGGAAACCCGCATGGTGCGAGGTCTTGGTATATGCGGGAGAGAAGTATGCTGTGCCAGTTTGATTCATAATCTTGATCGTGTTTCCGTCAAGATGGCAAAGGAGCAGAATGTTTCTCTGAACCCGGAGAAGATTTCAGGACTCTGCGGCAGGCTCATGTGCTGTCTGGCTTTTGAATTCGACGTGTATCAGGATATGAAAAAAAGCATACCGAAGTGCGGCAAATCCATCCAGACTGATGAGGGACACGGTAAGGTAATCAGGCAGAATATTCTCAAGAGGGAGGTTGTCGTGGAACTGGAAACCGGGAAGGAAATAACCGTCAGTATTAAGGATGAATAGTTCTGCGACAGGGTCTCCGTCATGGCCGGAATGTCATTGATCAGTGTGTTTCCGCAGAGAGGGTAATTATCGTGGATAAGGTGTACTTCGTGACGACGCCGATATATTATGTAAATGCTCCGCCTCATATAGGCCATGCGTATACTACGATCGTTGCGGATGTTCTGGCCAGGCATTATCGCCTGTCCGGCTACAGGACATTTTTCCTGACCGGCACGGACGAGCATGGCGATAAGATTGTTGAGGCGGCCACCGAAGCGAATACTTCTCCCAAGGATTTTGCGGATCGAATCAGTGCGCAGTTCAGGAATCTATGGCCGGAACTTGCCGTCACGAACGACTATTTTATCAGGACAACTGATACTAATCATGTTGAGACGGTCCGTCTCATTCTTCAGAAGGTCCATGACGCCGGGGATATCTATTTCGGGAAGTATGAAGGGTATTATTGTATCGGCTGTGAGCGGTTCTATGTGGAAAAGGAACTTGTTGATGGATTGTGCCCCGATCATCAGACGGCTCCGGTGTATCGTGAGGAAAATAATTACTTTTTCAGAATGAGTAAGTATCAGGACTGGCTCATTCAACATATACATGAGAATCCTGATTTCATAAGGCCGGAAAGATACAAGAATGAGGTGCTCGCTTTTTTACGGGATCCTCTTGAAGATTTATGCATATCGAGACCGAAAAGCAGGTTGAGCTGGGGGATCACGCTTCCCTTTGATGATAATTATGTCACCTATGTCTGGTTTGATGCGCTCATCAATTACATCACCGCTCTGGGATATCCGGACAGAGAAGATTACCGCGTCTTCTGGCCAGGAGCCCAGCACCTCATTGCGAAGGATATCCTGAAGCCCCACGGTATTTACTGGCCTACCATGCTGAAAGCTGCCGGTATCGAACCGTTCAGGCATTTGAATGTGCATGGTTACTGGGTTGTCGACCAGAGCAAAATGTCAAAAAGCTTGGGCAATGTGATTAAACCTCTGGAACTGAAGGATAAATACGGTCTTGATCCTTTCCGTTATTTTCTTCTCCGGGAAATGGTTTTTGGCCTTGACTCTAATTTCAGCGAGGAGAGTTTTGTCCAGAGGTTGAACTCGGATCTGGCGAATGATCTGGGTAATCTGGTGAGCAGGACGATCACGATGGCAGTGAAGTACTGTGAAGGGAAGGTCCCGGAAAGCACGTCACCATCAGATGGTGATGGAGTCCTGATTGAGTCCGGCGGCAAGACCATAGCGGATGTGGAAAGCTGTTTTCATGAACTTGCCCTCCATAAGGCCTTGATCACCATCTGGGATTTTATCAACGTGACAAACAAGTATATCGTCGAGCAGGAGCCGTGGAAACTTGCGAAGGATCCTGTAAATAGGCCGAGGCTGGATACGGTTATCTATAATCTTCTTGAATCGCTCCGCATCATTGCGGTTCTCGTTTCACCTTTTATGCCGGGATCGGCGCAGCGGATAATGAACCAGCTGGGTGTCGAAAACACATCCGTTCAGGATTATGAAAACATCCGCCGTTGGGGTTGTCTCATTCCGGGTAATCGTATCGCGGTGGAAGATGCACTGTTTCCCAGGGTGAAGTACGAGAAGGAAGCAGAAAAAGCAGACGCCAAGAGGAATCTCGTTGAGCCTGTGAAACCGGCAATCGAATATGGAGATTTCGACAAGGTTGATATTCGGGTTGCCAGAATCATTGATGCAGAGACTGTTCCCAACTCAAACAAGCTTCTGAAACTGAAAATCGACATCGGAGAGGAGAGAACGATTGTCGCCGGTATTGCCAAGGATTATACACCGAAGGACCTCATCGGCAAGAAGATTGTTGTTGTCGCAAACCTGAAGCCTGCAAAACTCATGGGTATTGATTCTCACGGCATGCTGCTGGCAGCGGACACCGGGAAGGGGCTCACACTGCTTTCTTTTGCCGAAGATCCGATTATCGGTGCGAAGATCCGGTGATTTTGTTCACAGAGAAAATAAATCAAGGAAATCATATTTTTTCTCATCCTTTTTCTCATCCTTTTTCTTGACACACGGGTGCATTTCGCCTATACTCACCCCGAAAAAAAATAGTTCTCAGCGAAAACAATTACTTGAGTTCATTCTCTGTGATCTGAAACAGCAGTTCCGGCCAATTTCGTCCAGTCTAAAAACTACAGGGGTGGTTGCCATGAAACCGATGGGAACTCAAATCCTTGCAGAATTCTTCAATTGTTCAAGGGATATTCTCAACGATCATAGCGTAATCGAAAGGATCTTGCGTGAGGGAATTGCTGCCTGTAATCTCACAATGGTCAGTTTGAGCAGCCACTGCTACGAACCCATAGGGATCACATCCATTGCGGTAATCAGTGAATCCCACGTTGCCGTTCATACCTACCCTGAAGCACGCCATGTGTCACTGGATATATTTACCTGTTCACGAAGCAGCCAGGCAACGCGAAAATTACTTCTCTTCCTGCAGGAGAAAATGCGTCCGGGCACGACAAGAATTGTGGAAATGTCCAGAGGCAATCCCATTGATGTGGTGACCACGAACTGGATTACCGATGATAACAGTGCTATCGGTTTTGACGTCCGGTATCACATTGAGACGGAAGTATTTTCCCAAAAATCGAAATACCAGGACATAAGAGTTATTGAAAATCAGAGTTTCGGGAAGATGCTCTTTCTCGATAATGATCTGCAGGTAGCCGAAGCAGATGCCAAATTCTATAACGAGAGTATTGTAAGGCCCCTTGTGGAGTCAGGAGTTTCTCTTGATTATGTGGCGATACTGGGGGGTGGAGATGGGGGCGTTCTCTACGAAATCTTGAAGCATAATCCGGGCAGGGTCGCCCTTATTGATATCGATGAGGACGTGGTCTCAGTAGCGAAAACGTACCTCCAGGAAATATGCCATAATGCTTTTGATGATCCCCGCGTGGAGGTCTTCAACTGTGACGTCATTGATTTCCTGGATGGCTCCCATCATTTCGACGCCATCATTTACGATCTGACCATGCATCCCGAATCTTATATTACCATGGACTGGGAGGTCTATCTGGATCAGCTCTTCGTGAAGATGAAGGGGGATTTGAAAGAAGGCGGGATGGTTACTTCTCAATGCTGTTCCATATTGGATCGGGACACATTCCGCGTTGTGCGAAAGATTCTGAATAGACATTTCTCCGAGGTAAAATTTTTCAATACGTATATTCCCTCCTATTGTACCACCTGGATGTTCGCATCCTGTAGAAATAATGCCAGATAAAGTGCTCACGTATTGACCTGATTTACGAACGGGCACCGTTTACCTGATATTCCCTTTGACTGGGAGTGTGGGATTGCCTCATTTTGAGATGATCATAATGAATGGTATATCCATTTTCCCAGGACTTCAAGCTTTCACGATGCCGCGGAAAAGGAATCCGTCGGCGATTGTTCGTTATAAAAAAATCCATCGCTGAAAGGTGTCCCTTGTGGAACGATACTCTGTTTTTTCTCTATCTTGCAAGGGTCTGGTAATGGCCTTGTGTTCAGCCTTGTTACTTTTCCCGGTGCCTGGCTACGCAGATTGGACGCCACTCATCGAACGTCTCATCGCGGACAGATTTGATGAGCGGGAGATCAGGATGCTCTTTGAAAAGCCGGGAGTGCGATTTGACCCGGAGGTGATGACAAGCAAACTCACCGCTCTCATAAACAACAGATACAGGAAGCCCGGGGATATTGTAACCCGAAAGCGTAAACGTATGTATGACCGATTTCTTCAGCCGGGAGTGATTGAAGAGGCTTATGCATATGCGGAGAGGAACAGAGACGTGTTGCAACGCATTGCGAAGGAGTATTGTGTTCCTAAAGAGATAGTCGTTTCGATCGTGCTTGTGGAAACCGAACTTGGCCGGGTATTGGGTAAGAGAGAAGCCTTCAACTCCCTGGCGAGTATGGCGTTGTGTTCGGATTTAGAGGTGATACGCCCCCATCTGTTCCCCGGTCTCATAACCCCGGAGAATGAAGAGTTTGCAAGAAGGCGTTGCCGTCAAAAGGCGGACTGGGCGTATGATGAACTCAAGGCGCTAATCAGATATGCATCTGAAAGAGGTATGGACCCGCTCGGCATCCCCGGCTCGATATACGGTGCCATCGGAATCTGTCAGTTTATGCCGTCGAAAATCTCCGCCTACGGTGTGGATGCCGATCAAGATGGTCACATCGATGTTTTTTCGGAACGTGATGCTCTGTACAGTGTCGCAAGTTATCTGCGCGCTCATGGCTGGAAATGCCGGATGAGCAGGAAAAGACAGTACCGGGTCATTATGGCATACAACCCAAGTCACATTTACGCAAATACTGTTTTGAGCGTGGCCGAGAGACTGAAGCGCAAAGGCTGAAACGAAGGAAACTAGGAACGAAGGAAACTAGGGACAGCGCCCTATTTTCCAAACGAGATGCTGACTGCACATCCGATACTTCTGATAGTCCCCGCTCTCTATGTCACCTACCACTGTTCAGCGGAATTTTTTTGCTGGGAGTCCAGATTACAGATTGAAAGTGAGCGATAATTTACCCTCTCTTCCGACCTACCCCGACCCCCTCAAATATGATCCAGAATTATTCTACAATCCTAACTTAAAACCGGGACCGTTTTTGGGGCGACAGGTCACTTGGGGATAGAGGACAAGGAAGTCCAGAGAGTTTTGATGAATGAGGCGGGGTATAAATGAGACAATCAACATGCCTATTTATCTTGACTTTTATGTATTAAGATAATATTCGATATCTGCATGAAACTATAGATGTCTTCTCTAATTCCTAAACCCTTTTAAAAGAGGGCTGTTATGAAAGGATCACTGAAACCCCGTATCTTAGAAGAGAACGGGGTTTTTTCGATAGTAAGGATGATGAAATATCTGCGTATTGCTTCCATTCTGCTTCTCGTTCCCGTTTTCTCCTTTGCGGAGACGAGGTTAATCATTTCCGAAGGTTCCTACAACATGGGAGACGGCGAAACACCCACTGTCGCGGAGAGCAGGGCCCTGCTGAACGCCAAGCGAACGGCGCTTGAACAGGCAGGCACTTACGTTGAGAGCTATTCCAGAACAAAAAATTATGAATTGACCGAGGACGAGGTGAAGGTCATTGCTTCCGGTCTCATGCAAGTCACCATTCTGGAGAAGAAAAGAACGATTGTCGGCGACGGGTTCCGTTTCTGGGTGAAAATCGAAGCCATGGTCAACCCAGAAAAAATGGAGAATATGGCGGCCCGAGTTAAGGAAAAGTTTGTTGTCGAGGACTACAGGAGGATACAGAAGGAATACGAGAAGAGCCGCAAGGAAATAGCTGTCCTGAAGAAACGGCTACGCACTGCGCGGAATAAAAAGGACAAGAAAAATATCGAGGCCCTGATCGAAAGCGACGAGCGGTCGTTTCAGGCCAACGAGTGGTTTGAGAAAGGGTCCATTTACAACCTGAATTACGAGCATGATAGGGCCATCGAGTCATATACGAGTGCGATTGCCCTAAGTCCCAATTATGCCGAGGCATACGAAAGGCGCGGGATCGCGTACTACAATAAGGGACTGCATCAGGACGACAAACAGCTAATGGATCGGGCCGTCGAGGATTTCAAGAGAGTGACCATCCTTAAACCGGACACACACGCAGCCTTCTGGGCGCAGGGGATCGTGGATTTTTCATCCAATCAGTACTTGAAGGCTTTGGAGTCCTTCAGCAAGGCCGTGGCTTTCGATCCCGAAAGCGAACTGGGATACCTCGGCCGGGGAGTCACCTACGCCGCTATGAAGCAGTTCGATCGGGCGGTGGAGGAATACACACGGGCGATCGAGGCGAAAGGCTTCTGGCAGGCAGTATCCTATCAAAACAGGGCCGTCGCCTATGGTCAGAAGGGGCAATACGAACTGGCCATCCGGGATATGGATCAGGCTATCGCTTTAGTCCCTAACAATGCCCATTTCTATTACCTCCGAGGACTGGCCTATGCCCTAGCGGAAGACATGGATAAAGCTGATGCCGATTTGGATAAGGCCTGCAAGATGGGCTACAAGAAAGGATGCGAGTGGCTGCAGAAACTGCTGAAGGCGGAAAAAGTGGTGGGATCGTATTATTTGACTGGGCAAGACGGGAAGATACTTGAATTCACGCCCCGTATCACCTTTGCGATAGAAGACGGCAGACTGACCGCCAGTTCCCCGCCCCAAAGCTTTTTTGGAGGGACGAGTTATAAAACGATTTCTGATATTGCATTCAAGAATAACGCGCTTACCTTCAAGTTAAAGACCGTAGCCAACGAATTCTGGAACGTGACCTATGTCGTCACTGATTTTACGGGCGATACTGCGAGAATTCCGGTCAGGATGAAGCAGCTCAGTGGCAATATCGGCGGAGGTTCAAGAGAAGTGCCGGGTTTGCTCATCCGCGACGAGGGACAGGGGGCACAAGAGGTGCAGAGGGTACAGAATACTTCAGAAGATTGTTTCATAGCCACCGCCGCCTTCGGGTCCCCGTTCGCAGAGCGGGTTACTACCATGAGGATTTTCAGGGATAAATGGCTCATGGAAAATCCATTGGGTCGTGCCTTTGTCGGCTTCTATTACCGGAATAGCCCGACTTTAGCCGGTTTTATCCAGGAACGCCCCTGGGCCCGCATGATTACATGTATCCTTCTTTATCCCATAACGATTTTGGCCGGGACTATCCTGCTACAGCCACTCGATATTTTACAACTATACCTGCTGCTCTTCCTTCTTGGCTTGCTCTGCCTCTGGAGATTGAAAACGTTCGCGAATTCAAAGCAGCGCATGGGTTAAATTAATCCCCTTTGGAGCTCGGGATGCGCTGCGTTCTCAGGTCACTATTTCGACTTGTCAGGTTGTATACGGCATTGATGATGAGTAATCAAAATTTCAGTCAATAAGGATTACCATTCGAAAGGGTGGATGTTCGTCAAAATTACCGGATGCTCTCTTTCAGGAAGCTATACGTACTATAATCTGATTTTCTTATTGATGTTCATGTGTTAGGTTGTGTTTAAGTTCTCATACTTTTGTGCTTTCGTCAAGGATTATGTGGGGTGCAAGCCGTTCGTTGCATGA
>Ga0194112_10003615_pt1 | contig 21485 bp, 22 predicted proteins | sample TA2MahC400mmetaG_FD_146191 | JGI IMG/M metagenome (GOLD analysis project Ga0194112, IMG submission 146191) | Freshwater microbial communities from Lake Tanganyika, Tanzania - TA2015016 Mahale Deep Cast 400m | ecosystem: Environmental > Aquatic > Freshwater > Lake | place: Tanzania: Lake... | reverse complement strand
CGCATAGCGGAAGATAAAAAAGAGAATAAGTCCCAAAAGGAAAAGAAGAATGGCAATAAAAAGAGCGAGAACAAAAACTAAGATTCCCGGCGCGTTGACAAAAGAAAGCATCATAATCGATATACTGCTTATCCAGCCGGCAAGGGATCCAATGACAACCCCGCCCGCCGCGCCAGTCGCCGAACCAAGAATAATATTGCTTCCCCCACTGGCCGGCCGCACGCCTTTTAACGCATTAAGGGCCAGCTGCATAATGCCTTCAGTCGCCACATTATTAACATCAATGAAAAGTTGTACCAGCAACAAACTAAAATTGGCAAGAACAATCGCCAAAAAAAGTTTGGGAATTAAAGAGCCGGGGCTCCAAGTTTTTGGCTCAATCCGAAGGATTGTCGTAATTCCAATAATCAGTAAAAAGATGATAAACAAAACATTAACCAAATTTCTAACAATGTTCCAAAGGTTAACCACTGCTCCGGTTTTGGTCACCGGCATAGTTTGCAAAAAGTTTCGCTGCAAAGTTCCAAAGGCGGCCGGCGCTTTTTCAATAAAAAATTTGCCTAATTGACAAGCACCCCAGGATGGTCCCCAGAGAATAACTTTTTCAGCCGTAGGCATTCCTTCAGTTACCCTACTAGCCGTAGCCCGACAATCTATTCCAATTGGAATTTCTAAAGTAAGAGGCGTTGGAACCCCGGCCGAGTCAATGGTAATACTTTGTTCACCTTTGAAATCCATAACCTCCCCACTCGGCAATTCAGCCGAGCCTGCGGTTTTGAAAAAATAAGTGGCGACATTAAGAGCTACTTGTTCGCTATAACAAACATAAGGCTTATCAGGGAATCTTCTAAGACACTCCGTGGAAAGATTCTCATCAGAATTCGGCGGCGTAATTTTAAGAACAAAACTATAATCAGGAGATTGACTTAAGTCAGTGGCGAGAACAAGATTCCCTTGCGTATCCCGGTAAAAAACTTCGCACTCCGGCGGCAGGCAGGTTGAAGTGTCCCAACGATAAACCATTGGTGACACTTTGCCGGTAATTTTACTGCCCTCCGGCAAAATAAGTTTTCCTTCAATTGCAACTGGTTCATTTTGGGCATAAGCAATTGGCATAAATGGAACTGGAATTACGCCAAGAACTTTGTAATAAGCGCTGGCGCTGGCTGGTTTGGTAAGTTGGATACTTGTTTCGGCATATCTTACTTCTCCTCGCTGGGGATACATTATTTCCGCAAAGCCAACTCTGTTGCCGGCAGTAACGGTGACAAAGTACGGCTCATTGTGTTTCAAATCGCTATCAGGAATGTGAATTTCGCCTAAACGATTGGCAAAATAGCTTTTGGTCACCGCCGGAATTTTTATTCGCGTTTCCTGCATCGGAGCAATAATTGCTTCGGCAGTGGGAACACACCCAAAATGTTCTTCAGGTTCTCCTTGGGGAACGCACCCAACATTTTCAGTTTGGTTTGGATCAGTGATGTATAAATGAATTCCGGTATCGTAACCACTCCCATGACCAATATCAGATTTGCTGGCGGTCAAATCAATTCGCACCGGCCCATCGGTACCCTGGATAATTCGTTGTGGATTGGTAACATTTGTTTTAAAGCCAGCTTCCTCAATATAAACCCAAAAGTTTTCGTTGAGGGGTGAACTATCGGCAAAAGGGTTTTGGGAAAGAATATAGATTCCCCAAACTGTGTGCGTGGGAAGAGGGTTTTGGCCGGGGGTATAAAAATCTGAGCTTTGATCCGTTGGTCTTCTGCCACCATACTGAACATCTGTATCGGTTTTAATACTAATATCAAGGTCCTTCTTGCCTGCCGCAGAGTTTAAATCAGACATTATATTTCCAACCTCGTCAGTCACCACGCCCCAAACAATAATGGTGTTTCTGGGGGTATAAACCTGATTTGCATCAGCCAAAGATTCCTGCCAATCTTTACGGACGCGGAGAAGGGCGATGCCGCTACTTGCGGCGTTAAGGGGAGAAGTGGTATTCCATTCTTTGTAAGTTTCACTACCAGCGCCGGTTTGCCAAACAGTGATAGCATAAAAACCATCAGGAGCATATGCCTGGAAAACATGAGAAACAAAGCCGCGATTATCCGCCACACCACTTGGACTAGTGCGACCACGGATAACAGGAAAATTAAGAACAGGCATTAAACCCGCGGCCTGTCCAGCTGGAGCAAACCTTGTTATTCGTTGACCAACAACTTCGTAACTGAAATCAGATTGAGCAAGCACACTAACCCTCAGTACCCGATGTGGCACAACCGGGAAAACATTGATTGTATTTTCGATGTCTAGTTTTCTTTCATTGGTTAAAAAAGCTTGACCCAAGGTAATTGCATTTCCAAATTGGTCGGTGATTTGACTAGTGACACCGGCGTTGCCAACGGTATAAGAGAAAACATCACGAATATTATCAGCATCCACTGGCCAGCGGAACTCGGCGGTTTGCGGTGCGGGGTTGCCAGCCAAATTATCCTTGCGGACGATACGACTATTTAGGTTATTGGGGTCTTCTAAAAAGAACGGAAAATAAACGCCGTAATGAGCGGCGGTGGGAAGACCTTGAGCCTGAAAACTGCCGTCGGCCCTAATTTGAGTGCGGACGGCGAAATTATGAATAACAAAATTAGTGCCCTGCCAGGAATCATAAGCAAAAACATAAATCGGCAGACCAGCCAATTTTTTAAAGCCCTCGGTCGGGTCATAAGCACCGCCGATGTAAGCCGGTATCACTTGACCTGTGAAAATCGCCGTATCATTGCGCTCCTGCGCCGCCCGCGCTTCGCGCACAAAAAACTGAGAAACTGAAAAACTGAAGAACAGAAGGACTGAAGAACAGAAGGACAACAAAATAGAACTGGAGAATATCAATTTATGTTTTCGGTTTTCGGTTTTCGGTTTTCGGTTTTGCATTCGGGCAGTCCTCCTTAACAACCATCATATCACATTTTTCAAAAATCGTGTGGAAGGTCAACAGTCGTTGTCATTCTGGAAGGAGCCCCGCATCAGCGGGGCGACTGATAGAATCCAGGCCGTCAGGCCGTTTGCGCTAACGCTGGATTCTATCCCCTATCGGCGCTCCGCGCCTCCAGGGTCCAGAATGACTGAAAGTGTTAGTCCTGATTAAATTTGCAACTCCTTAAAACCAGGGTTCATTGTTCTGATTAATGCCTCTTTTTTCCTGCGAAGTAAATTTTTGATTTGTTTCTCCCGCTGAATAGCAAGCAAGGGTTCGTTATACATTTCGTAGTAAACAAGCTTCCAGACACTATATTTTGCTGTAAAGCCACGGATCAATTTGCTCTTGTGTTGATAAATTCGCTGGGGAAGATTACTGGTTATGCCAGTATAAAGAACACTGTTTGTGTAATTGGTCAGAATGTATACGCAGTACTGTTTTCCCATCCACGCTGACGCTCGATTCTATCCCCTATCGGCGCTTCGCGCCTCCAGGGTCCAGAATGACAACCTTGGTTTTTTATTTTTTCAATTTTTTCCTTGAGTTGAGAATACATTTATTTTAACCTCAATCCAGTTTTGCATAAAAATCACCTCGCAAGGATAATTTTATAAAAACTCATCCGCCCCGTCAATTTTTGCCCTTCTTTGTCAAGACTACAAAAGGGGCCTCGCGGGTACTTTTGCCGCTGATTTAGGGGGTGGAAGCTAAGCGGGGAAGACTTGACCAAGGTTAAGAATACTAACAAGCAGTCGGAAGATTACCCAGGCCGAAGCAATAATAATAAGACCAATGACGCCATTGGTTATTTTGGCTCTGGCTGCCTCCACTTTCTTGGCATCATCACCGGCCGTCACATAATCAAACCCGCCCCAGACAATGTAAGCGATTGTTACGATTGCTCCAAGCGCAACCGCCCAGTTAATTAAAAGGTTAATCCAGTCGCCAAGAGTGCCCTTTATTCCCCCAATCGGTGTGGGGATTCTAATTGTTGGATAGCCCGGTGTTAGCGCATGCGCTTCCGGAACAAACGCCGGCAGGAATTGGGCAAGTTTTTTTATTTTTTCTTTCATTTTCTTTTTCACCTCCTGTCAACTTAATTTAATAATAGGTATGCTAACACTACTTGTCAACCCCGGAATCCCGCCGCCGAATTTGACAAAAAATCGAACCAGAGCATAAGCCGAAGCGGCAACAATAAAACCAATGATTGCCCAAGTCAGGGTACTTCGCGCGGCAGAAAGTTCTTTGGGATTATCGCCGGCAGTAATATATTTGAATCCGCCAACAATCAAGAAAAAAAGGGAGGCAAGTCCGGCAAAAGCCGTCATTCCATACATTGCCGCGCCCAAAAGTCTGCCCAACTCCAAAAGAGCGCAGTAAGGGTCGGTTAATGGATTGGCGGGACAATCGGGCATATTCTAAAACATGGCAGAGTGGTTTTAGACTAACAGATTATAATAATCCTTGTCAAGAGCGAGAGAATTTGTTACAATCGGACTTACTATGCCGAAACGAACTTATCAACCAAAAAAAAGAAAACGGGCCAAAACCCATGGGTTTAAAAAAAGAATGAGAAGCAAGAGCGGAAGGAATGTTTTGAAAAGGAGAAGGCAAAAAGGGCGAAAAAGATTAGTTGTGCAGAAATACAAGAAATAAATTTCTAATGTCTAATGACTAACATTAGAAAGAGAAAAGAGTAAAGAGAAAAGAGAAAAGAGTAAAGAGAAAAGAGAAAAGAGAAAAGAGAAAAGAGTAAAGAGAAAAGATTATTTTTTAATTTTGCTCTGCAATTTTTCTTTTTTCTTTTTGCTCTTTTATCTTTTTTAGAAATTAGGTCAATTTCCGCCCGAGGCGGATCAGCCTTGGGCTAAAGGAATTAGACATTCACAGTCCCTGCTTTCAAAGCAATATCGTTTAACCAAGGATTATGATTTTCGGGGAGTAAAGAAGCGCGGTCGGCGCGTGGTGGGTCCTTTTTGTGTCCTTAGCTGGGCACCAAACAAACTGAACGTTTCCCGTTTTGGATTTATTGCCAGCAGCAAACTTGCCAAAGCGGCTAAACGTCACCGGGCGGTGCGGTTATTGCGTGAGTCGATAAGATTAAGTTTGCCAAAAATAAAATCTGGTTTTGATATCGTGATTATTGCGAGGAATGGTATACTCGGACGAAGCTTTGACGAGGCTGATAGGGAGATGAAGAGATTGCTTGCAAAAGCAAATTTGTTAAACTCAAATCTTAAAACTCAAATGGCAAAAAGAGAAAAGAGAAAAGAGTAAAGAGTAAAGAGAAAAGAGTAAAGAGTAAAGAGAAAAGAGTAAAGAGAAAAGAGTAAAGAGAAAAATTAAATTAATCTTTGAATTTTACTCTGTGATTTTTCTTTTTGCTCTTTTCTCTTTGATTCTTAAGGTTTTGAAATTTGACGTTTGAGTTTTGAGGTTTTTCACAATGTTTTCTTTTATCTGGAACGCTCTACTCAAAACCCCATTATTAAATCTACTTTTTCTTTTAACCAGACTTCTTGGTAATAATTTAGGCTTGGGAATTTTGGCTTTTACTGTTTTTCTACAATTGGCCCTAACTCCTTTACGTCTGCCGCAATTAAAATCGGCGCAAAAATTAAAAAATATCAAGCCCGAACTTGATGGATTAAAAGACAAACATGGGAATGATAGACAAGCGTTGGCGCTGGCGCAAATGGAAGTTTATAAAAAGCACGGGGTTAATCCTTTAGGGGGTTTTGTCCCAACCATTGTTTCTCTTGTTGTTCTTATTGCTTTGTATCGGGTTTTGTTTGAGGTAATATCGGCGACTGATATTGCGGTGATTAATTCCCGTTTGTACTTTGATTTTTTAAAATTACCTGATATTTCTTCTTTGAAAACTTCGTTTTTATGGCTTGATGTTGGGAAACCTGATCCATACTTTATTTTGCCAATTATGGTTGGGGTGACTCAATGGTTAGTGACAAAAACAATGGCGGGCGGGCAACCAACGGGTATTGCCAAAGAAGGTGAAGAAGGTAAAGACGACATAATGCAAGCCATGCAGGGGCAAATGCAGTTTCTTTTTCCAATTATGACCGCGCTCATTACCGCCCGACTCCCGGCCGGCGTTTCCCTTTATTGGATTGTCAGCGTAGTTTTTAGTATAATTCAGAATTATATAGCACTATCCTAATGTTCCATGGATACACAAACAGTAACCGACATTCAAAAAATTACTGCCGATTTGCTTTCCCATCTTGAGGTGGCGGCCGAGCCCGTGGTGGAAGTAGATGAATCTGAGGTAATAAAAATTAATATCACGCCCGAACAACCTGAAGAAGGCCTGGGGTTTTTAATTGGTTATCATGGGGAGACCCTAAAAAGTCTGCAGGCAATTTTGGCATTAATGATAAATAGGGAGCGCGAAGAATGGTTTAGAATTGCCGTTGATGTTGATGGGTATCGGCTGCGCCATGAAGAAAGCTTGCGCTCTCTGGCACGACGTACAGCAGAGAAAACCCTTTTTTTGAAAGAACCGGTTGAGCTTTCGCCAATGTCGGCATCTGACCGACGTATAATTCATTTACAAATTGCCCAGCTTAAGGGGGTTATGAGCGAGTCAACCGGTGAAGGATGGGAAAGAAGGGTAATTGTCAAACCGGAAGCTTAAAAAATGTTCAATTTGCAATTTTCAATTTACATTTAATTTTCAATGAAACAATTTTCAAATAACTACTAACAGTTTTTGGATTTGAAAATTAAAAATTGGGAATTGATTGAAAATTGAACATTGAAAATTGAAAATTAAAATATTTGGTTGGAGTTTACAGCTTGAACGATTCAATCCTAAAACTTTACTGTTAGACTTTCTTTTCTACTGTCTCCTCCTCGCTTTCTTTTTCCAGACTCGCTTTGCTCTTTTTGGCGGCCAGGAAGTAGTTGACTACCTTATCCCCTTTGTTTATCTTTCTGATATTTTGATTATTTTGCTATTGGTTAGGTCGTTTAAGTCACTTAGGTTACTTAGAAATAGAAGGTATTTCTTTCAGGCTTTCAGTTTCTCCGTCTTTCTGTTCTCTGCCGCAATCTCTAATCTTTCTGCTGTTCATTCCATCTCCGCTTGGTATCACTGGCTTAAAATTTTGGAATTTGGCGCGTTCGCATTTTGGATTGCCTGGGTTGTCAGCAGGGTAACAATCAACAATCAACAATCAACAATTCTAAAGTTTCTCTCAGTTGGCCTTGTTTTTCAATGTTTTATTGCCATCGGGGAGTTTGTTTTACAACGGTCGTTGGGGCTGCAAATCCTTGGTGAATGGCGATTTTCGATTTTAACTCCCGGTATTGCCAAAGTAGTTCTTTTTGGCAAAGAGTTTTTACGGCCTTACGCCACATTTCCCCATCCCAATGTTTTGGGAGGGATACTGGCGATTATGGCGCCAATCTGCCTTTATACTTTTCTTGCGACCACTGAAGCGCAGAAGAGAGCTGAAGCACGGAAAACTTCAGTATCTCAGCGGACTCTTCAGTGTTCTCAGTGGTTGCAGGTTTTTTATTTCATACTTTTTACTTTTGTTTTGTTTCTCACTTTTTCCCGCTCGGCTTGGTTGACTTACCTTGTTTTGCTGGCGATTGTTTTGGGGTTTTGGGGGTGGAAGTTTGGGGGATTTAGGGGGTTAAGAAAATGGATGGTGCGAGTTTTACTCTTTACTCTTTGCTCTTTGCTCTTTGCTATTCCTATCGTCTATCAAAGAATAAAGTCTCTGCAAACTACCGATGTACTATCTATTGAGCGTCGATTGGAACTTGGCCAGGCGGCGATTGCCATGTTTCGCGACCATCCTTTGTTGGGAGTGGGTCTCGGTAATTTTATTCCCAATTTAGAAAAATATCTGGTTGTTTCCGGACAAGGAAGGTTTTTACAACCCGTGCATAATGTCCCACTCCTTATATTAGCGGAGACTGGAGTGGTGGGATTTGCAGCATTTTTTCTCTTCCTCGCCGTAATATTTCGTAATTTCGTCCGTAAGGCAAAAGCCAAAAAAGAATTCTGCCTGCCTGCTTCGCATTGCGACCTGCCCGCTTCGAGTCGCGACCTGCCCGCTTCGCGTTGCCTGCCCGACAGTGCCAGTCTTTGGCAGGCGGGCGAAGCATGGCGGGCGGGCGCTTTGCGCTTTGCGTTTTGCGTTTTATTGATGTGGTTGGGAATTTTCATCACTTCTCTTTTCGACCACTACTGGTGGACTTTGCAAGCGGGCCAACTTTTTTTCTGGCTAACAGTGGGGCTAACAATAGGTTTTAGTTTGTAGGTGCTTTTGTAGGTGCTTCACTCTATTACAATCGAGTAATATAGTGGAACTTGACAATAGCTTTAGTATCTCTATAATTAGAATTGGGATGAAAAAGATTCTTCCGAGTTTTCTTTTTACGATTTACGCTTTACTATTTACCGCAATCCCCTCTTTTGCCAAAGTTATTTCCTCTGAAGAAACAGTGTCAATTTCCGCCGGCCAAGTAGTTGATGATGATTTGTATATTGGCGCGCCAACTGTTGATATTGCCGGAACAGTTAATGGCGATTTATATGTTGGCGCGGGCACGCTTGCAGTTTCTGGCGAAGTCAAAGGCGATATTTTAGTTGCGGCGGGAATGGTTAATGTATCCGGCAAAGTAGATGGAAGCCTGCGAGCCGCGGGCGGACAAGTAAGTCTTAGCGCGGCGGAAATTGGTAGAAGCGTTTCTGTTTTTGGCGGCAGCGTTTCGGTTGATAAAAAAACAAAAATTGGTGGCGGAGTTTTGCTTGGCGCGGGAATGGTTGATATTGATGCGGAAATTTCCCGCGGAATTGTTGGCGGCGCCGGCACGCTTGCGATTGGCGGTAAAGTTGGCAAAGAAATAAAAGTTACGGCTGATAGGCTAAGTATCAAAAAAGACGCGGAGGTTGCCGGTGATATTTCCTATACTTCAAAAAATGAGATTGCGGTTGCGGAAGGGGCAGTTGTTTCCGGCACGGTGAGCCAAATTGTTCCCAAAAAACCAGAGTTGCCTGCCGGTCTGCCCGGTCTTGCCCGGCGGATTGGATTGGGTTTCAAGGCTTGGGCCTTTTTTGCCGCGCTGTTTTTGGGTGGTCTATTAGTTTATGCTGTTCCCCGGTCAACCGAGGCAATTTCCATGCGCATTTTGGAGAAACCTTGGCAAAGTTTACTTTGGGGTTTTCTGGTAGCGGTTCTGGTTTGGCCGATGTTTTTCCTGCTGATGATTACCGGTATCGGCACGCCACTTGCTTTTATCTTGCTGGGAATTTTTATTCTTGCTCTTTATTCTGCCAAAATCTTTGTTGGGCTCTTGTTTGGTCGTTCACTTTTTGAGTTTGCCGGAAAAAGAAAGGTCAATACTTATCTTTCTTTAGCGCTGGGATTGGCAGTTTATTATCTTCTGCTTGCTCTGCCAGTCATTGGTCCTTTTGTATTTTTAGCCACTTTGCTTTTTGGTTTGGGCAGTCTTTTCACCTTTACCCGCGAGGCCTTCATGACTCTGCGCCGAGCTTAAAACCCCTGCCGGGAGACACAAAAGGAAACCAAAGGGAATCACTGTAATAACAATAAGAATAAGACAAAGGGCGGCAACAAGTTCGGGAGCGCCGTAGTGCATTAAAACAAAAATGCGAATGGGGAGTGTTTGCCAGCCGGGAGGCTGAATCAAAATTGTTGTCCCCAACTCTGTAAGGCAGAGGATAAAACTTACCAACCAGGCAGCAATTAACCCCGGAGTAAGAAGGGGAATTAAAACTTTTCTTAACGCCTGAAGGTTACTGGCGCCTGTTAGTTTTGCCGCCTCAATTAACTTTTTATCAATTTGCGCAAAAAATGTCCGCAAAATCTCACTGGCATAAGGAAAAAAGCGGATAAGATAGCCGGCAATGATTATGCCAAAACTAGTGTAAAAAACTTCCAAGCACGGACGGTTAAATATTTTAATTAAGACAACACCGATGGTGATAGAAGGAAAAACAAGGAAAAGCAGCGTCGCTAAGCGAAAAATATTTCTGATAACAAATGCGGCTCCGGTTATAATAGTTGCTCCCAGACCGGCAAGAAATAAACTTTTGAAAATTGCCGAGCTTGAAGATTTGAAGGCAAAAACAAAAGTATTGATATTTTCTGTCTGAATTAAAAAGGAAACAATTGGCAGAAAAACAGAAACGGACAACAAGAAAACAATAAAGCTTAAAGCGAAAATCCTAACTATTACTGCAGTTTGAATTGGTCTGGGTGAACGGGTGCCGGACGAAACAACAATAACCGGTTTCCCTTTGAGAACGAATTGGTAACTAATAACCAATAAACCAATAACAATTACAATAAGGGGCCAGGACAAAATCATTGCCTTGCCAAAATTAAAAAACGCAGAAAACTGAGAGAAAATTTCAAAAGTAAAAACATTAACATGAAGTAAAGAAGGTAGACCAAAATTGGTGATACTTAAAATAAAAACAAAAAAAGCGCCGCTTGCCACCGCCGGCAGAATCAAAGGCAAGGTAATCTTTTGCCAAACCCGCCTTTTTGAGTAAATTAATTCTCCAGCTTCTTCCAATCTGGCATCAATATTTTTTAAGGCAAACATTGTTAGCAAGGTAACAATGGGAAAATAAGCAAAAGACATGATAAGAATTGCCGCCGGCAAATTATAAAGTGCCGTCGAAGAAAATTGAAAATTGAAAATTGAAAATTGAAAATTTGTTAAGATAAATCTCCAGGCAATGGCGTGCAAATAGGGTGGAATCAAAAGAGGAACGGGGATTAAGAGGCGGATGATTTTCTTAAACGGAAGTTCAATTCGCTCGATTAAAAACGCCAGCGGCAGGCCGAAAGCAACAGAGAGAATCGTTGTTCCCCCGGCAAGAATTAAAGAGTTTTTAAGAAGAATAAGTTGACGAAGAGAAAGCATACCCAAAGTTTAGCACAAAAGATAAAACGCAAAGTGCGAAACCTAAAAACGCAAAAGTTAAAAACAAATCGAAGAATTTAAAGGTGGGGAAAATTTAAGGATAGGAAAGGCTGTCTTGCAAGTACTCTTCACCCTTTTCCGGAGCGGTATGAACCATACCAGCATTGAGTGATGTCTAGCACTTCGTTTACTTAATTCTACTGTAAGAATAATGCCAAAGTAATTGCCAAGTAAATTCATATTAATCCTTTACTGATTGTGCAAACTTTAATCCGTTCCTGGCACAAGCAGTAAATATCCATAGTCCTGAAAATCCAATAATTACCCTCAGTAATACTGGCATATTACCCAGGAAGACAGGAACTAACACCGAGCCTGTTGTCAGCTTGGACAAGTCAAACCACCAATCAGAAAGCTGTTTTAGTTCAAATCTGCCACGGACACTGGGTTCCATCTGTTTCATATTAATGCAAATCCAGACGCATTGTTAAGTTTTTTAGCGAAGGAAAAGTTCTTGGAGGAATTCTAGGGCGGCGGGAAGTTTCTCGGCAACTTCTTCCCAGGAAACACTCATCGCATGAATTTCCGAAACATCGGGAACATTTTCTGGGCGAGAAACATTTGGGTGGAGCGGCATTTGCGCGGCTTTGGAAAAAGCAAGCGCCTCCTCAACATCCGGCGTTAAAAGATAATCAATTAGTTTTTTGGCGTTCTCGGGATGTGAAGCGTCCTTAACAAGCATCACTGAATTGGGAATAATTAAAGTTCCCATTTGACCCTTCCCTTGGTCCGGATAAATTACTTTCACCGGTTTGCCGTCGGAAATTGCGTCATTGGCATCATCAGTATCGGTAAAACCAACCATTATTTCGGAATCGGCCACCATGTCCCGAGTTTGACCATTGCTTTCGGCAATGACCAGACCATTCTCTTTTAAGTCAGCAAAATACTGCTCGGCCTTCTTGTCTCCCCATAAAACAAAAAGCGCGGTGGCGTGACTGGCAGTAGTACCAAACAAAGGATTGGCTAAAGTAACATTATCCTTCCATTGAGAATCAGTAAGTTCCTCAAGCGTCTCTGGCGCTTCTTCAACCAAATCAGTGTTAACAAGCAAGACGCGCGCCCGCGCCGCAAACCCGGTCCAATAACCTTGCGCGTCTTTGTGCAAGTTTGGAATATCAGCAGCATTGGGGGAAATGTAAGGCTCAAGTACTCCTTCGCGTTTTAGAACAATTGTCCGCGAGACTTCATTATTCCAAAAGACATCGGCCTGGGGATTATCTTTTTCGGCAATTAAACGATTAACCAATCCTGTGGTTTTCGTTGCTTCAGTATCATAAACCGCTTTAACCTTGATTCCCGTTTGTGCTTCAAAATCTTTTAAAATTGGTTCCGAATAATCCTGGTCATGAGAAACATAAATAATGACTTGATTGGTATCGGTCTTTGCCGTTAGGTTTTTGTAACCCAAAACAACAATAATAACAAGCAAAAGAAAAATTATAATTTTGGGCAAGGTGAGTTTTTGTGGCATCGCATTTTTATTTTACCAATTTTGTCAAGCATTACAATTTCGTGGTGTCCCCAGAGAGATTCGAACTCTCACTCTCATCCTCCGCAGGGATGCGCTTTGTCCAGTTAAGCTATGGGGACAGAAGATGTTGTAACTTTTCCGGCAATCTTGGAGTAAGAAATGAGATACCCCTGTCCAGCCAATCCAAATAATCGGTCTCGGCTTCTTGGTGGTAAGGCAGATATTTTAAAAGTGCGCTGACAATTTCCTCTTCCCTATCTTTTGGAATTAGAATTGATAATTTGTGCGGAAAAGAAAGATAAGTCGAAACCTGCAAAATTTTCTGCTCTTTTTTATCCTCCGCCCAAAAATGCCGCAGGTCGCGGAAGTAATAAAGTTTTTCAGAAAGTTTTATCCCCACTGTCAAAATTTGATAACTGTTTACCGCTGGCTCAACCGTGTTAAAAGCATAAAAAACAAAGGCAATCGCGGCGGCCAAAAAAGTCAAAACCCACTGATGCAAAACAATAAGAACAAGCATAATCAAAGCGGTTACGATTATTAACGCCACAAGATAATTACCTTCTTTCTTTTCAAAAAGGCGGGTCGGACTTTGCCATTCAATCAAAACCCTTGGCCGTTCAAATGGCGCGTTTTTGACTTCCAGTGGTTGGTTTGTTTGTAGGGCAGATTGATCGGGCATTTGAGAGTATTTTAGCAGAACTTGCAAATTTTAGCAATTTTTGTTAAAGTAAAGACAGGGTAAATACGAAATCAAGAGCTGCCCGGTACCGTAAAGTAAGCCAAACTTTAATACAGAGAAACAGAAACCAAAGACAGGCAATTAAGGCTTCAGTGACAGATGCGGCAGAGAATATCAAACTTGATAACGATACGGTAAGACTGCTGGTAAGTTTACTTTACTTGTGTGAGGGGACAAAGTACCAAAACAGTACGGTTGTGTCGTTTGTAAACAGTGACGCTAGGCTTCTCAAAACGTTTTTAGTTTTATTTCACAAAGCATTTAAATTGGACGAGAGCAAATTCAGGGTACATTTACAACTTCACACTATCCATGATCAGAATCAGGTAGAAAAATTCTGGAGTGAATTCTTGGGAATCCCAATGTCGCAATTCTACAAACCAACCATTACTGCACCAACTGGAACTCGATATCGGAAGGAACATAAAGGTACATGCAGTGTACGGTATAATGACTACAGGCTTGTTTTGAAAATGATGGGCATTACTGAAAAATTTATGGAGAGGTGCCGGAATTGGTGAACGGGGCGTCCTGCTAAGACGTTGCGACGAAAGTCGCGTGCGGGTTCGAGTCCCGCCCTCTCCGCCAATCGGTAAAAGTTCTTGCTGGCTCGCCCGCGTAGCGGGCGAGCCAGCGACCTCTTTTACCAACTGGCGGTATGTATTTGAAAATATCCGAACCGATTTCATTAACGGGCTCGGCGGGCGGAAGGGCAAAGACCGAACCCCCCTTCCGCCATGCCTCCGCTCAAAAGCAGGTGGGCAAAAATTCCTTCCCCCCAACCCCCTTCCTTTTTGCCCGCCTGCTTGGGCTTCGCCCTCAAATTTTTTCGGCGGACGGGCATTATATTTTTTAGTCGCCCTTGTCCCACCCAACCCGACGCGGGCGACACAAAGGAACTTCCTGATAAAATTTGTTGTATAAAAATTGATTTCATGTTAGTATATAAATGAAAGATGAAAATATCTCTCATACTAATACTATCATATATTGGAAACTATGAAAAGTCAAAACAATAATCAAACAAATATTGGGGATAAAATAAAACAGATCAGAAATAAAAAAAGGGCTGACACAGGACGCTTTAGCGCGGAAAGCCGAGCTTCCCTATACAACACTGACAAAGATTGAATCAAATGTAATAACCAAGCCCACAATCCAGACCGTAGCAAAAATTGCCAAAGGGTTGGGCGTTAGTATTGATGATTTAATGAAATGATATGGATAAATATCTAAACAAAATTATCAAAGGCGATTGTATAAAGGTATTAAGAGAAATGCCGGAAAATTCTATTGATTTGATTTTCGCTGACCCCCCATATAATTTACAATTACAAAATGATCTTTATCGCCCAAACCAAACCAAAGTGGACGGAGTAGATGACAAGTGGGATCAATTTTCCTCATTTGAGGAATACGATCAATTTACTCACGATTGGCTAAAAGCGTGCAGGAGAGTGCTGAAAAAAGACGGCACGATTTGGGTAATCGGTAGTTACCATAATATTTTTCGTGTTGGAAAAATTATGCAGGATTTAGGATTTTGGACGTTAAATGATGTTGTCTGGATTAAAACAAATCCTATGCCTAACTTCAGGGGTACCCGTTTTAATAATGCTCAAGAAACTTTAATCTGGGCGGCGAAAAGCCAAAAATCAAAATATACCTTTCATTACAAATCAATGAAAGCCTTTGGTGATGATAAACAAATGAGAAGCGATTGGTATATTCCTATTTGTAACGGCAAAGAAAGAATCAAGCTAAACGGAGAAAAGGCACATTCAACACAGAAACCAGAGGCGTTGTTGTATAGGGTTATTGTAGCTACTTCTAATCCCGGAGATATTGTTTTGGATCCCTTTATGGGAAGCGGGACAACTGGTGCCGTTGCAAAAAAACTCGGACGCAATTTTGTAGGCATAGAAAAAGAAGATAGTTATATCAAAATCGCCAATGAAAGAATTAAAAAAGCCAAGCAGATTGATGATGAGCTTTTGTCATACGCGATTGAGGAAAAAAAACCAAAAGTGCCATTTGGAAATTTGATTGAGGCGGATTTTGTTAAAGTTGGCGATTTTCTATATTCAAAGGATAAAAAGTATAAAGCTAAAGTGTTAGCGAATGCAACTTTAGAATGGGATAATAAGACGGGCTCTATTCATAAAATAAGCGCGTTAATTTTAGACAAAACAGCAAATAACGGGTGGACATTTTGGTATGTTTCCCAAAAGGGCGATTTAGTTTTGCTCGATGAATTGCGCGACCTTTATATTAAAAAATATCTAACTTAAAATTATGCAATACGAAAAATTTAAGAACATTTTTAACGAAACAATTTTTGAAGAATCAAAAGCAGTTTTGATTGAAAAAATTGCCAAATATCCAAATAGGTATATTGGTTTGTTTAGGCCCACAAAGCCAAAAGCCAAAATTTTACAAAACCTACTGCAATCCCACGAAATCCGTTTTGGTGACGCTTTTGAAATTGTTATTGAGAAATACTTGCGTGAATTTGGCTACGAAATTTTAGAAAAGAGATTTGTTAATAGCGATGACGACGAGCTGAATCTTGATCAATGTTTCAAGGCCGATAACAAGGTATATTTCATTGAACAGAAAGTAAGAGATGACCACGATTCCACGAAAAAACGAGGACAGATTGCTAATTTTGAAAAGAAATTAAGCGAAATGGTTGATAAGTATGAGGAAAGCAATCTTGTCGGCGTTTTTTACTTTATTGATCCAGATTTGCAGAAAAATAAAAATTACTATCAAGCCGAGCTGGAAAAAATGACGAGGGATTATGGAGTTGAGCTACATTTATTTTATGGTAAAGAATTGTTTGACTTTTTGAATCACGAAAATACATGGGACGAAATACTAAAATATTTGGAAAAATGGAAAGCGGAAATACCCGATTTTCCAGAAACTAACTTTGATATTGAGGCAGAAAATTCGTTTGAGGAAATAAAAGATTTGTCGCCAAGTCTTTATAGGCGAATTTTCCAAGACGACACGATTTTTGACGAGATTATTTTGACTCTTTTTCCAGAGAAAAAGACTTTGCAACTTTTGCTTGATTATTTTAGATCTAAAGCGTCAGAGAAAATAATCTACCGGACTATTGCTGATTTACTGCAAAGTAAATTATAGATTATGTTATGCTTCCAAAAAACGAAATCATCCACGGCGATTGTATTGAGGTGCTGAAAGATTTTCCAGAAAATTGTTTTGATTTAATTTTCGCCGACCCTCCTTATAACCTGCAATTGCCCAAAACTAGAAAGCTCGTGCGAAAAGACGGATCCGAAGTTATCCCCGTAAGCGACGAGTGGGATCAATTTGAAAGTTATGAAGATTATGACAACTTCACTGAAAATTGGCTGAAAGAATGTCAAAGAGTTTTGAAGCCCACCGGCACAATTTGGGTAATGGGAATGTATCACAACATCTTCCGCGTTGGAAAAATTATGCAGGATTTGGGGCTTTGGTTTTTGAATGATGTTATTTGGGTAAAAATTGACGCTATGCCAAATTTTAATGGCCGAAGATTTACAAATAATCACGAAACTTTAATCTGGGCTGTTAAAAACAAAAATTGCAAAAACTATACTTTTAATTTTGAGTTGTTAAAGAAGATGAACAACGGAGAACAAATGAAAGATACGGACTGGAATTTTGCAATTTGCAGAGGTCCTGAAAGATTAAAAGACGAAAACGGCATAAAGGCACACCCAACACAGAAACCGCTTAAACTTATCCAGCAAGTTTTACTAACAGCAAGCAACAAAGGTGATTTGGTTTTAGATCCTTTTATGGGAAGCGGAACAACTGCCGTTGTCGCAAAAGCTCTCGGCAGAGATTGGATTGGTATTGAAAAAGAAAAGAAATATGTTGATTTAGCAAATAATAGGATTAAAAGCTATGGAAAATAAAATTTTTTCAAAATTTAATATTTATGACCAAATCGGCTATCTGCTTGTCGGCAGTATTGCGTTGTTGGTTGTAATTTTTAATTTATTTTTATTAGGCAAGCAGAGTTTTATTCCTGATTTTACAACACAAAATTTCTTGGCTTGGTTTATTATCGCGTATTTTTTAGGACATATTATGCAGGCGATAGCAAATATTTTTATCAAAGAAAATAAAACTGATTTTTCTGATTCTGAAAAGGAAATACTAGAAAAAGCAAAAAGGCATTTTGAAACAGACAAACAATCTTTGAGCGAAATTTATCTATTGTGTTACATGTTTTCATTTGCTAAAGATATAACAGGGCAGGTTCAATCCTTCAATGCTTATTATAGTTTATACAGAGGTTGGTTTATAGTTTTCGGCTTAAACTCGCTTTTCGCCTTATCTCAATTTTTTTCTAATTGGTTTTCCTTGTTGCATACTTCAGTTTTTGTTTTTTCAGTATTATTGGCTTGGTTATTTTATAAACGATCAAAAAGGTTTTATTCTTATTTGAGGGGGAAAATACTACAAACCTTTATGATTATAAGCAAAAATAAATTTTAAAAATATGGGAAAGTTAAAAGTTATAATTTTTAATGTAGAGCACGGTTTCTGTGCTTTTGTAAAATCCCCAAACAATTATGGGTTGTTAATTGATTGTGGCGAGAGGGAAAATTTTTCACCCATTAAATATATTATTGATAATGAAATGGGCGATATTATAGAACACAATGGACGCAAGTTAGCTCAATTCATACTAACACATCCGCATGACGATCATTTGAGTGATGTTGAGAGATTAAAAAACGATTTAAGTCCTGCAATAATGACACGACAAAGATATGATTGGGAAAGTATAAAACAAGGTGAAAATCAAGAGGAATACGAAAATTTAGATGTATTTTCAGAATGGCAAGAATCTTATAATCAAAATGTTGAACATTGGCCTGACTGGGGCATGGAATTAAAGTATTTAGAAAATAATACTTATTTAAGCCCTAGCGAAGCTAAAAACCTAGATGAGAAAAAGTTTGTAAATAATTCAAGTATAGTGGTAGCCATTAAATACAAGGGCTGGAAGATTGTATTTCCGGGCGACCTTGAAGAATCAGCATGGTTGGAATTGCTTGAAAACCAAAATTTCAAAGATTTAATTAAAGACACATCATTTTTTATTGCTTCTCACCATGGACACTCTTCTGGCTATTGCAAAGAAATTTTTGAAAATATGGGTAAGCCGCATTTCAATATAGTATCTGCACACAAGAGAGATGAAAGTGTTGATTCGGCATATTCAAGCTCTGACAATGCTAGGGGTGTTAAACATAACGACGAAACGAGGTATATGCTATCAACAAGGAAAGACGGAACAATTGTAATTGAAGTTGACGAAAACGGGAAAGCGACATTTGATGTTTTGAAACTTGATGATAATATAAAAAAGGAAAGTTTTTATAGATATTACTAAACCCACCCGCTACCCTTTTTGATTTGTAGCCCGTCCGCCGAAAAAATTTGAGGGCGAAGCCCAAACAGGCGGGCAAAAAGAAAAGGGGGTCTGAGTGTCATCCCCACCAATGAATTTTTGCCCGCTTGCTCTGCCCCGCGAAGCGGGGCTGGGGGTGGGAAAGCGTTTCCGCAATTCCTGCGTTAGCAGGAAGGCAAAACAGAAAAATTTTCGTTTCCTTAATTGAAAAAAATTTTGGCGAGGGGGGCGATTAAAAAATGTTAAGAAAATTTTTCTGTTTTGCTCAGCGGTCAGGCGAGCCGCTGGGCGGGATTGCCGCCCTGCGGGCGGCAATTAAAAGTCGCAGTCCGGATTTTCGTCAAAAAAAGTTCGGATTTTTTCAAATACACACCGCCATTCGACTCCTCCTCGACTGGACTCGGGGTTTTCAAGCTTGGTGATTATTGACGAACTTCTTTTCTATCTGTTATATTTGATTTATGACTGCCCTCGCCTCACATAAAAAACTTTTTCTTAGTATTTTAGTCCTTCTTTTGTTAATTATTGCTGGCCGCTATTTTCTTTTGCGGGAGACAAAAACTTTCCAGTCAACTGCGGTTGCTGTAGCAACATTAAACATAATTCCCAATCAACAAAGTTTAAGTGCTGGAGAAGAAGTAGAATTAATAATTGCAGTTGATACCAATGGTGAAGCGGTAAACACAGTTACCGCCAATCTTTCTTATCCAACGGATATTTTGGAATTTGTGAATCTTAACTTGCAGGATTCTTTTGCTAAAATTTGGTTTGAGAAAAAAACCAGTCTGCCCGGCGAAATTCGTTTAACCGGCAGTTTGCCCACTCCCGGTTTTGCCGGTCAAGGAGCCTTTGCCAAACTGACTTTCCGCGCCAAGGAAAAAGGCAAAGCGCAAATCGCTTTTACTTCCAATAGCGCAGTTTTTAGAAATCTTGACAGTTTAAATATTTTGGGGCAGACTGAAAATGGTTTAGTTGAGGTTGAATAAAAAAATTATGCAGAAACTAACAGTTATCTTTGCGATTTTTTTACTTGTCGCCGGACTCGGGGTAGGAGTGTTATTGATTCGTTATCCGCAAACCTTAAAACCAGGGGCCCAAGAAGAAATTGTTTCTCTTTCTTATCAACCCCATCCCAATGGAGATGTGATTGCCGGCGGGGTTTCACAAGATCCGCAAACAGCGATTGCGCAAATGGTAAATGCCAGCCGCCAAGACCCCAATATCTTAAGCTTGTATCTTAGCGAATTTGGCGGCCAGGAAGTTCTGGCGGCTGCCCTTATTGATGACGCCGTCCGTGCTCAAGCCGCTGACCAACTGGAGGAAATTTTAACAAATTCTCTGGTTAATTTAGTTCAAATTGAAGAAGACACTGTAACTTACCTGGCAATGGATGCTGGCGGCAACACCTACGAAACAACTGTCCCGACTTCTTCTTTAGAAAATCCAACCCAACTGGTTTTTACTCCCACCGCTGGGATTTCTGCCACTGCCACTGCCGATTCCGTTGCGATTGTTAATGACTGCGGCAATATCCGCAAGGTAGGTTGCAATGAGCGATGTCATTACACTGCTGGCGGTTGGACATATCAATGTATAGATTCTTTGACTTGTTACCAGGCTAATAGTTTATCTTATTGCCGCAATCCAAATTGCCCTGAAGAAACTAACTGTATTTGTCCAACACCAACGCCTACACCTACTGCCACTCCTACACCAACTGGTACGCCAATTCCAACACCAACACCGACCGCAACGCCGACGCCGACAACCTGCCCTTTGCCAGAAATTATTGAGGGAGTGGAGATAATATGCCCGTAGTCTTGAAAAATTTTCAATTTCTAATTTCCAATTTTCAATCAATTTTCAATGTTGCAATTTGCAATGTTTAAATCCGCCATCTGGCGGAGAAAATTCAATGTAAATTGAAAATTGTAAATTAAATTGGATCAATATATTTTGCGCGGAAAAATAAAAGGTCATTTCAAAACCAAAAAAGGTTTAATCCTTGGTTTATTGATTCTGCTTGTTTTGGGTTTGGCTGTAAGTATTGCCCTGGTACAACAGCCGCAGATTTTAAAAAAATTTGCCCGAGTGCCGGAAACAGGCATCGCCACTTGCCGTTGGCAAACGGCAAGTGATGTTAGCAGTTATCGTTATGTGATAACCAACCAAGCCACCGGCGAAGTCGTTTCGCGGGGCGAGACCCAGGCAACAACAGTTGATTTTGAGGTAACCTTTGGCGACGCCTATTCCTGCGCTGTCTTTGGGGTTAATGAATGCGGGGTTGGGCCGCAAAGTCGAACTAGCGATATCTGCCGGTTGGATGTTACCCCTACCCCGACCTCAACCCCCACGCCGACACCTTCAATTACATCCACCCCGACAGCGACGCCAATTCACACTCCAACTCCAACCATTCCTGGCCAGCCCACAATCACTCCAACCCTTACTCCTACAGAAACACCAGTACCATCGGGGACCCCCGTACCCACACCAACGTTTCAACCTACAGCTACGCCTATACCAACCGCAACCACCGAGCCTGCGGCAACGCCAACACCACTTGCCGAGGAGTTGCCGGAAAGCGGGTTTTTTGTTCCTACTTATTTGATTTTCCTGGCTGGTTTCATTTTGACTTTGGGGGGGGCAGTGTTATTGAGGATATTATGAGAATATCTAATTTCTAATTGGCCTAATTTCTAAGGAAGATAAAAGAAGATAAAAGAGTAAAAAGCAAAGAGCAAAATTACAAAACAATCTTTTCTCTTTTCTCTTTTCTCTTTTATCTTTTTTCGTTAGTTATTAGAAATTTCAATATTCCAGCTCCTCTCCAACCGCCTCTCTTTTTCTA
>Ga0194112_10003612_pt1 | contig 21500 bp, 6 predicted proteins | sample TA2MahC400mmetaG_FD_146191 | JGI IMG/M metagenome (GOLD analysis project Ga0194112, IMG submission 146191) | Freshwater microbial communities from Lake Tanganyika, Tanzania - TA2015016 Mahale Deep Cast 400m | ecosystem: Environmental > Aquatic > Freshwater > Lake | place: Tanzania: Lake... | reverse complement strand
GTCGTCAGCTCGTGCCGTGAGGTGTTGGGTTAAGTCCCGTAACGAGCGAAACCCTTGCCACTAGTTACCATCAGCTCGGCTGGGGACTCTAGTGGGACTGCCGCCGTCAAGGCGGAGGAAGGCGGGGACGACGTCAAGTCATCATGGCCCTTATGTCCGGGGCGACTAACGTGCTACAATGGCCGGTACAAAGGGACGCAAGGCCGCAAGGCGGAGCCAATCCCAGAAAGCCGGTCCCAGTTCGGATTGGGGGCTGCAATTCGCCCCCATGAAGCCGGAATCGCTAGTAACCGCAGATCAGCCACGCTGCGGTGAATATGTTCCTGAGCCTTGTACACACCGCCCGTCAAGCCACCCGAGTCGGGGGCACCCGAAGCCGCGCCTGCCAAGCGCGTTCAAGGTGAAACCGTCGAGGGGGACTAAGTCGTAACAAGGTAGCCGTATCGGAAGGTGCGGCTGGATCACCTCCTTTCTAAGGATCACTAGGACCCGCCTTCGGGCGGGCTCTACATCGGCGCAACCGAAGCGCCACGGGCTGCCACTTGGATACAACTGCCGATTGGCGACCCTCCCGGCCGGGCCTCGCGTCCGGCACGAGGCGTGCGGGCCTTTGAGGTCGCCGCTTCGCTCAGGGGCGGCTGCCAGTCGGCATCCTTTTGGGCCTGTAGCTCACTTGGCCAGAGCGTGCCCCTGATAAGGGCAAGGTAGTAGGTTCGACTCCTACCAGGCCCACCACCCGACGCCTCCCTGCACAGACCGTCTTGCGCTGGGAGGCGTCGTCATGTCGCAAGGAGGACTCCGGATGAATGGCCAGCACTGGCTTCCCCTGCTCGCCCTCGTGGCGGCCTGCGCCGCGGCCCCCAGCCGCCAGGAACTCGGCCGCCGAGAGAAGCTCCGCATTCTGGTGGACAAGGTGATGCAGCCCACTGAGGGCTGGGTCACAAAGGAGTGGATGGTCAAGGCCGCGGCCGACGCGGGCTTCAATGTGTTCTCCCCGCGGCGGGGCCACGACTCTCTCGACCAGGTGCGGCAAGTGACCCAGTGGTGCGAGAAGCACGGCATCTACCATATGCCCTGGATGCGCGGCTCGCTGAATGCGCCCGTCGGCCATGAGGCCGACGGCAAGCGTGTGATGTGGGCGGACGGGGCCGAACAGCCTCTCTGGAGCCCGAACTCCGACGAGTTCTGGGCCTGGACCAGCCGTTACATCGTCGAGTATGCGAAGGTCAGCGCGCAGAGCAAGCACCTGATGGGAGTGTTCCTGGACTACGAGAACTACGAGAAGGGGGGCCAGGGGAACCTGTACGCGCTCTCGTACGACGGGCTCATCCTGGAGAAGTTCGCCGCGGCCAGAGGCGTCCAGTTGCCCGAGCTGAAGCCTTCCGAGCGCGCCGAGTGGCTCAGGAAGCAGGGCCTGCACGACGCCTTCGCCGCGTTCCAGGTGGCGCACTGGCGCGGGCGATGCCGCGCCCTGCGCAAGGCGGTGGATGCCCACGACGGGACGTTTCAGTTCTGCGTCTACCCGGCGCCGGGCACGCCCTTCATGGTCGAGGCGGTCTACCCCGAGTGGGCGACGGAGGCGGCGCCGCTGATCCTGGCGGATGCCTCGACGTATGGCCGGCCGTCGCGTCTCCTCGCCGAGGCCGCAGCCGTCCAGGGCAACCGCCAACGTTTGCTCGCGAACAGGAGGACGCCGGCCGAGCGGGGCATCCCCCACATCTACGCGGGCGGGATAGACCCTGCCGTGAAGGGGGCCGACCCGGAGTTCTGCGGGAAGAACGCCGTGGGCATCTCCGATGTGACGGATGGCTACTGGGTCTTCTATGAGGGGCCGAAGTATGAGGAGGATCACCCCGCCTACTGGAAGTGGTTCGCCTGGGCGAACAAGGCGATTGCCGCCGGCAACTTCGCTGCCCAGAACGAGCCTCGACAGACGCCTGATAGTTGGTCCCTCGACCTCCTTCAGCGGCTCGGGAAGGGGGCGAAGCTCGTCCCGCCGCCCGTCACGGGCGAGACGGTGAAGTTCCCGACAGTGAAGCTGCGGGGCGAGAACCTGCTCCTGGTCGCGGCGAAGGCGGGGACACCCGCCGCGCTGACGCTGCAGCACCACCCCGTTGCCCGATACGAGTCGCCCCTTGAGTGGGAACTGCACGACCCTGCCTCGAAGAGGATCGCCTCGGGGGCGGTCCCGCAGGGAGCGTCCGGCGCGGTGAAGTTCACTCCCGTGGCCGGCGGGGTCTACGCCCTCGCTGTCTCGGCGGGCCAGTGTGCCTACTCGGTGGAGAGCGCGAACGCGCCCGTGGCGCTGCACGCAGGGGAGGGTCTGTCGCTCATCTATGGGGCCAGGCGGCTCTACTTCCGCGTGCCGGAGGGCGTGGCCCGGTTCACGCTCGCCGTTCGCGGGTCAGGCTCGGAGACCGTTCGGCTGAATGTCTTTGACCCGCACGGGAAGGAGGGGGGGAGCGTCCAGACCACTGCGAAGTCTGACCGGGCGTCCCTCCGGGTGGCAAGCGGGGAGGCGGGTGGCGGGACATGGTCGCTCGAGCTGACCCGCGCGGCGGAGGGGGTTCTCGAGGACAGTACGGTTCAGCTTGGGCAGGAGCTACCCCCCACTGTCGCTCTCGACCCTGCCCACGTGTTCGGCGTCGCGGCCCCTGGCGCTTACCGGTGATGGCCCTTGCGCATCCTGCGGCGACGGATGAGGGGCAGAAGCCCCATGCCCAGCAGCAGCAGGCTCGTGGGCTCCGGCGACACGGTGAGGCGGATGGCTTCCGCCGTGCCGCCGAGCGACACGATGTCTACCCACCAGGAGTAGGGCGACGGGGCGTCGGAGAAGTCGAACAGCACGCCGCTCAGGTCAAAGTTGGTGATGCCGGCGCTGGCAATCAGGATGTCGAACGTGTGGCCGATGTGGGTCTCGTTGATGGCGAAGCCGTTGACGAGATTCACGTCAATGATGGCTCCGGGGAGGAGCGTGGCCTGGCCGCTCACGGACAGGAGGTCGTACTCGGTGCCCTGGGCAAAGCCGGCGAGCTGTGCGAGAAGGGTGCCGCCTTGCGTGTAGTCGCCGAGTATCTGGAGGATGCCCACCACGTCGCCGGCCGATATGGTCCCCGCAGGGTTGACGGCGACGTCGCCGCCGATCGTGCCGTTGCCGGCGAGGCGGCCGCCGTTCACCGTGGCGGAGCCGGGGATGCTGCCGTTGATGACGAGGCCGCCGGCGTTGACCGTGGTGGGGCCGAGATAGAGGTTGGTGCCGCTGAGGGTCATGGTGCCGGAGCCGTTCTTGGTGAGGCCGCCGGCGCCGGAGATGACGCCCGAGAAGGTGGTGGTGGCGTTGTTGCCGCCGGTGGTGAGGGAGCCGGCGCCCATGAGGACGCTGCCGCCAGAGCCGCCGAAGTCGCCGAGGGAGCCGATGGTCTGGGAGAGGCCGCTGAAGTCGAGGGTGGCGCCGCCTGCGACGTAGACGGCGCTGCCGGAGGGCAGGGCGGCTCCTGGGCCGGTGAGGACCACGCTGCCGGCCGCGACGGTTGTGGCGCCGCTGTAGGTGTGGGCGCCGCCGGCGAGGCTGAGGACGCCCGTGCCCTCCTTAGTGAGGCTGCCGGCACCTGTGAGGTTGGGGTTGGATGCCTGGGCGGCATCGGAGCGGAGGGTGAGGGCGAAGTCGCCGGCCATGTTGAGGGTGCTGCCGAGGCTGCCGAGGTTGCCGGTGACGACCAGGCCGCCAGGCCCCGCGGCGTTGAGGGTGACGCCGCTGGGGAGTGCGACGTTGCCCGTGGTGAGGGTGACGCCGGCATTTAGGCCGAGGGCGACGGAGCCGGAGGCGCCCGTGATGGTCATGGTGTCGGCGCTGCTAGTGAAGCCGCCATCCGTGAGGACGAGGCTGGCGCCTGGTGCGCCGGCGGCGAGGCGGACCTCGGTGGTCACGGCGACGCCGCCTGCCGTGAGGGACGAGCCGGCGTCCACCTGAATGGTGCCCTTGCCGCCCATTGGGGTGCGGAAGAGGCTGGCGTCGCCGGGGTCAATGGGCCGGGTGTAGACGGCGCCGTCGAGGGCCTGGGTGCCGCCGGGGTTGAGGCCGAAGCCGAAGTTGTTGGTGAAGCCGTTGCTTGCGCCCCAGGGTCCGGCGCCGCCGGTGCCGTTGTTGAAACGGATCTCGATGGTGTGCCAGCCGTCGCCATTGGGTCCCATGCCGAAGTTGAGGGTGCCGGCTCCCGCGGCCGAGTTGGTGCCGGCGCCTGTGGCTTCAATCGTGGTGCCTCTCTGGCCGGCGACCATGGCCGTGCTCGTGATGCGGTCGTTGCCGTTGTAGAGCACGTGGACGCCATCAATCCAGATGGAGGCGCGGTCGTCTATGTTCTCGGCGAAGGAGAAGCGGCCGTCGGCGTCGTAGAACTGGCCGGTGTAGACCCACAGGTCGTTGTCGGTCCAGCCGGTGATGGCACTCTGTGTGACGACGTTGATCTGGCCGCCGCGCGGTTCGAGCTGGACGCCGAAGTTGCCGGAGTTGGCGACGCGGGCCGCCGAGGTGTCGAGGGAGCCGGTGCCGGAGACCCGGCCTTCGAGGAGGCCGGGCACGTAGGAGACAGCGGTGCCGGATACGGGGCCTGCGACGGTGACGGAGGAGTTGCCTGTGACTTCGAGGCGACCGCTGTTCACGATGTCGCCGCCGTGGGCGAGGGCGCTGCCGCCGGCGAACTGGAGGAGGGGGGTCGGGACGTTGACGGGAATGCCGTTGGCGGCGACGGTCTGGACGGGGTAGCCGTACACAGTGATGGTGCTGGCGCTGAACGGGTCTGTGGCGGCAGCAGTGGGGGCAAGGCGGAGAGTCCCGCTCTGGAGCTGGACGCCGCCGGAGATGGTGCCGCCGCTGGCAGGGTTGAGGGTGACGGTGTTGTTGCCGGCCGTCTTGAGGATGCTGGGGGCCGCCGAGTCGTTGACGACGACGGGGGTGTTGCCTGGGCCGGCAAGGGTGAGGGCCTGGCCATAGGTCTGGTAGAAGCCGGTGCCCTGGAGTTCGGAGACAGTGAGTGTGGTGGCGCCGCCGGAGGAGCCAACGACGCCGTTGTTGCGGAGGGTGCCGGCGGACACGGCAGCGGTGTTGGGGATGGCGACGGCGCCGGTGAGGCTGCCGGTGGTGGCGCCGCCCGTGCCATTGGCGACCTGGTAGCTGCCGCCGACGGTGAGGGTGTTGTTCACAGTGAAGGCGGCGCCGGGCGCGTGGAACAGGCCGTTAACGACGAAGTTGGGGACGGTGTTGGGGGCGATGAGGTTGCCGGTGGTGAGGGAGGTGATGAAGAGGGGCTGGGTGGCCTGGCCTGCGGCGCCGGCGATGCCGATGCCGCCGGTGAAGGAGCCGCCGAGGGAGCTGATGGTGAGGCTGCCCGCGCCGGCCTTGATCACGGTGCCGCCGCCGGCCAGCGAGGTGAAGGCGAGGGCGTAGGAGTTGCCGCTGGTTACGTTGAGGACCTGTTCGCCGCTGGGGACGGTGAGGGTGCCGAGGGTGATGGTCCTGCCCGTGCCGGCGCTCGTGCGGTCCACGTTGATGGTGGAGACGGCGGAGAGGGTGACGTTGTTGCCGTAGGTGACTGAGTTATCGTCGCGCAGGCGGAGCTCGCCGCCATTGAGGTTGATCGTGGCGGAGCCGAGTTCATTGCCGGTCGTGACGCCGGCGGCGGTGGACTGCGCGAGGAGGATGGTGTTCTTGTTGAGGGTGATGGTGCCGGAGTAGTCGTTGGCGCCGGCGGTGATGCCGGGGAGGGCGGGGTCGTCCGTGATGTTGTTGCCGAGGCGGAGTGTGCCGGTGGCGGTGGAGATTTGCGGGCCGATGACGTTGAGGTTCCCGCTGCCCGTGAGCTTGCTGTTGAGGTTGATCGTATAGCCCGTGGTCCAGGCCTGGAGGAGGTAGTCGCCGACGCAGAGGGTGGCGTCGCCAGCGACGGTGAGGGTGGACTGGGTGGGGATGGAGGTGGTGGCGGTGCCGAGGGTGGCATCGGCCTCGCTGGTGCCGAGGGTGCTGCCCTGGCTGAGGCGGATGCTGCCGGTGATGACGTTGTTGCCGCGGCTGAGGAGGACGGCGCCGTCCTGGACGGTGGTGACGGCGGTGTTGGGGCCGAGGGCGTTGGCGGCGTCCACGCGGACGATGCCCTGCTGGACGTCGAGGACGTTGGTCGCCGTGGCGGGGTTTCCGAACTGGCCGGTGCCAGTGCCGCCGAGGGCGAGCATGCCGGAGCCGGTCTTGACAAGGCCGCCGGAGGGGATGGAGCCGATGCTGGCGTTGATGATGAGGCCGAGGGGGTCCACGGCGCTGGGGCCGGTGACGTTGAGCGTGGACGTGGTGCCGGACGAGGGGGCGAAGTTGACGGTGCCGATGTTGACGCTGAGGGTGGGGGTGCTGTAGACGTTGTCCGTGTAGGCGGTGATGGGGGTGGGGGCCGTGAGGGTGAGGGCCGACGTGGGCCGGGCGGCGGCGCGGGTGACGATGGGGTAGTTGTTGCCTGTCCCGCCGCCGTTGTTGATCAGGGTGAGCGAGGCGAGGGTCTCCGTGGTGCTGTCCGCATCGCGCATGTTCAGGATGGCGTTGGCATAGAGGGTGACGTTGGAGGCGGTGTTGATGCCACCGGCGACGGCGTTGGTGACGGTGGTGTTGTGGATGACGAGGTTGCCGGGGAGGGTGCCGGCCGTGCCGAGGCTGAGGGTGCCGGCGTCCACGTAGGTGGTGCCGGTGTAGTTGTTGGCGCCGGTGAGGGAGAGGGTGCCGCCGCCGCCCTTGACGAGGTCAATGTTGCCCGTGATGCGGGAGGCGATGGTCATGGTGCCCTGGTTGGTGAAGATGTCGAGTTCGCCGGTGGCGGAGGTGAGGAGGCCCGTGGCGCCGCCGAAGCCGTGGGCGCCGCCGCGGTTGCTCATGATGCCGCCGGAGGTGACGGTCAGGGTGACGCCGGCGTTGATGGTGTGCGTGATGTCGCCGTTGAAGCGGATGGCGTTGGCGGCCATGCTGGCGGCGATGGTGCGGGCTGTGCCGTCGTTGACGTTCTGGGTGGCCGTGGCGGTGGAGAGGTTGGTGGACTCGTAGTTGGGGTAGCCGTCGGTGAGGTTGCCGAGGTAGCTGATGCCCGTGGCGGGCAGGTAGGTGGCGAAGTGGTCGGCGTTCCAGATTACCCAGGGGGGAAGGATGTTGTTGGTGAGGGCGAGGGGTGCGCCGTTGAGGTTGGTGATGAGGTAGCGGACCGCGGTGGTGTCGTTGCCTGGTGTGCCGACGAAGCCGTAGTTCTGGTGGACGGAGAGGAAGGTGCCGCTGCCGGCGGCGCGGTTGAGGTCTGGGATGACGACCTCGACGGCGCCGCCGCCGCCGGCGTAGCCGTAGAAGCGGCTTTCACCCTGGAGGAGGTTGAGGGTGTCGAGGTTTTCCTGGATGAGTGCGCCGGGCTGGCCGCGTAGGTCAATGATGCCGCCGCGCATGTTGACGGTGGCGGCGGGGTTGACGCGGTCGCTGTAGCCGGCAAGGTAGCCGTTGTCGAGCAGCAGCGTGGCGTAGTTGATGTCCACTTGCGAGGTGTTGGCGATGCGGGCCTCGTCGCGGAGCTGGAGGGTGCCGCCGCGGACGGCGGTGGTCCCTGTGTAGGGGGCGTTGCCGGTGAGGAGGAGGGTGTTGTTGGCCACCTTGTCGAGGGCGAGGGCGCCGGTGAGCTGGCCGGAGAAGGTGCCACCGCCCTGGACGATGAGGGTGGCGGGGGCGGCGCTGGTGATGGTGGTGCCGGCGGCGCCGCCGTAGGGTAGCCAGTTGGCGCTGTTCAGGAGGTTGATCTGCTGGCTGTTGCCGCCGAGGTCAAGGGTGCCGCCGCTGCCGTAGATGTTCTGGCCGGTGAAGGCGTTGAGCCCGCGGGTGACGATGAAGGGGTTGTTGGGTTCGAGGACGACGGTGCCCTCGGAGATGACGAGGGAGCCGCGCCAGGCGGCGGCGGCGCCGGGGCCGAAGGTGAGGGTGCCTGGGCCGGTCTTGACGATGGCAGTAGGCGAGTAGGCGATGGCGTCAATGTCCAGGTCGCCCTGGGCGTGGAGGTAGAGGGACTGGTTGTCGGGCGTCTGGAGGTAGGTGCCGGCGCCGGTGATGGTGGCAGAGCCGCCTGGCTGGGCGAGGACGCCCGCGATGTTGAGGTAGAGGCGCGACGGGGTGGCGCTGAAGGGCAGGGTGCCGGCGATGTCGAGCGAGCTGCCTGGGGCCAGGGTGAGGGTGGCCGTGCGGGTGTCGCCCCACACGGTGGCGGCGCCGGCCAGCCTGACGTTGAGGTTGGTGGTGACGGTGGCCTGTGCCCAGGGGGAGTATTCGGAGGGGGCGAGGAGGCGGAAGCCGCTGGCGGTGGCCTCCTGGGTGACGAAGCCGGTGCCGCCGCCGGCCGGGTTGGCGTCGCCCAGAATGTCGTGCCTCGTGGGGACAAGCGGGGAGCCCCAGAGGCCGGCGATCGTGCCGCCGCCGAGGAGGTTGGCCGTCGTGGCGGTGATGAGGCCGTTGGTGAGGTTGCCCGGGTTGGGCGTATAGACGTTGGCGGCGCTGTACGTGCCGGGGAGGTTGGCCATGGCGGGGGTGCGGAAGACCCAGGTGGTCTGGCGGCCGTTGCCGGTGGTGGCATCGAGGGTGGTGATGGCGAAGGTGGTGGTGGCGGCGCCGGCGGCGACGTTGAGGTAGGAGAGGGTGCCTGTGGGGGCGCCGTCGTTGCGCAGGGTGCCGATGGTCTCGGTGACGGGGGTGGCGGCGTTGCCGATGAGGCTGATGGTGCCGCCCTGGCCGTAGACGATCTTGGTGGCGCCGCCGAGGCGGTTGTTGAGCGCGGTGGCGCTGTTGTCGAGGATGAGGGTGCCGCTCTCACCGACGCGGAAGGTGGTTCCGAAGCCGACTGGGAGCGCGCTGTTGAGCCGCAGGCCGCCCTGGAGCACCTGGAGCTCCGCCGTCGTGTCGCTGGTGTTGGTCATGGTCATGGTGGTGGGGCCGACCTTGACGAGGCCGGGGTTCTGAGCGTTGTAGTTCTTGAAGACGCCGCCGAAGGTGAAGTCGCTCGTGGCGGCCCAGCCGGCGACCAGGTAGTTGCCGGCGGCGGAGATGACGGAGCCGTTGCCGGTTAGGGGGCCGATGACTTCGTTGTTCGTGTTGAGGAACAGGATGCTGCCATTGCCCGGGTAGTTGAGGGCGGCAGTGGGTGGGATGGTGCCGCTGGGTGGGTAGTAGGTGGGGGCGACGGGGAGGTCAATGGCGGCGTTGTCGGGGAAGACGCTGGTGCCTTCGAACCATAGCTCGGCGCCGTCGAGGACGCGGAAGGTGGCGCCGGCGCCGGCCGTGTTGCTGTAGTTGCCGCCGAGGCGGACGGCGCCGAGGCGGGGCTGGCCGAGGACCCAGCCGGCCGAGCCGATGTTGACGGTGGCGCCGGCCTCGACGCGGAGGTCCTCCTGGATGTAGAACTGGGTCTGAGTGGTCGCGGCGAGTGTCGCGCCATCGCCGAGGATGAGGTGGCCGCGGCCCTCGTTGAGCGTGCGGTCGTTCGAGTCGTTGACTAGCATGCCGCCGGCGGCGATGCGGACGGTTTCTGGGGCGTAGAGGGAGGTGCCGGGGGTGGGGTTGACGATGAAGGGGTTGATCTGGTTGGTCAGCGTGCGGTTGGCGTTGTAGAGTTCGTAGACGATGCCCTCGGCGCCCGGGGCGGCGGAGAGGACGGAGCCGACGCCCACCACGTTGTCAGCGTTGAGTCGGACGACGGCGCCGGGCTGGAAGACGAACTGGCTGGGGTTGGCCAGGTGGGTGATGGGGTCCATGCCGAACAGGGCATTGACGGTCGCCAGCTCGAGGATGCCGTCCCTCTTGATCGTGATGTTGCCTGCCTGGCCGGAGCCGATGCCGGAGGCGTCGTTGATGAGGAGGCGGCCGCCGGCCTCGACAGTGACCAGGCTGCCGTTGAGGGGGCCGGGGACGGGGTAGGCGACGTTGTAGGGCTGGTTGGCGGCGTAGCCGATGGCGACGAAGTTGCCTGGGTCGAGGGTGCCGGCGGCCTGGACGAGGACGTTGGCGAAACTGGAGCCGGAGCCAAGCGAATTGCTGTAGGAGGGGTAGAGAATGGCGCCGGGGGTGACGACGAACGTGAGGTCGCTGGGCATCCAGACCGGCGTGTCCTCCTGCAACGATACCGCGCCAACCACGTAGGCGTTGATGGCGCGCCCGGCGTTGTTCACGATGCCGTAGGAGCCTGGGCTGTTCGCAGTGCCGAGGCGGAGGACTGCCAAGCCATTGTCGCGGAGCAGGCCCTGGAGATAGAAGTCGCTGTTCGCATAGATCGTGCCCTGCTGCCAGTAGCGCTCGCTGGCCCGATCGGTGCTGATGCCCATCCAGGGGGTGCCTGCGCCCACGGTGACGCTCTGGAACTCGCCCGAGTTGGCGTTGACGCTCAGGCCGAGGTAGAGGTCGGCGTTGGTGCCGAGGTTCTTGATTGTGTGGACGTCCACGGCATTGAGCGCGCTGTTCACGAAGTTCTGGTGTCCCACGATTGCTCCGGGCAAGAGCTGGATTTCGCCCGGGTTGACGGGAGTGCCCGCCACGCGGGTGAGGGCGTTGAGGCCCTGGTTGGCGTTGCGGGCGTTGGGGCCGATGATCGTGCTGCCGGCCTCGATGATGAAGCGGTCGCCGGCATTGACGGTGTTCAGTATCTGCCCGCCGCCGATGCCCCAGTTGGCGTTGTTCAGGCAGATTTCCGCCTGGTCAGTGGCCCGGAACCCGCCGGTGCCGCTAGTGGTTCCCGCCACGTTGAGGTTGAGGCGGGAGTTCTTGACGGTGACTGGGCCGGAGCCAAGGGAGCTGAGGGTGACGGCCTCGAGTGTGCCACGCTCGTGCAGCGTGCCGCCCGAGTAGGTGTTCAGGTAGTAGTAGGTCAGGCTGTTCGTGCCGCTGGCCGTGGCGGGGGCGGAGAGGACGAACTGGGTGGCGTTGGTGATGCTCTGGACCGTCGCGCCGACGGGGATGCCGGTGCCGCTGACGGGCATGCCGACCTTGAGTTCGCCCGTGCTGCCGGCGGTGAGCGTGACCGTGGAGTTGCCGCTGACGGTGGTCGAGGAGATCGCGATCGTGGGGTTGAGGGTCACCTGCCCATCGAGGTCTTTGACAAGGCGGACGGTGCCGCCGCCTGGGTTGTTGATGATGTTGGAGTAAATGGTCATCGTGTTCTGGTTGTTGTGGAGGAAGAGTTCGTAGGAGCCTGCGCCGCCGACGGGGCCGGCGGTGAGCTGGCTGCCGATGGTGGTGTTCCCGATGTTGCGGGCGTTGTTGCTGTTGTCCGACAGGATGCCGCCGCTCTCGACATAGAGGGTATTGAGATTGGTGGTGTTGGCGAAGAGGACTTGGCGGGTGGCGGCGCCGGCGAGGCGGAGGGCGCCGACGACGAAGTTCTGCGCGGGACCGAGCTGCCCAAGGGTGTTGTCGGCGGCTGCGTTGCCGATGTTGCCGGAGGCCCATCCGCCGCCGCCGGGGGCGGCCGCGCTGGTCAAGTTGGTGTAGGCGGGGGCGCCGGGCACGGCGCTGCCGTAGTTGACCACGCCGCCCGCGGCGCCTAGGCTGGCGGGGACGACGTAGGTGGCGAAGTCACTGGAGCCCACCACGCCCCAGCCGCCGATGAACGTGCCCGTGGCCGGGGCGGCGCCGTTCAACTGGGTGAGGGTGATGCGACCGCTGTCGCCGGCCAGGCCGATGGTGCCGCCGGCAGTGAAGCGGACGGTTCCGCCGCCATAGGGGTGGACGAGATTGGCGATGATGAGGTCAGCGCCGCCGCCGCCCGAGCGCTCGGCGCGGATTTCGGACTGGCCGACATCCACGCTGGTGGTGCCGAAGATTTCGCGGCTGGAGGTGCCGGAGAGAGCGACGTTGCGGCCGACGTACATCAGGCGGCCGCCCTGGAGGCTGATCGCCGCCGCGTCGTTGAACCGGTTGTCGTTCGCGTAGGCCGCCCCGCTCGCGCCGCCGGGATACTGGCGGGTCATGAGCTGGTTCTGGTTGTCAATGTTCAGGTAGGCGGACTGGCCGATGGTGACGCTGGCGACGTTGGACAGGGTGCCCTGGGAGCGGACGTCCACGTAGCCGCCGTTGGGCGCGAGGACGAGGCTGCCCGCGAAGCTCTGCGGCTCCACGACGAAGAGGTAGCCGAGGCCGGTCTTGCCAAGGGCGCCGGTGCCGGCAAGAGCGTTGACGCCCGTGACCGCCGCGCCGCTGTAGCCGAGGGACTGGCTCGGCACATCAAGGGCGCCGCCGGCCGCACCAACGGCGACTTGGCGGCCCCGCACGCTGCCGATGGGGCTGCCGCCGCCGTCCACGAGGGGGTTGCCGAGCTGGAGGTATTCGGCGGTTGCGGCACCCGTGGTCGTGATGAGCTGGAGTGTGCCGCCATTGAGGGTCACGACGTTGCCGGGGGTGCCGAGGTCGTCGTTGTTCACCACGCGGAGGAGGCCGCCGGCGTTGATGGTGACGGGGCCGGAGGCGCTGTTTTCGCCGAGGAGAGTCACTGTGCCGTTGATGGCGAGGGCGTTAGCGCCCGAGAGCGGGGTGGTGACTGTGAGTTCGGGCCGTTCGCCTTCGCTCATTACGCCCCCGCCGCCGAGGATGTAGCCCGAGGCGCCCGGGGTGAGGACGCCGGAGTAGGTGATGCGGCCGACCGCCCCGAGGCCGAGGTTCGGGACCGCGGAAAAGTCCAGGTCGTTCGCGTTGTCGGCCGTCAGGGCGAGGATGCCTGCGGAACCGGCGGCGAAGCGGGAGAGGAGGTTCTGGTCGGCGGCGTAGCCGGCGATGACGGTGGTGCCGGCGGGGGCGGTGATCGTTGTGCCGGCCCCTGGGTCGCTCTGGAAGCGCCAGGTGGTGGTGGCAGGGCCGTAGGCGCCGACGGTGACGGCGCCGAGGGTTTGTGTGCCGCTGAAGCCGAGGGTGCCGGCGTTCCAGGTCATCGCGGGCAGGCCGGCGAGGCCGACGTCGTAGGCGAAGATGACGGCGCCGGTGCCGCTCTTGGTGAGGGTGCCGCCGCTGAGGGCGATGGTGCCTCTGACCGTGACGTCGCCCCTGCCCCCGAGAGTGAGATTCGTGGCAGCGCCGGCGCTGATGGAGTTGGGGTTCCAGAAAACCAGGTTGCCGGCGTCCGACTGGATGGTGGTGTTTCCGGAGAGGGTGAGGGTGGCCTCGAGGGTGTTGGTGCCGGAGATGTTGCGGAGGGCGCCGGTGCCGTCGGGGCCGGTGCCCACGATCCCGATCTGCTCGGCGGTGGAGATGTTGCCCTGGAGCTGGAGCTGCGCGCCTGACGCGACGGTGGTGGTGTTCGCCCCGCCCGCCGCGCCCAAGGCGTTGTCGTGGCGGATGTTGAGGATGCCGGCGCTCACGGTAGTGGTGCCGGTGTAGGTGTTGTCGCCCGCGAGGACGACGGTGCCCGCGGTGCTCTTCGTCAGGCCGCCGCTGCCGGCCAGGTTGGCGAGGAGCGCGCCGCTGGCAATGGTGGACCCGCCGAGGTTGCTGACGGTGAGGGTGCCCGTGCCAGTCACCTGGGCGAGCGCGCCGCTGAGGGAGAGGACGTTGATGGTCTCGTTGTTGGCGCCGAGGTCGAGCACGCCGGTATTCTGGAGGGTGACGCTCGCCCCGTCGGCGATCTGGTTGGATTGCTGGAGGACGACGTTGCGGACATAGGCGCCGAGGTTGGCGTTGACCGTGAGGTTGGCTGGCACGGCGTTGCCGCCGGCCGCGTCGAGGACGAGCTGGCCGTTCGAGACGGTTGTGGTGCCCGTGTAGGTGTTGGTGTTCTGGAGGGTCAGGCGGTATGGCCCGTTGAGGGTGAGCTGCCGGCCGGCGGCGTCCTGCCCGACGGCTCCGGCAAGGATGATCTCGGCGCTGGAGGGGGCGAAGGTGGCATTGCCCGTCAGGGTGGTGGTGCCGCCGAAGGTCAGCGAGCTGATGCCGGCGCTGGTGGCTGTGAGGGTAACCCCGCCGATGGAGAGGTTGCCGAAGATGCTGTCCGAGGCGATGTCAATCGTCGAGTTGGCGGCGACCGTGACGTTGGTGCCGACGTTGATGACGGGCATGGAGGCGCTGAGGGTGGCGGGGAGGGTGCCGACGATGGTCTTGGCGCCGCCCGTGTCGGGGCCGGCGTAGCTGGCGACGGCGCCGTTGGCGCTGCCGCCGCCCGTGAACTTGTAGACGAACGTGTGCCAGCCCGAGGCCAGGCTGACCGTCGCGTTCGCCTCACTGACATTTGAGGAGACGACCGACACCCCGTCAATCCAGAGCTGGCCGGGGTCGTCGCTGCCGCTCCAGAAGGTGTAGTCGCCGCCCGCCGTGATGTTGAGCTGGCCGCGCCACAGCACGCCATCGTTGCCTGCGGCCGTGCCGAAGCCGGGCATGGGGACGAAGGGATACGTTCCCGCCGGGGCGACGCCGTAGGGGTTGCTCGCGGCGTTCCAGGGGATGTAGGGCCGGGCGTCCACGCGGCTGAACACACGCGTGGGCTCGTAGAGCTGGTCGCCCGCGAATTGGGTGGAAGTGGGGCCTGGGCTGCCGCCGAAGTTGTAGTAGAGGGCGGTCAGGCCCTCGGTGCTGCTTGCCGTGGCGGCGGGGGCGGCGAGGGCGCGGAAGGTGCCGCCGCCAAGCGTCAGGGAGGTGGAAGCGCCCAGCGGATTGTCCCCCACGGCCTCGAGCACGCCGGCGTTGACGCGGAACGTCGAGCCCGCCACGGTCGAGATGGAGGGGAGCGAGAGGGTGCCGACGCCCGCCTTGATGAAGTTGGTGGCTGTGCCGCCGTCGCTGTAGCTCGGCGTCGTCACGGCATTGCCGTTCGTGAGCGTGATGGTCCGTCCCGCGGCGCCGCCCGTGGGGGCGATGCTCGCGAAGGTCGTGCCCGCGCCGTCCGTCGTCAGGTTCACGCCGTCGCTGATCGTCAGGGCGCCAAACGTGGCCGTGGTATCCGACGTGGCCTTGAACGTCGAGGTCGCGGTGGCGGCGACCGGCGTCGAACCCAGGCTGACCGGCCCCGCGCCCAGGAACTTCCACATCCCGGCCTGGGCCGTCGCGCTGGGGTCCACGACCGCCTGGGAGCCGCCGGGCGGCGTGAAGGCCCACCAGACGTTCTGGCCGCCGCCGTACTCCTGGGCCATGTAGATGACGTTGTAAGCGGTGCCGGCGGTGAGGGTCTTGTTGCCATTGTTGCTCCACGCGTACCCTGCCACCCGCTCGCTGGCCTCGAACGTGCCGTTGTTGTTCTCGTCAATGAACATCAGCCCGCGGTCGTCGTTGTTCCAGGCGAAGTTGTGGACGCCCGTGGTTGTGGGGATGAACTGGCCGCTGAGCGCGGTGACGAAGGACTCCAGGTTACCGTCAAACTTCGGGCCCCAGGCTGTCCAGTTGAGTGTCGTGCCCAACACTGGGACGTTGAGGCCCGGGGCCTCCGCTCTCACGAGGATAGTGCCTGCCTTGGTGCCCGTGTAGACACGAGACGCTGAAATCGTGTAGGCCGCCCCGTCCAGATTCACGGGGGTCTCGTCGTTGGGCGTGCTCGTGAAGATCGAGCCGCGCAGCCCGTTCATCCACGAGGTATCCCCCTGAACCTCGAGCGTGCCGCCGCTGAGGGTCAAGCCGCCGCTGACGCCGAGGCCCGAGGCCGCGACCGTCAGCGTCCCTGCCCCCGCCTTCACCAGGCCGGCCGAGCCGGCCAGCGGCGCCGTGATTGTCGCCGTCCCCGTCACCACGTTGATCGTCGGCGTGGTCCCACCCAGCGTGATCGCGCTGCCGCCCGACAGCAGGTAGCCGGTGACGTCGAACTGCATGTTCTGGACGCTCACGGGCGCCCCGATGGCGACCGTGCCGCCCGCGACGGTGAAGTAGGCGTCGTCAGGGGGGCTGTTGTTCACCCAGGCCTGGTACGTGCTGCCGCCGGGCGTTGTGCACCACCGTGGGAGCGTGAGGTCCCACGTCCCGGACCCGCCGCCCACGGTGCCTGACCCATCACCGTCCCAGTAAAGGGGGGTGCCGTGAGCGGCGAATGCAAGAAGGGCAAGAAGCTGGGCCACACTGGACAATCGGGCAAAGCGCACCATAAAGGCTCCCACAAAGCAGGAGGCGCCTGACCACTGGGCAGACCTCACACGTACCTGATCCTCGTCCGCAAAGATCGTGCCCAAAGGGACCCACAAGTCGTGCGGACTGTGAGACTTCATATCATCTTGCTACATAATCACTTAGGGTTTGCCACGAAGCGGCGGCGCGCCTCACCTCCTCTCCGCGGCTCGGGCCTGCTAACTCTTCTCGCGCGCGAACGTAACATCAGATGTGAGCGATACTTATCGCTTGCCTTTGGTTCCTGAACCGAAGGTACGCCGCGGCGACGGGGGCAAGGCATGTTGACGGGATGCAACGCGGGTAACTCTTTCGCTCATCAGTCTTTATGCACAATGCTCGTGAGTCACGTTGCCGCGCGACAACATGGCCCCCATGATTCGCAACCTATTGAGGCCATTGAGGTTCGGCGGCCCGCGGACGCGGCATTCCGCAGTTGCCGTTGACTGCTGTCAACATGACCCCATTATTGGCCCGTCCGCCAGAGGCGATCTTCGGTGCGCCCAGGCTCGAGCCGCGGAAGCGCCGACCACCCCCGGGCGGGAAAAGGGGACATTCTACTTTTCTTTCACTTCCCGGTGCCTCACGACGTAAGTCTTTACCAGACCATATGATACGCAGATAGCTGAGGTCGGGCTACAGAAAAGTAGAATGTCCCCTTTTTCCGGGCTGGCGTCATAGGGTGGGAGAGGAGGTTCGAGGAGCAGGGGCGAGGACGACTGGGGTGGCGCCCCCCGCGTCGAGCCGTGTTTGGCGCGCGAGTGAGCGACTCTGGCCGACTCTGAGCGACACTGAGCCGGAATGGCGAGAATCGCCAAGCGGCGATTGCGCCACTTTGAGCGACTCTGAGCGACACTGGAGAACACTGGGGCGCAAGGGCGGACGCGGGCGGCTGGGTTTGGCTTCTAGGGTGTGTACGGAAATCCGCTCCTTCCGCTCTGAACGCTCGAAGGGCGTGACGGAATGTAGCCCACGGCGATGCTCGGAGAGCCGTGGCTTGGCGAGCCAGCCCCGGCGCGGCCCCCGCAGTGGGGCGACGGAACTTTACGCCGCGCAAGAGGTTCCGCCGCCCCCCTTCGGGGGCTAGGTGCTGTGCTGCTCTCCTCTCCCACGGTTCCGCTTCGCTTCACCGTGGGCTACACTCCGTCGCCCCATGCGGGGCTAGCAAGCCAAGGCTCCGTGGGCCGCATTTCCGTACACACCCTAGTGTGCCCAGGCGCACAAATCCGTTGCCGCACCCAAAGTCCGGGAAGATGCTTGAATGGCCGGGCCGATGTGCTATAATCGCGCCGTGGGTTGGACTTCCGGGAGCCGTCAGGTCGGGCGCCAATGAATCCGCTGCAATACCTCACGTGGCGTGCGGGGGTCGAGATTCTGGTGCTCGCGCTGATGTACTACCTGGCGCTGCGGTTCGTGCGCGGCAGCCGAGGGGCGGGCATCCTGAAGGGGCTTGGGCTGGTCATCACGGTCGGCCTCATCGGCGTGTTGTTCCTCGCGCGGTTCCTGGACCTCAAGGTGCTTGGGGGCATCGCGGGCGAGGTGGTGGCGCTGTTCGGGTTCGCGCTCCTGGTGATCTTCCAGCCGGAGCTGCGGCGCGCGCTCGTGCGGCTGGGGCAGAGCCCGCTGTTCGGGTTCTTCGCCCGCTCGCAGAAGGAGGCCACGGACCACGTGGTGGAGGCGGTGATGACGATGAGCCGTGAGCGGACGGGCGCGCTGATCGCGCTGGAGCGCGACGTCAGCCTGCGCGGGTACATGGAGGGCGGGGTGCGGCTGGACGCGGACGTGACGAGTGCGCTGCTGGTGACGATTTTCAACCCGAACACGCCGCTGCACGACGGCGCGGTGATCATCCAGGGTGGGCGCGTGGTGGCTGCGGGCTGCCTGTTCCCGCTGACGGAGAACGTGGAGGCGGGGAGCGGCCTGGGCACGCGCCACCGCGCGGCGATCGGGATCACGGAGGACAGCGATGCCGTGGCCGTCGTGGTGTCCGAGGAGACCGGCACGGTGTCGCTGGCCGTGAAGGGCAAGCTGTCGCGGGGCCTGGACGCGGAGAACCTGGGGACGATCCTGCGGGGCCTCTCTGGCCCCGAGACGCCCTGAGGCGGAGTGGGCGCGATGAAACGGTTCCTGCGAGCGATCGTGCGACACCTGGACATCAAGCTGGCCGCGCTGTTTCTTGCGCTCGTGACCTGGTACTACATCGCGACGGCTGGGATCGAGGAGCGGCGCTTCGCCGGCGTGGTCGTCAGGGTGCTCGACACGCCCCCCGAAATCGCCCTGCTGTCGCAGGAGGTGAGGGCGGTGAACATCGTCCTCCGCGGCCCGCGCCGCGAGCTGGAGGGGCTCAAGGCGCCCGAACTCTTTGCGGTGATGGATGTGCGGGGCCTGGCGCTCAGCGTGGACAAGCTCCAGCAGGCGAGCGTGCCGCTGGCGACTCGGCACATCCGCGCGGGCCGCGACGCCGAGAGCGCCGAGGGCCTCCCGCCAGGCGTGGTCCTCCTGCGGGCCGAGCCCGAGGCTGTGGCCTTCACCCTTGACCGAGTCAAGGAAGCCGTGTTCGATGTCGAGATCGTCACCGAGGGCGAGCCGTACCCCGGCTTCACACTGACGAAGAGCGCGCAGCCGACCAAAGTCAGGGTGCGCGGCGCCTCCGGCCTGCTCCAGGGCCTCAGCACGATCCGCACCGAGGTGATCCGCGTGGACAACCTGCGCGAGCGCCTCCAGCGGCGCGTGCCGCTCCAGCGCCGGGTGGTCAACCCCAGCTACCAGGCGGTCCCCATCCAGTGCGAGCCCGAGACGGTCGAGGTGACTCTCGACGTGGTGACGACGCCCACGGAGAAGACGATCGAGCGGGTGCCCGTGCGGCTGGCCGTGGTGCCGTCCTCGGTGGCCGTGATCAAGGAGGAGGTGCGCGAGGTCACGGTGCGCCTGAGCGGCCCGCGCGACGCGGTGCGCGACCTGGACGCGCCCGGCCTGGTGGCCGAAGTGAGCCTCGAGGGCGCGCAGCCGCCCGCCCGCGGCACCGAGGTCACCACCGTGTTCCTGCGCCGCGAGAACATCCGCCAGCTCACCGCCGCCGGGGCCGCCGTGCCCCTCGCGCGCGAGATCGAGCTCCTCGAGGTGCGGCCCAGGGCCGTCCCCCTCACACTCGACCGCGTCGGCTCCCGCACCCTTCCCGTCGAGGCCGTCCGCGAGGGCACGCCGGCCGAGGACTACGAGGTGAGCCAGGTCACGGTCGTGCCCGAGCAAGTCACCGTGCGCGGGCCGGAGAGCGTCCTGAAGGAGCTGAAGTCCATCGCGACGGTGCCCGTGGCGGTGACCGGCCTGCGCGAGCGGCTGCGCCGCACGGTGAAGCTGGTGGAGATGGTGGACGCCGGGCCGTTCCGCGGCGTGCGCATCGAGCCGTTGCAGCCGATGGTCGACGTGGTGATCGCGGTGAGCGAGCGGCGGCAGGAGAAGACGCTGCCCTCGCTGCCCGTCCACGTCCTGGTGCGGCCTGAGGTCGCCCTGAACATCCGCATCGAGCTCGAGCGCCGCACGGTGGGGCCGGTCACATTCGTCGGCCCCCGCTCCCACATGGAGCACTTCGAGGCCGAGGACGTGACGGCCTTCCTGCTCCTCGACATCACGGGCGAGGGCGGCCTGCGGCCCACCATCCGCAACGTCGAGTTCCACATCCGCGACCCGCTCGTGCGCCTGGCGCCCGACACGAAGCCGATCCAGATCAAGATCGAGTTCCCGCCCCCCGAGCCGCCGAAGAAGAAGGAGTGACCCGTCCCGCGTCCCGCGTGCCGCGTGACCAGAGCGAGCATTGGCTGGTTGGTCTTCTTCACGCGGGACGCGGTACGCGGCACGAATGAGCAAGGGAGCAGCGAGCGATGATTGAGCTGAGCGTGAATGTGGATCACGTGGCCACCGTCCGCCAGGCCCGCCGCATCGCCGAGCCGGACCCAGTGGCGGCCGCGGTCCTGGCCGAGCTTGGCGGGGCCGACGGCATCACCGTGCACCTGCGGGAGGACCGGCGGCACGCGCAGGACCGCGACGTGCGGCTCCTCCGCGAGGTCGTCCGCGGCGAGCTCAACCTCGAGATGGCCTGCGCCGAGCCAATCATCCGCATCGCCCTCGAGGTGAGGCCCAACCTCGTGACGCTCGTGCCCGAGCGGCGGGAGGAAATCACCACCGAGGGGGGCCTCGACCTGCGGCGCCGCCAGGCGGCACTTCGCCACGCCGTCGCCCGCTTCCGCAAGGCCGGCATCAAGGTGAGCTTCTTCATTGACCCCGATGAGGCCCAGATCAAGCTGGCGCGGAAGCTCGAGGCCGACTTTGTTGAGCTTCACACGGGCGAATACGCGACGATTGGCGATTGCGGTCTGAAATCGGAAATCGGAAATCGGAAATCGGAAATCGAGCGGCTGGCCGCAGCCGCGGCAGCCGCTTCCGCGCTCGGCCTCGGCGTCCACGCCGGCCACGGCCTCAACGTCCGAAACGTCCAGCCCGTCGCCCGCATCCCCCAGATCACCGGCCTCTACATCGGCCACAGCATCGTCGGCCGCGCAATCTTCATCGGCATGCGGGAGGCAGTGAGGGAGATGAAGCAACTCATGCTCGAAGCGCGGAAGGGACATGATGCCTGATGCGTCCCGCGTCCCGCGTGCCGCGTGCTCAGAGGACTGCCGCCTCTTTCCCTTTCTGGGCACGCGGGACGCGGCACGCGGCACGGAACCCCCAGTGGGGTGACACCACTTCAGGAAACGAGAGGCGTGATGGACAAGGAGAAGATCAGGCAAGCGGTTCGGCTGCTCATTGAAGGCATCGGCGACGATCCCGAGCGGCCCGGCGTGCGGCGCACCCCCGAGCGCGTCGCCGCCATGTGCGAGGAAATCTACGCCGGCATCGGCACCGATGCCACGAAGGTCTTCGGCCAACTCCACCGCGAGGTCCACGACGAAATCATCCTGGTCAAGGACATCCCCTTCTACTCGATGTGCGAGCACCACCTGCTGCCGTTTCTGGGGAAGGCCCACGTGGCGTACCTGCCCGACGGGGGCCGCATCTGCGGGCTGAGCAAGGTGGCGCGCTGCGTGGAGGCCCACGCCAAGCGGCTCCAGCTCCAGGAGCGCTTGACGGCGCAGATCGCCGACAGCCTGGTGAAGGCCCTCCGGCCCAAGGGCGTGCTGGTCGTCATCGAGGCCGAGCACCTGTGCATGACCATGCGTGGCGTCAAGGCCCCTGGCTCGCGCACCGTCACCAGTGTCGTCCGCGGCATCTTCCGCGAGAACCCCGCCACCCGCGCCGAGGCCATGGCCCTCCTCCACGACCGCGCCGTCTGAGCCGGCGGCCCCTCTTGTCCCTTGCGTCCCCTTCTCCTTGACAAACACCCCCGCACCCG
>Ga0194112_10003609_pt1 | contig 21510 bp, 13 predicted proteins | sample TA2MahC400mmetaG_FD_146191 | JGI IMG/M metagenome (GOLD analysis project Ga0194112, IMG submission 146191) | Freshwater microbial communities from Lake Tanganyika, Tanzania - TA2015016 Mahale Deep Cast 400m | ecosystem: Environmental > Aquatic > Freshwater > Lake | place: Tanzania: Lake... | reverse complement strand
ACCTCGGCAAGCTCCACCGCGATGTGCTCGCCCGCCACCGCGGCCTGCTTCTGACCGAGGACGACCTCGCACGCGTCGGCCCATGCGTGCGTAGCGAGGAGGCCACCATCCCCCCTCTCCCTCGGGGAGAGGGTCGGGGTGAGGGTGCTTGGGGCGCCGCGGGCGCCGGAGAAAGCACCCTCACCCGCCCGCCTCTGGCGGGCGACCTCTCCCCAAGGGAGAGGCGGGCGGCCCCTGACGGAAGGCCAGACTCGCAGGCCGGCCTGCTGGAGCGCAGCTTTGGCCGGCCCGGCGCGCCCCTGGAGGTTGAGATTGGGCCGGGCAAGGATGACTTCGTTGTCCGTGAGGCCAAGGCGCGCCCAGAGACGAATTTCCTCGCCGTCGAGAGGCTCCGCGAGCGGGTGGACGCTCTCTGTGGCAAGATCAGACGTGCCAGGGTCAGCAACGTCCGCGTGTTCTACGGCGAGGCGGGCGCCGCGTTGAGCCGCCTCGTGAGGCCGGGGAGCGTTCGCGCCTTCTATGTCCATTTCCCCGACCCGTGGCCCAAGCGTCGGCACGGCAAGCACCGCCTCATTCAGCCTGCCTTCGCCGCCCAAGTCGCCGAGCGACTCATCCCCGGCGGACGGCTCACCGTGATCACGGACGACCGCCCCTACGCCGAGCAGGTGCTCGAATGCCTCGACGCCACGCCCGGCCTCGCCAACATCGCAGGCAAGGGGCACTGGGCGACCGAACTGCCCGGCTACCACCAGAGCGTGTACGAAAAGAAGCGACGCGCCGCGGGTTGCGTGATATACTATATGCGCTTCGCCAAGGCCTAAATGGCTTTCAGCGATTCGGCGGCGCCTTCAGAGGGAACAAGACTGCCTGAAGGCAGGACTCCGAACCAGGAGAGCGGCTCGTTTGGAGTCCTGCCTTCAGGCAGTCTTTGCCCCAATGAGCCGAATCGCTGAAAGCCATCTAGCGGGCAAGGCACGGAGTGCGAACAGTCCCCCGCTACTTGGCGCGTCCCACTCCCTGCTGGGGATACAAGCGATGGAATCCGTCAACGCTCTCGTTGTCGCCCTGGCTGTTCTCGCGTGTCTGTCGGCCGCGGGAGCAGAGCAGCGCGCGGGTGCCCCTGCTCTGGAGCGTGCTGGCGCCGACCTTGCCGAGGGGCGGCTCGACGCGGCCCGCGACGCCTTCGAGAAGGCGGCTAGCGACGCCGCGGCCCCGCCCTTCGAGCGAAGCCTGGCCATCCTCGGCCTGGCCGAGACGGCGCTGGCGCGGAAGGACCCCTCGACTTCGCTCGGGGCAGGCCCCGCCGCCGCGGTCGCGGCCTGGCAGCGGCTCGCCGCGGATGCCACGCTGCCGGCGGCCCACCGCGACGCAGCCCGCCGCCGCATCAGCGAGGCCGAGCGCCGCCAGAAGGGCCTCCCAGCCCGCGACCCCGCGGAGTACCGCGCCCGGCTCCCAGTGCTCCCAGAGCCGGGTGTCATCCTCCACGTCACGCCCGGAGGCGGCGACGCCAACCTGTTCCCGACCCTTGAGGCGGCCCGCGACGCCGTGCGGGCATTGAAGAAGGCCAGCGGCGGCAAGCTGCCCAAGGGGGGCGTCCGCGTGGCGGTCCGCGGCGGCGTCTATCCCGTCCGCGACACGTTCCGGCTCGCCGCGGAGGATTCGGGCACGGCGGAGGCCCCAGTCGTCTACCAGGCGCAGGCGGGCGAGACGCCCGTGTTCGACGGCGGCGTGCGCATCCCTGCGTGGCGGCCAGTCTCCGACGCCGCGCTCCGCGACAAGCTCGACCCCGCCGTCCGCGCCCGCGTGCTCGAAGCCGACCTGAAGGCCCTCGGAGTGAAGGACATGGGCGACGCTACGGACCTCCGCCTGCGGCCCGAACTCTACTGCGACGGCGTGCCACAGACCCTCGCCCGCTGGCCCAACACGGGCTTCGTGAAGACAGGCGACGTGGTGGGCAAGGAAGCCAAGTTCCACTACGCCGACGACCGCGCCAGCCGCTGGCTCGACGAGCCAGACGTCCGCCTCTACGGCTACTGGTTCTGGGATTGGTTCGAGCAGTTCCAGAAGGTGGCCTCGATTGACGCGACCGCCCGCACCTTCGCCCTCGCCCCGCCGCACTCGAGCTACGGCTACCGCAAGGGCCAGCGCTACTACGCCGTGAACGTCTTCCGCGAGCTGGACCAGCCCGGCGAATGGTATCTCGACCGCCGCACAGGGATGGTCTACTGGCTTCCACCCGACGGTGTTGACCCCGCCAAGGCCACTACCACGCTCAGCGTCCTCGCCAAGCCCTTCATATATATCGAGGGAGCCGAGCACGTGGTGTTGCTCGGCCTGGCGTTCCAGGACGCCCGCGGAAATGGGGTCGAGGTGAAGGACGGCTCGGACTGCCTCGTGGCCGGCTGCACGCTGCGGCGGCTGGGCGGCGACGCCATCGTGGTCGCGGGGGGCCTGCGCCACGGCATCTTCGGCTGCACGATGCACACGCTGGGTTGCGGCGGCGCGCGCGTGGCCGGCGGCGACCTCAAGACTCTCTCCCCCGGGGGCCACTTCGTCGAGAACTGCACGGTCTTTGACATCTCCCGCACCAAGCGGACCTACACCCCGGCCGTGCACCTCGACGGCGGCGGCAACCGCATCGCGCACAACCTCTTCGAGCGAATTCCCTCCTCGGCCATGCGCATCGAGGGCAACGACCACCTCATCGAACTCAACCTCGTCCGCCACGTCGTCGAGGAGTCCGATGACCAAGGCGGCCTCGACATGTGGGGCAACCCCCTCTACCGCGGCGTGGTGATCCGCTGGAACCGCTGGAGCGACATCACCGGCGGCACCCACTGCGGCGCCGCCGGCGTGCGGCTCGACGACATGATCTCAGGCGTCGCCGTCCAGGGCAACGTCTTCGAGCGCTGCGGCGCGCGGCTCTTCGGGGCCGTCCAAGTCCACGGCGGGAAGGAGAACCTGGTGGACGGCAATCTGTTCCTCGACTGCCCGGCGGGCGTCAGCTTCTCGCGTTGGGGCGAGAAGCGCTGGCTTGCCGCCATCGAGCGATTCCTCAAGCAGGCGGCCGAGCCGCCCTACTCGGCCCGCTATCCCGAGCTGGCCAACTTGAAGGCGGCCCCCGACGTGAGCTTCGTGTGCCGCAACGTCCTCGTCCGCTGCAAGGCGACGCTCCTGCGCGACGGGGGCGTCGAGCGAGCGGCCCTGAACGCCACGGGCGACCAGCCCGGCGACACCGCCTCGCTCCTTGACGAGCGGGCATTCGAGGGCAATCCGTTGTTCCGGCGGGCGTTGTTCGACACGGTCCCGCTCAGCGACATCGGCCCGTACCCGCACCCGTGGCGGGCCGCCGCCCCCGGGCGCTGAACCATCCGTTGGGAGAACCCGAAGTGCGAGCTGCGAGAACACTCGATTGGGCACTCATGACCCGACGACGAGCCCTTGCCGCACTGCTGGCGCTCTTCTGGCTGGCGCCCTTGGCGGCCCAGGCGGCCGAGAGGCCGCAACGCAATGTCACCTTCATCTCCACCTCAGACTCCCACTACCGCGAGGCCGAGCGAAAGGCCCAGAACGAGCGCAACCACGTGACGGTCATCGAGATGAACAACACGGCGAAGCTCGCCTGGCCCGAGAAGCTTGGCGGCGACGCGGTCCAGCTTCCCCGCGGCGTGGTGATGCTAGGCGACTGCATTGACGATGGCGACCGCGTGATAGACGGCAAACACGTCACCCCTGAACAATACAAGGCATTCGCGACCGACTTCGGCCTCGACGGCACCGATGGCGCACTCAAGTTCCCAGTCTTCGAGTCCTGGGGCAACCACGATGGCCCGCCCGAGGGCAAGGACAAGCTCGGGTTCAGCTTCCAGGCCCACCTCAAGAAGCGCAACCAGGCCCGAAGGGCCAGGGGGCTTGTCTCCAATGTGTCCGAGAACGGCTTGCACTACTCGTGGGATTGGGACGACGTGCACTTCGTCATGCTGGGCATCTACCCGGCGGACAAGCAGCGGGAGGGCATTCGCTACTCACCCGTCTGGCACGACCCGCAGGGGGCGCTCAGCTTCCTCAAGAAGGACCTCGCCGAGAAGGTGGGCGGGAGCGGCCGTCCCGTCGTCCTCATGAGCCACTGCGGGGTGGACACCGATTGGTGGGTGCCGGCCGACTGGAAGGACTTCTACGACGCGGCGAAGGCCTACAATGTCGTCCTCTACCTCTACGGCCACAGCGGCACGGGCCTCCGCGAGTGGGCGCCCGAGGGCGAGCCGAAGAAGTGGCAGATCATCAACGATGGCCAGACCACCAACGGCTTCTTCGTCATTCAGATCACCGCCGACCGCCTCCGCGCCGCCTACCGCTGCAAAGAGGGAGTCAAGGTGACGCGCAACCCCGACAAGACCGAGTCCTACGAGTGGGGCGGCACGTGGGGTTGGCGTTTCCTGCTGGACAGGAAGCTGGGAGAGAAGCCGTGACCCCGCGTTGGCTCGCGCTTGGCGCCATCACTGCCGTTGTCGCCGTGGCCGATCAAGACCCAGGCATCGTCCTGCGCGAGTGGCGCATCCAGGGCGAGAAATACCCCCTCGCCACATTCGTCCGCCTCGATGGCCCGGCGGCCGTCCTGCGGCTGGAGGACGGCTCGGAGCGGAAGGTGGACCTCTGGGCGCTCGAAGGGCGCGAGCTGGCCTATCTCCAGCGGCAGCGATGCGTCTTCCCCAAGGCGAGCGCCATCGAGACGAAGCAGGGCAAGCACCTTCTCGTTGATCTATCGGCCGACGGCCTGGCTGATGGCCCGCTGAAGCGGTGGGCGAACCGCGGCGCGCTCGGCGGCGCCTTCCACCCGCTCATCGCGCCCCCGGTTGTCAAGGACGTGGCGGGCCGCAAGGCTGTGGGCTTCGACTACGGGCCGGCCATCGTGGCGATGGAGCTGAACACGATGGTGGCCGACTTCCTGGCTCCGGCCTGCCTGCGGGGCGAGAGCCCATTCACCATTGCTGCCTGGCTCTACAACCCCGGCGTGCCCGACGAGGCGGAGACGATTCTCTCCTGGCACTCGCTGGGCGGCGACGACGGGGCGGACATCCGCTTCGGACGCCGCGGCCGCCACAGCTTCATCCAGGGCGCCTACGTCGGGCCGATGGGCACGATGGGCTTCCCCAACGACAGCCTCAGCGAGCCGAACGCCTGGCACCACGTCGCACACGTCTTCACGGGCGGCCGAGGCGGCGAGATGCGCCTCTACCTCGATGGCCGCCTCGTCGCCTCGAAGGTCTTCGAGCGCCTCATTCGTATCCTGCCCGCTACCGACATCACGAGCGGCCGCGCCCAGCTCAACGGCGACCTCCTCCTCCACGAGCCGGGGCAGGTCAGGGTCAAGTTCTTCCTCGGCCAGCGCGACGGACACTACTGGACCAACATCTACCCGAAGGAAAAGGACCGCTGGAACCTGCTCAAAGAGGTCACAGCAAAGGCATCGGGGCCGGTCTCTGCCATCGTGGACGGCTTGAAGCCCGACACGGAATACGTCTGGCGCATCCAGGTCTTTGCCGACGACGAACACGTCTACTGGGCCGATGGCCCCGGCCGCTTCCGCACCGCTGCCGCCGAGGGCGCCGCGGGCCAGGCCATCCCCAGAGACGAGCAGCGTTATCTCTTCCTTGGCTCCTCCTGGGGGAGCCATTGGGATTGGGTGACGACGCCGCGCTACTTCTACACGGGCGCAATCGCCGCCCTCCAGGTCTACAACCACGCGCTCGATGATGCCGCCATTCGCCGCCTCTGTGGCTCGTCGCTCGTAGTTCCGCCTTCAGGCGGTCCTTCCACACCTGAGGTCAGACCCGCAGTGCCCATCCCAGCCGATGGCTTCGAGCCCGAGGGCGACGGCCCCGTCGTCGAGCCGTATCCCAAAGGGGTCCGCCAGGCGGGCGGGGTGACGAAGTACCTGGACGGCGCCGGCCACCCGATCATCGCGGCCGACGACACGCCGGACGTCGCGATGCTCCGAGCGCGCCACACGTGCCTCAAAGTCCTGGAGAAGCGGCCCGACCTTCTTTACCAACTGGCCGTCAGCAACACCGCAGGCTCGCTCGAGCACGAGAAGAAGCTGGGCTGGACCGAGCTGGTGCGCAACACCTATGGAGCGACCCGCAACATGCTCCTCGACCCCAACTTCTACGGCGGGGCGAACATGCTGATGCACGAGAGGGGCCATCAACTGCACATGAACGGCATGTCGAACCTCGACCTCGATTTCGACCATCGCCTCTATGAGACCTGGCTCGCGGGGATGAGGTCGCTGAAGTACCTCGGCTCCTACGCCTCGAATAACATGTGGGAGTACATCGCCTGCGCGGCGAACGCCTGGATCAACGACGGCCACCCCGACGACGAGGTCTATCCCCGCGATCGCCTGCGGCAGACCGATCCCCGCCTCTACTTCCTCCTCAACGAATACTGGTCGGGCGACCGCCGCATCGAGCTGAATGCGACGGATGGTGTCATCACCGACCCCGACGGCTCGGTCCGCGAGTGGCGCAACCTCGGCGGCGTCGAGTTCTGGGGCAAGCAGGGCTGGTCAAAGTACAAGGGCACCGTCGGAGCCTTCACCCCCATCGGCAAGCCGACCCTTGCCACCGTGAGGGGCGTCTCCGCCGTGCAGTTCTCCGGCAACGATGCGCTGGCCTGGTCGTGCCTCACCCGCCCCGAGATGGGCGGGAACCACGAGTGGTCCGTCGAGCTGTGGGTCTGTGCCACGGTCGGCTTGCCCGACCGTGGCGCCCCAGAAGACACGGCTGGGCGAGCCAGCCGTGGCACGGAAGAGGTGCTCGTGAGCTGGGGCGCGGAGGCGAGTGGCTCGCGCCTGCGATGGGGCCATGCGGGCAATGGGCCGTGGAGGGCTGCGCCGGCGCCCGGCCGGTGGCACCATCTGGCGTTCGTCTTCACCGGCGGCGGTTTGGAGGACGGTCCAGGCAATTGCCTCGTCTACATCAATGGCAAGCTGGATCACCAGGCCCGCCACAAGCTGAATCTGCCCTCTGGTGCGCCGGTGGCCGTCGGCGGCGAGGTGCGAGATGGTGGTGGCACAGGCATCCAGCCTGTGATGAACGGCTTCCGCGGCGCAATCGCACACGTGCGTGTCTACGACTACGACATGCACCCGCTCCAGGTGGCCGACCACTACGAGAAGGAGCGCAGCCACTACGCCCGCGAGGAACTGGCGGTTGCGGGACGGCTTCTCGTGGACCTCGATCCTCAGCGGCCCGAGACATGCCCGATCTACGATCATCGCCCGCTCTATCCCGCGAGCCTCAGCAGGCCGTGGGCGCGCAGTTGGGCCAATCGCGGCACCCTCGGCGGCAAGGTCGCTAACAACGTATGGCGCCAGAGCGGCAGCACGCCAATGCCATGCTCGCCGGAGCACCTTTCGGCGATCCGGTTCCAGGGCAAGGAGTGCATGGTCTCCGGCTTCCCGCTCGAGGCCTTCGGCACCATCGAAGCCTGGGTTCTGGTGGACAGGCCCACTGGGACGATCCTCGAGGCCGCCGACTGCCGCGTGCCCGCCAGCCTCGTCCCACCGGGCGGCTGGCACCACTTGGCCGTCGTGAAGGATGCCAAGTCCGTCGCCGTGTTCTTGGACGGTAGGAAGTCAGACAAAGGCGTCCTGCCCGCCGACTGCCGCCGCCTTCGCCTCGGCGCCCACTGGGATGGCCGGGTGTGGACCGACCACTTTCATGGCGCAGTCGCGCAAGTCCGAATTCACAGCGGCGCCCTGACCAAGGAGCAAGTGAGCAAGAATCACGTGGCTGGCAAGCCGATCGGCGTTGTTCCCGCGGGGCCGTGGGCGGGGGACGCCCCAGTGATTGACCTGACCGCTGACGACCTGCGCGACGGACGGGTGGAGAAGTGGGCAAACCGCGGCTTGGCGGGCGGGGCATTTGTGCCGGGCAAGCTCGGCCTCACCCTCGCGCCCATGGTGCGTGCCGTGGAGGGCCGCAAGGGCGCGGAGTTCATGGGCGACAAGTACCTTCGCTCAACCTTCGCTGCCCCCATTGGCGACAAGCCGTTTACCCTCGCCGTCCGCATGTACGACCCGCGGCTCTGGCAGCACAACGTCGGCGTCCTCGTCAGCATCGGCGCCCGCCCGAAGCGCACGCTGGAGTTCGGCCTCGACCACGGCGACCGGTCCGGCGCCTTCCGGTGCCCAGGCGTCGCCGAGTGCGGCTTCGGTCGCCCAGCTGTCTACGCGAGAACCTGGCACGACATCGTCTGGACCTATGCCGGCCGCGCCGCCAGGACCTTCCGCATCTACGTGGACGGCAAGCTGGCCACGGAGAGGGCATTCGAGCTGGAGGCCGCACCCGCCGACGCGCGGCTCGCCCTCGGCTCAGCGTCCAGCCCTGGCGGCCGGCTTGACCAGTTCCGCGGCCTCATTGGGAGCGTCCACCTCTACGAATATGCTCTGGCCGAGGGGGAGATCGGCCACCTCTCGACCGGCCGCGGGGCGAAGCCCGATGACGGCAAGCTGCTGGTCTGCCTGGACGCCGACAAGCTGCCCGAGGGCAAGGTGGCCGAGTGGCCGAACGCGGGCACGCTTGGGGGCCACTTCGGCCTCGACCCCGAGCCTGAGCGCCGGCCCACCGCGGGCCTCGTGGCCGGCCGCCGCGGCGTGACCTTCGATGGCATCGGCACCTTCCTGACCTCCACGATCCCCACGCCGCCTTCTCTGACCGGCGACCGGCCGTTCACCATCGAAGCGTGGGTCCACAACCCCAGCCTTCAGACGGTCGAGACGGTTTTCAGCCTTGCGCCTGAAGCGGCGAAGAAGACGTTCATGGATTGGCACGGCAACGGCGCCGTCGAGTGTGGCTACGGTGATGGCCGCTACAACGCCCCCTCCGCCTTCGCCAACGGCACCGATGGCTTCAACATCGCGTGGGAACAGCCCCCGAAGCCGGGCGAGTGGCACCACCTCGCCTGGGTCTACAGCGGCGGACTCCACGGCACCGTGGCCGTCTACGCCGATGGCGAGCTGGTGCACACCGAGGAACACGTCTCGCTCAACACCTATGGCGGCTTCCCCATGCACCTCGGCGCGGCCTGGAACACCGAGAAGGGGCCTCGCAGGATGCTCTCTGGCTCGCTTCATCGCCTCACCGTCCACGCCCACGCCCGGTCCGCCGCCGAGATCAGGGCGACTGCTCTGCGCGAATCCCCTATGGAATAAGAGGCGACCCCCCCATTGAGGGCTACATGCCTCTCCCGATTGTGAGGCATTGCTCCGTGCTGTACACTCCGGACGATGATTGGGCGCAGGAAGAACGGGAAGGCAACAGAGATTGGAGGCTACGTCGTGTCTCTGCTGGCGGCGAACACTGCGAAGAAGTGGCTTCGGTGCCTCGGCTGTGGCAGGAAGATGTACACGGACCGGTGCCACCGGTTCTGCCGGAAGTGCCTGCACCGGAACGATGCGGCCTCGGAGGTGCCGTGGCGCCGCGTGGCGCTGCCAGAGGGCCTCGACCTGCGCCAACTGTGCGCTTCTGAGGGAGGCGACTGGTAAGGCGCTGGCGATTGCGGCCGGACTTGTGGAAGAGGAGCACCCCGCCGTGGCTGCTGTTGGCGACCTGATTGCCGGGCCGGTTCCTCTGGCCCCTCCCGCGTCCGCCGCCCCGGCCCCAGAGGGGGCTTGGGCTGGCGAGCCGGGGACCGCGCGCCCGGAGGTACTCGTTGTGGATGACGAGCCGGCGGTGGTCTCGCTTCTCATTGCCTGCCTGACCCGCGCCGGCTACTCGGCCACGGGCGTCGGCTCGCCGTCGGAGGCGATGGAACTCCTGCGAACGCGCCGGTTTGATCTCGTGCTATGCGATCTGCGGATGCCGGAGATGAGTGGGCTGGAGATGATCGCGAAGGCGCGGATGGACGTCCCGGACCTGGCGGTCATCGTCATCACCGGGGTGCTGGAGGTGGACACAGGGATCCGCGCCATGCGCATGGGGGCCTATGATTACGTCGTCAAGCCCTTCTCGCCCGGGGATGTCGTTCTGCGCGTGTCCTCGGCGCTCGAGACGCGTCGCAGCGTGATGCAGGCGCGCCGCTCGCAGGAGAGCTTGCGTGATGCCTACTCGAGGCTCCAGCAGATGGCCGAGGTGAAGGACAGCCTGGTCCACATGCTCGTTCACGACCTCAAGGCGCCCCTCGGCAGTGCGATGGGCTACCTTGAGATGGTGCAGCGCAAGGTGGGGAGCAGCTTCCCGGAGCGCCAGCTTCGTTACCTGGAGCACGCCTACGGGAGCTGTCGGGACGTGCTTCGCATGGCGACCACGATACTCGACGTCACCCGCTTCGAGCGCGGCGCGCTCGAGCTCAACCGCACTGTGATTGACCTGCCCGGCATCCTACAGGAGGCCAAGACCGAGACGGAGGGACTCATCGCCGGGTCCGGGGGCCGCGTCGCGGTGAGCTGCCATCCGGGCGCCACACACGCTCGTGCCGACGCCGAGATCGTGCGTCGCGTACTGAGCAACCTCCTCTCGAATGCCGTGAAGCATACCCCCCCGGGCACGAACGTGAGCGTGACGGCAGAGCCCGACGGGGAGGGCTCCGTGATCGTGTCCGTCGTGGACCAGGGAAGGGGCATCCCCGTGGAACACCAAGGGCGGATCTTCGAGAAGTTCCACCAGCTCGACCCGGGCAGCGCGTCTGCCGGGGCCGGGCTCGGGCTCGCTTTCTGCAAGATGGCGGTCGAAGCTCATGGGGGCAGGATATGGGTCGAGAGCGCCCCGGGGCGCGGCAGCGCCTTCCGCTTCTCCCTGCCCCAGGCAGGCCCCACGGGCGCTCCGGGGCCTCAGACTCAGGAAGGAGAGAGACTGTGAAGACCATTCTGGTCGTGGACGATGAGTTGCTTGTTCGCCAGCTCTACCGGGACCTGCTGGTGGACGAAGGGCACAACGTGCTGGACGCCGACGGGGCGGATGCCGCGCTTGACCTGATGGTGGCCCACCCGGTCGACCTGGTGATCATGGACATTCGCATGCCGCGCACACATGGGCTGGAACTCCTTACGCAGGTCCACAAGACTCGGCCCCGTCTGCCGGTCATCGTCTGTTCGGCCCTCGACAGCCTGTTCGACAGCTACCCGATCTGGGAGGCCCGAGAGCAGGTGGCTGGGATTCTCAAGAAGCCCGTCAATCTCTCCGCCCTTCTCGGTTGCGTGCAGCGCGCTCTGGGCGCGGGCGCCGCGCGAAGGGCTGTGTGAGCAGCTCGACGCCACACCAGGAAGCAGAAGGAGTACCTCCCCCATGGCTACACAGGAAGGGCGTGTCCTTGTCGTGGACGACGAGGCCCCCATCAGGACGCTCCTGGCCTCGGTCCTCGCTGCCAACGGCTACGAGGCGATCACCACACCCGATGCGCGCAGGGCCATGTTGGAGGCCCGGAGCCAGGCCTTCGCCGCGGCCATAGTGGATGTTCGGATGCCCGGCACGGGTGGCATCGAACTCTCCCGTTCGCTCCGTGCGGGCGATCCCGACCTTCCCGTGATCATCATCACCGGGTACGCGGACAGCGGGACCGCGCGCGAGGCCATACGCCTCGGCGCGTATGACTACATCACCAAACCCTTCGACCTCAACGATGTCGTGTTCAGCCTCGCCCGCGCCATTGAGCGCAGGGCGCTGCTGGTGGAGAACCGCGAGTACCGCAAGGACCTGGAGGCCAAGGTGGAACAGCGGACACGCGACCTCTCCGAGGCCATGGCGCGCCTCGAAGGCTCCCTCCGCGACATCCAGGCCGCGCACATCGAGTCCATCTTCGTCCTGTCGCGGGTCACTGAACTGAACGACGAGTACACGGGCAACCACATTCGCCGCGTCAGCCGCTACTGCGCGGAGATCGCTCGGAGGTTGGGGTGCAGCCCCGAGTTTGTGGAGCAGATCACGTACTCGAGCCCCATGCATGACATCGGCAAGATCTCCATCCCGTCCAACATCCTCGGCAAGCCGGGCAAGCTGACCAGCGAGGAGTTCGAGGTCGTCAAGCAGCACACGGTCAACGGCGCCCGAATTCTGGAGGGCATCCCGTTCCTGAGCTTGGCCTGCGAGATCGCCCTGAGCCATCACGAGCGCTTCGACGGCACGGGCTACCCCAATGCCCTCCGCGGCGGCCAGATTCCGCTCACCGGGCGCATCGTGGCCGTGGCCGATGTGTTCGACGCCCTGATCTCGCGCCGCCCGTACAAGGAACCCTACTCGTTCGAGCAGTCCATCGAGATCATGTCGAAGGAATCCGGGAAACACTTCGATCCGCAGGTTCTGGGGGCGTTCCTCGGCATCCGCGACAACATCCGCCAGATCGCGGCGGAACTGAGCGATGGTGAGGAGCCTCCCGATGCCGCACGGGGCAGAGAAGGGGACAGTCCCCTCTTCTGCTCAGCAGCCTTCGGCGCCCCAGAGGGGCGAAAAGGGGACTGTCCCCTCTTCTTCGAGGAGGTTCCGGCGTGACACAAGTGCATCGGCGCGACCCTCGGCGTCTTGGCGACACGCTGCGCGAGCTGGCCCCCCTGAATGAGGTGCAGGTCGAGCGTGCGGCCACGGCGGCCAAGGCGGCGGGGAAGCGGATTGGCGAGGTGCTCGAAGGCGCCGGCGTCATCACGGCCGAACTGAAGCAGCGCGCCCTGGGCCAGCAGTGGGGCATCCCCTTTGTGGACCTGCGCGACTACGCCTTTCGCGAGGAGGCGATCAAGAGCGTCTCCGAACGCCTGCTCAAGGAGCACAAGGTCATCCCCCTCGCCATCGAGGACAACACCCTGACGCTGGCGATCACCGACCCGCTGAACGTGCGGGCCATAGATGAGATTCGCCTCACCACCGGCTTCGCGGTCGAGCCCCGCATCGCGGTCGAGGAAGACGTGTTGCGCGCGCTCGACCACTACCTGGGGCTGCCCGCGGCCGACATGGCCAGCATGATGGCCGACGCGACCCAGCAGGCCGAGAAGGTCAAGGTGGAGCCGGCGTCCACTGAGGACGATGCCGAGGACCTGCGGCTCAACGAGGACGAGCCGGTCATCGTGCGGCTGGTCAGCCTGATCCTCGCCGCCGGCATCAGCAACGGGGCGAGCGACATCCACGTCCAGCCCGAGGAACGCGGCATCCGAGTCCGCTACCGCGTGGACGGCGTTCTCCGCGACGGGCCCGGCCACTCCTGGCGCTATGGCCGGGCGCTCATTGCCCGACTCAAGATCATGGCCCGCATGGACATTGCGGAGAAGCGGCGGCCGCAGGACGGGCGCATTTCCTTCCATTGCAGCGGCAAGCGCTACGACCTGCGGGTGTCGAGCCTCCCCGGCGTGTACGGCGAGAAGCTCGTCCTGCGCATCGCCGAGCATGGCTCGTCAGCCACTCCGCTGCACAAGCTCGGCTTCTCCGATGACCAGCTCAAGCGGTTCGAGGAGATCTTCTGCCGGCCCTACGGCATGATTCTGGTCACCGGGCCGACGGGCTCGGGCAAGACCACCACGCTCTACTCCGTGCTCAACCGCCTCAACAGCACTGAGAAGAACCTCGTCACCGTGGAGGACCCGGTCGAGCGCCGCATCGCCGGAGTGACCCAGGTGCAGGTCGGCTCCACCAGCAAGTCGCCCATGGCCTTCGCCACGGCCCTCCGCTCCGTCCTGCGGCAGGACCCGAACATCATCATGGTGGGCGAGATCAGGGACCACGACACCGCGCTCATCGCCACCGAGGCATCGCTCACCGGCCACCTGGTCCTCAGCACGCTGCACACCAACGACGCCGCGGGCGCCGCGCCGCGCCTCATCGAGATGGGGATCGAGCCCTTCCTCGTCTCCTCCTCGCTCCTGGGCGTGCTTGCCCAGCGCCTGGTGCGGGTCCTCTGCGCCAAGTGCCGGCAGGCCTATGAGCTGCCCCCTGAGGCTGTCGAGCGTCTCCACTTGCCCATCGGCACTGCCGAGGGAAAACTCGTCGCCTACAAGCCCGGCGGCTGCGCCGCCTGCGAGCAGACGGGCTACAGGGGACGCATCGGCGTCTACGAACTCCTCGTGGTGACCGACGAGAGCCGCTGCCTCATCCTCCAGCGCGCACCAGCCGCCGAGCTGGCGCGCCTGGCAGCCGACCAGGGCATGGTCACCATGCTTCAGGATGCCACCTCGAAGGTCCTCCAAGGCATCACGTCCATGGAGGAAATGCTGCGGGTTGTGGACATGCAGTAGCGGGAAGAACCGGGAGGGAGAACCAGCATGTCGCGCCCTGGCCGATGGCGCCCACGGTCCAGCAGAAAAGGGGACATTCCCGAGCGGCGTGGGGATAAGGAGCCGCCGCCTGAAGGCGGGACTCCGAACGAGTGCGTAACCTGTTGGGAGTCCCGCCTTTAGGCGGTCATCTCCTCTGCCTCCGCGGCAGTTGGAGCCTTATCTCCACGCCATTCGGGACATTCTCCTTCTCTGCGCAGCAGCCTACGGCGCCCCAGGGGGACATTCTGCTTTCCCGCGAAGCGGCCTTCGGCGCCCCCTTTGGGGGCGGGAAGCAGAATGTCCCCTTTCCCGCAGGTCCTCCACGGCCTGCATCAAGCCCAGCAGGTCGGCGGACTTCTCGAGAACCCCCGCGACGCCCAGAGCCCGGAGGGCGCCGGCGTCCGCGGACTCCGCGCTGCCTGAGAGCACGATGGCGGGCAAGGAATGGCCTGCTGCCCGCACCTCGCGCAGGAGACGGGCGCCGCTGGTGCCAGGGATGTTCATATCAACTAGCAGGACGTCGAACTTCCCCGCGCCGAGGGCGTCGAGCGCCGCGGGCGCGCTGCTCACACCGACGAAGTCATGCCCCCTCCGACGGCAGGCCCGGCGCACGAGTTCCAGCACGTCCTCCTCGTCGTCAACCATCAGCACGCGGGCAGAAAAGGGGACATTCTCCTTTTCTGCGGAGCAGCCTTCGGCGCCCCCAGGGGGGCGAAAAGGTGAATGTCCCCTTTTCTGCCCCTTCCCCAGGATGCCTCTGACCTCCGAGGCCAGCTCGGCGATGTCGAAGGGCTTCTGGAGGAAGGGCGTGCCGGCGTCGAGCAGGCTGCCACGGGCCATCGCCCTGTCCGCGTAGCCGGACATGAAGAGGACCTTGAGGCCGGGCAGGCTCTTGCGGAGACGCTCCGCGAGCGCCAGCCCCGTCATCCCGGGCATGACGATGTCCGTGACGAGGAGATCGGGCCTCAGGCCCGCCGCCTCGACGGCGCGGACGGCCTCGGCACCGTTGGCGGCGGCTGTCACACAGTAGCCCAGCTCGCTCAGCGTCGCCTCGAAGAGGTCGAGAAGGGCCGGCTCGTCCTCGACCACGAGCAACTGCTCGCCGCCGCCCCGTGGGCCTGCCCGCTCCTCGGGCATCGGTGCCGCCACAGGCTCCTCCTCGGTGCGGGGCAGATAGATACGGAAGGAGGCGCCCTTGCCCGGCTGGCTGCGGACGCGGATGCAGCCGCCCGACTGCTTGACGATGCCATAGGCGGTGGAGAGGCCGAGGCCGGTGCCCTGCAGCTTGGTGGTGAAGAAGGGTTCGAAGAGCCTGCCCTTCGTCGCCTCGTCCATGCCGCAGCCGGTGTCCGTGATGGCAAGCACCACGTACTGCCCTGGCACGACGCCGAGGTGGCTCCCCGCTTCGGCCTCGCTGATCTCGACGTTCCTGGTCTCGATTGTCAGCATCCCGCCCCGCGGCATCGCGTCGCGGGCATTCACGGCCATGTTCATGATCACCTGCTCGATCTGCCCGCGGTCAGCCTTCACGCGGCCAAGGTCGCCTGGCAGCGTGGTCACCAGCGCGATGTCCTCGCCGATGACCCTTCGGAGCATGTCGCCCAGGTCCCCGACCACGCGATTGAGGTCGAGGACGGTGGGGCGAAGGGTCTGCTTGCGGCTGAAGGCGAGGAGCTGCCGCGTGAGCGCGGTCGCCCGCTTCGCGCAGCCCTCGATCCGCGCCAGGTCTGCGGCGAGGGGGTCTCCGGCCCCCAGCCGCTCCTTCATCAGGTCGCAGTAGCCCATCAGAACCATGAGAAGATTGTTGAAGTCGTGGGCGATGCCGCCCGCGAGATGGCCGATAGCCTCGAGCTTCTGCGACTGGCGGAGCTGCTCCTCGAGCTGCCGGCGCTCGGTGACGTCGGTGAAGAAGGCCACGTTGTGTGGCCTGCCGCCCACTGCCATAGGGGTCGTCGAGATGTCCGCATAGAGCACACTGCCGTCCTTGCGGAGGCACGGCATGCAAGGCGCGAACGCCCTCTCCCGCGGCGCGTGGGACTGCAACTCCGCCTCCACGCGACCCAGCGCCGTGGGGGGATGGACGTCCGCCATGCTCAGCCGCCGCAGCTCCTCCTCAGTGTACCCGAGCATCCGGCAGATGGCCGGATTGGCATACGTGAAGCGCCCGGTCCCCGTGTCCGCCACCAGGACGCCCTCGGCCGCGACATCCAGGATCGCCCTGTAGCGCGCCGCCGACTCGCGCACGGCGTCGAGGCCGCCCTCCACCGCAAAGGCGTCTTGCCCCTCAGCCATCCCTCAGGCCTCCTAGCCACTGGGCCGTGCCCACGACCTCCGCGGCAGTGGCTCGTTCACGAGAAGCCAGTAGATGCCGAGCTGCTTCACCGCCTTGGTGAACTCCACTAAGTCCACCGGCTTGCGGACATAGCTGTTGCAGCGCAGCTCGTAGCTGTTCACCATGTCCTGGTCTTCCTTCGACGACGTGAGGATGACGACGGGGAGGAACTTCGTCAGGGGCGTGGCCCGGACCTGCTTGAGCACCTCGAGCCCGCCGATCTTGGGCAGATTGAGGTCGAGCAGCACGACCGCCGGGAGCTCGGAAGTGTCGCGCCCCGCGTGCGCGCCTTGGCCGAAGAGGTAGTCGAGCGCCTCGGCTCCGTCGCGGGCCACCACGATGTCGTTCACCATGTGATGCTCGCGCAGGGCACGGAGGGTGAGTTCCACGTCGTCAGGGTTGTCTTCCACAAGCAGGATGCACCTTCTCTCCATCTCGGTCTCCTCAGTCCGCCGCCAGTCGAGTGGGACGCGGGCCTCACTCATGGTCGGGCAGCGTGAAGCAGAACGTGGCGCCGTGCCCGGGGTTCCCCTCGGCCCAGACGCGCCCGCCGTGGCGTTGGATGACGCGCTGCACCGTGGCCAGGCCCAGGCCGGTTCCTGGGAACTCCTCCATGCTGTGCAGGCGCTGGAACGGGGTGAATAGCTTGCCGGCGTAGGCCATGTCGAAGCCGGCGCCGTCGTCGCGCACAAAGTAGACCTTGCCCTCCCCTGTCGCGGTCACGCCGAACTCGATGTGCGCCGTGGGGCGCTTGCCCGTGAACTTCCAGGCGTTTCCCAGCAGGTTGTCGAGCGCGATCCGCATCAGGCGCCCATCTCCGCGCGCGGTCACGCCGGGGGCGATCGTCACCTCGGCGGCCCGGCCCGGCTCGGCGGCGCGCAAGGCCCCCACGGCCTCCTCGGCCAGCCGAGTGAGGTCCAGCCCCTCGGGCTGCATCGGGTCGCGCGTGATGCGCGAGAGCTGGAGCAGGTCGTCAATGAGGCACACCATCCTCTGGCTCGCGGCGCGCACGCGCTCTATGTAATGCCGGCCCTCTGCATCCAGCAGGGGCGCATACTCGCGCAGCAGGAGCCGGCTGAAGCCGTCCATCGCGCGCAGCGGCGCCCGCAGGTCGTGTGACACGGAGTAGCTGAAGGCCTCGAGTTCCCTGTTCAGCGCGGCCAGCTCGACCAGGCGGTTGCTCTGCTCCCGGCTCAGCCGTGCAATCGTCTGCTCGGCGCGCTTGTGGGCGAGCGCCTCGGCGAAGGCGAGCGAGAGCGCCTCGACCGCCTCGAGGTCGGCCTCCGCGTAGCCGCCCGGCTTGTTCGCCAGGCCGATCATCCCCACGGTCGTGCTCCCCCGCTTCAGCGGCACGCTCAGGAAGCAGGCTACCTCCTGATGGCCCTCCGGCAAGGCGGAAAAGGGGACATTCACAGCGGGGACATTCTGCTTTCCGCCCCCAAGGGGGGCGCCGCAGGCCGCTTCGCGGGAAAGCAGAATGTCCCCTTCGGGCGCCGAAGGCTGCTGCGCAGAAAAGGAGAATGTCCCCTTTTCTGCCTGACGAGCCGGATCGTTCACGATGCGCGAGCGTCCCTCGAGCATCGTCGAACGGTCGAGCCCGTGCACGGGCATGCCTTGGATCAGCCGGGCCGACTCGTCCCGTGGGATGCTGCACGCCTCCCAGCCGGGATTGCTGAGCACAATCGTGTTGAAGAGACCCGCCTCGTCGAGTTCGCCGATGAAGCCGAACTTGCTGCCGGTCAGGCGCTCGGCCACGGAGAGGCAGGCTCGGGCCACCTCCACGTCGGTCTCGGCAGTCAGAGCGTCCTGGAGCACGCGGTTGATCCCCGTCAGCAACGCGTTCTGGCGCAGCACATGGGCCTCGGCTGCCTCGCGCTCGGCGATCTGGGCGCGGAGTTCCGCATTCGCCGTGGTCAACTCGTGCGCCCGCTCCTCCACGCGCGGCTCCTCGACACGCTGGGCGTCCTGAGCGTCTGCCTACGATGCGAGGTACGAACGAGCGACCGCCAGCATCGGGCGCTCGTGACCAAGCACCAGCTCACCGAAGGCCTCTCGGTCTCCCTCTCTTGCCTTGGCGACCAGTTCAGCATCCGTGGCGGCCATATCACCCTCTAGGACGTACCGAGCACCCGATCTGTCACGGAGCGAGCGACGGAGAATGCAGTAGGATCATACTTCCGGGGCAGAAAAGGGGACATTCTCCTTTTCTGCGCAGCAGCCTTTGGCGCCCCCAGGGGGCGAAAAGGTGAATGTCCCCCTTTCTGCGTCGATTGCCATCACCGCGCCCCTTGCGCAGGGTCTTGGCCGACATCGCCTCAGCAGAGCAACCCTGACAACGCCCCTCCCCTAGGGCACAACGCTGTAAGGGGCTGAACCGTGGCGGACAATCTCCGCGGATTCGCCCGGAGACATGACTTGAGGCGAGTCGCCAAGGCGCGCCTGACTCCCATCCGCGCGCCCTGCGCAGTCTAACGCTACCCGAAACCTGCCTGCCCGGCGCGCCGGCCCCCACAGGGGCCCCGGTGCACCCGGCCGACAGCAGGATTATAGATAGTATAGCGCAGGCTGGCGAGCTGCCAAGCGGCGAGATGGCACAAGTCTGGCCCCCAACCCTGGTGAGCTCGTTCGAAGCTCCTGAGCCCGACCCTCTCCCTACCCTCTCCCTACAAGGGAGAGGGGTCCCAACCCCTCTCCCTGCCAGTGAGGGGGTAGGGGGAGGGTCGGAGCCGGTGACCGGCGACAGGTGCCAGGATTGGAGGCCACGCTCGAGGGCAGCGACGACGTAGGACGGGAACCGTTCCTGCCATCAGCCGCCGTCCTACACAGGATGTGGTGCTTGGGCCGCGGCCTGTACGCCATGGCTCGCCCCGGACAGTCGTTGTCCTCCACGTGGGGCCGCCCCGTTCAATCCACCAGCCCATGCTCCGTTGCGCAGCGGATCAGCTCGGCGCTGGAATCGAGCGGCAGTTTCCCCAGGAGGCGCGCCCGCTCATGTATCATCTACAGCAGGGCAGTGTACTTGGCAAGCAGGGGCACCCCTTGTCATCTCGCCCTCCCGAAGGGAGGGGGCTGGTTGAGGAACAGCCAGTAGGAGCCCATCTGGCCCATGGCGGCCCGGAACTCAGCAGCAGTGGCCGCCTTGCGCACGAAGCTGTTGCAGCCGAGCTGGTAGGCTCTGACGAGCTCCTCGTCCGATTCGGACGACGTGAAGATGACGATGGGGACGCAGCGGGTTCGGGGGTCCGCGCGGGCCCGCTGAAGGACCTCCAGGCCGCTCGCCAGGGGGAGGTGGAGGTCGAGGATAACAACGGCCGGCAGGTCGCCCGGCGCGCGGCCCTCATACTTGCCTGCGGCGAACAGGTAGTCGAGGGCCTCCGCTCCGTCCCGCGCCACGACCACCTCGGGGGGCCCGGCGAGCTTCTGGAGCTCCCGGACGCTCAGCGCCTCGTCGGCAGGGCTGTCCTCCACAAGCAGAATGATTCTCTTCCCCACGTGCGTTCTCCCCGGTTGGGATACGGGCAACCCTCAGTGCGCCACTCAGGGAAAGCCCTACAGGTTGGCCTCCACACAGGTGCACTCGCCGTGGCAGTTGCAGACCACGATCTTGGCGCCGACGGCGTTGAGGGCAATCCACCACTGGCCCATGGCCTTGCCCTTCCCGGCCTTGGCATTGTAGAGGTGCACGACCATGGACCCGCCGCTGAGGGTCAGGAAAATGTAGCGCTTGCTGTTGTCCAATTGGTACACTTGCCCGTTCAAGGTGAGGGTGTTCTGGTTGCCGTTGCCCTTGGGCTTCAGTCGGATCAGCACGGCCGGCCCCGTGTAGACCAGGCTGCCGTTCGAGGCCAGCAGGTCGTCGCGGGTGATCCGGGTCCCGTCGGGCCTTAGAAGCTCGAACTCGAAGTCATCGCTGTTGCTCGAGTTGAGGTTGACATCGCCGCCGAGGGTGCCGCCAGACACCGGCTCCGCCGGGGGCTCGGGTTGCGGCTCGGGCTGAGAGGCCGGCTGCGGCGGCGCTCCCGGCCCCACGTGGGACGCAGCGGGGCTGGAGAGCATGGCGATCATGCCGCCAGGGTCGCTCGGCAGTGAGAGCGCAGTGTAGCTCTCCACCCGGCCGCCTCTGCGCAGCACTACCGCGATCGAGCAGTCGCTCGAGACGAATGCCGTGACGTAGTGGCCCACCGAATCGAGCTCGCTGAGGCTCGGCTCGCGGTACAACTGGCTCAGCACCTGGCCAGGCGTCGCCTCGTCCGCAAGGGGGTTCCTGAAGGCGCTGAGATTCCTCACGTAGGGAGCCAGCACGGCCACGAGGTCCGCGCCCTGGGGGGGATAGCTGCTGTACTTGCTGTAGAACAGCTCCATAGCCGTGCCGATCTGCTTGAGATTGCTCTCTGCCTGGGCGATGTGGACCAGTGTGCGCGCGCCCCGGTAACCGCTGTAGCCCAGCGCCAAGAGCAGGCTGAGAACGCCCGCGGCAACGAGGGTGCCCACGGTGCTAAGGGCGCGAGCGCTCCTACGAGGCGTCCGACTGTTCATGTTAGCCGTCCTTTCGTGCAAGGCGGGATGCCCTTCTCCGCCACTGATAGCGTACCCGCGAACTCAGCGGCCCCCTATGAGGCCCAGGCCGCTCCACGCTCCCGGAGAACACTGTCTCTGTGGTAGGGGAAAGTCCCGGCGCGCAAGACAGGGAAACCTCAGCCCGTCAGGATCTTGCGATCCTGTGCGAGCGAAGGCTGCCTGAAGGCAGGACTCCAAACGGGTCCCTCTCCTGGTTCGGAGTCCTGCCTTTAGGCAGTCTTGGTGCCGGTGAGCGCGCCGTCGAATCGCTGAAAGCTATCTAAATAACTCGCCACGATTCTGAATCAATGTGGGCGGGGCCTCCGCGCCCCGCGCCACCCTGCGCGGGGCAGAGACGCCCCGCCCACAGGCATGCACCATTCTG
>Ga0194112_10003607_pt1 | contig 21517 bp, 22 predicted proteins | sample TA2MahC400mmetaG_FD_146191 | JGI IMG/M metagenome (GOLD analysis project Ga0194112, IMG submission 146191) | Freshwater microbial communities from Lake Tanganyika, Tanzania - TA2015016 Mahale Deep Cast 400m | ecosystem: Environmental > Aquatic > Freshwater > Lake | place: Tanzania: Lake... | reverse complement strand
CATCCTCGAGTCCCTCACCGCCGACTCCGCCATCGTCAAGGTGGCCGGGATCCGCATCCAGGCACAGGCGTCCAGCCGGACCATCGCCACCCTCGGCGCTCCGGGGGGCAAGGTGAAGCTCCATACCCATCTGCAGTGGAAGGAAGACGCCGTGGTCCTCTACGGCTTCGCCACGCGTGAGGAGCTGGACATGTTCCGGATGCTCAACACCGTCACGGGCGTCGGGCCGAAGCTGGCCCTGGCCATGCTCTCGAACCTCACTCCCGAGGATCTGGCCACGGCCATCGTCAGCGACAATGCCGACCTGCTCACCCAGGTGCCCGGACTGGGCAAGAAGACGGCCGCCCGGGTGATGCTGGAGCTGAAGAGCAAGCTGGAGAAGGGCTGGGGCGTCTTGGTCAGCACCGCTCCGGTGCAGGACTCCGCCAGTGTGGTGGCCGCGCTGACCAACCTCGGCTATTCCCCTGCGGATGCGGCCAGGGCTGCGGCCGCGCTGCCCGCCACCCCTGACCTCAGTCTGGAGGACAGGGTCAAAATGGCGCTACGCCACCTGGCCCGGTAGCCGTCACGGGCAAGCCAGCCGGCTCAGGCTTTGCCGCCTACCCCCACCGTTCCAGGGCCTGCTTGGCCGCTTCCTTCTCGGCGGACTGCTTGCTCTTGCCGCATCCCCGTCCCAGGAACTCGCCGCCCACCAGCACCTCCACCCAGAAGGTCTTGTCGTGGTCCGGCCCGGCCGCCTCAACCACACGGTATGTCGGCCTTTCCTGCCTCCGGGCCTGGACCAGTTCCTGCAGCTTGGACTTGTAGTCGATGACCAGACCCTGGTCCATCACCCTGCGCACGTTGTGACTGAAGAGCCGTGCCACCAGGTCCCTGGCCGACTCGAAGCCCTGGTCTATGAAGACGGCGCCGATCAGCGCCTCCATGGCGCAGGCCAGGTTCCTGGCCCTCTTCCGTCCGCCGCCCTTTTCCTCGCCCTGTCCCAGGTACAGATAGTCGCCCAGGCCCAGGGACAACGCCATGTGGGCCAAGCTGTCCTGACGCACCAGGGCGGCTCTCAGCTTGGTCATGTCCCCCTCATCCAGGGTGTCCGACTCCCTGTACAGGCTCTCCGCGATCACCACGCCCAGGATGGCGTCGCCCAGGAACTCCAGCCGCTCGTTCGATCCCAGGGTGAAGTCCAGGTTCTCATTGAGGTACGACCGATGCACAAAGGCCTGCTGAAGCAGGGACAGGTCGCTGAAGCTGACCCCGATATCCTGTTGGAGAGTGGCCCAGTCGACCATCAGCTATTGAGCCTAGCGGCAGTCTTCCCTTCTGTCAACACGGAACGCCACTCAGGTTGACTTTTGGGGTGCCGCGTCTGATAATAGCAGACACTATGGTGAAGATCAGATTGCAGCGGGTAGGAGCCAGGAGCAAGCCCAGCTACCGAGTGGTGGTCATGAACTCCCAGGCACCCAGGGACGGTGCCTATATCGCCAGGATCGGCCATTACGACCCCCTCACCGACCCGGAAACGGTCAGCATCGACAAGGACCAGGCGCTGAAGTGGCTTCAGAAGGGCGCCCAGCCCAGCCAGGCGGTGGCCCGGTTGCTCTCCAAGCTGGGCATCACGGCTCAGCCTCAGGACGCCGGCAGCGCGCAGGCCACCCAGGCCTAGCGCCGGAGGGAAGCGGTTGTGAAGGAACTGGTGGAGTACGTCGCCAAGTCCATTGTCACGGTTCCTGATGCCGTGCGGGTAAGCGAAGAGAAGACCGGAAACAGCACTTTTCTCAAGCTGGAAGTCGCCCCCGAGGACAGGGGCAGAGTCATCGGAAAGCAGGGCCGGGTTGCCGAGGCGATGCGCACCCTCCTGAGGGTGGCCGCCGTACGGGAAGGGGTCCGGGTCCAGCTCGAAATCCTCTAGCCCCGAATCCCCCTAGATAGTCCTCTTCTCCCTCTTCCGCCGCTTTTCAGCCACCTTCAGACGTGCCAGCGAGCGGCGCAGCGCCGCCTCAGCAGTGGCCAACTCCGCGGCTGCCGCCGGATGGCGCAGTCTTTCCTCAGCCCGGCGTTTGGCCGCTTCGGCCCGGGCGGCATCTATGTCATCGGCCCGTTCCGCCGTGTCGGCCAGGACCACCACCTCGTTGTCCTTCACTTCCAGGAAGCCGCCGCTCACCGCGATGAACAGCTCTTCGCCGGACTGCCTGACGCAGAGTTCGCCGGGCTCCAGCATGGTCATGAAGGCGGCGTGATGGGGCAGGATGGTGAACTGCCCGACGACGCCCGGAGCGATGACGCTGTCCACCTCCCCGGAATAGACCGGGCTCTCGGCGGTGACTATCTCCAGGTTCAGTTTGCCCATGGCTACACGCCCAGACGCTTCCCTTCCTCGACGGCGTCCTCAATGGTGCCCACCATGAAGAAGGCCTGCTCCGGGAGAGCGTCGTGCTTCCCTTCCAGGATCTCCTTGAAGCCGCGCACCGTCTCCTTGATGGGCACGTACTTGCCCTTCCTGCCCGTATAGGGCTCGGCCACGGACATGGGCTGCGAGAGGAACCTCTGGATGCGCCGGGCGCGGGCAACGGTCAGCTTGTCCTCCTCCGAGAGCTCCTCGATGCCCAGGATAGCGATGATGTCCTGCAGCTCCTTGTACCTCTGCAGCACCCTCTGGATGCCCCGGGCCACGTTGTAGTGCTCATCACCCACGATCCTGGGGTCCAGGATGCGCGAGGTCGAGGTCAGGGGATCGACGGCGGGATACAGCCCCAGGTCGGCGATGGACCGCTCCAGGGCGATGACGGCATCCAGATGGCCCATGGTCGTCACGATGCCGGGGTCGCTGTAGTCGTCGGCGGGGACGTAGATGGCCTGGAACGAGGTGATCGACCCCTTCTTGGTTGAGGTGATCCTCTCCTCCAGCGCCCCCACCTCGGTGGACAGCGTCGGCTGGTAGCCCACTGCCGACGGCATGCGTCCCAGCAGGGCGGACACCTCCATGCCGGCCAGCACGTAGCGGTAGATGTTGTCGATGAACAGCAGCACGTCCTGTCCCTCGACATCGCGGAAGTACTCCGCCATGGTCAGCCCGGTCAGGGCGATGCGGGCCCTCACTCCCGGGGGCTCGTTCATCTGGCCGAAGACCAGGGCCGTCCGCTTGATCACGCCCGATGCCTTCATCTCCAGCCAGAGATCGTTCCCTTCGCGGGAGCGCTCGCCCACGCCGGCGAATACCGACACGCCTCCGTGAACGGTGGCGATGTTGTGGATCAGCTCCTGGATGATGACCGTCTTGCCCACGCCGGCGCCGCCGTAGGCCCCGATCTTGCCCCCCTTGGTGAAGGGGGTGATCAGGTCGATCACCTTCAGTCCGGTCTCCAGCATCTGGGTACTGGTCTCCTGCTGGTCAAAGGCTGGCGGCGTCCGGTGGATGGGCCAGCGCTCCTGCGCCTGGACTGCGCCCAGGTTGTCCAGCGGCTCCCCCGTGACGTTGAACAGTCTGCCCAGCGTTGCGTTGCCCACGGGGACCGAGATGGGCACTCCTGTGTCAACGGCCTCGGCCCCCCGCTCCAGACCCTCGGTGGGGTTCATGGACAGGCACCTCACCCAGTTGTTGCCCATATGGCTCTGGACCTCTAGAATCATCTTCTCGCCATCGCGGGCGATCTCAACGGCGTTGTACAGCGGTGGCAGTTCCTCGGACGGGAACTCGATATCCACCACCGTGCCGATGACTTGAGCAACTCTGCCCTTGGCCATAGTAACCTCCTAGGCTAGTGCCTCTGCCCCTCCAGTGATATCCAGAAGCTCCTTGGTAATCATGTCTTGCCGCGCCTTGTTGTACATCAGGGTCAGGTCCTCCACCAGTTCCTTGGCGTTCTCGGTGGCATTGCGCATGGCCACCATCCTGGCCGACTGCTCGCTGGCGATGGACTCCAGGACAGCGTGGTACAGCTCCATCTCCACGAACCGCGGCAGCAGCTCCGCCAGCACCGACTTCCTGCCCGGCTCGTAGATGTAGTCCACCTCGGCGGCCCGCTCCGTCCGTGCCGGCTCCACCGGCAGCAGTTGCTGCAGCACGGGGCGCTGGCTCATGGTGTTGATGAACCGCGTGTAGGCCAGGTACACCGCGTCGGCATACCCGCTGGCGTAGTCATCAATGACGATCCGCGATATGGGCAGGGTGTCCAGCAGGGAGGGACGGTCGCCGATCCCCGTGAACTCGGCCCGCACCTCGCGGCCATAGCGCATCATGTAGTCCCGCCCCTTGCGGCCCACCGTGATCAGCACCGCCGGCGACACCTGCTCCAGGACGAAGCCCCCCGTACTGCGGTTCATGTTGGCGTTGAGGCCACCGCACAGGCCCCGGTCGGGGGTGATGTGAACGATCTCGATCCGACTCGTCTCACGGCGCTGCAGCAGGGGATGGACCCCGCTGCCCTCCTGCGCCACCAGGTCCGACAGCACCTGCTGGATCTTCTCGGCGTAGGGTCTGCCGGCCAGGTCGCGCTCCTGGGCCCGGCGCATCTTCGACGTGGCGACCATCTCCATGGCCTTGGTGATCTTGGCCGTGGACTGGATGCTCCGGATGCGCCGCCGAATCAGCCTGATGTTGGCCATTCTCTCTCACACGCAGCGCAGCGCGCTAGCCGCTCCAACCCTGCTTGAACTCCACGATCGCCTTCTTCAGGGCTTCCTCGCTCTCCGCCGTCAGGTCCTTGCTGCTCATGATGGCCTTCCCGACCTCGGGGTGGTTGGTCTCCACGAACTTCTGCAGTCCTTCCTCAAAGCGGATCACGCTGTCCACCGCCACATCATCCAGGTACCCGTTGGTCACGGCATAGAGGATGACGATCTCCTTCTCCAGCGACAGCGGCGTGTACAGGGGCTGCTTCAGGACCTGGGTGCTCCGCTGACCCCGCTCCAGCTGAGCCTTGGTGGCTTTGTCCAGATCGGCCGCTCCGAACTGGGCGAAAGCGGCCAGCTCGCGGTACTGTGCCAGCTCCAGCCTCAGCTTGCTGGCAACCTTCCGCATGGCCCTGGTCTGGGCCGATCCACCGACCCTGGACACCGACAGGCCGACGTTCATCGCGGGCCGGATGCCCGCATTGAACAGGTCCGTCTCCAGGTAGATCTGGCCGTCGGTGATCGATATGACGTTGGTGGGGATATACCCCGAGATGTCGCCCAGCTGCGTCTCGATGATGGGCAGGGCGGTCAGCGATCCCCCGCCGTACTCCGGAGCCAGCTTGGCGGCCCTCTCCAGGAGGCGACTGTGAAGATAGAACACGTCGCCGGGGTAGGCCTCGCGTCCCGGCGGCCGCCGTAGCAGCAGCGAGATCTGGCGGTAGGCCCAGGCGTGCTTGGTCAGATCGTCATAGATCACCAGGGCATCCTTGCCCTGTTCCATGAATTCCTCGCCCACGGCGCACGCGGCGTAGGGACAGATGTACTGCATCGGAGCCGGGTCGGATGCGTTGCCGGCGACGACGATGGTGTGCTCCATGGCCCCGTAGGACTCTAGGGTAGCCACGATCTGGGCCACCTTGGAGGTCTTCTGGCCGATGGCGGCATAGATGCAGATCAGGTTGCCGCCCTTCTGACTGATGATGGTGTCGAGGCAGATGGCCGACTTGCCGGTGAAGCGGTCGCCGATGATCAGCTCGCGCTGGCCGCGGCCGATGGGGATGATGGCGTCTATGGCCTTGATCCCGGTATGAACGGGCACATTAACCGGGGCGCGGCGGACCACGTTGGGGGCCACGATCTCCAGGGGCCGTACCTTGTCGTGCCTGATCGGCCCTTTGTCGTCCAGCGGCCGGCCCAGGGGGTCGATCACCCGTCCGATCAGGCCGGCTCCCACCGGCACCTCCAGGATCCTCCCCGTGCACCGGACCTCGTCACCCTCCTTGATGGACAGCGAATCCCCCAGGATCACCGCCCCCACCCCGTCCTCCTCCAGATTGAGGGCCAGCCCCATGACATCGTTGGGGAACTGGAGCAACTCGTTGGCTTTGGCCCCAGAAAGGCCGTGGATCCGGGCCAGTCCATCGGCCACCTCAACCACGGTGCCCACATCTACCATGCTCACCGTGGTCCCGAACTCCTCTATCTGCCGCTTGATGACAGAGACGATATCTTCACCACGAGTGGTCATACTATCTCACCTCCGACGCGACATCCGCTGCCCATCAGGCCAGGCTTCTGCGCATCTCCTGCAACCTGGTGCGCACGCTCCCGTCAATCAGCTTGTCCCCTACCCGGACCACCAGCCCTCCCATGATCTGAGGGTCAACCTCAACACCGAGCATCACCGTCTTGCCTGTGATCGCGGCCAGGTCCCGGCCGATCCGGGCCTCTTCGCCCTCGGTTATGGGCACGGCTGTGATCACATCCGCCTCTACCAGTCCTTTGTGCTCATATGCCAGGCGCCGGTATTCGGCCAGCAGACTGGTCATCATCCGCAGGCGGTTCCGGGCCACCAGGAGACTGGCCAAGTTCAGCGCCGCAGGGGCCACCGCGCTCAGAGCTGACTGCAGCAGCTCCGTCTTTCTGGCCTGCCCCACCCTGGGGTTCTCCAGGAACGAGACCACCCCGGCATCCTGCAACACCCTGGCCATGAGCTCCAGATCGCTCTGCCATCTGTCCACCTGCCCGGTCTCCAGGGCGATGCGGAACACCGCCTGGGCATGCCTCCTGCCCGAAATGCCCTTGGCCATGGCTCTAGTTCAGCTCACCCTTCCTGGAGGACAGTCCCTCCTGGAGGACCTTGTCGATCAGTTTCTCATGGGCCTTCTTGTCCAGTGACTGGTCGATGACCTTCTCCGCTGCCAGAATGGCCAGATCGGCGAACTCCCGCCGCAGTTGATTGAAGCTCTCCTCCCTCTCCACGGCCATCTCCGTCCTGGCCTTGGCCACCAGGGACTCTGCTTCCTTCCTAGCCTCGGCCCTGGCCTCTTCCTTCAGCCTCTCCGCCGCCTGCGACGCCTGAGCCACGATGGCCTGGCCCTCCCGCCGGCCCGTTTCTATCTGGGCCTTCACAGTTTCCTCGGCCCGGGCCATCTCTTGCTTCATCACCTCCGCCTGGTCCAGACTCTCCTTGATCTTCGCCGCCCGCTGGTCCAGCATCCTCGTGATCGGCCTGTACAGCACCAGCGTGAGCAGCCCGAACAACAGGAAGAAGTTGATCACAAAAGCCAGAAGCTGCGGTAAATCAATTCCCAGTTTGTCGAGCATGCCAGCTCCTCTTCAAGTGACTTGCGGACCGTGGCGCCGCAGCGTTCCCTAGCTAGTCAGCACCACGATGGAAATCGCACCCACAAAGACGATGGCTGTCACCAGCACCATCAAGACAAAGACAACCAGGGGAATCGGCAATCCCTCGTTTCCCATAGCTCCTCCTTAACTCCAATCGGCCAGACCGGGGATGCCCTAGGCCACCATGGCCAGGATGATGGACACGATCAGAGCGTAGATGCCCACCGCTTCGGTCAGAGCGGCCACCAGGATCATGTTGGTCAGGATGGCGCCACGCGCTTCCGGGTTCCTCCCCAGCGCCGTCACCGTGGCGTAGCCGATCAGCCCCAGTCCCAGTGCCGGCCCCAGCAGCCCGATGCTGCCCGTCAACCCCACCGCCAGCCATTTCACAGTCTCGGGTTCCATCTATAGTCCTCCTTCTTTCGTTTTCGATCCAACTGAAGTATCCGCTAGTGCTCCTCGCCCTCGTGGGCGACTGCTATGCTGCCGAATACCAGGGTCAGGCCTCCGAAGATCAGGGCCTGAATGAAGCCGATGAGCAGCTCCAGCCCGTAAAACGGCACTGCCATGATCCAGGGGATGAGGAAGGTGGCCGACAGCACCAGGATCTCCCCTGCGGTCATGTTCCCGAAGAGACGGAAGGCGAAGCTGACTGCCCGCATCATATGACTGAACGCCTCCAGCCCGCCGATGATCACGTTGATCACGCCAGTGACTGTGGCCATCAGGGCGTCGACCACCCTGCCCTTGAAGAAGAGCTTGATACCTCGGATGAGCTCCTTCACGTTGACGTACTCGCCGATGTAGTTCCGGAATCCCTTCCCTGTGAGGCCCCACACCTCGATGAACAGGACGGCCATCAGCGCCAGTGCCAGGGTCATGTTGATGTCCGTGCTGGCCGAGCGGAGGAGCGGCGGCCTGCTGATCACCTCACCAACCGGCGCGTCGGCGGCTACCTCAATCGGCCCCTCGTTCAGTCCCTCAGGGTACTCGAACTCACCGGTCTTTGGAGCGGTCACCTCGACGGGGATCCCCGAACCGTCGTCTATCCTGAGGATGACCTCCCCTTCCTCCACCTTGACCGAGTGGTGCCCCTCCTCGGGGTGCACGGCCAGAACGGCCGTGCCATACGCCGGGGAGACAATCTCTTCTTCCTCCACGACATAGATGCCCGGACCGTATACGGGGAGCAGCGCCAGGTAGGCGTTGAACATCACGAAGATGAAGATGGTAGCGATGACGGGGAAGAACTTCCGGCCGTTCTTGTGGCCGGCCACGCTCTCCACGAAGCTGAGCAGAAGCTCCAGGGCCGCCTCGAAGAGGCCCTGCAGCCGGGCCGGAATGACCTTCATCTTCCTGGTGGCCGCGAAGGCGATGCCCACCACCACCAGGATGGTTACCCAGGAAGCCAGCAGAGTGTTGGATATGGCCAGGGGACCGGCTTCGAAGAGGACATCGCCCTTGAAGAAGGAGTGGACTTCGAGGGGCGGGACATCGAGGAGGCCGATGACCCTCTTGCCCAGGAGGCCTTCCCCGATGGCGCCTCCCACCAGGCCCACTAGGAACAGGATGAGTACTACGGTGGCGATGATGACCAGAAGGCGGGTGGAACACCCCAGGCTAGCCATTAGTCACCGTTGTCGTCGTTGCCCCTGCCTTCCCTGATCAAAGGAGAGATCATCCGATAGGTGCCATACAGGGCCACCGCCGTTCCCAGGACAATCCCAACCAGCGTAAATACTATCGAAGTGCCGAGTTTGTTGTCAACCCAAATCCCTCCCAGGATGCCGCCGGCCACGCACAGGCCGATGTACCACCCGATGCCCATAAGCCGCGCTGCCACTACCCACTTGTCCATCTTCCGCCCTCTTCGGATTGCCTGACTGACATCCCACTATACTCTCGGGCCGAGACGGCGGTCAATCACGCTCGGCGTACCTTGGTCCAACTTTGCAGTTGACGAGAGCCATGACCTATAATATCGCTACCCGACGAAGGCCATGAGCAAGAGACTGGAGGACATGACCCAGCAGCGCACTGCCAAGGTGCAGAAGCTGCGCCAGCGGGGGATCAACCCCTACCCCAACCGCTACGCCCGGACCCATACCGCACGCGACGCCAAGGCCCTGTTCGCAGAGGACGGAGCCGATCTGGGCACGGTTGTCTCCGTCGCCGGACGGGTCATGGCCCACCGCCGCATGGGCAAGGCCACTTTCGTCGATATACAGGACGGCTCAGGGAAGATTCAAGCTTACTTCGGACGCGACCAGATCGGCACTGAGGGATACGAGCTGGTGCAGGAGCTTGACCTTGGCGACTTCATCGGTGTGAAGGGCACCCTGTTCAAGACCCGCACCGGCGAGATCACCGTCAGCGTATCGGACTTCACCATCCTGGCCAAGGCCCTCCAGCCCCTGCCCGAGAAGTGGCACGGACTGGTCGACGTGGAGAAGCGCTACCGGCAACGGTACCTCGACCTCATCTCCAACGAAGAGACCCGGGACATCTTCCTCAAACGGAGCCACATCATCTCCGCCATGAGGCGCTTCCTGGACGGCAGAGGGTTCATTGAGGTGGAGACCCCCGTCTTCCAGCCTGTGGCCGGTGGCGCCAGGGCTCACCCCTTCGTCACCCACCACCAGGCCCTGGATCAGGATTTCTACCTCCGCATCGCCACGGAGCTGTACCTGAAACGGATGATCGTCAGCGGTTTCGACAAGGTCTACGAGATAGGCCGCATCTTCCGCAACGAGGGCATCTCCATCAGGCACAACCCCGAGTTCACCACCCTGGAGAGCTATGAGGCCTACGCCGACTACAACGACGTCATGGCCATGCTCGAGGACATGGTCTCCGCCGTCGCCCGGGACGTGCTGGGAGGGGCCAAAGTCACCTACGGAGAGCACGTTCTGGACTTCGCCCCTCCCTGGAAGCGGATCACCCTCCGGGACGCCGTCCGGGAGGCCTGCGGACTGGACCTTGAGGATTCCCTCCGCGACGGTGGACATGGACTACGCCGGGCCATGGAGGACCGGGGCATGGCCCTTGACCAGACCCTCAGCCCGGCCTACCTGGTGGACAAGCTGGTCTCCACCTTTGTGGAGCCCGGCCTGGTCCAACCTACTTTTCTCATCGACTATCCCGCCGACACCACCCCACTGGCCAAGACCAAGCCGGAGGATCCCCTGATGGTGGAGCGGTTCGAGGCCTTCGCTTGCGGGATGGAGTTCGCCAATGCCTTCACCGAGCTGAACGACCCCGTGGAGCAGGCCGCCCGCTTCACCCAGCAGGAGGAGTGGCGGGCCCGCTTCGGCGATGATGAGGCCGAGCACTATCAGGAGGACTTCATCGTCGCCCTGGAGCACGGCATGCCCCCCACCGGCGGCCTGGGCGTGGGCATCGACCGCCTGGTGATGCTGCTCACGAACCAGCAGTCCATCCGTGAGGTCATCCTCTTCCCCCAACTGAAGACAAAGTGGTAAAGTTAGGGTAGTCTTCTCGCCGGGCGGGGACTATGCTGAGTATCCAGTTCATACGGCAGAACACCGATCTGGTCAGGCAGGCGCTGGAGAACCGCCACGACACCGCCCATCTGGACGCCATCCTCACTCTTGACGAGCAGCGCCGCAAGCTGCTTACCGACGTGGAGTCACTCCGGGCCCAGCGGCGGCAGGAAAGCCGCAAGTATGGCCAGATGAAGGCGGCCCAGACCGACAGTCAGGCCACGCTTCCTGAAGAGCGGACTGGCGAGTTGGCCAATGTCCGCGAACAGATCAGGCTGGCCGAGGCGGAGGTCCAGACCGTCGAGGAGCAGTTGCACGACCTCCTCCTCCGAGTGCCCAACATCCCGGATGCCAGTGTCCCCGTAGGCAGGGAATCTGCGGACAACCCGGTCGTACGGAGCTGGGGCACGCCCAGGCAGTTCGATTTCCATCCCCGGCCCCACTGGGCGCTGGGCGAGGACCTGGACATCATCGACTTCGCCCGGGGGGTCAAGCTCAGCGGCACCCGCTTCTATGTCCTCAAGGGACCGGGGGCCAGGCTGCAGCGTGCCCTGATCAGCTACATGCTCCATCTGCACACCGCCGAACACGGCTACACCGAGGTCTATCCCCCTTTCATGGTCAAACGGGAGTGCCTGGTGGGGTCGTCCAACCTGCCCAAGTTTGCCGACAACCTCTATCACGACGTCGAGGAGGACTTCTGGTTCGTGCCCACGGCGGAGGTCCCCCTGACCAACCTCCACCGGGATGAGATCCTCGAACCGGCCGGCCTGCCCCTGCGCTACGTGGCCTACTCAGCCTGCTTCCGCCGGGAGAAGATGGCCGCCGGAAAGGACACCAGGGGCATCAAGAGGGGCCACCAGTTCGACAAGGTGGAGCTCTACAAGTTCACCGCGCCGGAGAACTCCATGGACGAGCTGGAGAAGATGGTCGCCAATGCCGAGCAGGTCTGCCGCAGGCTGGGACTGCCCTATCGTTTGCTGCAGCTATGCACCGGCGATCTCGGCTTCGCCTCCGCCAAGAGCTACGATATCGAGGTCTGGGCGCCGGGCTGCCAGGAATGGCTCGAGGTCAGCAGTTGCAGCAACTGCACCGACTTCCAGGCCCGCCGAGCCAACATCCGCTACAGGCCGGCGCAGGGGGCCAAGCCCCAGTTGGTCCACACCCTCAACGGCTCCGGATTGGCCCTGCCCCGGATCCTCATCGCCGTGCTGGAGAGCTATCAGCAGGCTGACGGCGGCGTGGTCGTCCCCGAGGTCCTGCAGCCCTTCATGGATGGCCTGAAGGTCATCGCCAGGCCCGCATAGGCTGGGTCCTTCTCACCCGGACTGCCCCAGCGCCTGCCTGCCCGCCTTCAGTGTCCGCGACATCCGGACCATGCGTCTGGCCAGGGCCCGGGCCGACTTCAGCCCCGCTTCGTCCTGGAGCACCCCCAGCCGGTCCTTCGGATCGAATCGCCCCGTCCCCCCAGAGCTGGACAGGCCCACGGCCCCGAACTGACAGCCGCTTTCACCGGGGGTGACCACCACCACACCCCACATCAGCAAGGCCGTGACCACGCTCAGCAGGGCGGTCTCTGGACCGGCGTTGCGCAGCCAGGCCACGGTCATGGCCCCGCCCACCTTGCCCTCGAGCGCCCCCCGGTAGTGTTTGCCCAGTACCAGGGCGCGCCACCTGTCCATGAATGTGGCCATGTAGCCGGAGAGGCGGCCGGCGTAGGTCGGAGTGGACAGGAGAAGGGCGTCCGCCTCGATCAGTCTGGGGTATATCTCGGTCATGTCATCTTCGATGGCGCAGAACCGGCCCTTCTCCTGCTTCACCAGGCACCAGTTGCAGTGCCGGCAGTCGCCGATCTTCTTCCGGGCCAGCAGGATTTCGCTGGTGCTCACGCCAGGCTGTGCCCCGGCCTCCCTCAAAGCCTCGTGGAGGAAGGCCTCGGTGTTGCCCTCTTTGACGGGGCTGCCGCAGACTCCCAGCAGGGTGATCTCCATATTCATCTCATCCAGTCCGCATCAGCCCCTCAGCGGCGGGGTTGCCGGGCGGCCGGACCCAGCACCGTCTCGCAGTATTCCCTGATCATCCGCTTGGCGCAGAAGCCGGGCATGACCGACCTGATGGCCTCCTTGACCATGCCCATCCAGCGGACCGGCACGCCCTTCTCATCCCTGGTGTAGAACAGAGGCACGATGTCCCGTTCCAAGATGGTGTAGATGGCGTCGGCATCCAGCCTGTCTTCCTCCTCCCAGGCCTGCGGCTTGACGGTCGGTCCTATGGCCCAGCCGTTGGCCCCGTTGTATCCCTCGTCCCACCAGCCATCGCGGACGCTGAGGTGCAGCGCCCCGTTGATGGATGCCTTCATGCCGCTCGTCCCGCAGGCCTCAAGGAGCCGCCGCGGGTTGTTCAGCCACACGTCGACCCCCTGGACCAGGAAATGCGCCAGGTGCATGTCGTAGTCCTCCACGAAGGCGATCCGGCCCCGAAACTCGCGGTCGGCGGCTAGGTTGAATACCCTCTGGACCAGGTACTTCGAAGCCAGGTCCGCCGGATGCGATTTCCCGGCGAAGACGATCTGCACCGGCCTCAGCGGATCATTCACCAACCGCTTCAAACGCTCGATATCCTGGAAGATCAGGGTGGGACGCTTGTACTCGGCGAAGCGTTTCACGAAGCCCACGGTCAGCAGATCGGGATGCAGCAGCGCGCCGATGGCCACCAGATGCCGCGATTCCACCTCGCCTTTGGCCCAGGACCTCTGGGCCGCCTCCAGTATCGCTCCCATCAGCTTGTGCCTCAGCAGACGGCGGGCCCGCCACAGCTCTCCGTCGGGAATGTCGTACACCCGCGCCCAGATGCCTCCTTCGTCCTGCCTCTCCAGCCAGTCATCGGCGATGTACTTCCGGAACACGGCGTGCATCTCCGGTGCGATCCAGGTGGGCACATGAACGCCGTTGGTGATCTGCCTGATGGGCACCTCGTTCTCCTGGGCCCCCGGCCAGAGCGCCCCCCACATCCTCCGTGCCACGGAGCCGTGCAGCCGGCTCACGCCGTACCGGTAGTCGGACGTCTTCAGGGCCAGCGCCGCCATGTTGAATCCCTGGTCCCCTGGACCGAACTGCTGGCCCAGCGACAGGCAGTCCTTGTGGTCGATGCCCAGCGACCGGCAGTACGGATCGAAGTACTTCCGCATCAGGTCAACATGAAACACATCGTGGCCCGCGGCTACTGGCGTATGAGTGGTGAACACGGTGCTCGGCCCCACGGACCGCGCAGCATCGGCGAAGGTTATGCCCCGCTGCGCCGCTTCCCTGATCCTCTCCAGGACCAGGAAAGCCGTATGGCCTTCGTTGATGTGCCAGATGGCCGGATTGATGCCCATGGCCCGCAACACTCGTACCCCACCCATGCCCAGGACGATTTCCTGCTGGAGTCGCACCTCCTGATCGGCCACGTACAGGCGTGACGACAGCCAACGGTGCTCCGGGGCGTTGTCCTCCACATTGGTATCCAGCAGATAGACATTGACCCGCCCCACCCGGACCTGCCACACGGCCACGGAGATGAACCCCTCCTGCAGTCCCACCCTGACCACCAGTCTGCGGCCATCGGCATCCAGCACCGGGCTGACCGGAGCTTCATCGAAATCCAGCTGTTTGTATATCTCCTCCTGCGCCCCCGCCGACGAGATGCGCTGGTGGAAATAGCCCTGGGGATACATGAAGCCCACCCCCACGAAGGGCACACCGAGATCACTTGCCTCCTTGCAGGTGTCGCCTGCCAGAACGCCCAGTCCACCGGCGTAGATGGGCAGCGAGTTGTGGATGGCGAACTCCATGGAGAAGTAGGCCACCGGTCCATCCAGCAGCCCGGGGTAGTTGGCCCTGAACCAGGTGTCCTCGGTCTTCATGTCAGCGTCGAACTCGGCCATCACCGAGTCATACAGCTCCAGGAACTCCGCATTGACGGCCACCCGCTGCAGCCTCTCCGGGCTGATCTCCCGCAGTTGCCTCACGGGGTTGTGCCCCCCAACGCGCCAGAGGACGTAGTCCAGGGCCCGGAAGACCTGGCGTCCCCGGGGGTGCCAGCTCCACCACAGGTTGTTGGCCAGCTCATCCAGCCGGCCAATCCGCTCCGGTACCTTCCAGCGCACGGCGCTCATCTTTGGGTATGGTCTCCTGTTCCGTTCGGGACCTGGCTGCGTCCCTCTTCTGACCATAACCATGATAGCACGGTTGCTTCCTCGCGCCCACTTGTCCGCCCGGTCGCCCGCCGCCTCATGCCATGCGCCGGGCCGGCCCTTGGCCGCCGCTTGAAAGCATGCACCCTGCAGTCTAGAATGGATTGGCTTCAGGGGACGGCGCCGGTTTGCCCGCCGAGAAGGAAACGAGCACTGGACTACATTGAGGTATTGCGGCAACTCATCTCCATCGATACCTCAGTCTCCCCGGAGCTTGATCCCAGCCGGAACTACCTCAGGACCGTTGAGTATCTTGAACCCCTGTTTGCGGAGGCCGGCCTGGCCACTCAGCGGGTGGCCATCCCCAGCGAGCATGCTGAGGGCAGAACAGGCCGGCTCAACCTCCTGGCCCACCGCAGAAGCCCTGACAAGCCCCGCCTGATCTTCTACACGCACATCGACACGGTGCCTGCTCAGGGATGGCCCGCTTTCACGCCGCGCCTGGAACAGGAGAGGATGTACGGGCGGGGAGCCGCCGATATGAAGGGGGCCATCGCCGCCCTGCTCCTCGGACTGCACATCGCCAAGGACCGGGAACTGAAGTACGACACCTCGGTCATGGTCACCACCGACGAGGAGACCAGCCAGGCCAGCCAGATCCGCTACGTTGGCCAGTCCCTCCACCCCCTTCCGGGGGCCTACTTCTTCAGCCTCGATTCCAGCTTCGGCTACATCAGCATCGCCGCCCTGGGGGTGGTCCAGATGGACATCCGGGTGAAGGGCCGGTCCGTCCATTCCGGGATGTCCCACCTGGGTCAAAACGCCGTGGAGAAGGCCGCGCCGGTGCTGAACGCCCTGCTCGACCTCAAGAGGGAGGTGACCCAGCGCCGCTCCGGGGTGCCCGTCAATCCGGGGACCGGCCTGACCGTCATGGAGCCCCGGTTGAACATCAACGTCATCCGGGGGGGATTGAAGGTCAATATTGTGCCCGACGAGTGCATCATCTCTGTCGACCGCCGGCTGATACCGGAGGAGAACACCGAGGAGGCGGAGAGGGAACTCATCCGGACGCTGACCACGGTTGAGGGCGTGGACTGGGAGATCGACAACGTGGTCCGCATCCCCACCGTGCCGTCGCTGCAGGACCCTGTGGTCGATGAACTGGTCGGCCTGCTCCGGGACGTCACCGGACAGGGTAGCGCCTATGGGGAGATGGGCTCAGGCGACTTCGGCCCGGTGGTCAGGCTGGAATGGGGGGCCAAGCTCTTCGGACTGGGGGTCATCCGGGCCGACTGCAACATCCACGGGAAGGACGAGTTCGCCTACCGGCGGGATATCGAGGACCTGGCCCTGATCATCTCCAGGTTCATCGCCCCTGCTTAGGCCTCCGCCGGTCAGCCCACCAACCCCGCCCGCCCCACCAACCTCTTGTAGTGTCTCCAGCACTTGGCTGGGTTGCCAGCGCCCCGAGATCATTCCGTCACCTGAAGCCATACGGCTGGAACTCGAACTGCCCAACGGACGACATCGGCGAAGCACTACACTGGCTATCGTATGTCGTCCGGGTGTCGGGTCCCGGACCCGACGCCGATGTCATCCCGCACTTGATGCGGGATCCAGGGCTGGGGTGGCGTCGCACAACTCCACATAGCGATACCTGCGAAGCACCACGCCATCCTCCATCAGCGGGGCAGATCAAGTCCTCTGGTGGCGATGATGTTCCTCATCACCTCCGAGGTGCCGCCGGCGATGGTGTTGAGCAGGGTCTCCCTCACCAGATACTCGAACTTGCCGTGAAGCGGGGCCTTGCCCGACTCCTTCTGCAGCAGCCCCAGCAGCCCCATGATCTCCACCCCCGTGGCCGCCATCCTCTGCGACAGCTCGCTGCTGAACAGCTTCGAGGCCGCCGCTTCGTAGTTGGCCACCGTGCGCTTGGTCTGCAGCCAGGCCAGACGATAGACAAACAATTTGGCCACTTCGATCTCCGTGGCGAGTTGGGCCACCTTCTGCCGGACCACCTTATCTGCCCTCGACGAGGGGTTCTGGTTGACATAAAGCACCAATTCCTCGAACGTCCTGCACAGCCGACCAACTGACAACACCCGCTCAAACTCCAACGCCGTCACCGTGTAGTAGAACCCCTTGTTCTTCTCGCCGACGAGGTTCTCTTTGGGCACCGCCACGTTGTCGTAGAACACCTCATTGGTGCGTGTCCCGTCGACCCCCCAGAGGGGGCGCAGAGTTATCCCCGGACTGCTCAGGTCGACGATGAACAGCGAAATGCCCCGGTGCTTGGGCACATTGACTTCGGTTCGGGCCGCGATCCAGTGATACTGGGCGAAGTGGCATCTGGTATTGAAGACCTTCTGCCCGTTGAAGATGAAATGGTCGCCGCGTTCCTCAGCCCTTAGCTGCAGACTGGCCAGGTCAGAGCCAGCCTCCGGCTCGGTGTATCCCAGGGCGAACTCGATCTCGCCGCGGGCGATCCTGGGCAGGTACGTCTTCTTCTGTTCGGGAGAACCATACAGCATGATGGTCGGCCCGGCCACGCCGGCGCCGACGGTCAAGGCCTCGTGGGGCAGGGCTTCCGCGTAGTCCAGTTCCTCATGGACTATGAACCGGTAGACGGAGGGCAGTCCCAGCCCGCCGTACTCCTTGGGCCAGGTCGGCGTCAGCAGTCCTCTGGCCCCCAGCTTGCGAACCAGGTCCCAGATGTGGGGACCCCACCCGATGCCCGAATCGGCCTCCTCCCTGACTTCCGGGGTTACCTCTCTCCGCAGGAACTCCCTGACTTCCCTGCGAAAGGCCTCTTCCTCTTTGGAGAAACCAAAATCCATCAATTCCCCCTGACACAGACTCCGAAACCAGTACCGATTCTAATGAATCCGTTCGAGCAGCGTCAAATCCGATCCCGCGACGGACCTCGAGCGGCCGGAGTCGACAGGATTCCCGATTTGCATCGGAGTCCGCCGTTTCGGCATACTTAGGCCGTGAACGACTCAAGCCACAGAAGAGGGCCTCAGACAGCGGCGGCAGTCGCATTCCAGGTCATCAAAGGACCAGAGGGACAACTCATCGGATCTGAGACCAGGCACTACATGCGCGTCACCTCGACCATGGACGTGGCCCGGCAACTGGTCAGTGAAGGTGCCAGGGAAGGAACGGTCATTCTCGCCGATGAGCAGACTCAGGGGCGAGGCAGGCTGGGCCGGCACTGGGTCTCCCGCCCCGATGACAGCCTGTCGCTGTCGGTGATCCTGTATCCCACTGTGCGACAGCTGCCCCAGTTGAATATGGTCGCCTCCCTGGCCACCGTCCGCGCCATCACGGGGATCACCGGACTCAAGCCGCTCATCAAGTGGCCCAATGATATCCTCCTCAGCGGCAGGAAGGTCTGCGGCATACTCATCGAGAACATCTTCGACGGCCCCGCCTTGAAGGCCGCCGTCATCGGCATCGGGATGAACGTCAATCTCGACCCCTCATACTTCCCGGAGATCGCCGCAACGGCCACCAGCCTCTCCATCGAAGCAGGCAGAGACCTGTCACTGCAGGACCTCACGGCGCGACTGCTTCAGGAAATGGACCAGCTCTACGGCGATCTACTCCGCACCGGGACCGTCCATGATTCATGGATTCCCTTCGTCGAGACGGTCGGCAAACAGGTGAGAATCCGGTCGGGGGATCATATTGAAGAGGGCCGCGTCGAGTCGGTTGACGCGAAAGGAAGCCTGATACTGAGAAGGCCGGATGGCAGCAGGGCAGCGCTGGACGCCGGCGAGGTGACCTTGCAGATCTGAATTGCCCCCGCAGGAGGTGAACCACTATGGAGGTATTGACGGCTATTCGAACAAGAAGGAGCGTGCGTCACTACAAACCAGATCCGGTCAGCGATGCGGACCTCCAGGTGCTCCTGGAGGCGGCCCGCTGGGCTCCATCATGGGCCAACACCCAATGCTGGAGGTTGGTCGTTGTTCGGGACCCAGCTACCAAGGCCAAGCTGGCGGGAACTCTTAACCCGGGCAACCCGGCCACAGCCGCACTGACCGAAGCGCCCATAGTCATCGCCGCCTGTGCCATCTTGGGCAAGGCGGGCTACAAGCGGGGTGAGGCATGCACCGACAAAGGCGACTGGTTCATGTTCGACGTGGCCCTGGTCATGCAGAACCTGGCGCTGGCAGCACACTCGCTGGGCCTGGGCACGGTGCATGTGGGCCTCGTGGATGCCCCAAAGGCGGCGGCGATACTGCATCTCCCCGATGGCGTGGTGTTCGTGGAGATGACTCCAGTGGGCTACCCGGCTGAAGAGCCCAAAGCGCCTCCTCGGAAGGAACTGTCGGAGATCGTCTTCCAGGAGCGGTATACCCCAGGCTAGCCGCTGCTCCGGGATCGTGACCACATAGCTGCAGGAGAACGCTGAGCGGCGCCCTTCGGGGCGCGGCTCAGTTTCCTCTTACGGGAGCGAGCAGGTGCTCGACCGCGCTACTTCTTCTCCTGCGCCGGCGGGGCGGGCGGAGCGGGATTGATGTAGTTCAGCAGCAGGAACTTGGGCACCAGTTCCTCCAATTCCTCGATGGTCCACTTCTCGCCTTTGCGGTGGTCCTTGTGTATGGTCTTGACCAGCGCAGGCTCGGAGTATATGCCCACCGTGCCGCCGGCGGCTCTCCAGGACAGACCGTTGATGTTGGCCGCCGCGTCCGTGCAGAGATAGACCACTATGGGAGCGATGAATTCCGGCCCGGGCATATTCAGCCGGTCTTCCAGCACCTGCTTGGTGATCTTCCCCTCTTCATACTGCCTTCTGAAGTTGGCCTTGACCGCCTCGCTCAGGGTCATCCTCGTGGCCGCCATGGGCACCAGGCAATTGCAGGTGATCCCCACCCTGCCGTTCTCCAGAGCGAGGACTCTGGTAAGGCTGTTGATGGCACCCTTGGCCGCAGCGTAGTTGGCTTGCCCCGGGGATGCACCCAACCAGGCCGCCGAACTGGGCAGGATGATCCGGCCCCAGCTCTGCTTCCTCATATAGGGGAGGGCATGACGGCAGGTGTTGAATGTTCCTTTGAGGTGCACGTTGATCACCTCGTCCCACTCCTGCTCCGACATGTTGTGGAGCATGCGGTCTCGAAGAACACCCTGCGAGTTGACCAGTATGTCCACGCTGCCGTACGCATCCACGCAGGCCTTGATCAGTCTTTCCGCTGCGGCGAAATCCCCGGCGTTCTCGAAGTTGGCGATGGCCGTACCACCGGCCTTCTTGATATCAGCCGCCGCCTCCTCCGCCGGCGGCAGCTGGTGCCCCTCCTCAGGCTTGGTGGTCACGCCATTGACCACGACCTTGGCCCCCTCGGCAGCTAGCGCCAGCGCTACTTCCCGGCCAATGCCTCTGCCTCCGCCGGTAACTACAGCATTCCTGCCCTGCAGCCTGTTTCCCATGTCCTCTTGATCTACCTCCTCAGAACAAATTGCCCATTCACGGGGCGACAGTCAGCTCACTCCCGGCCAGCGACTAGACGTCAGGAGCTCCAGTGATCGTGATACCGCAGATGAACTGCCCTGGGAAGCCACCCTGGTTGTGCGCCAGACCGAACTTCACGTCCTTCAGCTGTCGGGACTTGTCCTCAGCCCTACCCTGGAACTGGAGATAGAACTCCATCACTTCACGGCAGCCGCTGGCGCCGATCGGGTGCCCGAAGGACTTCAACCCACCGCTGATACCGATCGGTATCTCACCACCCTGCTCCCAGGCCCCGGACTCAACGTCTTCCTTGCCCTTGCCGTAGGCGCAGATGCCCATGGATTCAACGCCCACCAGCTCGGCAATGGAGAAGCAGTCGTGAACCTCGCAGAGACTGAGCTCCTTCCGTGGGTTCTTGATGCCCGCCTGAGCGAAGGCCTGCTTGGCCGCCGCCTCGGTCGCATCCCAGTAGGTGAAGTCGAAGCGAGTGTCTTCCTTGCCCCACCCCGGGCTGGCGGCAACGCCGAAGCCCTTGATGGTAATGTAGTCATGCGGATGCTTGACCGCGAACTTCTTCACGTCCTCCGTGCGGCACATGACCGCCGCGCCCGCGCCATCGCAGACCCCGCAGCAGTCGAAGAGGCCCAGCGGCCAGGCGATTATGGGTGCATTCATCGCCTGCTCCACGGTGATCTCCCGGCGCAACATGGCTCTCGGGTTCCGGGCGCCATTGTGATGGCTCTTCACCGATATCTTGGCCAACGTCCTCTTGCCTTCCTCTTTGCTGAGACCCCACTTCCGGAAGTATGCGGTGGCGGCCAGTGCATAGCGCCCCGGAGCAGCGCCAAACTCGGCAGCATACATGGGATAGACCATGCCCGGAGCACCAGCGGTCGCCATGCCGCCAAAGCCGACGTCCTTCAGCTTCTCGAAGCCCACCGCCAGTACCAGGTCATACTGCTTGGACGCCAGGCCGAGGGCCGCACCGCGGATGACCTCTGCGCCCGACGCGCAACCATTCTCCACCCTGGTGATCGGAATCTGCTGCAACTGCAGTGTCTGGGCGATCACCACTCCAGTGGTAGCCGTCTCGTTCTGATAGTATCCCGTCCAGCAGGCGTCGATCTGCTTCTTGTCTATGCCGGC
>Ga0194112_10003606_pt1 | contig 21517 bp, 18 predicted proteins | sample TA2MahC400mmetaG_FD_146191 | JGI IMG/M metagenome (GOLD analysis project Ga0194112, IMG submission 146191) | Freshwater microbial communities from Lake Tanganyika, Tanzania - TA2015016 Mahale Deep Cast 400m | ecosystem: Environmental > Aquatic > Freshwater > Lake | place: Tanzania: Lake... | reverse complement strand
AAGTTTTGTTACGAGCGTTGGGGCAAACATTTTCAGGCGTTTCACGATCTGGCCGCCAGCATCATTTGCTTCAACCGCCTCCGGCAAGTGACCGGAGGGCTGTGAAACAGCTTCTAAACAACGGCGCCCGCGCGGCCGTGCGCCTGGGCGTGTTAAGCCGCGGCCGGCACGGCCGCGCAATTCACGCCAGCGTACGCTCGACCGCGTCGCAGAACCGCGGCGCGAGCACCGCGAAGTCGAACTCCGCCTCGGCCCGCCGACGGCCTGCGCGGCCCATGCGCTCGCGAAGCGCGGGGTCCGCCGCCAGCCGCTTCACGGCGGCCGCCCACTCCTTCGGCGCCTGCGCGTGCAGGCCCGTCTCCTCCGGCCGCACGTACCGGGCGTTGACGCCCACCGGGCTTGTGATGACCGGCAGCCCCGCCGCCATGTACTGGACCACCTTGAATCCGCACTTGCCGCGCGCCTGCGGCGTGTCGGGCAGCGGGGCGATGGCGATGTCGCACTCGGCCAGCCGCCGCCCCTCATCTTCAAGGCACCAGGGCACGTTTTCGGTCCGCAGCCCTTCCAGGTGAAGTTCCGCATCGGCGATGATGCGCAGGACCGCGCCGGGCGCCTCGCGGCCGACGGCCGCCAGGGCCGGTCGGAACGGCTCCAGTTGCTTCAGCGTGCTCGCGCTGCCGATCCAGACAAGGCGCGCCGCCCCGGCCCGGCCGTAATCCTGCTTCGGCTCAAAGCGGCGCGTGTCGAGGCCCGTAGGCACGACCGCCGATTCCCGCGCGCCGCACGTATCGGCATGCGCCGCCAGGAGTTCGTTGCCGGCGACGACCAGGTCCGCCAGGCGCACCGTGCGGGTGAACCTTCGCAGGCGCCCCCGGTGCGGCCGCTCGGGCGCCCGGGCCTGGTACATGACGGCGTCGTCGAAATCGTAGATGAGCCGCCGGGCCGGGGCAAGCGCCTGCGCATCCCACCATGAGAGGGTCTTGCGGTGAAGCAGGACGCCGTCGAACGCTGCGGCGCGGCGCATCTGCCCCCGCCGCGCCCACGGGCAGGCCGCCAGTTCAACGACCTCCGCCTCGATGCCTCGCGCGGCCAGGGGCGCCAGGTAAGGCTCGATGCGCTGGCGAAAAGGCGCCCCGGCGCAGTCGCGCGTCAGGACGAGGATGCGTTTTGCTTCGCCCACGGGCGGTCCTTTCAGGGGCGATTATAGGCAGGCGGCGGCGGACTCACAAGCGGCGCCACGGAACGCCGATGTCGGCAAGGACGACCTCGCCGGTGTACGCGGCGGCCTCGGGATTCTCGAAGCCTTTCTTGAGCGCCGCCATCGTGACCGTCCTGGCGGCCCGGATGGTCGGGCCGAGGGGCCGGCCCGTGTCGCAGTCCAGGCCGCTCGGTATGTCGATGGCCAGGATCGGCCGCCCGGCCTCGTTCACGGTCGCTATGACGGCGGCGTACGGCTCACGTATCCGGCCGCGCACGCCGGTGCCCAGGAGTCCGTCCACGACGAGGTCGGCGGCGGCCTGGAGGCGGCGGACCTCGCGCATGGTCTCTTCAAGCGGGCCGGCGAGGACGCGCACGGGCAGGCGCATGGCATCCAGGATGCGCAGGTTCGTGTCGGCGTCGCCCTGGATTTCGCTGCGCGCCGCCAGAACCGCGGTCTCCGCCTGGATGCCGCCGACGGCCAGGTGCCGCGCGACAACGTAGCCGTCTCCCCCATTGTTGCCGCGACCGGCGAGGATGAGCACGCGCGGGCTGGTCCGGCCGCGGAGCATGGCCCGCGCGGCATCGGCTGCCTGGCGGCCAGCGTTCTCCATCAGGACGATGCCGGGCACGCCCAGTTGCTCGGTGCAGTAGCGGTCGAAGGCGCGGACCTCGTCTCGCGTGGCGTAAACTGATGCGCTCATTGTCATACCCTGTTGGTGGTCGCGGCGCGGTGTCAGGGCCTCATGCAATCGTGCGCAGCATGGCGATGATGTCGTCCTTCGTTACCGGCCGTGGGTTTGCCTTGGTCGAGCCGCTGGGCAGCGATTCTTCGGCGATGGCCTCGAAGGCCTCGGGCGCCAGGCCGTACTCCGTCAGGCGCGCGGGCAGGCCGCACGCCTCCAGCAGCCGCCGCGCGTACGCCGCCGGGTCGTCGCCCAGGATGCGGGCCAGGCGCTCGTACTTCTCGGTCGCGGCCGGGCGGTTGAACTCCAGCGCCGCCGGCAGCAGCACGCCGCACACAAGGCCGTGCGGCACGTCGAACCGCACGCCCACCGGGTGAGCGATGCCGTGAATCACGCCCAGCCGCGCGTTGGAGAGGCCCAGCCCGGCCAGTGCGCTGCCCCAGGCGGCCCGCGTGCGGAGGCCGAGGTCGCGGCCGCGCGCGACCACGTCGGGCAGTGCGGCCCGGAGTTCCTCGGCGGCGCGGAGCGAAATCGCCTCGGTTATCGGCGTGGCGAACCGCGAGAGGTACGACTCAATCGCCTGCGCGAGGGCATCCACGCCGCTCGCGGCCGTGACGAACGGCGGGCACGAGACCGTCACCTGCGGGTCCACGAGGGCCGCCGCCGGGATGAGCGACTCGTCGCGGATGCTCGCCTTGAAGCGGCGCTCGCGGTCCGAGATGACGCCGTTGTTGGTCATCTCGCTGCCTGTGCCGCTGGTGGACGGGACGGCGATGTTCGGCAGGCCGCGGCGATCTATCTTGCGGCCCTGGTGGAACGCGCGGGTCGGCTCGTCCTCGTGCGCGAGGCCCGCGGCCACCTTGGCCACGTCCAGGGCGCTTCCGCCGCCGAGGCCGATGACCACGTCGGGCCGGTGCTCGCGGATGGTCTTGCGGCAACTGTCGACGGTGGCCACGCCGGGTTCCGGTTCCACGAGGTCGAAGAGGGCCGCATCCATGCCGGCGTCGGCCAGGAGCGAGAGGCAGCGGTCGGTGGCGCCGGCCTCGGCCATGGCCCGCCGTCCGGTCACCAGGAGCGCCCGCCGGCCGAAGCGGCGGGCCTCGTCGCCCAGCGCCGCCAGGGCGCCGACGCCGAAGAGGAACTTGCCGGGGGCGCGAAATTCGCAGAGGGCCAAGTTGAACTCCTTCGTCTGTGGTCGCCGGTGCGCTCGGCGCGGCGGGTCAGGAGACCCGCCGCGCCGGACGCGCCCGCAGCAGCCGCTTGCGCGGCGGGTCAGGAGACCCGCCGCGCCCCCATGTGTTGCGGGGCGAACTCCGGCAGACGTCGATTATAAGTCGCCTGCGCCGGCGTGCAACCGTTCGCGGCGCTGCACTTGGCGGCGCGGCGCCGCGCGTCGCGGCGTTGACTTGGCGGGAGGGGGGGCATATCATGCGTCCTGGCACGCGGAAGCGGGGCGCGGCGTGGGCGAGCGGGTGCATCGCGTGGTTTTCGAGCCCGACGGTCGGACGCTGTTCGTCCCGGACGGGCAGACCATCCTGGAGGCGGCCCAGCGGGCCGGCGTTCACCTGAACGCCCCGTGCGGGGGCAAGGGCACGTGCTCCGGCTGCCGTGTGATTATCCCGCACGACCCTCCGCCCCCCACGGAAACCTGCCTGCGCGAACTCTCGGGCGAAGAAATCCGCCGCCATCTGCGCCTGGCCTGCCAGGTGCGAGTGCGCGGCGACATGCGCGTGGTCATTCCCGAAGAGACGCGCCTGGGCGACCAGAGGATCCTGACCGAGGGCGTCGCGCGGGCGGTGCCCCTGGCGCCGAACGTGCGGAAAGTGGCCGTCCATCTGCCGTCGCCGTCGGTCCAGGACCAGCGGGCCGACGGCGAGCGCCTGCTCGACGGCCTGGCCGACGAGGGCCTTGCGGACCTGCGGCTGGACGTGAAGGTCATCCGCGAACTGCCCGCGAGGCTGCGCGACCTTGAGTTCCATCCGGCCGCCGTCGTCATCGGGCGGGACGTGGTGCACCTGGACCGCGCCACCTCGGCCGACGCCTGTTACGGCATCGCCTTCGACGTCGGCACGACTACGCTGGTGGGGTACCTGGTGGACCTGACCACGGGCCGGCAGGCGGCCGTGGCCAGCCGCGCGAACCCGCAGGCCGCCTACGGCGACGATGTTATCGCCCGCATCGAGTTCTGCGGGCGCCAGCGCGACGGGGCCCGTACGCTCCACGGCCTGGTGGTCGGGGCACTGAACGAAATCATCGCCGAGGTCTGCCGCAAGGCCGCCATCCGCCCTTCCGTCATCTACGAAGCCACGGTCGTCGGCAACACCACGATGAACCACCTGCTGCTGCGGCTGCCGGTGGAGGGGATTGCGCGGGCGCCGTTCGTGGCGGCGTCGGCGTCGGCGCACGAGGTGCCGTCGAAGGACCTGGGCCTGCGGATGCACCCGCGCGGCCGCGTGTACACGGCGCCGCTGATCGCCAGTTTCGTCGGGGCCGACACGGTGGGCGTCATCCTGGCCACCGGCCTGCACGAGGACGACCGGCTGCGGCTGGCCATCGACATCGGCACGAACGGCGAGATCGTCCTGGGCACGCGCTCGCGGCTGCTTGCGTGCTCGACGGCGGCCGGGCCGGCCTTCGAGGGCGCACGCATCCGCTACGGCATGCGTGCGGCCACCGGGGCCATCGACCGCGTGGACCTGGAGGGCGAGCGCCTGGCCCTGCACACCATCGACGACGCGCCGCCGGTGGGCCTGTGCGGGACGGGCCTGATAGACGCGGTGGCGGCGCTGCTGGAGGCGGGCATCGTCTCGCGCAGCGGCCTCATGCGCGGCGGGGCCGGTGCGGCGGCCGTAACAGAGCCGCGACCGTCAGAGAGCGGGGCCGTGGCGCCGGCGCTTGCGCAGCGGGTGGTGGGGGCGGACGGCGAGACGGGCTTCATTCTGGCCGGCGCGGACGAGACGCAGACGGGCCACCCGGTGCTCCTGACGCAGCGCGACGTGCGCGAGGTGCAACTGGCGAAGGGCGCGATCGCCGCCGGAATCGTGATGATGCTGGAGGAGTTCGGCGCGCGGGTCCAGGACGTACAGGAGGTGCTGCTGGCGGGTGCGTTCGGCAATTACCTGCGGCCGGAGCGGGCGCTGGCGATCGGCCTGCTGCCGCCGCTGCCGACTGCGCGCGTCCGGTTCGTCGGCAACGCCGCGGGGGCGGGGGCGCGGATGCTCCTTGCCAGCCGCGGCCTGAGGCGCGTGGCCGACGACCTCTCGCGCGGCGTGGAGCACGTGGAACTCTCGCAGCGCCCGGAGTTCCAGGCCCGCTTCGCCGAGGCGATGTTTTTTCCCGTGCCCGGACCCTAGCGGAGCCAGGATGGAGCCGCTGCGGCATCTCGTCCAGATCGCGTACACCGTCATCGGCCCCATCGTGGTCCTGGCGGGGGCGGGGTACCTCATAGGCCGGCGCGTGCCGGCCGCCGCCGAGGTCCTCGCCAAGATTCTCCTGTATCTGCTTATACCCGTCTATGTGTTCTACAACATCCTCACGTCGGACCTCCGGGCGGCCGATTACGGGGCCGTCGTGGCGTTCTCGGCGGCGGCGCTGGGCGTCCTGTACCTGGCGGCGCGGGCCTTGAGCGCCCTCAGGCGGCACGACCCGCCCCTGAGGGGGGCGTTCGCCAACACGGCCATCCTCTACAACAGCGCCAACTTCAGCATCCCCGTCATGGCGCTGGCCTTCGGCGCCGACGCGGCCCAGGCCGCCTACGCCGTGGCCGTCCAGGCGGTGGTGGCGGCGTGCCAGGGGTTCGCGGCGTACACGGTGGGGGCGTTTATTGCGGCCGCGGGGTCAGGGCCGGTCCGCCACGCCATGGTCAAGGTGCTGCGGCTGCCGTTCATCTACGCGCTGCTGGCGGCGCTCGCGCTGAAGCAGTTCGGCGTGGACGGCGCGGCCCTGGAGCGCGTGACGATTCTCTCGAAGCCCATCACGATAATCTGCGGCGCATACGTGCCGATGGCGCTGATGACGCTGGGGGCACAGATGGCGTGCGTGAGCCTCATCCGGGCGCCGGTCGATTTGGCGCTGGCGCTGGCGGCGCGGCTGGCGCTCGGGCCGCTCCTCGGCCTGGCGCTGGTGACGATCCTGGGCCTGGAGGGCCTCTTGGCGCAGGTGCTTATCATCGGCGTTTCGGCCCCGAGCGCCGTGGCCTCGGTTGTGGTGGCTATTGAATACAAGAACCGGCCGGACTTCGCGGCCAGCGCCGTCTTCATTTCCACGCTGGGCGCGGGCCTGACGGTGCCGCTGGTCATTTTCCTGGTCCGCACGTTGCTGTAGGCCGGGCGGGGGCGTGCTCGGGCCGGGCGAGGGCTTGCTCGGGCGACTGCGCGGCGGGTGCGGAGCCCCGCCCCGCAGCAGGAAGTGCAGCGCGGAAAGCGTGGCGCCGCAGCAGGGGCGGCCTGGCGGGCCTCGCCGCTACTTGGCCAGGAGCCGTTTCATGGCCTCGCCCATGGCGTGGCCGATGAGGTAGTAGGTCTCGGCGTTCGAGTTCCAGTGGTAGCCCTGGGCGGAGGGGGAGGCTTCCTTGGGCCGCCAGAACGCCCTGGTTCCGACGAAGGCCACGTTGCCCTTGAACTCTTCGTGCTCGGCCACGGCGGCCTGTGCGCGCATCAGCGAGAGCGCCCTGGGATGCACCTCTTCGGCCCCGCCCATGCCGGTCTCGGCGATGACGAACGGCAGGTTCTTTACGCCAAGGTCCTTGCGGACGTCGCGGATGAAGTTGGCCAGGTTTCTCTCGTACTCATCGTTGAAGGCCTGGTTGATGCGGTCGTTCCACCCCTGGTGCCAGGCGAAGCCCGCCAGTTGGCAGCCGGCGCCGTCGTAGTCGGGGAAGTATCTCTTGATGTCGCCGAGCACGTGGCGTACGCGCTCCAGGATTTTCGTGTAGTAGGGTCCGACCTCGCCGCCGGAACTGGGCGGCCGGAAATCCTTCGCCAGGCTCTTTCCGCCCCAGGCCGTCTTGATGAGCAGCACCTGGTTCTCGAAGTGGTCGCCCATGACGTGCCCGAACGCGAGTTCCGGGCCGATGGCGTCTTGCCTGGCCCCGTAGCCGACGGTCAACCCGCCCTTGCGCAGAGCGTCCTTGCCGTCGAGGTACCATATCCACACGTCGTCGCGCACGGCCCACGCCTGCTTCTCGTCGAGGAGGTGCTTGTAGCGGGTGGCGGTGGCGGGGTCCTTGACGAGGTATTCCAGCGTGCCCTTGCCTTCGTTCTTCTGTGGGTTCAACTTGATGGTGCCCTGGCCCTCCATGTTTGACTGTCCGGCCAGGATGAAGACCTTCAGCGGGCTCTTGCCGGCCTGTCCGGCCCAGGCGGGCGGGGCGATGGCCAGCGCCACGAGGGCCGCCAGAACGGCCGCGTTTACGTTGGGCGATTGCGTGGCTCTCATGCGATATTCCTCTCCGGCAAGTTGCGCGGTTGCCTGCCGCACGGGTATCACGCCGTCTCGGCGTCGGCAAGAGAAATACGGCGGGCGATTCGCTTAAGGCCCGGCCGCCCGCGGGCCGATATCATCGGCGGCAGGTCCCTACGCCGCCTTGCACCCACATCGGCGGACCCTACCCGCGGAGCGTGCAAGGAGACGGCGCCATGTCTTTTTCCGCCGAGCCGGTTGACGGCTGCCGCCACGACCGGGCCCCCCTGAAGCGCCTGGGCAAGATCCACCACGGACGCACCGGCAAGTGCGTGTACGTCCTCCTGTGCACGGAGTGCGGGTTCACGGTGACCACGGAGCAACTGAGGCGGCTGCGAGGGGTGCCGCCTCGGGACGCCGCCGCCAGACGCGCGCCGGCCTGGGCGCCGCGGACGACTTGGCGGCCGCTGGGGTAGGCTGTATCAGAGCCGCGGCCGTAAGGGAGCGGTGCCGTCGAACTGCGTGCGCAACTACACCGCTCCCTCACGGTTGTTGCACGGCGGGGGGCGCCTGCGGCCGCGGGATGCCCGACCAGATGCCTTCGCGCGCTTCGCGCAGCAGCGCCTCGTAGTCCCGCCGCGCCTGGTCGTTGCGCGAGAACAGGCGTTCGGCCTCTGCTGCGGCTTCGGCGGCCTTTCCGGGCTGCTGGAGTTTGCTCCAGGCCTCGGCCAGGAGGGCGAGGGCCTCGGGCCGGGCCGGGTCGGCCGCCAGAAGTTGTTCGAGCGTAGCCGCGGCTGCGTCCGGCCGGTTCTGGCCGATGGCCAGAGCGGCGTGGAGCAGGGCGGGCCACTCACCGCCCGCCACCGCCGCAGGATGCAGCCGCTCGTTGCCCGGCAGCGCATCGTCGCCTGTGCCGATGGCCAGGGGAGCGACGGCCTCCGACGCCTTCCGCAAGAGGGCCAGCGCCCGCACAGGGCCGCTCGCGGCGATGGCCTCCAGCGCCAGGAGGTACTGTGCCGCAGGCAGTTTCTCGGCCCTTGCCAGGCAGCGTGCGGCCTCGGGCGTGCACCTGCCGCCGGCCTCAAGCACCATCATCATTCCCAGGAGGCAGGCGGCCTGGCGGCTGCGCGGCTGGCGCGCCGCTACGCCCTCCAGGAGGCCGCGCACGGCCTGCCAGCGCGGCGAGCCGGGCGCCTCGGTCCGCAGGATGACGCAGGCCGCGTGGAGGGCCTGGTCCGGCTTATTGGCCGCGAGGTCTTGCGTGAGCGTCTTGGCGGCGTCGGCCAGGTTCGGGGCGTGTTCGCGCGGCCAGTCGGAGAGTTCCATCGCGAGGGGGCCCCACGGCTTCATCTCGCGGGTCAGGTCCTGGAAGGCCTGCGGCGGCGCGGCCTGCGGCCGCCAGGGCAGGCTCACCTCGGCCAGTTCCTCGTCGCCCTGTACGACCGTCAGGAGCACCGGCTCGGAGCGTTTCGCCAGTTCCACCAGGAGCGGCCGGTCGGGCCGGATCGAGCCTTCCGCGCGCACCGTCTCGGCCTTGGTGCGAGCCATGGCGGAGCATCCGGGCCGCACCTGGAACGAGACTATGCGGATGCGTGCGCCCTCGTCGCGCGGCTCGTAGGAGACCGCGAGGGCGTCGCTCGCCCAGTCGATGCGGCCGATGCCGGCGGCCATGCCCAGCCGGAGCGGCAGGATGTACGCGCCGAACGGCTGGAGGAAGTTGCCCGGATGCTCGAAGAGCGGATTTGAGCCGTTCCATATCTCAATCATTTTGTCGCCCCGGCCGGCCTCGCCGTCGGCCTTCAGGGCCGAGGCCTGGAGTTTCGTGCCGGGGGCCGTGTAGCGGGGCTTCAGGATGAGGTGGTTGGCGTCGGCGTCGGGATAGTACACGCCCGCCCAGTCGCCCTGCTGGTCAACGGCGAAGCACGAGGCGCCCCATGAGCCGAGGCGGCTGTGGTCCGCCTCGTCCCACGTCGGCCACGAGAGCAGGGCGGGCGCGCCGTGGTCGGTCACTGAGCCGGCGGGGAAGAGCACGTGGGCGTCCGCCTGGCGCGCAAAGTGCGCCACGTTCCACAAACGGAACCCGTGGCGGAGGGGGATGCGGCTGTCGATGCGCGCCGTGTATTCCACCAGGGCCGACGCCGGCCGCAGCGTTACGTAGGAGGCCTGGCGCAGGTCGGAGAAGCGGCCGTAGCGCTGCACCTCGCCGGCGTACTGGCTGAAGCGCATGTCCATCGCCACGGTGACCGAGCCGTCGGGCAGGCGGACGATGCGGCAGCCCGCGCCCTCGTCCATGTGCCGCCCGTGCTCGTAGAACGGAAACGACCACCGTATGCCGCCCATCGACCACGGCAGGCCGTCTTCCAGGACGTCGTTGACCCAGAAGAGGTCGCGGGCGGGGCCTTTGAAGGTGACGCGCGGCAGGCGTGCGCCGAACTCGGGCAGGACGACCGCCCGGATGTACTCGTTCTCCAGGACGACGGCCTCGGTGGTGTACGAGGTCTTGCCGGCCAGGTTCGGGTTCGTCTTCAAGTACGGGTACTTGGCGGCGGGCGGGACCTGCCGGACGGGGTAGTTTACCTTCTCGATGCGCACCTGGACGGCCGGCGCGGCGGGTGCGCCAGTACCAGCCGCCTGCGCCGCGCCCCCGGATGCCAGCAGAACGGACAGTAAACGGAAGATGGTTTTCATCGGGACCTCCCGCCGGGGCGCCGTGTGCGGTGTGGCCCGGCTGCCGGAGTTTTTTTCGGCGTTTCCGGGCGGCCGGAACACTATTTTGCCCCGAGGGGCTGAAGGAGCACTTCCGACGGGTCGAAGTACCCGATCATCGCCTTCGGCATGGTGCGGTTGAGGCTGCCCGCGGCCGGCCCGACCGCCTCCACGTGCCAGTCGGCGAACAGGACGTTCGCCCGGCCGCCGTGGCGGAACTGGACGTACGGGCGTCCCGGCTCGATGTAGTACCAGTCTTCCACCATCGGGCTGGAGGGCGAGGCGGGGGCCTGGAACGTGTTGACCTGGGCGGAGTCGGCGAAGAGGAGCGTGCGGCCGGCGTCGCGGCCGCGAATCCAGGAGATGTGGCCGTTGCCCTGCCCGTTCCTGCCGCTGAAACTCGGTGGCCGATGTGACGACATATAGCGATTAACACCGTACGCCCAGGGCGGGCCCTCGAACTTGGGCTTGTACGCCCCGCCGAACGGCGCCGCAGGGCACGTCTCCACGCCGCCCGACGACTGAAGGTACGGATAGAGTTTGCCGCGCGTCCGGTCGAGGATGCGGCGGCCCTCGCCCCGTGAGACCGAGCCGAGCGGCTCGAGGCCGAAGTACCAGTGCCGCCCCACGCCTGCCTCGTCGTACATCAACCAGAAGAACCACCCGTCGTTGTCCTTCAGGTACATCTGGGTGGCCCAGCCCAGTTGCCGCAGGTTGGATGCGCACTGGGTCGTGTGCGCCGCATCGAACGCGGCCGTCATCGCCCCCATCGCGATCGCGGCCAGGATGCCCACGATGGCGATGACGACCAGGAGTTCGACGAGCGTAAATGCGCGGCCCATCATGGCCCACCCCCGTGGGCAAATCGCGGCAGGCCGGAGCACACGTTCAGCCTGTCCTGCTGCCTTGCTGCCAGAGGCTCGCGCTTTGCGCGGCGGGTCTCCTGACCCGCCGCGCAATATCCCGGCACCGGCGCCGCGCGCGGCCGGGCGACTACGCCCGGCGACGGCGCAGCGCGGCCGCCGCCAGCCCGGCCGCCGCCAGCCACAGCGTCGCAGGCTCCGGCACGAGCGTGTCCATCGCGAAGTACGCCGGCGTGTTCAGGCCGAAGAAGCCCGTGTCCGACCCGTCCAGCGCAAACGTCAGCGAGTTGACGGCCCCGAGCGGCGTAAGATCCACCTGCGTCCAGTCCGTCACGAAGTAGTCCTCGGCGGGGTCGGCGAAGCGGAAGTCGGCCAGGTAGAACTCGACCGCGCCCGTGACGGCGCCGCCGGCGTCCTTGCCCGTGATGGTCAGAAGCAGCCAGTCAGGGTCGGCCCCCGTGTCGCCGCCGAACTTCTTGTTGAACGCCGTGCCGTCGCGCATGGCGAAGTAGGCGTAGGTGGTGTTGGTGAACCACGCGGCGTCCAGGGCGCGCGGGGCCGGCAGCGTAACCTCCGTGGCTACGCCGTACCAGGTGTCCATGTAGGCGACGGCGTAGTTCTGTCCGCTGTGTGCGCCGCCGGCGACGGCGCTGTACTGGTTCGTCCAGTCGGGGGTCGTCTTGTCGGTCATGCTCGAGTACGCCCAGCCGGCCCAGTACGACATGCCGTAGAACTCATCATAAGTATAGAAGTTGCTGAAACTTGCGCCGCCGCTCGCGAACGGGTGCGAGCCGAGGGCGGGGGCCCCGTTCCAGTAACTCTCGGCGGCCAGGGCGAGGTCGTCGAAGTCGGCCGCCCCGGCGGCAGGGGCCGCCCCGGACGCCAGCCCGATGAGCACCAACCCCCAGGACAATGTGCGCTGCATCGCCGTCCTCCCTTTCCGGCCGGGCGGGCGCGCGGCCGCCGCCGGCTCATGTGGATCGCCCTCCCCCGAGTGCGATTGTTGTGGGGGTGCCCGCGGCCCGCGGCCGGCCCGGCGAGGCCGACAAAAAAACCCTCGGCCCCGCGCGGGAGGCCGAAGGTTCCGGTAGCACCGTCAGCCGGCTGTTCCCTGTCCGCGAGGAATGCCTGGCCCTGCTGGAATCCGGGAGAGGTCTTCTGGCTTGCGAATCGTCCTACTCGGCCCGGCCTTCCCATCCGGGGCATACGACCCCGGACAGTGGCTGCCGCCGGCGCTGCGGTATCTGAAATCTGAGATCTCAAATTCGAGATTTGAGATTCCAGATTTGCGCGCCGGCGGCTCCGGGCCTTTCGTCCTCGCTCACAGCGGCGGGACCGCGGCGGTTTTGCACCGCCTTCCCTGTTCCCGGTTCCGTATTCACTTGTCGCCCACGAGTATAGCACGGCCGGGCGGCGCGTCAAGCGAGAAGCGCGCGGCCAAAAGCGCGCGGCCAATACGCTTGACCGACCCCGCCGTTGCCTTAGAATCGCGGCGCGATGCGCACGCGTGCACGGTCGTGGGCTGCGGCGGCAATCCTTGCGGCGCTGGCGGCGCTGGCGCCGGGATGCGGCGACGGCGCGCCTTCCGCGCCGCCGGCCGGCGGCGATGGCCGCCCGCTTCGCATCCTCAGCCTTACGCCCAACGTCACGGAAATCCTCTTCGCGATGGGCCTGGGCGATAAGGTCGTCGCCCGCTCGACGTACTGCTCTTATCCGCCCGAGGTTCAGGCCCTGCCTGCCGTCGGCGACACGCTGCAACTGAATCTCCAGGAGGTGATTCGCCTGGAGCCGACCGTGGCGTTCCTGATTACGCGGCGCGACGAGGTCCCCCGCCGCCTCCAGGGCCTGGGCGTGCGCGCCGTGCCGCTCCAGTCGGACCGCATGGGGCAGATGGTCCAGTCCATCCGCACCATCGGGCGCGAGACCGGCCGCGAGGCTGCCGCCGACGCCCTCATCCAACGCATCGGGGCCGACCTGGACGCCGTCGCACGCCGCCTCCAGGGCCTGCCGCGGGCCAGGGTGCTTTTTGCATTCCCGATGACGGTGGGGTCGTCGCGCATCATGGTGGCCGGCCGCGGCACGTTCGTCGATGAACTGCTGAGCGTGGCGGGTGCCGAGAATGCGTACCCTGAGACGGCCGACTGGCCCACCGTCGGGCCGCAGCAGGTGGTGGCCCTTGCGCCGGAGGTCGTCATAATCAACGCCACGGGCGACGATGCGCCGCCCGACCGCATCCAGGTCATCCGCCGCGCGTGGGACGGCCTGCCCGCCGTTCCCGCCGTTGCCTCCGGCCGCGTGCACGTTCTGACGGAGAGTTACCTGACGATCCCCGGTCCGCGCGTGGGGTTGGCAGCGCGGCGGTTGGCGGAGACGATTCACCCCGACATGCCGCCCGAGGGGCCCGCCAGGACGGAGGGCGGGCCGTGAAAGTGCGCCCGTTCACATCGCGCGGTTACGTCATCTCGATCATCGTCGGTCTCGTCGTCTGGGCCGTCGTGGCGGCAGTGGCGGTGGGCGTGGGCGGGCGCCTGTGGGCGTGGGGATCCGCCGTCCAGGTGCGGAACGTCCTGGCCCTGCGCCTGGAGTGGGTGATGACCGCCAGCGTCGTGGGCTCGGGCCTGGCGCTGGCGGGGCTGGCGTTCCAGGCGCTTCTGAGGAACCCGCTGGCCGAGCCGTACATCCTGGGCGTGTCGGGCGGGGCGGGGCTGGCGTTCATCCTCGGGAGCCTGTGGGTGAGCATCGCCTGGTCGCCCGTGTTCGGATTCCTGGGAGCGCTGGCGACGGTCGCCATCGTGTATGCGATTTCGCAGCGTCGCGGCCGCCTGGAACCGTACACGCTGCTTCTGACGGGCGTCATCATCAACGCCTTTTACGCGGCGGCGATCATGCTGGTGACGGCCCTGGCGAAGCCGGAGCAGCGCGGCGACATCGCGCTGTGGATGATGGGCAACATCGGCGCGTTCGGCCCGCAATGGACGCTGGTGGTCGTGGTCGGGGCGCTGGCCGTGGGCGTGGCGGCCCTTTTTGCGATGCTGGCCAAGGGCTTCAACCTGGTGGCCGTGGGCGAGGACACGGCCGGCGCACTGGGCGTTGACGTGGGGCGACTGCGCATCGTGACGTTCGTGGCGGCCAGCCTTGTGACGGGCGCGAGCGTCGCCCTTGCCGGCCCCATCGGCTTCGTGGGCCTTATTTGCCCGCACCTGTTGCGGATGGTGCTGGGGCCGGACCATCGGCGCCTGGTGCCGGCCGCTCTCTTTTTCGGCGCGACGTTCCTGGTGCTGGCGGACCTGGCGGCGTGCCTGTGGGAAGGCGCCACCAACCGGGCCCTGCCGGTGGGCGTGCTGACGGCGATGTGCGGCGGACCGTTTTTCATCTACCTCTTGAGGACGCGATGGCGGCGCTCGGCCCAACTCCAGTAGCGGCGGCCGTGCCGCCGGCCGGCGGACCGGCGCTGTCGGCACGGGACCTGGTGTTCGCCTACGGCCGCGCGCGGCCGGTGCTGAACGGCCTGTCGCTCCAGGCCGGCCGCGCCAGGCTCCTGGGCATCCTCGGCCCGAACGGCAGCGGCAAGACGACGCTGCTGAGGATACTGGTGGGGCTGCTGCGTCCGGCGGCGGGCGAGGTCCGGCTGGCCTCCGTGCGCCTGGCCGACTATCCGCGCGAGGCCCTGGCCCGGCGCGTCGCCTACGTGCCGCAGGAGACGCACGCGGCCCTCGGCTTTACCGTGCTGGAGACGGTGCTGATGGGCCGCTCGCCGCACACGGGCGCGCTGGGCTTCGAGGCCTCGGGCGACTGGCTGGCGGTCCGCGAGGCGCTGCGGATGACCGACACGGAGGCGTTGGCCGAGCGCGGGCTGGACGAACTTTCCGGCGGCGAGCGCCAGCGCGTCATCCTGGCGCGGGCGCTGGCCCAGGCGCCCGAACTGGTGCTCCTGGACGAGCCGACGGCCTTCCTGGATATCAAGCATCAACATACCATTTACGGGCTTCTCCGGCGGCTGGTGCGCGAGCGCGGCATGACGGTGGTGTGCGTCAGCCACGACCTGAACCTGGCGGCGGCGTACGCCGACGAACTCGTGCTGCTGGACGGCGGGCGCGCAGCCCGGGCGGGCCGCCCGGAGGAGGTCCTCCGGCCGGAGGTGCTGGCGCCCGTGTACGGCGTGCCGGTCGAGGTCCGCACCGACGAGGCCACCGGCCGTCCGTACGTGCTGCCCCGCCCGCCGGCGTAGCGCTGGAAGGCGACTTGGGCGGCGGTTTTCCTGTATAATCAACGCTGCGGCCGCCGAGAGAGCGTATAACCTCTTGGCACGCGGAGGCGCCTGGCCGCACGGGGAAACGCATGGGCTTGTGGCAAACACGCTGAAGGCGTGCGGGGAAGCACGATGCGAGTGGTTCGACCGGACAGTCGGCGGTACCTGAAGGCCCACGGGCCGGGCGATGTGCATCGCCCGGGGCTGGACGCCCTGGCGCCCATGGTCCCGTTTGTTCCGCTGCCCGGGCCGCAGGCTGCGTGGGCAATCATGTGTCCGGGCGGCTGCGATACGGAACTGATTATCCTGCCGGACTACACAGGTGCCTGGGTCGAGTGCCCGACGTGCGGTTTCCGGTTCCTCGGGCCGCATCCTGCGCAGCCGCACCTGGTGGAACTGGCGCGGGCCGCCGCCGCGCGGGCCGCGGCCGAGGAGCGGCAGACGGCCGGGGCGCTGGCGGCGCTGGCGAGGCCGAGCCCAGGGCCTTCGCCGAGTCCGGCTCTGTCGCCCGCGCCGCCCGCTGCGGCTGTCGCGGCCGAGAATGGGCCCCCCTCGCAAGACCTGACGCCGGACCAGTCGAAGGCCCTTGCGGCGCTTGAGGCCATCGAGAAGGCCAGCCGCGCGGCTGGGCCGTCGCCGGCCGCGCCGAGAACGCGCCGCCAGATCGTGGCCTATGTCAAGCCGGCGGCGGCGGAGCCGGTGCGCGGGGCCGGCGAGCGTTCCCCGCCGTTTATTCACGGGGGGCTGAATAAGGCGGCCGCAGCGCCGCCGAAGGCGATGCCATCGGCGGCCCGTCTGCCGGCCCGCCGCTTGCCGGCGCCTCCCCCCGCGGCGCCGCCTGCCGCCGAGAGCGCGCCCGATGCCCGCGACCTTACGCCGCAGGAGTCGGAGGCACTCGGCGCGCTGGAGGCGATGGCGAGGAACAGAGCCGCGACCGCGAGGGAGCCGACCGTCAACCGCCGCCTTCGGGAGCGCATGGACCTCGGGCCGCGCGCGGGCCGCAGTCGCGCCGCGCGCAGCAAGAAGCGCGGGTCGGCGGCGGGCGGCCCGTGGGCGGCAACCGGGTCGCGGGCGGCAACCGCGGCGCATCGCGTAAGTCGGGGGGACCTTATTCTCACGTGGGCCGTCTCGCTGACCATCGCGGCGGGGATCATCGCGGCGGCGCTGGCCTGCGGACTGCCCGACATCGCCCTGGGCGCCGTCGTCTTCGTGGGCCTGGCCGTGGTGCGCACGTGGGTGGCCCTGATGCCGCCGAAGGACGACCTCTGACGGCCGTCACTGGTCATTTGTCCCTTGTTACTTGTTGACGGCCCGCACGGCCTGCCCCCGGGGCACCGGGCCGGCAGTTGTTGCAAGTGACCAATGACAAGTGACTAATGACAAAGGAGGGAAGGCCGGGCCTTCCCTCCTTCGCGCTTCTGGTGGAGGCGAGGGGATTTGAACCCCTGACCTCCTGGATGCCATCCAGGCGCTCTCCCAACTGAGCTACGCCCCCAGAGGTCGTGTCCGCCTGGCGCAGGAGCGCGGGCGGACAGGGTGATTATATCGCGCGCGGGCCGCCTGTCAACCTCGGTCCGGGCGGCATGTTTCCGAGCCCGCCCGGGGTGCCATGCTTTCGCTTGCGAAAGCATGCTTTCGGGCGTTGCACGACCATGCTTTCGCAACGGCGCGAAAGCATGGCACCCCCAAGCGAAAGCATGGCACCCCCAGGATAAGGGCTGACAGACTACAAGTAGTAATACTACTTCCTCTTGCCTGCCTTGCCCTTGAGGGCCTTCCGGATGGCCTTGATGCTGTCGGCGGTCTTCTTAAAGACCTGGTCGGGCTTCATCTCCCAGACGTCTTTGTCATAGAGTTCGACGCTGAAGTAGCCGTTGTATCGCGTGCGGGTGCGGATCTCGGCCAGGAGGGCCGGCACGTCGATGCGCCCCTCGCCCGGGAAGCAGCGGTGCTCGCACCCCAGGATCTCCATGGGGCGGTTCTGCGCGTCGGCGACGTGGACGAGGAAGAGTTTGCCCTTGGGCAGCCGCGAGAGTTCCTCGACGTGGCTGGGGCTGGCGTAGTAGTGGCAGAGGTCCAGCAGCATGCCCACCGCGGGATGGTCAACCTTCTGCAATAGTTCGATGCAGGAGCCCATGGCGCCGTTGATGGGCAGGCCCGCGAGGAACTCAAGGTTCAGCCGCAGGCCCCGGCGGGCGGCCATCTCGGCCACCTTGCGCAGTTTGTCGGCCACGCGGTCGTACTCGGAGGCCGGGTCGGGCCCGCCCTTGCCGAGGACGACGATCGTAAGGGCCTCGGCCCCCAGGGCCAGGGTAACGTCCAGGCGTTCCGTGAGTTCCCCCATTTCGTGGCGCGGGTCGTGGCCGCTGGCGGGCGTCCAGACGACGCCGGGCGCCACGCCGATGGGGCGGATGCCCGCGTCGTGCATCCGGCTGCCCAGTTCGGCGCACGTGCGGCCCTGCTCCATGCAGGCCTTGACCTTGTCGAACCAGATTTCGACGGCCTTCCACTTGTACTTCTTCCAGAGTTTGAACTCGTCGTCCCACGGGAGTTTCATCACAGTGGCGCTGGCGAAGGCCCACTTGAGTTTCATGGCCGGTCCTCGAAGTGCGGGAACTTGAACGCCGAGGGGCAGAGGTCGCTCACCGCGCAGCGGTCGCACGCGGGTTTCTTGGCCGTGCACACTGCGCGGCCGTGGAAGAGCATCGCGTGGCTGAAGGGCGACCACGTTTCCTCGGGCAGAAGGGCGCACAGGTCGGCCTCGATCTTGTCGGGGCGCTTGTTCTTCGTCAGGCCCAGCCGCCCGGCCAGGCGGATGAAATGCGTGTCTGTGATGATGGCCGGCAGCCCGTACGCGGCAGTGCGCACCACGTTGGCGGTCTTGCGGGCAACGCCGGGGAGTTTCAGGAAGTCGTCCATCTCGACAGGCACGCGGCCGTCGAAGTCCTCCAGAAGCATCTTGCTCATGCCCTTGACGGCCTTCGCCTTGTTGCGGTAAAAACCCGTCGAGCGGACGGCCTTCTGGAGTTGCGCGAGCGGCATGCGGGCGAAGTCTTCGGGCGTGCTCGCCCGCTTAAAGAGGTCGGCGGTCACCTTGTTGACCATGTCGTCGGTGCACTGGGCCGCGAGGATGGTGGCCACGAGGAGTTCAAAGGGCGAAGAGAAGGCCAGACGGCACTTGGCGTCGGGGTACTCGCGGATGAGGCGTCGGGCGATTTCGCGGGCACGCTCGCGGAGCGATTCCTCCGGTTCCATGGGCCGCTCCCTGACCGGGACCGTCGAGGCCCCATTATAGCGTGGGGCCTGCGCGAATCCAGCGTCCGCCCCTTGTGGAACCCCCCCTGCGCGGTAGAATGGCATGCGATGGCCGACAACCAATCGAAGCCGCCGTTGACCCTCGCGGTCAGGCTCGCGCGCCTCGACAAGCGCGTCGAGGAGATCGAGGCGGTCGTAGCGGTGCCCGAGGTTGCGCGCGACCCCGCCAAGATGACCGCCCTGATGCGCGAGCGGGGACGCCTGATGCACGTCGTGGACCCGTACCGCCGGTGGCGGGCCGCGCGCGCCGCCCGCCGCGAGGCCGAGGAACTCCTTAAGACCGAGCATGACGACGCGGGCCTGCGCGCCCTTGCCGAGACCGAGATCGAGGTGCAGGGCGACATCGAACGGAAACTCCTGGAGGAACTCCAGCAGCGCCTGCTTGATCGCGAGGAGGGGACCGACGCCACGCGCGTCATCCTGGAGGTCCGCGCGGGCACCGGCGGCGAAGAGGCCGCGCTCTTCGCCCGCGACCTCTACCAGATGTACTGCCGCTACGCGGATGCGCGCGGATGGAAGCGCGAGAACCTGAGCGCCTCGCCGACCGACCTGGGCGGCCTGCGCGACGTCATCTTCGCGCTGGAAGGCGACGACGTGTTCAAGCGGCTGCGCTTCGAGTCGGGCGGACACCGCGTGCAGCGGGTGCCCGAGACCGAGGCCCAGGGCCGCATCCACACCTCCGCCGCAACGGTGGCCGTCATGGCCGAGCCGGAGCCGCTCGATATCCAGATCCGCGAAGAGGACCTCGAAGTCGAGACCATGCGCGCCAGCGGCCCCGGCGGCCAGAAGGTGAACAAGACGAGCAGCGCCGTCCGCATGCGGCACAAGCCCACGGGCATCATGGTCCACATGCAGGACGAGAAGAGCCAGCACCGCAACCGGGAGAAGGCCCTGCGCATCCTGACCGCCCGCGTGTACGACCTCGTGGAGTCCAAGAAGCGGGCTGAGCGGGCGGCCGACCGCAAGTCTAAGATCGGCTCCGGCGACCGCAGCGAACGCATCCGCACCTATAACTTCCCGCAGAACCGCCTCACCGACCACCGCATCAACTACACCACCTACAACCTCGACCGCGTCGTGCAGGGGGACCTCGACGGCGTCGTCGGCGCCCTGCTGGACGCCGACCGCGCCGCCAAGATCGGGTCGCTGGAAGGCGCTGAATGAGGGGTGCCGGCGACTCGCGCAAGCGGTCAGCCCTTGGGGGTGGTCGTCTTGGCTTTCGCGGGCGCCTTGTCCGGCGGCTGCGGCTCGGCCGGGGGCGCGGGTGGCGATTGCTGCGCCGCCGGCGCTCCCGGCTGGCGCTTCAGCCACTCCTCGTACGGCGGGAGCGTGGAGGAATCGATATCCGTCAGGGCCTTCAGGGCCTGGAGGTACACGGGGGCGAGCCGCTCTTCCTTTTCGACCCTGGCGGCGGCGATGAGGCCCGCGGCGGGCGGGACGGAGTTCTTCGGCGCCAGCATGGCCAGCGCCGAGATGGCTTGAAGCCGCGTCCACGGATTGTCGGCCTTCAGGGTCTCAAGCAGGTGGGGCAGGAGCGCGTCGACGGCCGGGTCGCCGCGCTTCAGCGTCCTCAGGGCCAGGAATGCAGCCGCGCCGCGCGTGCGCACGTCCGGGTCCTTCATCAACGCCACCAGGGCCGCCGGCTCAATGGCCTTGCCCTGGAGGCCCGTTGCGATGACCGCCGTGCCGCGCACCTGGGCGCTGGCGTCCTTCGTCATTGCCAGCAGGCGAGCGGCGGCCTGCTCATCCTGGACGAAGCCCAGGCCGAAGGCCGACAGGTCGCGGTTGATGGGGTCCGGGTCGTTCGCTTGGTCCAGCAGGGTCTTCAGGTTCACGGTGGACACCTGGCGTATGACCTGGTCCAGTTGGGCCACCTGTGGGACGTTGCCCTGGGCGGCGGCGCGGTCGCGGTTGTTCTTGAGGTCCTGAAGCATGGTCTGGAGCCTGGCCAGGGGGACGGGCTGCGTCAGGAGCCGCTGCTCCGTGACGGCCCGCTGGAGGCTCTGAAGTGCGGGGGCCCAGGTGGGCTGGGGGTTCTCCTGGATCATACTCTCGATGGCGGCCAGCGCCCCGTCGAGGTCCTTGCCCTTGATCTGGTCGACGGCCCTGTCGATGCGGGCCATGTCGGCCTTGGCCTTGTCGGCCTGTGGGGCGGCGAGGCGCTCGGACCGCAGGAGTTTCTCCTGGAAGGTGCGGGCGAGGCGCTGCTCGCCGCCGTCGGCGCGTTCGAGCAGGGTGGCGGCGGCGGTGGCGGCCAGGATGCCGCTGCCGTCCAGGGCCACGGTCATCTGCGCACTCATCTGCTCGACCGTCAGGCGCTTGGCGGCATCGCCGGTGAAGGTCACGGCGGCCGTGGCCGACAGGACGGCGCAGCGTGTCAGGCCTTCGCTGCGCTGGTCAACGTACTTCGTAGTGACGGAGGCCTTTGCGGCGCCGAAGTCCACCTCGCGCGTCCAGGAGTCGCCGGGCTTGAGGGGGTCGGGCGGCAGGAGGCGCATCTCGGCCAGGGCGAAGTCCACTGCCTGGGCCGGCTCGGCCGCCTTGGTCGGCTGGTCGGCAGCCTGGCCGCGCGCGTCGCGCCACTGCACCTGGAGTCCGGCCGGCAGCGGCTGCGAGCGGTTCTGCTCGGGCACCTTCGCCAGGGCGTCCTTGCCGTTCTCCTCGAAGGCGGTCAGCCGCTGGGGGCTGGGAACGTCGACCACCAGGATGCGTCCGCCCGGCGGGTCGGGCCGCACCTCAATTACCTGTTCGGTGCGCTGAAGGGCGACTTCCATGACGGTGCGGCGGGTATCGCGGCCGACGCGGGTCTGCGTTTCGGTCTTGACGGTCCGCCCGTAGATGCGGACCTGGCCGGGCTCGTACTTTGCGACGAGCGCCTGTGCGAATGCATCCGACGCGAAGATGGCGAGAGCGGCCGCGGCGGCCGCCAGCAGCGCGGGTCTCATGATTGAGGTTCCTTTCGGCGTTTGGGGTGTCCGCCGCCGGCAGGCGCCGCGGCCGGCGGGGCGGGGATGAAGTCGGCTTGAAGTCCGGGCCTGCGGCTGCGCCGGAGCAGCGCCAGCGCCAGGGCGCTTCCGGCTGCCATAAGGATGCCCAGGTTC
>Ga0194112_10003601_pt1 | contig 21521 bp, 12 predicted proteins | sample TA2MahC400mmetaG_FD_146191 | JGI IMG/M metagenome (GOLD analysis project Ga0194112, IMG submission 146191) | Freshwater microbial communities from Lake Tanganyika, Tanzania - TA2015016 Mahale Deep Cast 400m | ecosystem: Environmental > Aquatic > Freshwater > Lake | place: Tanzania: Lake... | reverse complement strand
TGCGGCAGCTGTCCTGGAGGAGCGTGACCCAGATGTTGGGCATCTGGAAGACATTTGGGATGTGGTAGGTGATGTCGCGGAGGTGGACCTCGTTTGGGATGCGGAACCATGTGTCTGGGCCGAGGTTGATGCGGGTGTCAATCTGGACGGGGATTCTGACGCCGCCGACAGTGACCTCGTCGCGCTGGCCGGGCACATCCTTCCATTGGGAGCCGTCCCACTGCTGGAGGCGGCCGGTGTCCGGGTTGCGGCGCACGCCGGCGCTGCCGGAGCCTGAGGGGCTACTGACGCTGATCCAGAAGCCGCCGCCCTGGCCCATGGGCTTGTAGCTGACGGAGTAGTTGTCGTTGCTCATGGCCACGGCCCAGCCGAGGCCCTGGATGTACTGGGCGTCCACGTTGGTCGTCGTCGTGCCGCTGCGGTCCTGCTGGATGAGCGTGAGCTTGATGTGCTCGTCGCTGATGCGCTCGACCGTGATGTCCTGGTCGTCCGTCTTCACGCGGTAAGTGGTGTCGCTGATCTTCTGGATTTCGTAGGTCTTGCGGTCGGTGTTGGTGATGAGCCAGTGGAAGGGGCCGAGCTGGCGCGCCTCGACGTAGAAGGGCGGGTCATCGGTCCAGACGCGCCAGCCGACGTGCTGGCCGCCGTCCATGAGCTTGAGGATGTGGAGGTCGAACTGCACGCCGTTGCCTGGGAAGAAATCCACGTCGGGGTAGATGGCGACGGCTTCGATGCCGTGCTTGAGCGCGGTGCGGTGGATTTCCATTTTGACGAGTTCGGCGCAGGCGAGGGACATGCCCCACTCCCAACGGGCGAACATGTTGAGGGTCTGCTCGATCTGGGGAATCCACTCCTGCGCCCGCGCGTAGGCCGCGTCGTAGGCCACCACGGGGTCGCCAGCCAGGATGGGCGGGTCGGCGTCGCCGGTCGGCGGCGTCGGGCCGTCCTGCCACACCAGATTGTCGCTGGGATAGTCCGGCCCCCACTTCTTGAGGCTGGCCAGGGTGCCGAGCATGGTGGTGTTGGAGGCGTAGCGGATGCCGTCGTAGTAGAGCCAGGCCATGGCCTCGTTGAGGTAGGCGATAGAGCTGATGACGTTGGCCTCGTAGAGGACGCCGCCGTAGGCGCACTCGTCGGCGGCGTTCTGCACCTGGATGCGGGTGCTCGTGACCATGCCCGAGTCGGCCACGAAGATGACCGAGGCGGCGAGCATGAAGAGCGTAAGGGCGCCGAACACCAGCGCCTGCCCCCGCTCGTCCGATGCCAACGACTTCAGCTTGGACATCATGGCCGGCTCGCCTTCTTAGACAATCGGAAGCCGAGAACCGAACCCACTGCTGGACAAGCCAGCAGTGCCACGACTAACCACTGCCACGCCGACCGTGGCACGGCTGGCTTGTCCAGCCGTGTCCCCCCTGTTTGCTGTGCGGCCTTCAGGCCGTCCTCTTACCCGATACGGGCTGAAGCCCGCACTCCGAACAAAAGCCCTCTATGGGTTCGACCCCGACGTCACGTCGGGGATGATCTCGTGCCCCGTCACTCCCTGGAGATCACCGTCCCAGGGCTGGGGGATGCTGACGGCCTGGGTGAGGACCTTGTGGACGACGCCATTGTGGGTGACTGTGCGCCCCCACATCGGGATGGCGTTGACGAAGGGGAAGATCAGCTCGAAGTCGTGGCTGACCTCGGCGGTCACAGTTTTGTCGCCGGCGTCGAGGTCATTGAGGACGGCGACGCTGGTCTTGGCCTGGGACTGTGGGGAGCGGGCGAGGTTGCCCCAGCCTGGGATGAAGATGGGGGCGGCGCCGGAGCGGGTGCAATCGGAGCCTGCGATGGGGCTGCACACGATGGCTGCCGCGCGCTCGGGGTCCTCGTTCACCAGCACGGCGCGGGCCGCGGCGTGGGCCGCGTAGTTCACCACCTGCTTCGCCACGGCGATGAGGCAGAACTGCATGATGGCCACGGTGATCAGTATCTGGATGGGGAAGGCGATGGCCGTCTCGACCAGCACCTGGCCGCGCTCGTCCCGAAGGATACGCATGGGCCGCCACGCTCCAGGGAAAGGATGTGTGGATGAATGGATGGGTGGATGAATGCCAGAGGGCCGAACGCTCCTCTCTTGCACCCATCCACTCATCCAATCATCCATTCATCCCGTCCTTCCGTTCACAACGCCCCCACCCTCACCAGCCACACCCAGAGGGTGCCCACACTGATGGCGAAGCAGTAGGGCACGGTCAGGCGTGCCGGGCTGTCGCTCTCCTTGGCCTTCACCACCTTGCCCGGGCGCACGAGGGCGACCAGGGAGTCGCGCAGGCCGCGCCGGAGCTGGCCTTTCCACACGAGGACGCCGAGGGCGAGCACGCCGCCCACAAGGGCCGAGGCCATGATGGCCAGCAGGGCGAAGTACCAGCCCTTGAGCGCGCCGATGGCCACTGCCAGCTTCACATCGGCCGCGCCGAACGCTCCATAGAGAAAGAACACGCCGAACAGCCCGCCCGCGAGCGCAATCCCAAGGAGGCTGTCCAGCAGACAGAAGTCTTGCCTCAGCCCCCCCACCGCGGGGGTGACAGCGAGCGCGGATGCGCTCGGCAGGGTGCGCTCCAACATGCCCACCCCGCCGAGCACGTAGCCCAGCATCAGGCCGGCCAACGTCGCCGGCAGAGTCGCCCAATTATACACCTTGCCCCAGGCAAGGTCCGTGTACGCCGCCGTCACGAGCACCGCCAGCAGCAGCAACTCACGCGCGGCGTCGAAGTAGATCAGCACGGCTTCCGCTTCCCTGGGGCACCGGCCTGCGACGAGCCGCGGTCGGGTCCCCGGCGGCACCCCAAGGGTGGACCCTCAGAGCGACACCGGCAGCCCAGGCCCGCCTCGTCTCACACGCGCCAACAGTGGGTGCGCCGCCATTACGGCGTCCCACTATCCTTGATGTCGGAGAGGCCGCGCCGGACGTTGCCCGCCGCGCTGTCGGTGATGCCGGAGTCGAGCGTGGCATCGGTATCACCGCCCAGGCGCTCGGTGGACACGCGGAACAGGTCGCGGATCTGGTTGCCGAAGACCGTGATGATCCCGATCGACAGCACCGCGACCAGGACCACGATCAGAATATACTCTGTCGTGGACTGGCCCCGCCTTCGCGAACGTCCCAACCGCATACGCTGTCTCCTTTCAAAGGGACATGCCGACCCTCATGGAATCGGTAGACACACTACCGATGTGATCTCACGGTATTGGGCCGAGAGGCCGCCGAGGACCATTGCGGAGATGCCGACGAGGAGCGCCACGATGATGGAGACAACGATGGCGTACTCAGCCGTGGCCTGCGCCTCTTCGCCCCAGAGCAGGCGCCGCACGAAATCCGCCGCGCGTCTGGCCATGACTCGCCCTAAGTGGGTGCGCAACAGCACCTTGGCGCCATCGTCCCCGAACATCGTTAGTATACCCCCACACGCATGATTGTCAAGTCGTCTTTTTCCGGCCGCCTTTCGTTCGCGACCGCTCCCGAAAACAGTTGAACCCTCTATACTCATTATGCTATACTCCTTGCGGGAAATCCAGTCGGATTCCGACGCCTGGGCGCGGCGAGTCGCGCAGCCCCCGGGCGCCTGCCTTCGGCACAGAGGAATCGTCCGTGCCTTCCCGGCTCACCGCGGCCGCCGCCGCTCTCTCCATTGCGCTCGCCGCCTCCGTCGCCTCTGCGGGCGAGGCCAGGGTCAGGGGCGAGGACACGTCCCTCTACCTCGAGGTTGACCGCGACGCGGAGAAGCTCCTCGAGGCCGCCCGCACGGCGGCTAAGGCGGGCAACTGGCGCCAGGCGGTCGAGGCCTACCAGCGGGTCGCCGACTTCGCTGGCCGCTCCGGGACCCAACCCCTTGTGGTCTCGCCGACCGAGCCCTCAATATATGTGCCCATACAGGACGTAGCGGCCAGGGAGATCGCCGCTCTCCCCCGCCCGGCCCTCGACCTCTACCGCGAGGGGCAGGATGCCGCGGCCAAGGCACTTCTCGAACGAGCCTTGCCCGCCAAGGACGCCACACTGCTGGCCGCGGTGGCTCAACGCTACCTGGCCTCCTCGTGGGGCGACGACGCTTTGGCCGCCCTCGGCTCCCTGGCCTTCGAGCGGGCCGACTTCACGGGGGCGGTGGCCGTGTGGACACGCCTCCTGGACACTTGCCCCGAGCCGAGCGTGCCGCTTCCGGCCATCCTCGCCCGCCTGTGGGTCAGCTACCGGGCGCTTGGTCAGGTGGACGCAGCGCAGGCCGTGGCCGAGCGCCTTCGCTCCCGGCACCGCGGCGCAGCGTTGCACGTCGGGGGCGAAGAGGTTTCGGTCGAGCGGTTTCTCGAGCAGGATGTGCGACCCGCCCCCGACGCCCGCTTAGTGGCTGGGGTAGCCGAGGTCGGCGGCCCCGCATGGCGGTTCCCCCTCCCCTACGCCGCCATTCGCCCATCGGGCGGCTCGACGTATCCGATTGCGCTGCCTCTACATGCGACGGTTTCCGGCGACAGAGCGTTCCTCGCCGACCACGGGGCCATCTATGCCCTGAGCCTGGAGAGCGGCCAGCCGGTGTGGCTCTACCCCGACGCGCCCGAGGCCGGCCCAGTTCCCGCCCTCGACGAGACGATTCACGCCGTGGCCTGCTCGGACGGCCGGGCTTTCGCCCGCCTGGCCAACACGCTCGTTGCCTTCGACGCGGCCACGGGCCAGCTCCTGTGGCGCCGCACCTTCGCCGAGGAGAAGGCGGGCGCCGCCCCAGAGGCCGACCCCAAGGAGAAAGGCGACGAGGGCGGCGATGCGGCCCCGAAGAAGAAGGGCCGCAGGAAGCCCAGCAAGGCCCTCGGCTCAAAGACCCGCGTCATCCTCACGCCCCCGGTCGTGGCGGGGTCGCGACTCTTCGTGGGCTTCACTCACCTCGGTGAGGAGGCGCGGACAAGCCTCGTCGCCCTCGACGCGACGAGCGGGCAGGAGCTCTGGCGAACTTTCGTCTGCTCCCGCACCATCCCGGCCTTCCTGGGCCTCGGCGCCTCCGCCAGCCCGCCCGTGGTCGCGGGCGATGCCGCTTACCTGGCCACGAATCTCGGCACCGTGGCCGCGGTGGACGCCTCGACGGGCGCGCTCCGGTGGGTCCATCGCTACGCCTCGTTCCCCAGCCACCTGCGGCGAAGCATCCTCGAGCGCAACGAGCGCTGGGCCAACTGCCCGCCCATCGTGGACGCTGGCCTTGTGTTCGTCGCGCCGCAGGACGCCTCGGCGCTTCTGGTGCTCGACGCCGGCCGCGGCTCGCTCGCCTGGTCTGCGCCGCGGGATGGCGGGCGCTACCTCGTGGGCATCGAGGGGCAGCGCCTCTTCTGCGCCGGCACGCAAGTGGTTGCCATGAATACACTTACCGGCAAGCGCCTCTGGGTCGCCGACCTTCCAGAGGGGGCAGCGGCTCGCCCTGCCCTCTGCTCTGGGCGCCTCTACGTGTCCACGGAGAAGGCGCTCATCAGCGTCCTCACGACCGATGGCTCCGCCGCCACCTCACGCCTCTGGCAAGCGTTCGAGGAGCCGGGCAACCTCACCGTGGTGGACCGCGCGCTCCTCGTCGCGTCGCGCGATCGCCTGTATGCCTTCAGCGACTGGGCGACGTCTCAGGCCGCCCTTGCCGCTCGCCGCCAGGCCGATGCTGCTGACCCCCTGGTGCCCCTGACGTTTGGCCTCCACGAGGCCCACCGCGGCGCCCATGCCGCGGCTTTGCCCCACCTTGAGGAGGCGCTTCGCCTCGCCACCGCAAGGAAGGATAACGACGCCGAACAGCGCGCCCGCCAGGCGCTCTTCGGCGCCTTCCGCGCCCTGGGCGAAGCGGGCGACGCCGCCGCGCTGGCCAAGGCCATTCCCTACGCCCCCGAGCCCTCGGCTGCCGTCGCCGCGCTCCTCGCCCTCGCCCGCCTCCACGAGGAGCAGGGCCGAGCCGCCGAAGCCGTCGCCGCCTGCCAGAGAGCCATCCAGGAGCACCCGAATGCCGTGTGCCGCACGGAGCAGGGCTTGCGCGTCGCCGCCCGGGCGCTGGCAAGCACGGAGGTCTCGCGGCTGCTCAAGCAGCATGGCCGTGCAGCCTATGCGGCCATCGAGGCCGAGGCGGGTCGCCGCGTCGCGTCGGCCAAGACGGCTGCGGAGCTCGAGAGCGTGGTCCGCGCCTTCCCTCACAGCGCGGCGGCGGAGCAGGCGCTGCTGCGCCTCCTGGCCGCGCCTGACGCCCGTGCGTCCGCGGCCCACCTGGTCGCGCTCGGTCACGGGTTGGCTCCAGAGCCCGCCTCGGACGCCCGTTCTGCCATCGGAGCCAAGCTCAAGGCCCTCGCCGACGCGGCGCGAACCAGTGCCACGGCCATGGCCCCCCGCTGGCAGGTCCAGACCCGCATCGCCCACCAGCGCACCCAGGTCGTCTCACTAGGCGGCGCGCCACCGGGCGTCCTCTACCTGGCGACGGCCCGCCGCAGCTTCGACCGCTCGATGCCCTTCGACGCCATCGAGTGCCGCAAGACCGACACGGGGCAGCTCCTGTGGCAGCGCGAGGTGAGCGAGTGGGACGGCTTGGGCGCCGTCGTTGGCGACCGGCTGCTGCTTGCGACGTTCGACGAGGTGGTCGCCCTCGACCCGATGAGCGGGGTCGAGCGCTGGCGGGTTTCGCTGGCTGCGCCGGCCGCCCCCGAGGTCCTGGAGCCTGAGGAGCCCGTTCCCCCGCCGCCTCCGCGCAAGGGCCCGCCTCGCATCAGGCCGTGGGAGCGCCGCCGCGCGGAGCGCACCCGCATCGTCGCCCTCGCCACCGGCCCCCACGCCGTCTACGCGGGCCTCCTCGGCGGCGAGGTGGCGGCCTTCGCACTCGACGACGGCGCGAAGCTCTGGAGCCGTCAGCTCGACACCAAGGCCCTCCTCTCCCGCGGCCTCTTCGTCTGCGACGGCAAGGTGTGGGCCTGCGCCGAAAGCCCGGCGGCACTCTACGCCCTCATCGAGAAGGACGGCACAGGCGATGGCGGCATCCCCTTCCCCCGCGACGAGGCCGCCTTCCGCGTCCCCCGCATCACCGACCGCCCAGCCTTCGTGGCCGCCCAGGGCCGCCTCTACGTCGTCGCCGACGACCACACCGTCCACGCGCTCGACCTGCGCCGCAGCCTGCGCCTATGGGAGGCCTACCTCGAGACCAGCATCAACCGCATCCTCACCAGCGACGACGGGCAGTTCTGCCTCGCCATCCCCGACGTGTTCCTCCACAACGCCCAGATCGTGTCGCTCCACCCCGACACGGGGAAGGTGCGGCGCCGCCGCTCCGTCCTCGGCGGCACCCTCACCGATGCCGTGCTGGCGCCCGACGCGCTCTACATGGGCGAGCGGGACAACGATAACGCCCTGGTGATTCGCGCTCTCCACGCCTCGGACCTCGGGGAGCGCTGGCGCACGGCCCCGCTCCAGCTCGCCCAGCCCTCCCCCATCGCCGTCGGCGATGGCGTCCTCGCCGTCGCCGGCCGCCACGGCGGCGAGCGCGCCGCCCTCCTCATCTCCGCCGCCAACGGCCGCATTCTGGGCGATGCCGAGACCAAGGGCGCGAATGAGCTCTCCGTGGCCCTCGCCGGCGACCTGCTGGTCCTCGGCTCCGACCGCGGCATCCACGCCTACGGCCCGTCGGACGCCGCGGCCCTCGACCAGCGCGTGGCCGCCCTGGGCGCCCGCACCGCGGCGGGCGACCGCTCGGCGCTCCCCCCCCTGGCTGCCGCGCTCTACCAGCGCGGCGACGAGCGCCGCGCCATCGCACTCCTCGCCCAGGCACTCGCCGACGGGTCGCTCCCCGCCCCCGACTACGCGGCGCTCAAGGACCAGCTCAACTCCCTCCGCGAATCCCTCGCCACCCGCGAGCCGGCCGAGATCGAGACCGCCCAAGTGCCCGTGCCACCCGACGTTGACGGCCTGATAGACGAGCCCTGGCGGGCCGACCTGGCCGCCCGCCTGGGCGGCCCGGCCCACATTGACGAAATCCAGGGCGTGCCCCCCGAACTCGCCCGCTGGCGCTCCCCCAGCGACCTCTCCGCCGTCCTCTACACAGGCTGGGACAGCAAGTACTTCTACTTCGCCATTGACGTCAGCGACGACGTGCACCGGACCTACACGGGCCAGACCGACACCTGGGTGGGCGATGGCCTGATCATCTCGATTGACGCCGAGAACGATGGCGGCTACGGCTACCGCTTCACAGGCAAGGACCTCCTCCTCACCCTCGCCCTCACCCGCAAGGACGAACGCCGCGACGACGATGGCGACGACGAGCCGAGCGGCGAATACCGCGTCCGCATCAAGGACGACAATTCCGGCGCCGTCTACGAGGTCGCACTCCCCTGGGACTACCTGGGCATCGAGGACCCCAAGCCCGGCTTCCGATTCGGATTCAACGTCACCGTCACCGACGACGACGGCGACCGCGCCGTCAAGGCCATCTCGTGGACCCCCGGGATGATCCTCGACCGCGACCGCTCGATGATGATTCGCGGCTTCACCCCGGCCCTGTTTGGCGACGTGGTGCTCACCGGGCGGCAGGCCGGCCCCGCCCCCCTCTGGACCCCGCCCCCGCCCCAACGCGACGACCCGTTCCGCGTCTACCGCATCCGCCCGTCGAAGGAGAAATGAGTTGAGCTGCCGATCTGTGGAACATCCCAGATTCCAGATTCCACATCCCAGATTCCATTCCGCATTCCGCATTCCGCATTCCGCATTGGTCGTCCTGCTGCTCCCCTTCCTGGCCCTGGGCGCTGAGCCGGACCTCGAGAAGCAGGTTGACACGATTGTCTCGAAGCTGCGCCGCGCGAGCGTGGAGGAGGTGTTCGCGGCGGAGCGTCAGCTCGCCGGCCTGGGCGCAGATGCCGTGCCCTTCCTCAAGACCCAGCTCGCCAAGGCCCAGCCGCCGGCCCAGCTCGCCTTGGCCAGAGCCCTGTGCTCCCTCGGCAGCCCCGAGGAGACGGTCAAGCCCCTCGTCGCGCTCATCGAGGCCGGGCGGGCGCCCGAGCTGAGCGTCGCCGCCGCCGCCATCTTGGCCGAGGAGCCAGCCCGCGACCTGCCGGCCACCGAGCGCGAGCTGCTCCGCCTCGCCGACAACGCGGAACTGGCCCCCGAGGTCGCCCGCGCCGTCGCCCGCGCCCTCTACTTCACCGCCACCACCGAGGAGAGCCTGAAGAAGGCCAACGCCACGCTCCGCCGCCTGCTCGTAGCCGCAAAGGACGAGGCGGTGCGCCGCGAGTGCGCCCTAGCCCTCGCCGAGATTGACGACTTCCATCCCCCCGTCGAGGACCTCCTCCAAGCGATGGCGGCCGAGCCAACCACCGCAGGCCGCCTCGCCCGAGCCCTCGTCCAGAACCGAAACCTCAAGGCCCTCCTCGTCAAGCCCAAAAGCCGCGAGGGCTCCCTCAACGACCGCATCCTCGACGAGGTGAAGTCCCGCATCCAGCTCGTCCACGTCGAGGAGCCGCTGCCCGACCAGATTCTTGTGGACGCCGCGGCGAAGGGCATGTTCGGCGCCCTCCTCCGGGGCGAGCACCCCGACCGCCACAGCAGCTACTTCGACCAGGAGGAGTGGAAGAAGTTCCGCGAGCATATCGCCGGCCGCTACGCAGGCATCGGGGCCGTCGTCCAGTTCATGAAGCACCACGACTCCGGCGGCACCCCGCTCTTCACCGTCGTGCGCCCGACCTACAACGGCCCGGCCTACAAGGCCGGCATCCGCTCCTACGACCGCATCATCGAGGTCGGCGGCGAGCCCACCACGGGCAAGCGGCCCGACGAGATCATCGGCCTCCTCCGCGGCAAGCCCGGCACCGAGGCCGTCCTGGCCATCACCCGCCCCGGCTCGACGGAGAAGCAGACCCTCAAGGTCACGCGCGCCGACATCGAGGTCCCCAGCGTCAGCTCCCAGCTCCTCCCCGCCAAGCTCGGCTACGTTCGCCTGACGGCCTTCAGCGACTCGACGGCGAAGGACCTCAGCGCCGCCCTCACAGCCCTCGAGAAGCAAGGGATGCTCGCCCTCGTCCTCGACCTTCGCAACAACCCAGGCGGCCAGCTCCAGGCCGCCGTCGAGATCACCGACAACTTCCTCAAGGACAACAAGCTCATCGTCTACACTGAGGGCCGCAACAAGCGCATCGCCCCACGCGAGGAGTACCGCACGAAGGACCCCACGACCCACCCCGACTACCCCATCGCCGTGCTCATCAACGGCGGCAGCGCCAGCGCCTCCGAAATCGTCGCCGGCGCACTCCAGGACCACCAGCGCGCCATCCTCATCGGCCAGAAGACCTTCGGAAAGGGCAGCGTCCAGAAGCTCTTCCCCCTCCTGGCCACCGCAGGCCAGAGCGGCATGAAGATCACCGTCGCCAAGTACTTCCTCCCCAGCGGCCGCAGCATCCACGGCAAGGGCGTGGCCCCCGACGTCAAGGTGAGCTACAAGGCCCCCTTCACCGCCAAGGAGTTCGAGCACCTGCGCGAGACCGGCGCCTTCCACCGCTACGCCGCCGCACACTGGGCCAAGAGCAAGGACACGCTCGCCCGGCTCGCCGAGTTCGACAACCTCGATCCCGCCGCCTACCCCGAGTTCGACACCTGGTACAAGGCCCTCGCCGAGGAGATCGGCCGCGACAAGGCCCGACGCCTCCTCCGCGCCTGGCTCCGCATCCTCGCCGCCGACGGCCGCGGCACGGAGTTCGCCTGCGACCCCCAAGAGGACAACCAGCTCCAGCGCGCCATCCTCGAAGTGGCCAAGAGCATCAAGGGCCTCGACGCCAAGCAGATCGCCGAATACCGCGCCTTCGCCTCCCAGCCCCTCCCCAAGGAGGAGCCGGACGAGGACAACGGCCGGCCCGAGGGACACCCCGAGGAATAGCCCCCGTGCTCAATTTCCGATTTCCGATTTCCGATTTCCGATTTCAGAGCCACGACGCCCGAGCCAAGAGCCTGGCCCCGATCGCCATTCGCAACTCGGCAATCGGCAATCGGCAATCGGCAATCGCCATCCTCTCCTTCCTCCTCCCCCTCCTCGCCCACGCGGCCCAGCCCCCCTCCCTCCCCGTCCGCGCCGTCACGGTTGGCGATGAAGCCATCGAGGGCGGCCTGGCCGGCCTCGACGCCACGCCCGCCATCGAGCTGCTCGTCAAGGGCGAGAAGCGGCGAATGGCTTGCTCCGACCTCCTGGCCATCGAGCTGCGCCAGGGCAAGGCCACGCCCAGCCGCGACGAGGCTGCCCTCGTCCTGCGCAACGGCGATTGCCTGCGCGGCGCCATCCGCGGCGGAAGCTCCCGCGCCGTCACCCTCAGCAGCCCAGTCTTCGGCGCCGCCGAGTGCCCCCTGGCGGCCATTGCCCGCATCGAGCTGCCCACTCCGCAGCCCTCGCGGCCCCTCCAGCCCGCTGAGAGGCTCGACAAGCTCCTCCTGCGCAACGGCGAGCTGATCGAGGGCACCCTCGAATCCCTCGACGACAAGGGCGTCAAGTTCCGCTCCGCCCTCCTCGGCGACCTCGAGGTCACGTTCGACCGCCTCGCGGCCATTGTCCTCGCCACCCAGGCCGGCGCCCCACCGAAGGCCCCCGAGGGCGTCGTCGCCATCGCCCGCGCCGACGACGGCACGGCCCTCTCCGGCCAGCTCAAGGGCCTCAAGGACGGCGCCATCGAGCTTCAAGCCGCCTTCGGCGCCCCCCTCTCGCTCCGCGTCGCCCGCCTCCTCAGCCTCGAGTTCCGCGGCGGACGCCTCGTCTATCTCTCCGACCTCGACCCCGCCGAGGCCAAGGAGACGCCCTTCTTCGACCTCGTGTGGCACTACCGCCGCGACGCAAGCGTGGACGGCCACCCCCTCCGCATCGGCGACCGAACCTATCGCAAGGGCATCGGAACCCACTCCCGCTGCGAACTCACCTACGACCTCGCCGGCGCATACACCCGCTTCCTCGCGGACGCCGGCATTGACGAAGAGGTCGGGGACAAGGGCAGTGTGGACATTCGAGTGCTCGTGGACGGCAAGCCGAAGTTCGAGCGCAAGGGCCTCACAGGCCGCGACGACCCCCTCCCCATCGCCCTCGACGTCGCCGGCGCCGCTCGCCTCACCCTGGTCGTGGACTTCGGCGCCGACTTCGACATCTGCGATCACCTCGACTGGGCCAACGCACGCCTCGTCCGCTGAACAACCACGGAGCACCCAAATGCAGGAACTCACCGTCCCCACCCAATCCCGCACCGAGTTCGTAGACATCACTGCCGAGGTGAACAGAGCCGTCCACGCCGAAGGAGTCGCCGAGGGTGTCTGCCACGTCTTCGTCCCCCACACCACCGCGGGCGTGACGATCAACGAGAACGCCGACCCCGACGTGACGCGCGACGTGATGGCGGTCCTCGAACGCCTGGTCCCCCGCGACGCCGGCTACCGCCACGCCGAAGGCAACTCCGACGCCCACGCCAAGGCCAGCCTCGTCGGCTCCTCGCTGACCGTCCCCGTCGCCGCAGGCCGCCTCGTCCTCGGCACCTGGCAGGCCATCTACTTCTGCGAGTTCGACGGCCCCCGCCACCGCCGCTGCCTCGTCGCCGCCATCGCCAAGTGACAGCTCTGCACCGGGTATGGCCCCTGTCTCCCCTCCACCCATATGTACGGGTACCGTCCGAGGACTCGCCAGTAACCCCGGGGCTTATGGCGACGGGGCGGGCCACAAGTGCCTGTGGCCACGACACTTGAGGCTGGACCGCTCGACGCAAGAATTTTCCAATAATCGGTCGTCAGTCGGTTTGTAGTCGGTCGGGTCAGTCGTCGCGCACCCGCACGCGCGGCTCCCCGTCGCATCAAACGGCCGCACGACCGGCCGCCCAGACCACGGCCCCCCATCCTGGCGCCCCTTGCGGTTGGGTGCCCGATGCCCTATAATACCTTCGGGAGGCCCCACCGGAGCGCGCGACGGTCATGGAGGAGAAGGACTTCTACCAGGTCCTCGGGGTGGACAAGAAGGCCACCAAGGACGAGATCAACGCGGCGTTCCGCCGCCTGGCCAAGAAATACCACCCCGACCGCAACCCTGGCGACAAGAGCGCCGAGCGGCGCTTCAAGGAGATTTCCGCCGCCCACGACATCCTGGGCGACGACGAGAAGCGCCGCCGCTACGACCAGCTCCGCGAGGCCCGCGCCCACGGCTTCGCCACCGGCGACTTCTCCGGCCTCGACGAGTTCCTCCGCTCGATGGGCGCGCGCACCGGCCGGCCCGGCGCCACGGGAGCAGGCCCACACTTCGACTTCTCCGACGCCTTCTCCAACTTCTTCGCTGGCGGCCGTCGCGCCGCCGCGGGCGGAGCACAGCGCGGCGAGGACATCCTCCAGAAGATTGACATCCCCTTCGAGACCGCCATCCACGGCGGCACCGTGACGCTCCACGTGCGCCGGCCGGAAGCCTGCCCCACCTGCGGCGGCTCGGGCGCACGCCCAGGCACCTCCCCGCAGACCTGCAAGACCTGCGGCGGCTCAGGCACCACACAGTCCTCCCAGGGCTTCTTCTCCGTCTCAAGGCCCTGCCCCGATTGCCTCGGCCGCGGCCGCCGCATCGCCCACCCCTGCGCCGCCTGCGTGGGTAGCGGCCAAGTGCTCCGCGACCGCGCTCTCTCCGTGAAAATCCCGCGAGGCGTCCAGGACGGCGCCCGCATCCGCCTCACCGGCGAAGGCGAGCCCGGCGCCGCCGGCGGGCCGCCAGGCGACCGCTTCCTCGAAATCCACGTCAAGCCCCACCCGACCTTCCGACGCGAAGGCCACGACATCCACTCCGACGTCGAGCTCAACATCGTCCAGGCCGCCCTCGGAACCACCGTCCCGGTCAAGACCATTGACGGCACGGTCCGCCTCCGCATCCCCGCCGGCACGGCGAGCGGAGCCAAGCTCCGGCTGCGCGGAAAGGGAGCGCCTACGCCGGGCGGCGGCCACGGCGACCACTACGTCCGCATCCGCATCGCCGCCCCCAAGTCCCTCACACCCCAGCAGGCCGACCTCCTCCGCCGCTTCGCCCAGGAAGCCCGCCTGCCACTGTGACGTGCGGCTCACTCCAGCAACACAGTCGCGAGGCCGGAGGCGCGGAGAGGGACGGCGATGGTGCCGTCCTTGAGCTCAAGCTCGCCCTGCGGCTCCTCGACGAGGTTGGCAGCCGTGGCCTTCTTGGGCTTGAGGAGCGGGACCCGGACGTGGGCCGTGGTGGCCTTGCCGCTGACCTCCCAGAGCCGCAGCACGAGGGCATCGCTCGCCTCGGCCTTCTTTGCGCCCACCAGGAAGACGTTCGGCTCCGCAATCTCGATCAGGCTGCCTGAGGGCGCCGCCAGTGGACCATTCGGATTGGCTTCGACGGGCACGGCGATGAGCGGGCTGGCGACCTCCCAGCCGAACCGCGCTGAGGCCACGGGGTCGCTCTTGGCCCGGCTGGTGATCGAGAAGCGGAACGTGAAGTCGCCCCCCTGTCCCGCCAGGTAGTTGGTGAACCAGTAGTTGTTCATCACGTAGGCGTAGACGTGGCCGTTTGTAAAGGGCAGCTTCGTCTGCCACTTCCCGCGATTGATGTCCTGGAAGCACACCAGCGGCGCGTCGGGGCTGGCCCAGGTAATGGCGATTCCATTGTGGGCGGGGCGTCCCTGCCCCGCGTCTTCCTTCCCGGGCTCGCGGGGCGCAGAGGCCCCGCCCACAGCGTCCTCGATCTCAACAAAGTGCTGGACGGTGAACCAGTCGAGGCAGGCGGTGGGGAGCATGTCGGTGTTGGCGTTCACGATGCCGCAGGGCACCTCGTAGCGAAACGTCGGCTTCTCCGCGGCGAACGGGAACGCAAAGTACACCGCCTCCTTCTTGTACGTCTGGGTCTTCGTCCCCCGGTTCTCGAAGTCCACCCGCTTGACGTCGTTCCAGACGGTGACCAAGCTCGTGATCTTCGGCGTCAAGGTCGCGGAGGTCTCGACAAGCATCACTTCAGCCGAATCCCCGAGCTTCAAGCGCCGGAGACTGGCCTTTTCGGGCGTGGTGATTGTGAGCTTGGGCTCTCCGCCTCCCTCGACAATTCGTGAACCCTCCCCGCCAGCCGCGTATAGATACTGGTTGAGGCGATATGGAGCCTTGGCATCAACCAGTTCACGGTTCAACTCCTTGTCGAAGATGCTTGTGACCGCGCCTGTGCTGGCGTCGAACGTCACACGGTAGAACTTGCTCTCGATCGCTGTGCCCGCGGAGGGCGTTCGCGCCTTTGCCTCCGGGACTGGTACAACGCGGTACCCGCAACCCGGGACATCCTTGATGAGAATATCGCCACTGAAGTCACTTCGCGGCCAGCTCGTAGGGTTGAGAACAACTAAAGCCTTTCCGTCTGTCTTGACCAGACGCGCGAGCGCGGGGACTGCGTGAACAATGTACAGCTCCACCGACTGGCGATACGCCTCCAGGGCAAACTGGGACTTGATCTTCCATTGGGCCTTGGTGAAGTCGCTCTCGGGCTGGGAGATGGAGCAGTGGGCGCCCCAGGTGTGCTCGTCGTAGAGGAGGCAGTTGCGCCAGGCGGAGTTGATGGCCTCGGCGGGATAGCCGGCGTTTGGAGTGCGGCCTTCAGGCCGTCGTTCGGAAGAGGACGGGCTAAAGCCCGCACTCCGAACTCTGTGGGCGAGAGCGAAGAGGGTTTCCGCGTTGCGGACCAGCTCGTGGGCGTTGCGGTTGACGGCCGTCTCGCGGGCGGAGGAGCCTGCGCCGTCCTCCCAGTAGGTGCCGGCGCTGCCCTTGACGACGGGGAGCTTGTCGCCGAAGTGCTTCTCGATGTGCTCGAAGAACTCGGCGTTGTGGCACAGGATGACCTTTGGGAACTCGTAGCGGTCGTTCCAGGCCTTGCAGACCTCGGCCAGGCGGGCGTTGAGGGCGCAGTTGTCGCTCACGGCGCCGTGGAGGAAGATGGCGTCGTAGGGGTAATCCTTGCGGGCTTCGTAGCCCTTGATCGCGCCGAGGATGTGGCCGCGGGCGGCCTCGACGCTGCGGTCGAGGCCCCAGCCGCCGGCGTGGGCGTAGCCGCCGACGTACATCATCAGCACGCGGCTGCCGTCGGGGCCTTCCCACCAGCAGGGGGCTTTGCCATACATCGCGGTGAGCGGGCCGCGGGTGTTGTTGATGCCGCTGGAGAAGTAGCGGATGCCGGAGCCGGCCAGGATCATCGGAATGGTGGCCTCCTGGCTCGGCACGTCGCTGATCATGGCGCTCTTGTAGGGGATGCCGTGGCGGGTCTTGAGGCTGTGGGCGAAGTAGGTGAGGCGGCAGGCCTGCTCGTGTGAGCACAGGCCCGTGAGGATGTTGTTGTAGAGCGCCTGGACGCCCATCCGCCCCTCCTTGGCGTACTTGAGGAACTTGTCGAGCTGCTCGCCCTTGCGGGAGGCCAGGTAGTTCTCGGCCTGCCAGGCGACCTCAAGGTTCCACTTGAAGTCGGGGAACTTGTCCATCAGGTCGGCCGCGATGTCGGCGTTCTTGCAGTGGATTTCGGCGCACTGGGGCTGGATGTGGGTGTAGCCGATGTCGGTGTGGGAGCTTGGGGCGACATAGATGCGCCACTTGCGCACCGGCTCTAGCTTCACCGTCGCGGTCTTCGAGCGCCCCGCCACGGTCGCCGTGACCTTGACCTCCATCGGCTCGGAGGCGTCGGGCACGCCGACTTCTTGGGAAATGCCGCCGAAGGTTGCCAGTTGCTGCTTGACGGGCACCTCAACTGTTTCGCCGCCCGCCTCGACGCGAAGGGCTATCTCAGGCGCGGGCGCCGTGAGGCCGATATTCACGTCCAGCGCCCGCCGCACCTTGCCGTCCACCTTCACGTGGAACGGCGTGGGCAACACGGTGATAGAGGCCACGCCCGGCTCGGGCATCTTCCCCTCGGGGTCGGTCAGGAGCGTGATGGCGTCATAGAGTACCCAGGAGCCATCGGTGCAGGCGAGGGCGATTTCGTTGGTGCCCTTGCGCAGGAGGCCGGGCGGCAGGGGAATCTCGATCTTGTGCGGCTTGCCGGCCGCGGGGTCGGCGAGCGCCGCATCGGTGCCGCCGGCGGGGAGGCGGAAGCTGCCGCTGCGGTCGCCGATGGCGACGGAGTAGGTCGGGGGGCTGCCCCAGTGGGTGTTGGCCAGCTCGATGCGGAGGGTGTAGAGCCCCTTCGGCTCGTCGGCGAGGCCGAAGCGAATCTTGAAGGGGTGGACGCGATGCCCTGCCCAGGCGTCGGTCGGGCCGGGGTGAATCCATGGCCAGTCCTTCGCGGCATCGCTCTTGCCGACCTCGAAGACGAGGGGCTTGCCGCCCAGGCGGGGCGGCACCGCCTGGTAGTTGCGGGCGGAGAAGAACTCCGCATAGCTCTTGTCGGGCTTGCCGATCTGCCAAACCGTCTGCTCGGCAGCGGAGGCGAGGGAGAGGGCGAGGAGGGCGACACAAAGGGCGATTCGGCGCATGTGGGCGCTCCTTGAGACGGGTGGGGGCATGCTCATCTTACCAGCGCGGGGGCGGCGGATCAATGGCAAGCGCCGAGCCAAGGGACAAAAGGGACCAAAGGGGCCCAAGGGACACCAGAGGCGGTGAGCGCGCCCTCCACTGTTGCATTCCATTCGGCGGTTTGCTATACACAGGGGCGCGTGAGGCGCCGCTTCTTGCAGGAGACCCTGCCTTGCCGCTGCCCGCCGCCGACCTGGCCATCATCCTGGGCTACTTCGCGTTCGTCATCGCCTTGGGCATCTGGGTGCACAAGGCGGCGACGAAGGGCATCAGCGCCTACTTCCTCGCCGAGAATCAGACGAAGTGGTGGATGCTCGCCGCGTCGGGCAGCTCGGCTTACTACGACATCACGGGCACGATGTGGATCGTGTCGCTGTTCATGCTCTACGGCGTGAAGGGGATGTGGGAGCAGTGCATCTGGGGCTTCTTCTACGCGGCGTTCTTCATGACGTTCATGGGCAAGTGGATTCGGCGGTCGGGCGTGGTGACGGGCGCCGAGTGGATGAAGACGCGGTTCGGGCGGGGCGCGGCAAGCGAATCGGCCCGGGCGGCCTACGCCTTTCTCGCCGTGGTCACGACCATCGCCTTCATCGCCTACGGCTCGGTGGGCATCGGCAAGTTCGGCCAGAGCTTCCTGCCCGGGTCGCTCGATCTGCCTGCGGGCGAGGTGCGCGACTGGGCTGGCCTCGCCGCGCAGCTCCGCCAGGAGGGAGCGGCGGCCGCGCCGAGCGTCGGAAGGAGAATCCAGGAGCTTGTGCCCCCCGAAGCGAGCGCCGCGTTTCAGGCTGCGGTGCGCCCCGGTGCCGAGCTGTCGGCCAGCCCCGTCATCCTGGCCACGCTGAACCACGTCCTGACGCGTCGGGACTTCTACGAGGACAGCGCGTTCCGAAGCATCTCCCTTCCCGACGAGGCACGCCACTACCTGAGCCGTGGGCCTCGCGCCTTGTCCGACGAGAGTGTGCGCCGGCTCAACCGGCTCCTCCTCGCCGCTGCCTACCCCCAACAGTTGGCGACGCCGAAGCTCCCTCCGTGGACACGGAACCAGTGTGCCATGGTCCTCGTCATCGTCACCTCGCTCTACGCCATCGTGGGCGGGTTCGTGAGCGTGGTGCTGATTGACCTCGTGCACACGATCATCCTGTCCATCGGCGTAGTGATCCTGTGTGCGTTCGCATTCGTAGAGGCAAGTGGCTCCGAGGCGGTGCAGACGCTCGCGACGAGCAACTGGGGCAGCATGGCGCCGCCCATGCACCTGACCGACCCGAAGGCCCTGGCGGCGGACCCGAGCTACGAGATCTTCGGCCTCGCTGTGATGCTCTGGGTCCTTCGAGGGGTGCTCCTGGAGTTTGGCGGCCCGGGGCAGCTCTACGACTTCCAGCGGTTCCTGGCCGCACGGAACAGCCGCGATGCCTGCAAGATCGGCGCGCTCTGGGGCATCCTCCACACGCTGCGCTGGCCGCTGGTCGCCGCCGTGGTGGTGCTGGCCATCGCCGGCGTGGCCGGGACGAGCGACCCCGAGATGGTGCTGCCGCTGGTGCTCCTGAAGAAGCTGCCAATGGGGCTGCGCGGCATCACGCTGGCCGCGCTCCTGGCCGCCTTCATGTCCACCTTCGACGCCACGATCAATGCGGGGGCGTCGTACGCGGTGCGCGACCTCTACCAGCGCTACCTGCGGCCCAAGGCGGGCAATCGCGAGCTGGTGCGGGCCAGCTACGTCGCCTCGGCGTCCGTGGTCGTCATTGGCGTGCTGCTCGGCTTCGGCGCCGAGAGCATCGCCCAGATGTTCCAGTGGATCATGCTCGCATTGGGCGGAGGCGTGATGATCCCGTGCATCCTGCGCTGGTACTGGTGGCGGTTCAACGGCTGGGGCTTCACGGCGGGCCTGCTCCTGGGCACCGGGGCCGCCCTGGTGCAGATCATCCTCTTCCCCAAGGCCCCGATCTGGGCGTACTTCCCGATCATCGTGGGGATCAATGTCGTGGCATCCGTCGCTGCTGCCCTCCTCACCGCGCCATCCGACAGCGAGACGCTGAAGCATTTCTACAGGACTGTGCAGCCGGCCGGCTGGTGGGGGCCGGTGGCGCGCGACGTCGCGGTCGAGGACCCAGGCTTCCGCAAGGAGTCGTTCGCCCGCGACCTGGCGAACACGCTGATCGCTGTGCCCTGCGTGGCATCGCTCTACATCTTCCCCATCTACCTCATGCTGCGGCAGTGGGCCACGATGGCCTGCTGGCTCGCCGTGGCCGTGGGCCTCGGCGTCGTGCTCTACTTCACGTGGTACAAGCACCTCCCTCCGGCGGGAAGCGAGGCCGCCCAATGACCTCTCGCGAACGCGTCCTGATGGCGCTCAACCATGAGGAACCGGACCGGGTGCCTATTGATTTTGCGGCGTGGCGCTCGAGCGGCATCCAGGCACCCGCCTACGCCGCGCTGCGGCGCCACCTGGGCATCAACACTGACCGCCCATTCAAACTCTATGATCTGATGCAGCAACTGGCCGAGCCCGAGCTGGAGCTGATTCGGCGCTTCCACGGCGACGTGGTGCAGATTCATCGCCTGGAGCCCTCCTTCGGCATCCGCATAGACGCCTGGAAGCCATCGTTTGTAGTTCCGCCTTCAGGCGGTCTTCCGGCCGCAAGGGTCGCTTGTTCTGCGAAGCGCAAAGACTGCCTGAAGGCAGGACTCCAAACCAGGAGGAAGCGCGTTCGGAGTCCTGGCTTTAGCCAGTCTTTGGCTGAGACCCAGTGCCTGGTGCCGCGCGACTACAATCCCGTGCCGCGCCCTGAGGGCGGCTGGAGCCTCTTCGCGCCCGACGGGGCGGAGCTTGCCCGCATGCTGGCGACCGGCGGCTACTTCGAGCCAGTCCACTTCCCCCTCGCCCACGCCCGCACGCCTGACGACATCGCGGCCATCCCCTGGCCCGTGATGACCGCCGAGGAGGCGGCCTTCATCCGCGCACAAGGGGAGCGGTGGCGGCGCGAGAGCGACTACGCCACGCTCGCCTGCTTCGGCGGGAACATCCTGGAGAGTGGCAACTTCATGTTCGGCTTCGCCGAATTCATGATGCGCCTTGCCGCCGACCGCGAAACGGTGGAGTGCTTCTTCGAGCGCCTGGTGCGCTGGCACATCGCCAACCTGGAGGTCTTCCTGCCCGCCGTAGAGGGCGTGGCCGACATCGTGGCCGTGGGCGACGACCTGGGGACGCAGACCTCGCTCATCGTGTCGCCGACGACCTATCGCCAACTCGTAAAGCCACGACAGGCAAAGGTTTACGAGCACATCCGCCGCCACAGCTCGGCACACCTTTTCTTGCACTCATGTGGCGCCGTCGAGCCAATCCTCGGCGACCTCATCGAGATTGGCGTGGAGATCCTCAACCCCGTCCAGATCGGGGCCGCGGGCATGAAGCCTGAGGAGCTCAAGCGGAAGTATGGCAAGCACTTATGCTTCTGGGGCGGGGGGTGCGACACGCAGCACACCCTGCCGCTGGGAAGCGTAGCTGATGTCGAGGCTGAGGTCCGCCGCCTCGTCGCCACTTTCAGGCCCGGCGGCGGCTTCGTCTTCACCCAGGTCCACAACATCCTCGCCAACATCCCCCCCGAGAAGATCGTGACCCTCTACGACACGGCCTACGCCTGCGGCGGAGGAGCGCCAGACCGCCACCAGGGTAGCCATGCTGAGGCGGTCTGCCCATGCCCACAGCACATGCGCGCGGTCTGAGAGTCAGGGCTTTCCGCTTGCCTCCCAAACATCGGGCACACAATGGGTGTCAGAATGACCTAGCCGCTTGGCATCACATGACTTATGGGTGCCAGACACCGATGCCCTCGCGAGTGCGGAGGACCGGGCTCTTTGGGTGGCGCGCTGTCGCGCTCGCGCGAAGGGGCACTAGTACTGTGTCAATCTTGACATGATAGGTTACGTGGAGTATATTCCTCCTGTGGGGAGCCATCTTCCGCAGGAGGAGCGAATGAACAAGAAGTACCGCGTCGACTTGACGGAGGACGAGTGC
>Ga0194112_10003600_pt1 | contig 21529 bp, 21 predicted proteins | sample TA2MahC400mmetaG_FD_146191 | JGI IMG/M metagenome (GOLD analysis project Ga0194112, IMG submission 146191) | Freshwater microbial communities from Lake Tanganyika, Tanzania - TA2015016 Mahale Deep Cast 400m | ecosystem: Environmental > Aquatic > Freshwater > Lake | place: Tanzania: Lake... | reverse complement strand
ACTTGCCATGCTGCGTCCTGCGGATCTTGCCGATATCATAGAGGATCTGGACATTCACAGGAGAACCGTCATATTTAAGGCTCTGGATGTGGAAACCGCCGCCGAGACCCTTGAGGAAACAGACCCGAAGGTTCAGGTAAGCTTGATTGAGGAAATGGAAGTTGAGAAGGCTTCCGATATCATCGAAGAGATGTCACTCAGCGAAGCGGCAGATCTGCTCGGGGATCTTCCCAAAGATAAGGCCGATGATATTCTTATGGAAATGGAGAAGGAAATTGCGGAAGACGTGAAGGAGCTGCTGTCTCATCCAGAAGAGGAGGCCGGAGGGCTCATGACCACGTCTTTTTTGTCGTTTACGCCTTCGGTAACAGCGGGAGAAGCCCTGGATGTTATCCGTAAGGAAGCGGAGGATATGGATTTCGTGTATTACCTGTATGTTGTCGATGACAGGGAACGTCTCATGGGGATGCTGAGCCTCCGTGAACTTCTGGTAGCGTTACCCGAAACTCCTCTTTCCGAATTGATGGACACCAGGGTTGTTTCCGTATCTCTCGACGAACACAAGGATACGATTGCGGAGCATTTTGCGAAGTACGGTATTATGGCCTTGCCGGTTGTCGATAGAAGCAACAGGATGAAGGGAGTGATCATGTTCAAAAATCTCTTGGAGATAGTTGCTCCTGAACTGGGGAAATAAGTCGATGGAAGAAGATGGTGATAAATCGTCATGGCTGACAAGGTATCGAGAAGCTCGTTCCGCACCGTGCTTAGAAATACTTTTTCCCTGCGCTCCTGGAAGAAGTCCTGGAGATCTCTTGGTCTCTTTTTTGCGCTTATCGGTCCGGGTATCATTACCTCAAATGTCGATAATGATGCCGGTGGTATCACCACCTACTCGCTGGCCGGTGCAGAGTATGGTCTTTCTCTCCTCTGGACATTAATTCCCATTACCCTGTTACTGATTATTATTCAGGAGATGTGTGCCCGTATGGGTGTCGTTTCCGGCAAGGGGTTATCCGATCTCATCCGTGAGCGTTTCGGGGCGCGGGTAACCTTTTGCCTGATGCTCTTTTTATTTCTGGCCAATCTGGGAAACACCATCGCCGAATTTGCCGGTGTCGCGGCAAGTATGGAGATTTTCGGGGTAAGTAAATATATTTCCGTTCCTGTGAGCGCTCTTTTTGTGTGGTGGCTTGTTGTCAAGGGAAGTTATAAATCCGTGGAGAAGGCATTCCTCGTTGCCTGCCTGTTTTATCTCTCCTACATTATCTCCGGATTTATGGGGCGGCCTGACTGGGGGCAAGTTGGTACTGCACTTATTACCCCTGAATTCCGCATGGAACCCGGTTTTATTACCATGACGGTGGGTGTCGTGGGTACCACCATCGCGCCGTGGATGCAGTTCTATCTCCAGTCATCTGTTGTCGATAAAGGTCTCAAGTCCGGTGACTATAAATATGCCCGTCTCGACGTGATCCTTGGTTCCTTCGCCGTAAACATTGTTGCGTTTTTTATCATCATGCTGTGTGCCGTTACCCTCTTTCAGAACGGGATCAGAATAGAGAGTGCCAGAGATGCGGCACTCGCCCTGGAACCGCTGGCGGGAAAGTACTGTTCGTGGCTTTTCGCTTTTGGTCTGTTGAATGCCTCTCTTTTTGCTGCCTCCATCCTCCCTCTTTCGACGGCCTACACGATCTGTGAAGCCTTTGGATGGGAATCCAGTGTCGATCGTAAGTTCACCGAGGCGCCACAGTTTTATGGTATGTATTTTCTCATGATATTTCTGGGGGCAGGGATTATTCTCCTGCCGGATGTGCCGTTGATTCCCATCATGTATTACTCACAGGTGATCAACGGCGTGCTCCTTCCGTTTGTTCTGGTATTCATGCTGGTTCTTGTCAATGACAGGCGTATCATGGGGAACTACACGAACGGAAGGATACTGAACATAATCTCCTGGCTGACGGTGTTAATCTTGATCTTTTTGTCGCTGGCAATGGTCGTTACTTCGTTCGTGTAGATTGTCGTGTTGATTTTTGGTGAGAGGGTTTGCTATCGGGGAACCTGTCCGAACCTATTCCATCTCACTGAATGATTTTCCCCGTCCCATGACCAGTAAATGATAAAAGCCTTTCCCAGGACATCTTTCAAATCGACAAATCCCCAGAACCTGCTGTCATAACTCTGGTCTCTGTTGTCACCCATCACGAAAAGTGCTCCGGGACGAACCGTGACCGGCCCAAAGTTGTCACGGGGCTGTATGGAACCGGGAATCACGAAATCATCAGTGTAGATACCGTGAGGATCGTTGTAAGGCAGGCCGTTGAGGAACAGCTTCTTGTTCCTTATTTCAATGGTATCCCCACCGACTCCGATAACACGTTTGATGAAATCCTTTGATTTATCCTCCGGGTAAATAAATACCACTATATCTCCCCTGTGTGGTTCATTGATCGAGATAATGGTCTTGCGCAGGTAGGGTATCTTCACGCCGTAGATGAATTTATTTACCAGTATATGGTCTCCGATCTCGAAAGTCGGCTTCATTGATCCGGAAGGTATTTTGAAGGCCTGGATGATAAATGTCCTGATGAAGAGGGCAATCAGTATGGCGATAATGATCGCTTCTGCATACTCCTGAATTTTGGATTTTGTTTTGGGTGCGTTCTGTTCTTTCATGAGTAGATGTTCGTTAACGTGAGAATGATCATTATGAGGGAAAAAAATCCCTTTACGAATATTCCACCAAACCTTCCCAGGAAAGCACCGTAGCCTGCCCTGAGGGCGGGTTTCAACTGCCTCTGATGGATTAGTTCAACAATCAGTACGGCCGTAAAACCACCGAGAAACATACCCATTACCGTACCGAGACCAAAAAGTGTCGGGGTCATCACCACCGCGCCGATGACTCCCCCGATTACAGATGCCCAGACGCCTTTGGGGGATGCCCCGAACTTTGCTGCTCCCATCATACCCAGGGCGAAGTCAATAGCTTCTGCGAGCACGGAGAGCACGATGAGCACGATAATGAGTTTGATACCGATTTTTTCAAATCCGGTGATCATGGCATAGAGAATCACGTCTAAAAGGATAATAATCGTTCCCGGTATTCCAAAGAGCGTGGAAAAAATGCCCGCAAAGAGTATAAGAATGAAGAGGGTTAATCCTATTATTTCGAGGGGGGACAACTTACCTTTTCCTTTTTAAATGGGATGGTTTGATTTTTTCAAACGCGAGCACAATGGGGCTCGCAATGAATATTGAGGAGTATGTACCCACGACTACCCCGATAATAAGTGCAAATGCGAAGTCATGGATTACGGCTCCGCCGAAAAAGAAGAGCACAACAACGACGATAAAAACGGTAAAGCTGATCAGGATGGTCCTGCTCAGGGTTTGGTTAACGCTTGCGTTAATGACCTCTCCCAGGTTCTGTCTGATGTTCTTTCTCGCATTTTCTCTTATCCTGTCGAATATGACGATCGTGTCGTTAATGGAGTAACCAATGATGGTAAGCAGCGCGGCAACGATCGTAAGATCAAATTCCTTATTGAGGAGAGAGAACACGCCGACAGTGATAATCACGTCATGAACCAGCGCCAGAATACCCCCGAGGGCATAGCGGAACTCAAATCTCCATCCAATGTAGATGAGCATTCCTATCCATGAAAACACTATGGCAAAGATTGCCTTCCTTGTCAGATCAACACCAACTTTGGGTCCGACAACTTCAACTCTTCGAATCTCAAAGGAGCCTTTGCCGTAGGCGGCTTCAAGAGCATCTCCCATCCTGGTCGACAACCCTTTGGGATCAGAGGGGGATTCAGCCGTTCTGACAACAACTTCCTGGGATCCGAACGACTGGATGATGCTGTTTTCGAGGCCTATTGTTTTAAAGGCGCTTCTGATTGAGTCTATCAGAGGCTCATTCTGAAATTTGATCTGTACGAGAGTACCGCCGGCGAAGTCTATACCGTAATTGAGTCCCCCGTGCCAGATTACTGAGATGATGCTGATAATGATCATGGCGAGAGAGCAAAAGAATGCTATTTTCATTTTACCAACAAAATCGATGTTGATCCCTGGTTTTATGAGTTCCATGAGTTTCTCCTTAACGGCTTAAGACCCAAGGGGTATTGTGCGGAGACGCTTTGGTTTCGTCGTATGGTTTTATTCAATGTTAGACACTCACCGTTTTAATTTTTCTGTTCCATACGAAATAGTCGAAGATGATCCGGGTGACGAATATGGCAGTGAACATACTGGTTATGATGCCGATGCTCAGGGTCACGGCGAAGCCCTTTACCGGTCCCGTTCCGAATCCAAAGAGAAACAGTGCTGCGATCAGTGTGGTTACATTGGAGTCCAGGATGGTGAGAAACGCCTTTGAGTATCCCGTTTCGATCGCAGCTCGCGGTGTTTTGCCCGAGCGTATCTCTTCCCTGATCCTCTCAAAAATAAGGACGTTTGCATCGACTGCCATTCCTATGGTCAGGACAATACCGGCAATACCGGGAAGAGTAAGCGTGGCCTTGAATGCCGCGAGGGCTCCTAGAATGATGATCATGTTCATTATCAGGGCCACATTCGCAACGACGCCGGAAAGTCGGTAATAGATGATCATAAAAAGCATCACCAGGATGCCACCTATGATGGTCGACCATAATCCCTTATCAATTGAATCCTGTCCCAGAGAAGGGCCAACCGTTCTTTCCTCGAGGAAATTGACCGGTGCGGGCAGTGCCCCCGCCCTGAGGACGATCGCCAGATCCTTGGCTTCGTCCATGGTAAATGTTCCGGTTATCTGGGCTTCGCCTCCGGAGATCCTCTCCTGTATCACCGGGGCTGAATGTACCGTGCCGTCAAGCACGATGGCCAGGCGCTTTTTCACGTTTTCTCCGGTTATCCTGTCGAAGTCTCTCGCACCCTGGGCATTGAATTTGATCGCAACGTACGGTTCGCCAAACCGGTCACTGATCTTTACCTGGGCACTCTCGAGATAACCACCCGTGAGGAGTGTTCGATTTTTGAGCAAAATGGGTGTGCTCACCCTCCTTCCCGTTTGTCTGTCCAGACGGGTTTCGTACGCAACGACACTTCCTTCAGGGACGTTTCCCTTCACGGCTTCCGCAAGAGGGTACTCTTCATTGACGAGTTTGAATTCCAGGAGGGCCGTTTTCCCGATGAGGTTTTTCGCCCTCATCGCGTCTTTTATCCCCGGGAGCTGGACGACGATGCGGTCTTCTCCCTGGGGAATGATTTCCGGTTCGGTGACGCCGAACTGATCGACTCTGTTTCTGATCGTTTCGAGGCTCTGTTCGACGGTGAGCTTCTTGATCTCGTTTTTTCGCTTTTCCCTTACCCTGAGTGTTATCAATCCCCTCCCTTCGTGAATTTCGGATGAGGCCTCTTCAAGATCGCTGAATTGATCTTTGAGGATTCTGTTGAAGCTCTCCCGGGAAGAGGCGTCCGGGAATTCCAGCACTATGTGATTGTCTTTCGTGCGTTCAATATGCCTGAACCGGATTTTATTGCCCATCAGGCTTTCCTTCAGTTCGTTTGCCATTCTCTCCAGTGTGTTTTCCAGTGCCTTCTCCGTGTCGACCTCAAGTACAAGATGCATACCTCCCTGAAGATCAAGACCCAGGTGGATTTTGTCGACAGGCAAATGTTTCTGCCAGAAATCAGGGAGACCGGAAGTCAGGGAAGGGGTGAGGTAAAACAATCCCAGAAGACATACCACAAGTGCAACCGCAGCACGTATCTTGATACCCTTAAGCATGCACAGACCCTTTCGTGATTATTCTTTTGTGGCTTTTTGCGTAACCATGCCTATGTAGTCTCTCGAGACTTTTATCCTTACCTTATCAGAAACTTCGAGGGTCACGACCGTATCGGTCAGTCCCGTAATTTTTCCGTGGATTCCCCCTACCGTTATGACCATGTCCCCATGAGCAAGGTTATCACGCATGTTTTTGATTTCTTTTTGTTTTTGTTGTTGAGGTCTGATAAGAAGAAAATAGAAGATGGCGAATATGACAGCCATCATGATGATAAAACTCAAGTCAACCCCTCCACCGGCACCACCCCCTCCACCGGCACTACCCATGGCATATGCGACGTTCATCAATTTCCTGTCCTCCTCTGCTTCATTTCACTCTCTCCAATCCGTATCGTGCCACCGTGACACTATACCCGGTTGCTGATCTCTGAAAGGTACGTTTTTAGAAAGTCTTCTCGTAATTGAGCGTATGTGCCTTCCCCGATTGCCTTCCTGATTCTTTCCATAAGGTTCATGAAGAAACGAATGTTGTGTATCGTGTTTAACGTCATGGACAGAATTTCTCCTGCCATAAACAGGTGTCTCAAATATGCCCGCGAGTAATTTCTACAGGTATAACAATCACATGTAGAGTCAACAGGCTGGTCATCGTCCCGATAGCGGGCGTTTTTTATAACAACCTTTTCACGATTTGTAAATAGCAATCCGTTTCTCGCGCAGCGAGTGGGGATGACGCAGTCGAACATGTCAACTCCGAAACCGACGCATATGACGATATCTTCAGGTGCTCCCACTCCCATCAGATAACGCGGCCTGTCCTCCGGCAGCAGCGGGACAGTGTTCTCGGCGACGTGGAACATGATTTCTTTCGGCTCACCGACGCTCAGTCCCCCGAGAGCGTAACCGTCAAAACCGATGTGTGCGGAGATGGCTTGCACCCCGCGCTCACGCAGCGCAGGATACATTCCCCCCTGGACTATTCCGAAGAGTGCCTGGGTGCCGTTCTTTTTACTTTGTTTGCACCTCTCTGCCCAACGGATCGTGAGATCCAGTGATTTTTCCGCCTCTTCAAAGGTGGCGGGATATGGCGTGCATTCATCGAGACACATCATAATGTCGGAGCCCATGGCATGCTGTATCTCAATGACCGATTCGGGACTCAGGAAATGTCGTGAGCCGTCTATATGGGATTGGAACATCACTCCTTCCTCGGTGATCTTCCTCAGTGACCCGAGGCTGTATATCTGGAATCCCCCGCTGTCGGTCAGGATCGGCAAATTCCAGTTCATGAATCTGTGAATTCCTCCGAGCTTTTCGATGCTTGTGTGGCCGGGTCTCAGATAGAGATGGTATGTGTTGGCGAGAATCATCTCCACCCCCAGATCTTTCACCGTTTCGGGGACGAGTGATTTTACACTTGCCTGTGTGGCAACAGGTACGAATACGGGGGTGTGTACCGCACCGTGAGATGTGTGTATTATCCCGAGACGTGCCCCGGTTCCGGGATCCTTTTTAAGGAGTTTGAATTGATACGCCATGCACGCAAAATCCAGGATTCACAATAAAACAATAAAGAATACAAAAAACGACATTCCGACCCCTGCCTCCTGCCTTTTCCGCAGTTAGAGAATTAACATGCAGTCTCCGTAACTGTAAAAGCGGTACCGTTCTTCTGTTGCTTTTTTGTAGGCCTTTTCCATAATGTTTTTTCCCGCAAACGCACATACCAACAGGTAAAGGGATGATCTGGGGAGATGAAAATTGGTGATGAGTGCATTGACCCTCTTGAAGCGGTAACCGGGATAAATGAAAAGACTTGTGTATGCCGAATACGTCTTTATTTTGCCTGTTTCGTCCGCCGCCGATTCGATGACCCGGGTTGCAGTCGTTCCCACGGCTGTGACTGACTCGGCTTCACTTATTATCCGGGCAGCCTCCGGGGTAATTTCATAAAATTCTTCCTCCATCATATGGTTTTCCACGGTTTCCTCCTCGATCGGCAGAAATGTGCCGTAACCGACGTGCAGTGTTACCGGGACAACATGTACACCGTTTTTTTTCAGGTCATCGAGGGTATGCCTGGAGAAATGTAGGCCCGCTGTCGGTGCAGCAACGGATCCGGGCACCTTTGCATAAATTGTCTGATACCTTTGAAGATCTTCAAGATGTCTCGTATCGCTTGTCTTGCGCTTGATATAGGGGGGAAGAGGTGCACGCCCGTGTTTTTCAAGAAAGCGTTGAAACTCATATGATGCGGTAAGTGTAACGATCCATTTTCGTTCCGATGCTCTTTCCACAATACTGGCTTCACAATTACCGTCGATCATGATTTTCGTTCCGGGTGATACCCTTTTGGCGGGTTTAAGTAACACTTCCCAGGTTTCCGACGATCCGGGTACCTTGCTTTTCCTTGTCAGGAGGAGAAGCTCGATCCTTCCGCCAGTCTCCTTTTGCCCCACCAGTCGTGCCGGGATTACCCTGGAATCATTGATCACCAGAACCTCTTCTCTTTTGAGAATTTCGGGAAGATGGGAAAAAATCCTGTCCTCTATTTCTCCTGTTTTTCTGTCTATAACCATCAGGCGGGACCGGTCCCTTTGATGGCATGGATGCTGGGCAATGAGTTCTGCGGGCAGGTGATAGTCAAAATCCCTAATCTTCATATTACCTTCAGACCGAGAGTTGTCCCTGTTGTGGGAAGTCGTGGCAGAAAAGCAGAAAAGCGAGGTTAAGTCAATGAAATTGTATCATTTAGTTCCGGCCTAAATACAGCAGAATCAAACCGGTAATGATCGCGGCGAGCCCCAGAAGCCTTAAGGTTGAGTCGGATATTTCCTGGATCTTCATGAGATACACTTTGATCTTATCCGGGAAGGCAAAGTAGGGGAGCCCCTCGATAATGAATACCATGCCCAGAACACAGAGAAAATACTTCATTCCTTCCTCATTTTTTCAATATCTTTCGCTTCGTTCCAGAGACTGTCCATTTCTTCGAGCTTCGTATCGGTAAGGGACTTTCCCTGATCCCTCAGCCGGTCGTGAATGTGGCGAAATCTGCCGGTGAATTTTTCAATGGTAGCCCTGAGTGCGTCTTCGGCATCCACATCCACAAAACGACAGAGATTGACCAGGGAAAATAACAGATCACCGATTTCTCCTTTGATACGTTCCCCCTCACCGGTTTTGAGAGCAGCATTCAACTCATTCGTTTCCTCTTCAATTTTGTGAAAAACATCCCGGGCGCTTCCCCAGTCGAAACCGACGGAAGAAGCTCTTTCGGACACCTTCTGTGCCCTGAGTAGAGACGGCAACGATCGTGGTATCTTTTTAAAAAAAGAGTCGGTTGATGGTTCGTTTCCGTGTTCGCGGTGCTTCTTAATGTCATCCCAGGCGGTCTTGATATCTTCGATGTCTTTGACTTTCTTGTTTCCGAAGACGTGCGGATGCCTTCTTATCATCTTTTCCGATACTGCCTCCATGACATCTGAGATGTCAAAATCACCGCTCTCTTCCACGATACGTGCGAGAAAAAGTATCTGAAAGAGGAGATCGCCCATTTCTTCTTTGATGTCATGCACGGAACCTGTTTCAATTGCATCGACAAGCTCGTATGCTTCACCCATTAAATATTTTACAGTATCCTCTCTTTTCTGTGCCCTGTCCCAGAGACACCCGTCCGGTGATCTCAGTTTTCTGATGATTTCGAGAAGATTGGTAAGATTCTTTTGTGCGTGTGAGTTCGAATCCTTCATGTCCCACTCAACAATCCCCTCAGGGGGAAATTAAGTACCATATCCGGTGTCAGCTTCCCTTATCAGCGAGGAAAACGTCTGAATCCCTGTCCTGGAAGTACACATAACTGTATTGGTTCTTGTGGATCGACGCGTAAAAAAGTTCACCCTCCTTCCGGCATGCGGGGCAACTCTGTCCGGGAATGATGATCGCCAGTATTCTGTTTCCCGTATCAGCGAAAGAATCGATCACGACGAGACCTCCGCAGTCATTGCACACACGGACTGTTTCTTCCTGCTGTTCCCTGATCCCATCAGTGTCATAGTATATGTGTTTTTTCCTTTTGACGTATCGGGAGTTTCCTATGAGGTTTCTTCTTATTGATTCTCTATTTTTCCACAGATCATAGATTTTCGCCGCCTCTTTTTCAATATATCTGCTGATCTCGGCCGATTGCCTCACTGCCGCCTCGTTGTAATCCGGCTCCCGTACGTGGCTGTAATCCAGCCCCGCCATGGCGAGGATGATTCCTACATTCACGTAGGGGAGGGCGTTTTCAATGGAATACCCCCCTTCCAGGACCGCGATATCCGGTGAGAGTTTTTCGTTGAGCCGGGCATAACCCTGAGCGGTAAAACGCATATTGGTAATGGGATCCGTGTAGTGGTTATCCTGACCCGCCGAATTAATCACGAGATCGGGTTTGAACTCTTCCAAGATGGGTAAAATAACATTATCCAGAACGTAGAGAAATCCTTCATCCGATGACCTTGGGGGCAGAGGGATGTTGACGGTGGTTCCTACCGCGTTCGGACCGCCCAACTCTTCATGGAATCCTGATCCGGGGTAGAGAGTTCGGCCATCCTGATGCATGGAGATGCACAGGGTGTTGGGGTCATTCCAGTAAATATCCTGCGTACCATCCCCGTGGTGGCAGTCAGTGTCCACAACGGCGATTCTTTTCGGGCCGTAATGTTTTCTGATGTACTCGATCATAATGCTTTCTATATTCACGTTACAGAAGCCGCGGGCGCCGTGTACGACCAACATCGCGTGGTGTCCCGGAGGTCTCACGAGTGCAAAGGCGTTATCCACTTCTTTCCTCATGACTTTTTCTGCGGCCGTAATCGCTCCGCCGGCTGAAATGAGATGTGACTCGGTGACTACACTTGTCACGTCGGGAATACATATATGTACCCGGTTGATGTCCTCGATCGTTGCGATACCGGGTTTGTACTCGATGATGTTGTCGAAATCGAGTAAGCCCTCTTCAAATACCTGATCTTGTGTGTAAAGAAGGCGCTCCTCCCGCTCCGGGTGGGTTGAGGAAATCGCCCAGTCAAAGGCAGGGAAGAAGACAAGACCGGTTTTTCTTGTTTTTTTCATCACAGCACTTTTCCCGTTGTGTATCCGGCGATCAATCCGGGTTTCACCTGAAGCTTGAGCCTTATATTTTTACCCGTTGTGTGAAATTCTCTTATCATATTGAACTCCTGGTCTTCTATTATCTCGATTTCCAGGTCTTCCTCTCTTGCCCCCTTCTGTATGGCCAATTCCCTCAGCTTCTTTGTTCCCACCAGCGTGGCGTCTCTCCGGGAAAATCCCGGAGGAATCTTAATCTGGATACCTTCTTCGCCAATGCTTAACGTCCTCCGTTCGGTGTCGGCGAGCAGGGTAATCTCTGCCGTTGTCCTGGCAAGAGCCGCGCCTATGGCGTTTGCAACCTCAGCGTGTTCGGGAATGGAGACGGGGCACCCCAGCATACTCCCGAGCTTTGAAGAGAAGGCCCGTGCGGGACCTCCGACTATGTACAGTGACCGTGGACATAATTTCTTCCCCTCCAGCATCTCATGAATCGTATAGACGGGCTTATTGTTGATTTCATCAATCATGCGGATCACGTGTGAGGAAATCTCCCGGCAGGTGCAGTCGATAATGGCTTCTGCGGCTTTCGTTACGGGTACATCCATTTTTCTTGCGATTTCCGTAATGGCCAACGCAGCTTTCTCCCTGTCACCGATCGCCGTCATGCCTGAGACAATCAGCGCATCCGTCGGTGTGGGAAATGGGCCCCCGAATGCGGCGGCAGGTCCTTCCCGTTCAGGCCCGATAGTTATCCTGTTGTCTGCGAATGTTACCCTGCTGTCCCCACCGATACCAATCGATTTTGTCTGCAAACCCCTGATCAGAGTTTTATGCCCGTTTATGGTTACACCGAACGCCTCCAGGAGGGGAATCCCGTCGGCGAGAATAGCGATGTCCGTCGTTGTGCCACCGATATCCAGGGCTATGGCATCTTCCTTGGCCTCACACAGGCTGAGAATTCCCATGATGCTGGCGGCGGGGCCCGAGAGTATCGTCTGGACGGGGATTTCAACGGAGTGGGATATGTCTATGGTCCCCCCGTCCGCCTTGAGAATATAGGTTGGTACGGAGAGTCCCCAATGACGGAGAGAATCGAGAACCTGGGTGACGAAATCATTGTACAGTTTCCAGATGGCAGCATTGAGGAAGGTCGTGGATATTCGTCTGGGAAAATTAAGATGCCCTGACATCCTGTGTCCGAGGGATATATGCCTCAAGCGGCTTCCGAGTATGTCTCTGATTTTCAGTTCGTGGTTTGGATTCCTTGTGGAGAATTTCCCGACGACACCCGCATCTTGTATAGAGTCCCGCTTGAGTTCTTCTCCGAGCCACTCAATCTCTATGGGATCAATTTTCGCGACTTCGATCCCCCGGTGATTGATACAGCCGGATACAAAGTGAGCCATTCCATGTGTGTCTATGAGCGAAGGTGAAATCCCCGGTCCGCTTACCAGGATGAGGCTCACTCTTTCTGTTTTATCTTGTACAATTGCATTCGTGGAAATCGTAGTACTCAGTACAACCCTTTTGAGTTTCGCAATGTTTTCTCCCCTGAGTAATTCGGTCATCACATTGAGAAGTGAATCGATCAGGTTCTTTTCGTTCGTGATCGCTTTCGTCTTTTTCTTTATTTCAAGGTTTTCTATGAGCACCGCATCAGTATGTGTGCCACCCACATCAATGCCCAAAATCATCATCATACCCCGTCATGTGCAGGTCTTTGCGATGGCCTTATATAATGAGACTCGTGCCTTGACAAGGCAAAAAAAATGTCCGCCTCATTATCACCCTTCGTTGCGTCAGATTTTTGATGAAGGATAGTGTAAAATAAAAAATCTCTCAGGGATTGCAATTGTTCGAAATGTCACTCTTTTGCCTTTTCGTTTTGAGTTCGGTCCCTTTTATGTTATACAAAAAAATAGAAAAATCATATTGCCGCTCTTGCCGTGAGGCAGAGAAAAGTTTGGGGTTTCGTTTTTTGAAAGGGAACCGATGTCTGTAAAGTAAGGAGGTTGGGATATGTCTCAGAGAACTGACGATTTTATTAAGGGGTTGCTGATCGGAGGACTCATCGGTGCAATCGTGGGTATTTTGTATGCACCCAAGAGTGGAAAGGAAACGAGGGAAGAGATCGCGAAGAAAGCTGAAGAGCTGATGTTAAAGGCAAAGGAGGAATATGAGCTCGCTCTGGAAAAAAGCAAGAAGACCTATGAGTCTGCCGTCACCCGTTTAAAACATCTGGAAGCTGCAGCGAAGGAAAAGGTAGGAGAGATTGAAGGTAAGGTGGAGGAACTCGCGGAGCACGGGAAAGAAGCGGTACAGGAAACAAAGGGCCGCCTGAAAAAAGCTATTGATGCGGGTGTCGAGGCGTACAAAGAAGAAAAAGAAAAAGTGTAGATACCTGTTTTTTGGGGAAAAACGTGTAAATCGGGGAAGGGTCAGCGATGTTTCTTGAAGTCAGTGTTGTTATTTTGAGTGTGGTATTTCTCCTCATGGTTGTTTTATCTGTTCCGTTTCTCCTTCAGATCTGGAGAACCGCAAAAAGCATGGCAACAACTCTCCATATGTTAAATGAAAGCCTGCCCGGGATTTTAAAAAATCTTGAGGATATTACGTCGAACATTAACAGAGCTACTCAAGTGGTGAACACCCGCATAGAAGGACTTTCACATATGGTAGAGCGAGTTCAGAACACGGTCGGTGTTGTTCTTGAACTGGAAGAGGTCGTCCGGGCACATCTTGGTCATCCTCTGGTGAAGATGTTGATAAACATCGCGGCAGTGGTGAAAGGTATACGCGTATTTCTCGATGTATATCGCTCTCCCAGCAGAGAGAAATAATTGTATTGAAGCCAGGAGTGAGAATATTTTCCGTTCTGAAAGATCCAGCGTGTTCCGGCAGCATCGGGCATACCTGGAGGACAGGTGCAAGGTGATGTGAGAGTTAGCCTCCTATGCCGATTACTCTCATGAAAAGTGGAGGGATATATCATGCCCCGTACTTCATACGGAAAAAAGTGGGGACGTGTTCGTTCGGTCGCTCTCAGGGACAGGGCAAAAACGACCAGAGCCGTTGAAGATGTGGTAAGGGAACTCAAGAAAGAACAGAGAAAACTACCTGGTGAGGATTACCGGGAAAGGTCACTCGCGTTGTATGGTCTTGTGTGTGCCCGCTGCGGAAGGGAGTTTGATGATTCCAAGCGGTACCTCCTCACAGTTCACCATAAGGACGGAGATCATAATAATAACCCTCTGGATGGAAGCAACTGGGAAAACCTTTGTGTGTACTGTCATGAGGATGTCCATAGCCGGGGAATGCTCGCGGACTACCTGGAGGGGACATCGGGACCGCGGGAGTACGGTTCCGTGCATGGCGATCCAAAGTCAGCAACTACCGCGTCATCCGGCGCGGGATTGTTGGGGGAAAAACTGAGAAAGGCCCTGGAAGGGAAGGTGAAAGAATAACATTCTCCTATTTTGTGAGAATGCTGAAATTACCTTTCTGCATCACGATCTTATCACCCACTGATGTTCCGCAAAACACGCAGGAATAATCGTACTTGTCACCGTTTGACAGGATGAGCAGGAGTCTTTTTCTCACCGGAACAGCCCTTTTGCAGGAGGGGCACAGGAGTTCCGTCGCATCAAAATCTCTGTAAGTCTCCCGTTTCATGAGATTCAGTCATCCCTGTCAGGTATTTTTTTCGCGTTTTCGAGCCATACCGTCGCCTCACTGTCGCTTGGCGCCCTGTGATCTCCTCTGGGAGAAAGTGAACCTCCCGATCCAACCTTCGGACCGTTGGGAAGACAGGAACGCTTGTACTGACTCAATTTGAAGAAGCGGTGTAAATATACCTGAAGCCAGCGCTTGATTTCACCGATTGTGTACTGATTCCTTTTTTCTTCCGGGACATCTGGCCACTGACCCCTTTGCACATCTCTCCATGCGCAATACGCCATGAAGGCAATTTTGGTGGGAAGGTAACCGAATCGGGTAATATAAAAATTGTTGAAATCCTGCAACTCGTAAGGACCGATAACGGATTCCGTCCTTTGTGCAGGACTGTCCTTCTCGCTTCCCGGGATCAGTTCGGGACTGATTTCTGTTTCGAGAATGTCGAAGAGCACCCGGGAAGTTTCCTCCGAGAATTGGGAGGAACGGGCAACCCAGCGGATCAAGTGTTGAATAAGCGTCTTGGGGACGCCGGCGTTCACATTGTAGTGAGACATGTGATCGCCGACCCCATACGTGCACCAGCCCAGGGCAAGTTCGCTCAGATCACCGGTACCGACAACCAGTGCGTCTCGCATGTTGGCAATACGAAAAAGGTGCGAGGTCCTCTCACCGGCCTGAATGTTTTCAAAGGTGATGTCGTAAATCCTTTCACCGTCCGCGTAAGGATGGCCGATGTCTTTTAACATCTGCATACAACTCGGTTTGATATCAATCGTATTGGATTCCACACCGGTTGCGTTCATGAGTCTCGTGGCATTTATGTAAGTTTTTTCTGACGTCGCGAATCCAGGCATGGTGTATGCCTTTACGTTCGATCGCGGGAGGTTCAGGAGATCCATGGTTTTTGCTGCAACGAGCAGGGTGTGGGTAGAGTCCAGGCCTCCCGAAACTCCCACAACGACGTTTTCGGTACCTAATGAGAGCAGTCTCTGTGCCAGAGAGTGAACCTGGATGTTGTATGCTTCATAGCAACGCTCGTTTCGCTTTGCCGGGTCGGCGGGAATGTAGGGAAATCGTGCGTATTCCCGTTCAAGCAGAATTTTTTTTTCAACCGGATCAATCGCGAATGACACTTTTCTGAAATCTTTCAGTTTTTCCTTATGGGTACGGATGTTCTGGCCGAAGCTCGTCATACGCATTCTGTCCTGGGCGAGGCGCTCCAAATCTATATCGGCGTAGATGACCTGCGAACTTCTGCGGAAACGCTCCGATTCTGCCAGGAGGTTTCCATTTTCATAAATCATGGCGTGACCATCCCAGGCGAGGTCGGTTGTTGATTCTCCGGGGCCGGCTGCCGCGTAGAGATATGCTGCGATACAGCGGGCTGACTGGTTGGCTGAGAGAGAATGGCGGTATTCCGATTTGCCTACGGTAATGTTGGAAGCGGAGAGATTCCCTATGACAGTCGCTCCTGCCATGGCGGCATAACTTGAGGGAGGGATAGGAACCCATACATCTTCGCATATCTCAATGAAGAATCTGAAATGGTTCATGTTTGCTACATCGAACAGGATGTCGGCTCCGAAGGGTATATCCTTCTGCCCGCACAGATCGATTGTTTTTGATTGAATCTCTTCCGCCGGGCTGAACTGACGGCCTTCGTAAAATTCCCGGTAATTGGGGAGATATGACTTCACCGCGATGCCCAGGATGCGTCCTCTGTAGAGAACGGCGCCACAGTTGAAAAGCCTGAAATCAACCCGCAGGGGTACGCCGATGACAAGAACGGTATTCAAGCCTTTTGTAGCCTCGATGATGGTATTGAGTGCATCGATGACGCTCGTGAGAAGAGCTTCCTGGTGAAACAAATCCTCATTTGTGTATGCAGAAATACCGAGTTCCGGGAAAAGGGCAAGGATGGCGTTGTTGGATGAGGCCTCCTCGGCCAGCTTTATGGTGCTGGTGGTGTTGAAGGGGACGTCAGCCACCTTTACCTCGGGAATGCACACCGCAGCCCGGATAAACCCGTGATTGTATAAATTGAAAAACTGTTTTTCTGTGCCTTTTTCCATGGATGCCTCTGATAAATGTGTATCTTCAATAATCACATAATGGTTGTTCCCCTGTGTGAATATGGATGTCTCAAGGGGATTTCTCTCGGGGACATCAATGATTTTCTAAAGGAATTTAAGTATTTTGTCAAAAGGAAAGTAAAGCAGGTCATTCTCATTCTAGGTAAAAGACCCTTTACTGTTTTTCTCGACATACGCGTATGCGCTGTGATTGTGGATACTTTCAAAATTTTCCGCTTCAACACTGTACCAGAGGAAGTTCACATTTTTGTTGAGTTGTTGTGCGACATTTCTCACGACATCTTCTACAAACATCGGGTTTTGATGGGCTTTTTCGGTAACATATTTTTCATCCACCCTCTTCAGGAGAGAATATACCTCCCCGCTTGCCGATTCTTCCACAAGCCTGATGAGATCCTCTATCCAGAAAAATTTTTTGAATCTTACCTTCACTGTTACCATGCTTCTCTGATTGTGTGCGCCTATCTCGCTGATTTCCTTGGAACAGGGACATACGGTAGTTACCGGGACAACGACACCAACCAGAAAATCAGATGAGTTTCCTTTATTGTTCTGTCCGCTGAAGAAACATCGGTACTCCATGAGACTTTTCGCACCCGACACAGGGGCGATTTTTTCGATAAAGTAGGGGAATTCGATATCCATGTGCGCTGATTCTGCATGGAGCTTATCCTTTATTTCCTGAAGAATGGTATGGAATGTTTTAATATTGATCTGCCCTCTGAATTCGTTCAGTATTTCAACGAAGCGGCTCATGTGCGTTCCCTTGAACTGATGGGGCAGGTTGGCATAGATATTTATCGTTGCGTTCACGTGCTGGGTACCATGTGCGCGGTCAAGGACGACAATGGGATACTTAATGCCTTTGACACCGGCTTTCTGTATATCAATTTCTCTCAAGTCTTTTTGGTTTTGAATGTCTCTCATTATTTCTCCCCGCGGTAAGAAGCACGGGCATCTTCTGCTTCCCATACGGTGATGTTTGTCACCGAAAGGTTATGCTGGCATGCCTTTGCGGTTATCCGATCATAAATATATCTGGCAATGTTCTCCGATGAGGGTTGAGAATCTTTGAAATAAGGGATGTCGTTGAGGTATTTGTGGTCCATTTCTTTCAGAATGTCATCAGTCCATTGTTTCAGGGTCCGGAAGTCGACCAGGATGCCATCGTCGCTCAGCGCGAGGGAAGAAACGGATACTTCAACGGTAAAATTGTGTCCGTGAAGTTCCTCACACTTGCCGCCGAGTTCCTTCAGAGTATGTGCCGCCGAAAATGATTTCTTTATCGTGACTTCGTACACAGATATCACCCATGTCTCTTGGTTATGATCACAACTTATAATGGGAATAGCGAGCGGGTGTCAAGATAAGAAATGTCTATGATGTGGTTATTCAATCCGGAAGAGGTAATAGGGCTCTTTGACGGCAACCGCTGAAAGATATTGCCTCTGAAAGTTTAAAAAGAAGGACTTTTCCTCGGGGGAAAAGGTGCTCGGGCTGCCATATACATATGTGTGGTCATAGAGAATGTGGGTAAATCCCCATGCCTTGAGCTTTTGACGGATCATGTCGGGGGATGTTGAACTGGAGATGATTTTTTGCATGGTATAGGATTCGAACATTGAGTCTGAATAACAATCATGGTCACAGAGATAAGTGAGGTTTTTCATATAGATAAGGAATATTTTTGAATCACCCGGGAGGTTTTTGTTCGCGTATTGGAATATGCTGTAGGACGGGAGCATGCGGTGCATAAATGCCTCTGGGCTTTCTCGCCCGATCACCACACCTACAGGCCTGATTCTGAGCATATCGCGGGATATGTGGTAGAGGTTGAACATGACACTCAGGGAGATCAGAAGCACCAGTATTCCGAAAATGAACCTCTTTTTTCTGTAGTAGGTCAGGATCGCCCCGGTAAGGATGGCCAGGAATGGGAAGACGGGAATGAGATATCGCATCTGCTGGGCTGTCGATGACCAGAACAGGAATGTGATCATGCAATAGGCAAGAATTATTTTCATCGTGATGCCGATGTGGCGCATTCCCAGCGCGAAAGGGAGGGTGAGTAGAAAGATCGGCCCGAGGATTCCATCGAACCGGGGACTGTTTATCTCTGCTCTGAAACTCAAATTCCAGGGCAGGAGAATATAATCGGTAAAATCTCTGCCCATGCCGAGATTCTGCACGAAGAAATCGTAGAATCGGGCCTGTTCGCGATCCCAACCTCTTCCGCCGAATATGTCATACAAAAAAGGATAGACGGGATTCCCGGTCATAATCCAGTTTTTCAGGTAGAAGGGGCTTCCCACGACAAGTACGGTCGACAGGTAAAGAAATAAGAAGAGGAGGGCATCGCGATAATTGGTATTATTGCGGCGGGCGCTCCAGAGAACACCGAGACATCCAAGTAGCGGCAGGACAAGGCATGTGTATTTACTCGCAACAGCCGTTCCGGAGAACACACCGCACATGATCAACCACCCGGTTTCACCCCTATGGAACCAGTTGAAGAAGGCAAATACCGCTCCCATGGAATAAAAGGTGACAAAGAGGTCGTTGTAGGCCATGGCAGACGTGATGAATACCGAGGGTATGGTATAAAAAACTGCGAGACTCAAGAGGGGAAAGCTGTTTTCCAGAAACGTCCTGCGAGAAAACTGATACATGCCTAAAAGTACCAGAAGAAGGGCCACGAAGTGCATACACTTGGCCATAACATCCCCGCGAAGGAAGAGTCCGACAAGAAGCAGCATCTCGCTGTGCAGGGGATAGTGGGAAAAGATGTTTCCCTGTATGAAATAAATGCCTCCCTCTTTGAGAAAGAGTTTTGGAACGGCCAGGTGGTATATTAACGCATCCTTACCGGTTTCCGGTGTGAGAACGAGGAGAAGGCCGCATGTGAGGCCAATGACGAGTATGGGGACGGTTGCCATGTCCCATTTGGATTGTAGTTGCGTTTGGGCCGGTCCTGAAATGCCTTTGCGCAGATGAAAGAGTCCTGAGAGTGACGGGACGACAAGGAGGATGAGGAGGGTGTACAGTGGTGTCGGGGAGAACAGCCGGAGTATCCCTATAATAAAAACTGAATACCCGATGGTGAGGAAACCTATGCCCGAGCAAAAAAAGACCTTTTCCGCTGATGAGTCGAAAACGATGCGTGATCTTGAGAGGATGAATGAGCCGAATCCAATGGCTACGAGAATGAAGACGACCGAATAGAGGAAAGACAAACTCTGCTGGAGTATGGCATTATCCATGTTGACCGGGGTTTGCATTTAAGAGAAAAATGGGTATTGGTTCCCGTGCTTATCATGCGGGACGATTTTTTGTAAAGATAAAAGCGGATTGAAGAACCTCTCTCCGGATGAATCTCCAATGATTTAAATTCATCACCGGGAGAAACAGTGATATATTCAGAGAAAAAGAGTAACCGAGGCCGACATGTTACTTTATGTCATTTTCCGGGGGTGAAGTTTACAGGTGGGTGGTGAAATTCACCGGTCTTTCAGGATATTGATTAATGGAAGCAGCGCTCAATGATTTTGTGCAGCGGCATCTAATGTTTGATAATAACAGGCATTGATGCTTAATTTATTTCGCTTTTGGGGTATCTTGCCGATTTGGTATATTAATTGCTAATTTCAAGTGAAATTTTTTACCTGAGAGAAAATTGACATTTACAGGGTAAAGGAGGTGATAAGGACAAGTAATCGCTTTTCGTGAGGAATGATCCAACGTTGATCTATAGAGAACATCTGACATTTTAAAAATAAAGGAGAATAATATGATTCGTGCGTTTTATAAGAAAAGAGGACAGAGAGGTTTTACCCTGATTGAGCTGATGATCGTTATCGCCATCATCGGTATCCTGGCCGCGATCGCGATCCCGCAGTTCACCGCTTACAGGCAGAGAGGTTACAATTCTTCCGCGAAGGCGGATGTGAAGAATGCCTACACTGCAGCGCAGGCGTATTTTTCCGACTATCCCGCGGCAACGATCGGCAGCACGGCTGACATTGCGAACATGGGATTCAGACCGACGACAAACGTAATAACGACAGCAGCCGGAGACATAAACACATTCGCGATTACCGCAAGTCATGCGAGCAGCTCTCCCGCGGTAACGTATTCGTCTGATAGCGCAGGCGTGATCACTCCATAACGTGTACACTCTTCTGCACAGGGGGTAAGGAGAATTCCTTGCCCCTTTTTTTTGAATAGAGTAGGAAGAAATAGTAAAGTTAAACATGTTCTTTTGTCGGTCGGAGAACAATCCATGAATCTTGACAATCCCAGCCAAAACCGTACGCCGCATTTTCGACAGAAATTGGTACTGTGTCTGCTCCTGATATTGGTGAATCTGTCAGTATTCTGGCAGGTTCAGTATCATGATTTTATTTATTATGATGACATCCTTTATGTAACGGGAAACGTTCATGTACAGGGCGGTTTGACCCCGGAGGGGGTCATCTGGGCATTGACGACGGATCATGCGAGCAACTGGCATCCCCTCACGTGGCTTTCCCTGATGGGTGATTATGAGGTGTACCGGCTGAATCCTGCGGGGTATCACTGGACGAATCTTTTGTTTCACATTGCGAACACGGTGGTGTTGTTTCTGGTGTTGCACAGGATGACGGGGGCTCTGTGGAGGAGCGGGATGGTGGCGGTTCTGTTTGCGCTTCATCCTCTTCACGTGGAGTCTGTGGCCTGGGTATCGGAGCGGAAGGGGGTATTGAGCACGTTGTTCTGGATGCTGACGATGTATGCGTATGTGGTGTATGCGGAGCGTCCCGCGGTGAGGAGGTATGTCCTTGTGGTGGTGGCCTTTGCCCTTGGCCTGATGGCGAAGCCGATGCTTGTGACCCTTCCTTTTGTG
>Ga0194112_10003597_pt1 | contig 21537 bp, 10 predicted proteins | sample TA2MahC400mmetaG_FD_146191 | JGI IMG/M metagenome (GOLD analysis project Ga0194112, IMG submission 146191) | Freshwater microbial communities from Lake Tanganyika, Tanzania - TA2015016 Mahale Deep Cast 400m | ecosystem: Environmental > Aquatic > Freshwater > Lake | place: Tanzania: Lake... | reverse complement strand
CCAGTTCCCGCAGCGAGCGGGCTGGTTCTGATGATGTGTTCATGGTCCTCTCACGGTTGGTGGTTCGTGAGACGTGGGTGGGGTGCCGTTCACGCCCCCATGATAGTGGCAGTGTCAAGATGCGCCCGTTTCGGTGTGTTTTGTTGCCGTCGGGCTGTCCCGGTTTTTGTGTTTTCCTGCCGCAATGAATCTGCTTTACTGCCCGCATGAGGAGATTGCAATGAGTTTGAATGGGATTGATATCCTTGTCTTTGGCGCTTTCTACGCCGTGATTGTCGGTGTCAGCCTTTACAAGAGCCGGCGCGAGACCAACAGTGAAGATTACTTTCTCGCAGGACGCGGCCTGACTTGGTGGCTCATCGGATTCTCCATCGTGGCGGCCAACATTTCGACTGAACAATTCGTCGGCATGGCGGGACAAGGCGCGGGCGGCGTCGGGCTTGCGGTCAGCAACTGGCAGTTGGTGGGGAGTGTGGGCATTGTTCTCATTGCGTTTACGCTCCTGCCGCGCTTCCTCAAGGCCGGCATTTATACGATGCCGGAGTTTCTCGAATATCGCTACAATACGGCGACGCGCGCCATCATGGCGTTGATCACGGTGATCATCTACGTGACAGTGCTGTTGACGGCGGTGCTCTATTCGGGTGGAATCACGTTGCGCGCGATCTTCGGGATGCCGCTGACGCAAGCGGTCTGGATGATCGGCATCATTGCGGCGCTCTACACGACCTGGGGCGGCCTGAAGGCCATTGCGTGGGCGGACTTGTTTCAAGGCGGCGCGTTGCTGCTTGGCGGCCTCGTCACATTCGCGCTCGGTTTGAAAGCCTGCGGCGGCTGGGGTGCGTTTGCGGCGCACAATGCGGACAAACTCCACATGGTCCTGCCCGGCGACCATGGCGGACTCCCGTGGACGGGCGTGTTGTCGGGAATGTGGATCGTGATCGTCTATTACTGCGGCCTGAACCAGTTCATCGTCCAGCGCAATCTCGCCGCGAAGTCGCTGCGCGATGGACAACTCGGCGTCATCTTTGCCGGGTTCCTGTGGTTGCTCGTGCCGTTTGCCGTCGTGATGCCGGGGATCATGGCGTTCCAACTGTACAGCGGTCAAATGGCGCGACCCGATGAAGCCTTCCCGACATTGATGAAACACCTCATCCCTGACGGCATGCGTGGGTTCATGTTCGCCGCGATTGCCGGCGCAGTGATCAGTTCACTCGCCTCCATGCTCAATTCCGCCTCGACCATTTTCACAATGGACATCTACAATCGTCTTCTCGACCGCAATGCGCCGCAGAACCGGCTCGTCCTTCTCGGTCGCGCGCTCACGCTCGTGTTCGTCGTGCTCGGCTGCCTGTTGGCCCCGGCGCTCGACAATCCGAAATTCGGCGGCGTATTCCAGTTCATTCAAAACTTCCAAGGCTACATCTGGCCCGGCGTCGTCGCCGTCTTCCTCGTCGGCCTCCTCGTCCCGCAAGCGCCCGGCGCCGCCGGTGTGGCCGGGCTGATTTTGGGGCCGGTCTTCTACGGACTGTTCCAATACTTCGCGCCCGGTTTGCACTTCCTGCTGCAAGTCGCCGCCAGTTTCCAACTCGTGTTGCTCGTCATGGGGCTGATCACGTTCTGGAAACCGCTCGCTGAGCCGCGCAAACTCCCCCAACGCGACGGCTTCGACTTGCGCGCCGACCCGATGGTCAAATGGGCCGCCGTCGTTGTCCTTGTCGCCGTGGCGATCTTCTACGGAATCTTTTGGTGACGCTATGAACACCGCAATCCTCTGCCTTGTTCTGGCCGGCCCGTGGCGACTCGCGCTCGATCCCGCCGACACCGGCTTTCCCCAACGATGGACACACACCATCAACCTCCCCGGAACGTTGCCGGGACACGGCATCGGCGGCGACGTGACGTTGGACACGAAATGGACCGGCGGCATCGTGGACAAATCGTTCTTCACCGCGCCGGAGTTCGAGCAATACCGGCAACCCGGCAACGTCAAGGTGCCGTTCTGGCTCCAGCCCGACAAATACTACGCGGGCGTCGCATGGTATCAGCGCGACATCGAGATTCTCGCCGACTGGCGAGGCAAGCGCGTTGTGCTCCATCTGGAACGTCCGCATTGGGAAACGCGCGTGTGGCTGGACGAGCAGTTGTTCGGCTCCAACAACAGTCTCTCCACCCCGCATGACTACGATCTTGGTTTGCTGAAACCCGGCAAGCACACGGTCACCATTCGCGTGGACAACCGGATGGTGATTGACATCGGCGAGAACTCCCACAGCGTCAGTGACCACACGCAAGGCAACTGGAACGGCATCGTCGGCAAGATCGAACTGCGGGCAACGCCGCCGGTCTGGATTGAGGACGTGCAGGTCTATCCAAACGTGGCGAAACGTTCGGTGCGCGTCAAAGTGAAAAAGGGTGGGCAGGGCAGCGCCACGTTGCGGGTGGGAACGAAGAGAGTCGAGATCACGGATGTCGCTGAAGTCGAGGCGCCAGTCGAGCCGAAGTTCTGGGATGAATTCGCTCCGAACCTTCAGGAGTTGACCGTGCGCGTCGGTGATGACCAGCGCACAATCCGTTTCGGTCTCCGCGAGTTCAGCGCACAAGGTACGCAATTCGAAATCAATGGACGCAAGACGTTCATTCGCGGCACGCTCGACTGCTGTATCTTCCCGAAAACCGGCCATCCGCCGACGGACGTGGCGGAATGGAAACGGATCATCGGCGTGGCGAAGGCGCACGGGTTGAACCTGATTCGGTTCCATTCGTGGTGTCCGCCCGAAGCGGCCTTCGTTGCGGCGGATGAAATGGGGTTCTACCTCCACGTCGAAGCATCGTCGTGGGCCAATCAGTCCACGACGCTCGGCGACGGCAAGCCGGTAGACAAATGGGTTTACGAGGAGACCGACCGCATCCTGAAATACTACGGGAACCATCCGTCGTTCGTGCTCATGGCCTACGGCAACGAACCCGGCGGCAAAAACCACAAGGCCTATCTCGCCAAGTACGTGAACCACTACAAGGCGCTCGACCCGCGCCGGCTCTGGACGAGCGGCGCCGGCTGGCCGGAGTTGCCGGAGAACCAGTGGCATTGCGATCCTCATCCGCGCATCCAGTCGTGGGGTGGGGGACTGAAGTCGCGCATCAACCTCAAGCCGCCGGAGACGACCACCGATTACCGCGACTATATTAGTAAGTGCAGCGTGCCGGTCGTCAGCCACGAAATCGGCCAGTGGTGCGTCTATCCGAACTTCGACGAGATCAGGAAATACACCGGCTATCTCAAGCCGAAGAACTTCGAGATCTTTCGCGACCGACTTGCCGAGCATCACATGAGCGACCTCGCGAGGAAGTTCCTGCTCGCCTCGGGCAAACTTCAGGTGCTCTGTTACAAGGAGGACATCGAGTCCGCACTGCGCACGCCAGGAATGGCCGGGTTCGAGTTGCTCGACCTGCACGACTTTCCCGGTCAAGGCACCGCGTTGGTTGGCGTGCTCGATCCGTTTTGGGAGGAGAAGGGCTACGTCACGCCGCTGGAATACAGCCGCTTCTGCAACAGCACGGTGCCGCTCGCGCGGCTCGCCAAGCGCGTGTTCACCACCGACGAGAAACTCGAAGCCAGCCTTGAGGTCGCGCACTACGGGCCGGAACCGCTGAAGGGCGTTGTCGCGTGGAAGCTGGTTGCTGACAATGGGCGGATCGTGGCGAGCGGTCGTGGCAACGTCAGCGTTGAATTGAAGTCTGTTCCCGTGCCGGCGCGCTACAAACTGGTGGCGAGCGTGGACGGGTTCGAGAACGACTGGGATGTGTGGGTCTATCCGGCGAAGGTGGACACGCAACCGCCGTCAGGCGTGACGATCGTCGAGGAGTTGGCGGCGGACGCGACCGGCAAGGTGCTGTTGCTGGTTCCGCCGGTGCGGGTCAAGAACGCGGCGAAAGACAGGATCGTGATGGGCTTCTCCAGCATCTTCTGGAACACCGCGTGGACGCGGCGGCAAGCGCCGACGACGCTCGGAATCCTCTGCGACCCGAAACATCCGATGTTCGCGCATTTCCCGACCGATTTTCACACCAACTGGCAATGGTGGTATCTCATCAGCCGCGCTGCGCCGATGATTCTCGACGACCTGCCGGCGTCGTTCCGTCCAACGGTGCAGGTGATTGATGATTGGTTCACGGCCCGCAAGCTCGGTCTGGTGTTCGAGGCGAACATCGGCAAGGCGAAGGTCGTCGTGTGCAGCATTGCGCTCGACGACAGTAATCCCGTGGCGCGCCAAATGCGTCACAGCCTGCTCCACTACATGGCCAGCAATAAGTTTGCACCCAAACAGACGTTGGAGTTGAGCGCCGTGCAGAAACTGTTTGGGCCGGTCGGAAGCGTGCGCTCGGTTCGTGCCAGCAGCGAGGCATCCAGCTACGAAGCCGCCAACCGCCTCCAAACGGCCAAAATGCCTTTTCGGGCACCCATTTGTTGGGCAGACTCCTACCCGCTACACTCTGCCCAGATGAACCGGCTATCTGTGTGCTCATTTCGATGAGCTAACGACCTAGCAAACATTGGGGCTAAGTGTTGAACTCATGCCCGCACGCTTTACAGGAAACAGTTATAGCAAGGTCTCCTTGGGTGGTTGCGGAAAACCGTCCATCGATACGATCTAGTTTCCTGTTGAGCTTTCTCATAAACGGATAATCGTTTTCTGAGAGATGCAAGACGCCCTTCTCTTTGCATTTTGGGCACTCGATGGGGGTTGTGTATCGGTCTCTTGCTGCCATTTCCTTCTCCTTCGTTAGCTTGAAGCCTATTCGCGTGATGCAACCATGTCAAACGTTTACATCTTTGGTGCAACTCCATCATCGTCCTTGACCTGCCGCTGACGAGCGTAGAAGGAGCCAAGAACCTCTCGTGACCTAGTGATCTCGTGAAAGCGTTCGTCAAAACCCCTATCAACTTCGTCTATCCCAACCCGAAAGGGCCGTAGTCGGTCTGGAAGCGCAGTGATTGATTGCGCTCGTGGTTGCCGCCATCTTGTTTTTCCTTCTCTTGACCTTCGTGCGCTGAGAGGCGTATAGAGGCGCTAAGCGGGATGCAACCGTATTAGAATACGTGGAATGCAGTAAAGTAAACTGTTCGGCAACATCGTCCACCGCACATGCCTGAGACTTATCCAGACTTAGAGTGGTACGCGAAGATCAGCGCGCAGAAGGGGCTGTCGTCACCTCGCTGCCCATATGCAGTGGCAACTCGTTGTCCGCGCTATTACCAGAGTCTGTATTTGCTCGGGCAGGCCGGTTCGACAAAGATTGAAGAGGCCGACGATAAGAGGTTGGAGGCATTCTGGAAGAAGAGCGACCTCTGGCCTTTGACTGCCGAGCAAGCAACATCCATGGACGGTCCAGAGGGCAGGAAGACGTTCTCCCGATTTTGCCCAGAGGTTGCCTTTGAGAGATTCGGACTCTTTGCGTCGCACCTCATTCCGTATCCTGACGTTGAGACGAGTGAGTTAGCACAGGAGAGGCTCGCGAGTTCGAGCGGCGCACTTTCCAGGAAAGACTATCGCTGGGATTGGTGGGGAATTCAGGAGACGCATTATTCTGAGTGTTCCCTTTTTGCCTTGCTTCCCTACACTGCTCCAGTGAAGTCCTCAGTATCACCGGACGCGGAGCTTTTAGAGATGAAGCCTTCAGTCGCGGGGTTCTCGGTTAATCTAAAAGTCTTGCTAACGAAATTGGCGGGATGGTGGCTGAAAAAACAGACACCAAAGTGAGATTGCCGAACCAGATCACTGGAGCCAACAGTCGCTATGCGATTCAGTTCGACCATGATTGACAGTCACAACGCTCTGGTTGCAGGCGCGAGCACGCTACCAGCGGCTGTGGCTCAGTTCTGGCATTAGCCATGCAAAGGAGAGATACGATGAAAAACACCATGACGGCATTAGTGGCAGTTCTGCTTATTGTCTGTACAGGTATATTCGGCTGTGGTCAACGCCGCGAGTGGGAGAGGCTCAACAACGAGGCCCTGTCGCTGTCCAGACAAGGACACTATGACCGCGCAGTGGTAGTGGCGAAGAAGGCGTTAGTGGTCGCCGAGCAAGCTTTTGGGCCCGACCATCCCTCTGTGGCGACGAGCCTGAACGACCTCGGCTTACTATACAAGACCCAGGGCGACTACGCCAAGGCGGAGCCGCTCTTCACTCGGTCGTTGGCGATCTGCGTGAAGGTCTTCGGCCCCGACCATCCCTCTGTGGCGACGAGCCTGAACAACCTGGCTGCGCTCTACGACACTTGGGGCGACTACGCCAAAGCCGAGCCGCTCTACAACCGCTCGCTGGCGATCTTAGAGAAGGTCCACGGCCCCGACCACCCCTCTGTGGCGACGAGCCTGAACAATCTCGCATCGCTGTACTACACCCAAGGCCAATACGCGCAAGCTGAACCGCTCTTCAATCGCTCGCTGGCGGTTAGGGAGAAGGCGCTCGGCCCCGACCATCCGGATGTGGGGCAGAGCCTGAACAACTTGGGCTCGCTCTACAGAACTCAGGGCGACTACACCAAGGCAGAGATGCTCTGCAAGCGGTCGCTGGCGATCAGGGAGAAGGCCCTCGGCCCCGACCATCCGGATGTGGGGCAGAGCCTCAACAATCTGGCCGGGATCTACGACGCCCAAAGCGACTACGCCAAGGCGGAGCCGCTCTTCAAGCGCTCGCTGGCGATTTGGGAGAAGGTTCTCGGCCCCGAACATCCCGAGGTGGCGGCGAATCTAAACAATCTAGCCGGGATCTACTACACCCGGAGGGACTACGCCAAGGCGGAGCCGCTCTACAACCGCTCGCTGGCGATCTTGGAGAAGGCCCTTGGCGCCGACCATCCTAATGTGGCGGCGAGCCTGAACAACTTGGCCATGCTCTACAAAACCCAAGGCGACTACGCCAAGGCGGAGCCGCTCTATAACCGCTCGCTGGCGATTGACGAGAAAGCGCTGGGCCCGAATCACCCTCATGTGGCGATTGATCTGAACAACCTAGCCGGGATCTATTACACTCAGGGCGACTACGCCAAGGCCGGGACACTCTACGAGCGCGCGTTGGCGATCTTGGAGAAGGCCCTCGGCCCCGACCATCCCAATGTGGCCACGAGCCTTGACAATTTGGCCGTGCTCTACAGAAAGACCGGCCGTGAAAAGGAAGCGGAGGCGTTAGAGAAACGAGCCGCAGCCATCCGTGCAATAAAGCGTTGAAACTTAATGAGTATGAAAACGCTGCACCTGCCGGCGATTCCGCTGCGCTACATAGCGGCATGTAAGCTGAAACGTTAAGCCGCACTTGACGCTGCCACTGGTGGATGTAGATGGGCGAATGCGATCAGCAGACAGTCACGGCGCACCGGGATTTTGCGCTTGCTCGGCGGGGGCGACGGCCTACAATGCGCCGCCATTAGGAGATCAATCATGAACAACGCGTCCGCCATCACCCGCCGTCGTTTTCTTCAAAACTCTGCCGCTCTCGGCGCTCTCGGTTTCGTCCTGCCCAACATCGTCAAAGCCTCGACGCTCGGCAAGGACGGCAAGCCGCCGCCGAGCGAGCGAATCCAGATCGGCCTCATCGGTTGCAACGGCATGGGCCTTGGCAACCTCGGCAATTGCGCGAAACATCCCGACGTGGTCGTGACCGCCGCGTGCGATGTGTGGAAGAAGCGAGCGGACGCAGTGACCGCAAAGCACAAGGACACCTGCAAGACCTACACCGATTTTCGCGATCTGTTGCAGCAGAAGAATGTTGACGCCGTCATCAACGCGACGCCGCCGCACTGGCATACGTTGGTCGCAGTTGCCGCGGTCGAGGCGGGCAAGGACCTGTATCTGCAGAAGCCGATGACGTTGTATCTCGGCGAGGACATTGTCATCCGCAACGCGGTCAAGAAGCACAAACGGGTTTGTCAGGTCGGCACGCAGATTCACGCGAGCGAGAATTACCGGCGCGTCGTCGAATTGATCCGGGCTGGTTATCTCGGCAAGGTCGGCTGCGTGCGGACGTTCAATGTCATGAACCAAGGCGAGCAAGGCGTCGGTCGCGTGAAAGACAACGTTGTACCCGAAGGGTTGGACTGGGATTTCTGGTGCGGTCCCGCGCCCTTGATTCCCTACAACTCCATTCTCGCCACCGGTTCATATCATCACGGTTCGTGGATGGCGTACAGCGGCGGCTGGACGCCCGGCATGGCGCCGCACATCATTGATCTGCCGATCTGGGCGCTCGATCTCGGTTATCCCATCGAGACGAGCAGTTCGGGAGGACGGTTCATCCTCAAGGACGACGGCGATGCCTACGACAACCACGAGGTGTTGTGGCGGTATCCGAACTTCACGTTGACGTGGATGTCGTCGCTCACGAACAGCTACGGTTTCGACCTGCACGGCGTCCCTGAGCCGAAACGCCGGCTTGGCATTTATTTCCACGGCGTCAAGGGAACCATGTACACCGATTATGTCGAGCATCGGATCATTCCCGAAGGCAAAGCGATGAACGAGTTCATGCTGCCGGAAGCCATTGCCAAGAAACAATCGAAGAGCTTTACGGGACGCGCGCTCTACTATTACAAAGACCTCAAGCCGGTGGATACGCCGATTCCGTCCTCGCCCGGTCACGAGCGCGAGTGGCTCGACTGCATCAAGTCGCGCCAGCAGCCGAGCTGCAACCCGCAGTATCACAGCCGCGTGAACGTGCCGATTGTGTTGAGCCTGCTCTCGCTCAAGCTCGGCCGCACGGTCAAGTGTGATCCTGTCACCGGCTCGATTGTTGACGACTTCCAGGCGTGGCGCCTGTCCGTGCCGCAGTATCGCGCGCCGTGGAGATTCCCGAAGCAGTACCTGAACGCGTAAACGGTTCGCACGAGATGTAGTCAACTGGCGCTCATGAGGCGACTTCTACTCTTTGCGTTATTCGTCTCCTCGTGCGTTGCAGAGCCACGGCCCAACATCCTCCTGATCGTCGCCGATGACCTCGGCTACGGCGACGTGAGCGCGTACGGGTGCAAGGAGTTCAAGACACCGCACCTGGACGCGGTCGCCAACGCAGGGATGCGGTTCACCAGCGGCTACGTGACGGCGCCCGTGTGCGGGCCGTCGCGTGCGGCGTTACTGACGGGACGGCACAATTGCCGGATTCTGCCGTACGATGGCAATCCGCCGCCGGGATCGGAGGCAGGTTTGCCATTGAACCACAAGACGCTGGCAAACCATCTCAAGGCGGCAGGTTATCGCACTGCGGCAATGGGCAAATGGCACTTGGGCGAGACGACGCAACATCACCCGATGTCACGCGGGTTCGATGAGTTCTTCGGTTTCCTTTCTGGGATGCACAACTACTTCAAGGCCGAGGATGAGAAATGGGGGCCGCTCTTGCGTGGACGCGAGAAGACGGAGTTGAAAGAGTACCTCACGTTTGCACTGGCGGATGAGGCGTGTGCGTTTATACGCCGTCCATCACCAGAGCCATACTTCCTCTACCTCGCCTTCAATGCGCCGCACGTGCCGCTCGAAGCGCCGGAGAATTATCTGGCGAAGACCGCGCACATCACGGATGCGCGGCGTCGCGTCTGCGCGGCGATGATTCTGGCACTCGACGACGCCATCGGTCGCGTGATGGCCGCGGTGGACCAGAGGAACACGCTGGTCGTTTTCCTAAGCGACAACGGCGCCGCGCTCATCAAAGGTTCCGCCGAGAACGGCGGCAGCAACGCGCCGTTGCGCGGCTCGAAGGCGCAGCTCTGGGAAGGCGGCATCCGCGTGCCGTTCTTCATGCAATGGCCGGGGCGTGTCGCGGCAGGCGGCGTCAGCGATGCACCGGTCAGTTCGCTCGATCTGTTGCCGACGTTGCTGGCGGCAAGTAGTCATCACGCTCCGCGTGATGAATCTCTGGACGGTGTGAACTTGCTCCCGTGGCTTGAGGGCAAGGCTGAATCGCCCAAGCGCGGACACTTCTTCTGGAAGTTCGGCGTCGGCCAATTCGCCATTCGTTCCGGCGACATGAAGCTGGTGCGCGTGAACGCGGACAAGGGCTTGTTCAATGTTCGAGAGGACATCAGCGAGACAATCGACCGCAGCACCGCACGTCCGATCGTGGCGCGGCAGCTTGAAGCCGCATGGAAGAAGTGGGACGCCGACAATCTCATCGCCCCTCGGCTTTCGCGCATCCAAAAGCCGAGGAAGCCCGCTGCGGCTGTCGGTATCGAACAAGAAGCCGGTGTTTGGTGGTTTCGGTCACCGGTAGGAAAGCATTTTCTCTCTATCGGCATGAATCACGTTGAACCGGTGTACTGGAGGTCACCGAATAACGAACGGTTCGTGCTGGAAACGTACGGGAGCGACCTGTTTACGCCGGACGGACAATTCAACGATGGCTCGGAGGCGGCGCGGAAATGGGCGAGCCGGGTGGCGACAAATCTGAAGAGTTGGGGATTCAACACGCTCGGCATGCACAACCCGCCGCTGACGTGTCTGCGCACGACGGGCGATGTGTACTTCGTGGTCGAGTTAGGCATGCCGGTGCCGTGGGGCTGGAACATGAAGCGGTCCGAGTTGATTCAGGCTTTCAAGCGAAGGCCGCTGGATGTGTTTGCGGATGCGTTTGTCGCGGAGGTGCAGTCGAACGCAGTTCAATGGGTGAAACCATGGGCTGATAGCCCGCGCGTGTTGGGGTATGCGTACTCGGATGGCCCGCCGTGGACGATTGACGACGATGTGCAGGATGCGGTTGCGAGTCTGCATCCGTGGGTGCTCGCGCTCATGTCGCTGCCGGCGGAGGCGAAAGGCAAGCAAGCGTGGCTGGCACTGATGAAAGAACGATATGCCTCCGCCGCTGCTGCCGGGGCGACGTATGGACTCAAGATCTCGTCGTGGGATGAACTGGCGACGATCATTGCGTGGACATCGGTCGCCGATAAGACTGCTGCGACTGGCGACAGTGATGCATTCTTGGAGAAGCTGATGCGACAGTGGTATGACGTGCGCCGAAGCGCCATCCGCGCGCACGACCAGCATCATCTTATCCTCGGCGACAAACTGAACGCGAACCGCGACGCACGACATTCTGAGGCCATGACCCGCACTCTGCGCGTGCTGAAGGATTACGTGGATGTGATCTTCATCCAATACTACGCCCCCGCCGACGAACAGTGCGCCACGCTGGCGACGATCTATCAGGCAACCCAGAAACCGATCCTCATCGGCGACACCGCATGCCGTCCGTTGTGGAAGGATGAAGACCCGAGTAACAGCGGTTACTACAGCGAGCTGGGGCAGGTGTACGCGGATCACGTTACGAAGCTCTTTGCCCTGCCGTACGTGGTCGGCTGGCATCACTGTGGTTACATGCGCGGACTTCGCACGCCGTATGTTGCTGCTCTGAAGCGTGGTGACCAGCAGACCGTTGAACATCATCGCAAGACACGGACGACTCTTCGTGAAGGTTTTATCACCGAGCTAGAGGCGCCGATTGAGCAGATCCTCACACCGTTGAGCCTAGCGATCTCAAAATGTGAAACTGTGCACAAAGGTATTCGTTAAGGAACATTATGAGAACATTATTAGCGATTTGCCTGCTCGCGAACGTCACGCTGGCTGCGGATGATCTGGCGAAGAACTTCGCGACGCCGCCATCATCGGTGCGCGGAAGTTCGTCGAGTTTCGTTTCCTCTGCCCCATATCCAGCTTTCCTTCATCGCCAAACCCTTGTATAATCACGGTCATTGAACTCAAAAGCCATAAACCAACTTGCCAACAGCGATCCCAAAGAGGATTTCCTGTCAGTGATTCAAATGAGTGTGGTTGTCCTGTTTGGCGTTTTATCGGTGGCCGCTGCGCCAAGTCCCATCGCCGCCAAGGGCATCTCCCGACGGGTCAACCTCGAAGGCCCCCGCAATACGGGAGCGATATCAGGCAACGTGGTCCAGGTTTTCGATGCGAACGGCGATCCGAGGTATTTCATGGATGTCGCTTCGGTCGCTGGTGCGGACACAAAGTTTAAAGTCGTGACCGTTCGCCTCCACTTCGACCCGTTGGGCAATTACGTGCGCTACGAACTTCCATCGGGTGACCGGTTGACCAAACGGGGGCACCAGCCCTTTTCACCTGAAGACCATAAGAAGTTGCATGAACTTCTTTCTGATCGGCACTCACAACTGAAAACGATCAAGTGGGACCAGCTCACGATGCCAAAGAGTTCTCCAGCACCGGGCGAGAAAGTTGACGGGATCACCGGTGCAACCGTGTTGACCCGACAGGGTGTCATCGTTGTGGGGGCGGCCTACACGTGTTACACGCTTTGGCACTGGAGTCATGGTGAAGTCGTGAGTGTGATTCGCGACATGACCAGCAGTGCCAGTGACCAGCAGGACTTGATCCGGTATTTGCGTAGCGGTCAATATCCGTATGTCGCCTTTGCCGCCGACCAACTGCAGACGCGGAAGTTGTTTGATGCCGCCACCATGGATGCTGTCGTTCATCTCATGCGACATGGGAGCGCGAAATTGATCGGTCCCGCATTGAGTTACCTGGCCAAGGCCGGGAGGGAAACCGGCACCGATTGTTTCTTGCGCTGCCGTGATGACGCAACCCTAGTGGCGGACTCGGATAAGAGAGTCCAGTTCCTCGAGGCGCTGAGGGATTCCACGCGGGAACTGCCTTCAGGTTATCTTGACCGATTCAATGGTTGGCTGGCGCGAGCGGACAGCTACTACGAAGTTCACTTGCTGTTGAGTTTATTGGAACGGGAAAAGGTCTCTTCCGCTGAAGTAGCCGGCGAAGCGATGTCGCTGCTGGAAAGCAAGGATCCACTCATTGTGCGCCGAAGCTATCGGTATCTCAAAGCTCAGAAGTTGAGCCAGTCACAACAACAGAAGTTGGAGAAGTTCGAGCAACAGCATCCCGATCTTTGATGATGCCCGCGCAGCCGTAAGCCGAGCGCAGAAGAAACAGGCGGGACGCCTGTTCAACTCAGCGCATTGATCAACTTGTTCGCTGTGGATTGAACGTTCCGAAGATTGAAACTCGCCAGCAAGTCGGCTATCACAGTGGCCATGAAACGCGTTCTCCTCACCGCGCTGCTGCTCGCGCTTTGCGCGCTGACAAACACCAACTTGTCTGCCGACGACTTGGCAAAGAACTTTGCCGCGCCACCGCCTTCGGCGCGACCGTGGGTCTATTGGTTCCCACTCGATGGGAACATTTCCAGCAACGGCATCACCGCCGACCTCGAAGCGATGAAACGCGTCGGCATCGGCGGCGTGCTCTACATGGAGACCGACCAAGGCGCACCGAAAGGTCCGGCGAAGTTCGCGGGGCCGTTGTGGCGCGACCTGTTCAAGCACATCTGCAGCGAGGCGAATCGTCTCGGCTTGCAAGTGAACATGAACAACGACGCCGGATGGTGCGGCAGCGGTGGACCGTGGATCACGCCGGAACTTTCGATGCAGGTGATTGTGTGGAGCGAAATGCAAGTCGCTGGTCCCGTTCGTTTCGAGGGAGCGTTGCCGCAACCGAAAGCGACCAAGGATTTCTATCGCGACATCGCCGTGTTCGCGTTCCCGACGCCGGCGACGAACTACGTCATCCCGCACATCCGCGGCAAGTCGGCGGCGGTGCGGGAAGAGGTTCCCTTGCGCACGACGTTTCCCACGACAGAGGCAGCAGTTCCGCGTGAGAGCATTGTGAGTCTCACCGCCAAGGATGGACGGCTCGCGTGGGATGTGCCCGCCGGCAACTGGACGGTGCTGCGCGTCGGCCACACGATCACCGGCAAGGACAATCATCCCGCGCCGCTCGAAGGCCGCGGGTTGGAGTGCGACAAGCTGAGCAAGGCAGCGGCAGAGGTCCATTTCAACAACCTGATGGGCAAACTCATCGCGGACAACAAACCGCTCGTCGGCGAGAAACGCACGCTCGTCTCGACGCACATTGACAGTTGGGAAGTCGGCTCCCAGAACTGGACGCCAAAATTCCGCGAGGAGTTCCGGCGATTGCGAGGTTACGATCCGGTGACGTTCTTGCCGGTCATGACGGGGCGCGTGGTGGACAGCATCGAAGTCTCGGAGCGCTTCCTCTGGGACGTGCGGCAAACGGTCAGTGACCTGCTCTGCGAGAATTACGCCGGGCATTTCCGCACACTGGCGCATCGCAACGGCATCCGTCTTTCCATCGAAGCCTACGATACGCCGCCGTGCGACGACTTGACCTATGCGGGCCGCGCCGATGAACCAATGTCGGAGTTCTGGTCATGGACGCGCGACATACCCGAAGCCGGTCATCGGTACAGTTCCGTCGAGATGGCTTCCGCGGCGCACGTCTATGGCCGGCCGATTCTCGGCGCGGAAGCGTTTACGGCGACGAACGACGAGAAGTGGCAGGGACATCCGGGCAATATCAAACACCTCGGCGACTGGGCGTTCTGCCAAGGAGTCAATCGTTTCGTGTTCCATCGTTACGCGCTCCAGCCGTGGACGAATCCCGACCGCGCGCCCGGCATGAGCATGGGACCGTGGGGGCTGCACTACGAGCGGACGCAGACGTGGTGGGAGATGTCGCGCGGCTGGCACGAGTATCTGGCGCGTTGCCAGTATCTCTTGCAGCGAGGGCTGTTCGTCGCCGACATCTGTTTCCTGGCGCCGGAACGATCCCCGCAGCGGGCGAAGTCGCCGGTGAAATCCGGCCACGACCGCCCCGGTTACAACTTCGATCTTTGTCCGCCGGAAGTCGTCCTGAGCCGGATGTCGGTGAAGAATGGGCGGATCGCGTTGCCCGACGGCATGAGCTACCGGATGCTCGTGCTCCCGCACGTCGAGACGATGACGCCGCGACTGCTGCGGAAGATTCGCGATCTCGTCAAGGCCGGCGCGACGGTTGTCGGGATACCGCCAACGAAATCGCCGAGCTTACAGAACTTTCCGCGTTGTGATGAGGAAGTCAGGACGCTCGCCGGCGAATTGTGGGGCCAGAATCCCGGCAAGGGGCGCGTGATCTGGCTGCGTGAGATGGAGAAGAAGGATGCGGCTTACGAAAGTGTGAGCGCGTTCACCTCGGCAAAGTGGATTTGGTTTCCCGAAGGCAAGCCGGCCCAAAGCGCGCCGCCGGGCACGCGATACTTTCGACGGACTGTCAACGTGAAGGGCGACGTCGCGTCTGCGCGTCTGGTGATGACCGCCGACAACACCTTCGAGTGTTGGATCAACGGCCAGTCCGCCGGTAAAGGCAGTCATTTCAAGCGCGGTTACGTGATGAGTGTTGCCAATCTGCTCAAGCCCGGGCCGAATCTCATTACCGTCACCGCCGTGAACACACTCGACACCGCGAACCCCGCGGGGCTGGTTGGCGCGCTCAGCATCAAGTACCGCGACGGACGCACACAGGATGTCTTCACCGACGCGAGTTGGGAGGCGGCGCAAACAGAGACTGGCAACTGGAAGGCCGCGATGGAACTTGGTTTGTTGGGTATGAAGCCGTGGGGCGACATCGAGGAAGGACCGGAGGGTGTGGATGAGATCCCTGACATCGCCATCCCCAGCCGTCTGCTGGCGGAGATGGGCGTGCCGCCGGATTTCAAGGCGTCGGCGAACATCCGCTACATCCATAAGCGCATTGGCGAGGACGATGTCTATTTTGTTGCGAACCCGGAACCGCGCGAAGTTGAAGCGACATGCGAGTTCCGCGTCACCGGCAAACAACCGGAACTCTGGTGGCCGGACACGGGACGGATCGAGGCTGTTGCATGTGAGCAGAAAGACGCTTGCACGCGCATCGCGCTGCGATTCGATCCCAGTGGTTCGGTGTTCGTGGTGTTCCGAAAAAGTACTCATCACGCTCCGCGTGATGACTCCGGCACAGACCTCACGCGGAGCGTGAGGAGTACCTTGAGTGGCCCGTGGGAAGTCAGCTTCGATCCGCAGTGGGGCGGCCCGGCGAAACCGGTGACGTTCACGACGCTTGAAGACTGGAGCAAACGCCCCGAAGACGGCATTCGCTATTATTCCGGTACTGCTGTCTACCGGACGACCGTTGGAGGGCCACGCTCCGTCGTGGCCGCATTGACCAACGGACGCGACGGAGCGCGTCCCTCCAATCGGCTGTTCCTCGACCTCGGCAAAGTCGAAGTCATGGCCGAGGTGACGCTCAACGGTAAATCGCTCGGCATACTCTGGAAGCCGCCTTATCGCGTGGAGATAACCGACGCACTCAAGCCCGGCGAGAACAAGCTCGAAATCAAAGTCGTCAACCTCTGGATCAACCGGCAGATTGGCGACGAGCAGTTGCCCGAGGACAGCGACCGCAATCCGAGTGGCAACTTGAAGTCGTGGCCCGCGTGGTTGGCGGAAGGCAAACCGAGTCCGACTGGCCGCTTCACGTTCACCAGTTGGCGGCTTTGGAAGAAGGACGACCCGCTCGTTCCCTCCGGACTGCTGGGACCGGTGACATTGCGCATGACGGAAGCAAACGGTGTTCAGTAAACGGAACAGAAGGAATCGCATGCAATGAAGAAACAGATAGCGGTCACGAACAATAATATCGGGAAACACTCTCTCCGCCGCGACATCTACAGCCAGCGAGCGGAGCGAGGTTCCCCTTGGATCAGCCTGGCCGTTGTCCTCCTGTTCCTGTCCTGCTCCGCATCAGCCATGGAATCAACCTCCTTGTATCAGGGGGAGTTCAATGCCCCCGCCGGGAAACTGCGGGGGACTGATGGCTGGACCAGCCGGGACGAAGCCATCGTCCTGAACGGAAAAGGGATGGCCTGCCCGGCCTCCGGCAAGGCCGATGGCTTCGCCAAACGCCCCCTCGACCTGCCCCCCGGCGTCACCCGAGTGCGCCTGTCGGCTCGGGTCGTGGCTTCCCCACTGTCCGGGAGCGACGCCCGTCTCCATCACATCCCCGGCGAGAAACCCGCATGGATCGCCATCGGTTTCGGCAGCGACACCAATCCCCAATCCGGCTTGGTGCGGGCCTCGTTGGTGATGAGCCTCTCCCGCCGCGACGGGAAGGTCCTCCTAGGGCTGGGCGAATCCGCCGGAGCCACCGCGCCGTCACTGGGAACGGCGGAAATAGATGCCGCCAATCCCTTGGAAGTGGCACTGGATTACCGGTTCTCCGATTCCACAGCTACGGTCTCGCTCGCCGGCCGGGAGATTCTTCGTGCCGTCAAACCTCTCACGCCGAAAAATTTCCGCGTCCTGATGTTTCAGCTCCGCCGCATGCAATCCGCAACGGATTTGCAAACGGGCGGCATTGACTCGCTCCAAGTCGAGGTCTGGGCGGCTGCTGTGAAAACCGCCCCCGCCGTTAAGACCGCCACGCCTACAGCCCCGCCCGAACCCCTCGGCTCCCGCCCCAATCCCGAGGCGGTCCGCGCCCGGGAACTTGACAGCCGCTTGGAAAAGGCCCGCTCCACTGAGGAAACCCTGACCGTCCTGCGCGAGGGTTTCGCCAACCCTCCCTCCACCTACCGTCCGCATACGCGTTGGTGGTGGCCGGGCAATGCGCTCACCCCGAAAATCATAGACTGGCAGCTTGAGCAAATGAAGGAGCAGGGCTTCGGCGGCACTGAGCCTATGTCTTGGATGACGGTTTACGAAAAGGGCAACATCGAGTTCGAGTCGCCGGAATACATCGGACTGATGAAGCACGCGGTGGACAAGTCGCGCGAACTGGGGATGTTCATCACCCCGCCGCTGTTCCCGGGATGGAACCACGGGAGTTCGGAGGTGAAGGACGCTGACCGCTCCAAGGCGCTGGTCATTTCCGCCGCAGAGGCCGTCGGCGGGCACCTCCAGTGCGCGGTGCCTCTCCCTGCGCCCAATCAGATCCCCGATCTTCACTGGAAGCCCTACATGGGCTCCGAAAAAAAGAAATTCGAAGCCTTGGTGGCCCTGGGAGTTCGCAAGGACGGCAAACCCGAACCCTCCCGCTGCGTGGACCTCACCGCTTCCGTCACCGGCGACCGCGGCTTTTCCCAGAAACCCGCGCTCACCGTTGACGCCAAGCTGCCCCCGGGTCGCTGGCGTCTCATGGCCTTCTGGACCTGCTTCACCGGTCAGAAGTGCGCCTGTGAGAACAACAACCCGCCATCGAAGCTGGTTGATCACCTCGACGCGAACGCTGTGCGCGCCTACCTTGCTCACTCCGGTGGCCGCTATGTCGCCGCCTTCGCGGGGGATTTCGGACAAACCGTGGACTCGTTCTTTGGCGACAGCTACGAGCTCGCGCAGGATTTCAGCTACTGGAGCGACGGGCTATTCGCGCGTTTCCAAAAAGAGAAGGGCTACGACCTCCGTCCCTACCTGCCGCTGTTGGTCCATGACGGCGCTCCCGAAACGCCCTATGTGCGCTACGACTTCGGCCATTTCCTGCACCTTATGGGCATGGAGGGCATCACGCGCACGCTCACGGACTATTGCGGTGAACTGGGTATCCACATGCGCCAGCAGCCCCATTACCGGTTCACCACCGAACTCATCGAGGCCGCCGGGACATTCCAACGCCCGGAAACGGAAAACACCAAGCGCAGCTTCGACCCCATGTTCTGGCACAAGCTCACCACCAGCGGTGCCGCCCTCTATCCCTCCAAGGAAAAACGCTGGGTCTCCAGCGAGGCCTTCACCTTCATCAACCAGAATTACCGCGCCACCATGGAGGAGATCAAGCGAGCCACCGACCTCTTCCTGCGCGACGGCATCACCCAGTTCTACAACCATGGCTATTACGCCTCCCCGGAGAAGGAAATCGCCCCCTCCCGCGACCTTATCTACATGAACCGCATCAGCCACGTGAACACCTGGTGGCCGTGGTATCGCGGACTCGCCGACTACCAGGCCCGCGCCGCCTTTCTCTCCCGCCAAGGCCGCGCCGAGGCGGACGTGCTGGTCTATTCCCCCATGCCCACGCTCTGGTCGGAGCGCGCCGAATACCCCTGCGGCCATGTCCGCGACGTGCCATTCGGCCTCCTGCCCAAAATCCTCGTCGCCAACGGCTATGACTTCGACTGCGTCAACGACGACCTGCTCCTCAACCATGCGAAGGTGGAACGCGGCAAACTGGTCATCAATGGCTACGACTATTCCGTGCTCGTCCTACCGCGCGCCATCTGTCTCGCGCCGGAAACACTGGAAAGAATCTCCAGCTTCATCGAACAAGGCGGCACGGTCCTGGCCCTAGCCCGGCTGCCGGAGTACTCCCTCGGCATGGCGGGGCGCGAAAAGCGCGACGACGCCCTGCGCAAGCTCCGCGCCAGATTGTTCGCCGAAAAGGGCGGCAACAAAACCACCGGTAACGGGATGAGCGCCTTTTTCCCGGACATCGAGGGACTCCAGTATCTTGAGAAATGGTCGCCCGGCGCCAAGGAGTGGGAGCCTACCCCGCCTCTCTCGCCCTCGTGGAAGGGATTCATCGCCACCCTGCGCTCCCGCCTCACCCCCGACTTCGAGATCGCGGGCCAGCCGCAAAGCGACGGCCTCACCTTCCGCCACACGCGCGTGGGCGGTGTGGAGGTCTGGTTCCTCACCAACCTTAGCCCGAACCCGGTCCGCGCCGAGGTCACTCTCAACAGTCCGGCCAAACTCGTCCCGCAGGCTTGGGACGCCCTGACCGGTGCCATCACCGCCGCCCCCGGCCAGCGCACCACTCCAGATGGGCGCATGGTCCTGCCCGTGTCCCTCGACCCGTGGGCCTCCCGTTTCTACCTGCTGGTTCCCGACGGCGTTCCCCCGGCGACCGCACCGCCAACGCCCGCGCTCTCCTCGTCGTTCACGCTCAACGGCCCGTGGCAAGTCCGCTTCGACGGACTCGGCGGTGCCCGCAAAGACCTCACCCTCGAAACGCTTGCCGACTGGACCACGCTGCCGGACCTCAAAAACTTCTCCGGCAACGCCACCTACACCTGCGCATTTGAAATCTCGGATTTGAAGTCTCAAACCATCCTGGACCTCGGCGTCGTCCACGAGGTTGCCGCCGTCACAATCAACGGCCGGGACGCCGGCAAACTCTGGATGCAACCCTACCGGACCGATATCTCCAAACTCGTCAAGCCCGGTAAAAACACCTTGGAGATCACCGTCGCCAATTCTATGTGGAACTATTGCGTCGGCCTAAAAGAGCCGACGCCCATCCCGCAGGAACTACGCGCCCACTACGGGGAAACGGTACGGCCTGGTTACCACGCTTGGAGAAACTTTCTGCGTTGGCGCCAGCGCGAGGCACTGATGCCCTCCGGCCTGATCGGGCCGGTGACGATTGGCGAATGGAAGGAGTGACCGTGAAGAAGGGAATCTTGATTCTGCTGTTGGCGTTGTCGCGAACTGCCGTGGCGTTTGATGACTTTGTCACACCGCCGGCATCTGCCCGCCCGTGGGTCTATTGGATGTTCATGGACGGCAATCTCACACGCGAGGGGTTGACCGCTGACTTGGAGGCGATGAAGCGCGCCGGCATCGGCGGGGCGATCATCCTCGAAGTCAATATCGGTATCCCGCGTGGGACAGTGGAGTTCATGAGCGCTCCGTGGCGCGAGTTGATCAAGCACGCCATCCACGAAGCCGACCGCCTTGGACTGGAAATCGCGCTTCCCGCTGGGCCGGGCTGGTGCGGGAGCGGCGGACCGTGGGTCAAGCCGGAGCAATCCATGCAGCATCTCGTCGCCAGCGAGACGCAGGTGACGGGGCCGATTCGCTTCGATGCTGCCTTGCCGCAACCACAGCCGCGGACGCCGTTCTTCGGCGAGAAGACGCTGACGCCTGAGTTGCACAAAGTCTGGAAGGAGTTCTATCGCGACGTCGTGGTAGTCGCGTTCCCAACACCGGAAGGTGACTACCGGATTCCCGATGTGGACGAGAAGGCGCTGTATAAACGCGCTCCGTACTCATCGCAGCCGGGTGTGAAACCGTTGCTGACTGCCGACCGCACAATCGTTGCAGCCGCCGGCTGTATCTCACGCGTCGTGGAGTTGAAGCTGACCGATGGCCGCCTTGTGTGGGATGTGCCGCCGGGACGCTGGACGATCATGCGATTTGGCCGGACGATCACCGGGCAGACCACGCGGCCCGCGCCGGTGCCGGGATTGGGGTTCGAGACGGACAAGTTCGACAAGGCGGCGGTTGACGAGCATTTCGAGTCGTTCATCGGCGCGTTGTTGAAGACGACCGGAAAACCGAAACATCCGGGGCGCGGATGGACGACGCTGCACTTCGACAGTTGGGAAATGAGTTCGCAGAACTGGTCGGGCAGATTCCGTGAGGAATTCCGGCAACGACGCGGCTACGATCTGTTGCGATTCTTGCCGGTGATGTTGGGGCGCGTCGTGGACAGCGTCGAGGTGTCGGAACGGTTTCTGTGGGACTTGCGGCGGACCGCGGCGGAACTGCTCATCGAGAACCACGCGTACCGCTTGAAGGAACTCGGCCAGCGACACAAGCTCACGTTGTCCATCGAGCCGTACGACCTCAATCCCGCCGGTGATCTCGCGCTTGGCGGCGCGGCTGACGTGCCGATGTGTGAATTCTGGTCGA
>Ga0194112_10003594_pt1 | contig 21546 bp, 14 predicted proteins | sample TA2MahC400mmetaG_FD_146191 | JGI IMG/M metagenome (GOLD analysis project Ga0194112, IMG submission 146191) | Freshwater microbial communities from Lake Tanganyika, Tanzania - TA2015016 Mahale Deep Cast 400m | ecosystem: Environmental > Aquatic > Freshwater > Lake | place: Tanzania: Lake... | reverse complement strand
TCCTGCCGCGCCAGAGCCGAAGCAGGAGCTTCTGCATCGCCGTCGCGAAGCCGGAGCTTCGCGACGAGAGACACCGACCAGCGTCCACGAACTCATCCTCGCTCATCATGGTCTTTCCCCCTGGTCGACTCTGCCCCAGGCTCTGCCTTATTCGCACGGGTGCGGCGGCGCATGGCCGCGACATAGAGGGGGTTCAGCAGGTAGCGATAGGCGTAGCCGGCGATGCCTTGGCGATCGAGGGCCTGGACCGCGCCCTCGATGCCAACCTCGGCCACAAGGGCTTCGAGGATGCGCTGGGCGTCGGAGCGCGCGGTGTCCTGGGTGGAGCGGCTCCACTCGGAGCCTTGTTCCTGGATGACGGCCTCGATGATGGCACGATCAGGATTCCTGTCGCGATAGCTCATGGCGATCCTCCAACCACCATGTGGCTAGCTGGGCTCCAACAGGCTGACGCATCGTATCCGGCCCCAGCCAGAGCTCCTCACGCCCTAGCAACTTGCGCCCCTCTGTGGGCCAAGTGGGGCGCGAGCTGCCTCACGGCGGCAGGGGCACTTGCTTCTCGATGCGTCTTGGGGGATGAGCCTTCAGGTAGTCGCGGTGGCGCTTGAGGGCGTCCACGGCGGGGAGGAGGCAGTCGGCCAAGGCGTCGAGGATTTTCACGCCAAGCTCGATGTCGGGCTGGCCTTGCCAGGTGAGGCCGACGGTGCCGTGGGAGGAGTGCTCGCGCTCGGCGTCGTAGCGGAAGCCGCGGGTGCCGCGGGAGCGGAGGGCGACGAGTCCGCCGCACTTGCGGGCGAGTAGGACGGCGATGGCCTCGGCGGCGTGGGGGTGCATGCCGAGGGTGGTCCACGGCCCGTGGCCGCTGATTGGGCCGTGGGGCACGAAGACCACATCGTTCGTCTTCAGCCACTCGCCGACCTCGCGCGAGGTCAGGCGGTCCAAGTGAACGATATCCATGGGCATTCACCTCGCAGGCCGACGCGCCCCCGGTTTGCGGCCGCTCGGCCTCTTCAGCCCCGAAGGGGCGAAATGTGATAGCCCAGGGCGAAGCGAAGCGAAGCCCTGGGAAAGACGGCCCCCCAGATAGCCCTGAAGGGGCGAGATAGGGCGCGCAAGACGCCCCATGTCGCCCCTACAGGGCTATATCCCTCACGACCCCAAACCCAGGGCTTCGCTTCGCTTCGCCCTGGGCTATCCCATGACGCCCTTGCAGGGCTGCAAACCGCCCAGCCCCCAGCCCGGGGTGTGCCGGCCTGGCGAGGCAGTTGACATGTCGGGGCGCAAGTGCCAGTATTATAACAGTGGCCGTGTCCCGCGAAAACGAAGGAGTTCAAGCGATGAAGGCCATTGCGCTGCCTTTCTGCCTGACCCTGTGTGCGCTGGGCGGGGAGCCGGTGAAGTTCTCTGCGGCCCCGAAGGCTGTCAGGCAGGCTGAGGGCGCGGTGGTGAGCTTCGTGGCGTCGGCGCCGACAGATGTCGAGGTGGCCATCCTGGATGCCAAGGGGGCCGTGGTGCGCCACCTGGCCGCGGGGCTTCTGGGGAAGAACGCGCCGGAGCCGCTCAAGAAGGATTCGCTCGCGCAGGAGATTGGCTGGGATGGCTGCGACGATCTGGGGAAGGAGGCGGCGGGCGGGCCGTTTCGGGCAAGGGTGTCGCTGGGCGCGAAGCCCCGGCTTGAGCGGATCGCGGGCTGGGATGGGAACACGCTGGGGAGCGCGGTCGTCGGCCTCACGGTGGGGCCGGGGGGCGAGGTGTTCGTGCTGACATCGGAAGGCTCACGTGGACGCTCCACAATGCGGGTGCTGGACCGCGACGGGAAGTATCTTCGCACGATCCTGCCCTATCCAGCAAATCTGCCGAAGGAGCGCGCGGCGCCGCTGGGCCAACTGGAGGTCGAGGGGGAGCGTCTGCCCATCGTTTTCAACGCCCACGGCGGCAACCTCCTGCCGCTGACGAGCGGGATGAAGAAGCAGAACATGGCGTTCCACCCCAAGGGCCACCTGGTGATGGCGAGCGCGGTGGGGACGATAGTTGAGCACGGCCCGCCGCGGCACTTGCTGGCGCTGGCGCCGGACGGTGGCGCGCCCCAGGGGGTGGCCTTCGTTGGTCCCGAGATACGGAAGGCCGGGGGCTTCATGGGCGGAGCCGGCGAAGGGTCGAGCCGGTTCTTCGACCACATCGCGCTCAGCCCCGATGGGGAATGGGTGTACCTGACGTTCTCGGGCGAGAGCTGGCGCCTCAAGCCGAGGCACGCAGTCTTCCGGCTGAAGTGGACCGACGCGGAGCTCGGCCCGCCATTCCTCGGCAAGGACGGCGAGAGCGGGGACGACGATGCCCACTTCAACGACCCGCATGGCCTCGCCACGGATAAGGCGGGCAACCTCTACGTGTGCGACCGCGGCAACAACCGCGTGATGGTCTTCGCCCCCGAGGGCAAGCTCCTGGGCAAGTTCCCAGTCGGGAACCCGGAGCAGATCATCGTCCATCCGCGGACTGGCGAACTCTACGCCTCGTGCCGCAAGGCGGGGCGGATCGTGCCGGAGTGCAGGCTGGTCAAGCTTTCGTCCTGGGGTGCTGCGCCGCCGCGGGAGCTGGCGCGGCTGGAGCTCAAGAACCTGGACCTCATCGCGCTGGACCCAGAGGCATCACCCCCCAAGCTGTGGGCCGCGATGGCCGCGGGCCTCTGCCCCGTCAGCGACGAGGGGAATGCGCTCGTGGTCGGCAAGCCAGTGAGCAACAACCTCGGCCTGAGCTACCCGATGTTCTTCGCGGTGGACCTCGCCAGGAACAGGCTGCTGATTGACGACTCGTTCGCCAACAGCCTGCCGCTCGTGGCGCTGGACCTTGCGACGGGGAAGAAGACGCCGTTCGTCCGCGGCACCGCGGTCGCGCTCGACCGCGAGGGGAACGTCTACGTGGCCGACGGCTACAACTCGAACACGGTCTCGCGCTACGACCCCGCGGGGAAGCCGCTCCCGTTCCCGTCGGCCAACACGCACAAGCTGCCGGTGGGCAAGTACCGCGCCTATGGGCCGGACCTCGGCCTGCGCGGGATGTGCGTGGCGCCCAACGGCGACCTCTATCTCCTCCGCTCGAACAACTACGGCCTTGAGGACAACGCGGCGGCACGCCTCGACGTGTTCGGGCCTGACGGCACGCGCAAGCGAACGGCCGTGGACGGCCTCGGCCATGGCGACTGCGGCCTGGGCGTTGACCCGCGCGGGAACGTCTACCTCGGCCTGAACCTGAAGCCCAAGGGCCAGCCCTTCCCCGCCGAGTTCGCGGGCAAGCTCCCGCAGGAGCCCTGGGTCTGGTGGCGCAAGAAACGCGAGGCCCCCTGGTGCCACACCTACTACAACGCTTACCTCTTTCATTGGGGCGCGGTCTTCAAGTTCGGGCCGGAGGGCGGCACACTCTACGGCCACGGGCCGAACGGCTCGAAGGAGCCGCCGCCCGCCGCCCTGGCGCTCGCCGCCGCGCCCGCCGACGCCCAGGCCCTCGCCTCCGGCTACCTCGCCAGGGAGATCAAGGTCAAGGGCGCACTCTGGCGGCGCCCCGGCTGCGGCCTGGTGCCGACCTCCGACCTCAACTGGGGCGACCCGTCGTGCATGTGCATGGTCTCGCACCTGGCCGTGGACGGCTACGGGCGCGTCCTCGCCCCGAACGTCTTCCGCTTCTGCGTGGAGGTGCTCGACACGAACGGGAACCCGCTGGGGCGGATCGGGCGGTATGGCAACGCCGACAGCTCCGGCCCTGGGAGCAAGGTGCCCGAGCCCGAAATCGCCTTCGCCTGGCCCGCCTTCGTCGCCGTGGCCGGGGGCAAGCTGTTCGTCTGCGACAGCACGAACCAAAGGATCACAATCGTCCGCTTCGACCACGCGGCGGAACAGGTCGTTGACATCGTGGAGCGAAAACCATGAACAGAGTGGTCCCAACTCTTGCCGTTGTCATGGCTTTTGACGCAGCGCTGGCGGGCGAGGTGAGCTTTCGCACCCCGCCATCAGTGGCCAAGGAGGGCGGGCAGACGCAGATTCGGTTCGCTTTGTCCGGGGCGACCGACGTGGAGGTGGCCATCCTCGACGCGAAGGGCAAGGTGGTGCGCCACCTGGCCGCAGGCGCCCTGGGCGCAGAGAGCCCGCCTCCGCCTCCACTCAAGCCCGGGCTGGAACAGTCGCTCGCCTGGGACGGAAGGGATGACCTTGGGCAGGCGGCCAAGGGCGGGCCGTTCACGGCGCGCGTGCGGGCGGGCATGGGCGTGAAGCTCGGGCGGATGATCGGCGGAAGCCCCTACACCGGAATCGTGGACCAGATGCCGTTCCGGGCTCCCGTCAACGGCCTCGTCGTGGAGGCCGACGGCTCCGTCTACGTCAAGCTCCAATCATCGGTCGGCAGCCACGGGAACTCCGGCCTCTGGCCCTGGCACGTCCGCAAGCTCGACAAGGCGGGCAAGTACCTGGCGACCATTCTCCCCTACCCGCCCTCCACCGACCCCGCGAAGGCCAGCGGCTTCCGCCTCCTCGACACCGGCGATGGCGCGTTCACGCCGGCCAACGAGAACAGCCTCTATCCCGTCTTCTACGTCTTCGGCAGCGAGCTGGTGAACCGCGTGGTGGACGGCTGCCTGGTCTTTGTGCACAGCGAGCGGCGGCAACTCAACTTCTTCAAGCTCGACGGCTCGAACGCGCTCAGGACCGTGGCGATGTGGCCGGCCGAGGCCAAGCTCAACTGCCCCCGCTGGCTCGACATCCAGGTGGCCTTCTCGCCCGACGGCCGCACGGCCTACTACTCGAACGTCGCGGGCACCGCCTACGACGGCAAGCGGCCCTCAGACATTGACCCCAAGTGGCCCCAGGGCCGCGTCTATCGCCAGGACGTCGCGGCTGCCACCCCGCCCGAGCGCTTCTATGACCTCGAGCTGCCCGACTGGGAGCAGCGGCAGTACTGGATGCCCAGCGCGTGGGACAAGAAGACCGCCGCCTCCGGCATCGCGGCGGACGCCAAGGGCAACGTCCTCGTCTGCGACCTCGTGAACCAGCAGGTCGTCGAGCTTTCGCCACAGGGCAAGAAGCTCTCCGCCACAAGCGTCCCGTGGCCCGACAGGCTCATGGTCCACCCGAAGACGGGCGACCTCTATGTCCTCTCGCGCAAGGTCTCGCGTGGCTCGCTGCCGCCAGCGGGACTGCTCAAGGTGGTGGGGCGTGGCGAGGGGGCCAGGACCGTGGCACAGCTTGGCCTCCAAGGCTCCGTGGGCGGAGCCTTTGCGTTAGACGCGAGGGGAGAAGCGCCGGTGCTGTGGCTGGCCGGCCACACCGACGCCGGGACGAAGCTCCTCAGGGTCGAAGACCGCGGCGAGAGCTTCCAGTATTGTGGGCGGGATGTCCACATCCCGCGAGACGCGGCGTCGGGAGACGCCGCCCACAACTTCCTGAACCGCGACCGCAATGCCATCGCGTTCGTGGGGTATCTCGACGTAGACCCTGAGGCGGAACTGGTCTACGTCACAGACACGCGGGGCGGCGTGTGGCGCTACAACGGCGACACGGGGGAAGGCGGGCCGCTGAAGATCAAGGCCGTGGACCTCGCCATCGGCCCAGGCGGCCTCATCTACGCCTGGGGCACGGGGAGCTACGCGGGACCCGTCGCCCGCTACACCCGCGGCCTCGAGCCCGCGCCCCTCGAGGCCACGGGCAAGCACACCTACGGCTCCCTCTATGGCCGCGCGGGGCGCGGCTGTAGCGTCTGCGGCCTCGACGTTGACGCCCGCGGCCGCGTCTTCGCCACCTGGGGCACGAACGACTGCCACGTGATGGGCTACGACGCCGACGGCAAGCCCCTCCCCGCCGAACGCACGGCCGCCACGGGCGAAGAGGGGAAGAAGCAGGACTTCCCCGCACTCATCACCGGCGTCTCAGGCTACGGCGGCAGCATCCGCGTTGACCTCGCGGGCAACATCTACCTGGCCCAGAAGGGCCTGCCGAAGGGCCACAAGCCCCCCGCCGGCTACGAGAAGGACGATGCCTGGCGCCAGGCCGTAGGCTCCATCCTCAAGTTCGGCCCCAAGGGCGGCGAGCGCTCGAAGGCCGAGGATGCTGTCATGGGCTTCAGCGGCGTGCTGGCCGTCTACCCCGCCTGTGGGCCGATCAGCCAGTGGCGCTGCGATGGTGCCTGCGCCTGCACCAAGCCGCGGTTCGACCTCGACCCCTTCGGCCGCCTCTACATCCCGAACGCCATCAACTTCACCGTGTCGGTGCGCGACAACATTGGGAACGAGATCGCCCGGTTCGGGCACTACGGGAACTTCGACGCCCAGGGGCCGAAGAGCGCCGAGCCCAAGCCCGAAATCCCCCTCGGCTGGCCCGTGGCCGTCGGCGCCACCGGCCGCTTCATCTACGTGGGCGACTGCCTCAACCACCGCGTGGTCCGCGTGGACAAGTCCTTCGCCGCCGAGGCCACCTGCCCGCTCTGACGATAGGAGCGAACAGGACCGAATGGCGCCAATCTGAGGTGTTGGCGCCGGCCCAGCTCCCGCAGGGAGCGACAGCTCGATAGCCACGGGCGCAAGCCCGTGGAACACGGCGTCACCCCCTGTCAAGCCCCCGCAGGGGGCGGAAGAGGCCCCGTTCGCATGCGTCCTGTAGTTTCTGCCGCCCCCTGCGGGGGCTGGGCCAGCGCTAACATCGTGAGTCTCGGATGGTGTGCAGGTATGCACACCCTACTCGTCACTACTCGTCACTCCGTATGAGATTGGCGCGCAGGTCGGCGACGCACAGGTCGCACAGGGGGGGACCGGCCAGACGCAGGTCCGTGAGGCGCTCGAGGTCCTCGGGCATGCGCAGGCAGGGGCCGAGCAGGCAGGGGTTCTCGCAGGCCACCCGCGGGGCCATCGCCAGGCACTCCGAGCGCAAGGCGGGCACGCCGAAGAGGTGCGCCGCAACGCGCATGGCGAGGGTCTTCAGCAGGCTGTAGGCCACCCGCTCCAGGCGGTCAATGCCGCTGGTGGACAGCACGGCCCCGACCCCGACGAGCGCCGAGCCGGGCGTGGAGGCGAGGCCGAAGTGCTCCTCCTCGGCGGGGTCGAAGAGCGGCTGGTCAACCAGCAGGAAGTCGTAGTGGTCGCCCAGCATGTCCTTGTGGCGCCACGGCTCGTCGCGGAAGGCGGCCAGGACGGCTTGCGCGTTGACCCTTCGCCGCTTCGCCTCCCGCGCGTGCTCCACGTACCACTTCACGCTCAGGTAAGGCACCATGTAGCCGCGGGGGTCCATGTACGCCGGGTGGCGCCAGGCCCCATAGTCGGCCACGGGCGGCGGCGCATCCAGCCCGGCCGTCACGAACAGATCGTAGAGGGCGTCATACACCGCCAGCCGCTCGGGGCGGTACGGCCGCTCGTCGAGCAGGTTGATCGGCTTGAGGTACTTCATCAGCGGCGCCGTTGCCCTTGAATCGTCGTCGTTGTCGCCGTCGTCGCCATCGTCCTCGAATCCCCTTGCCAGGAAGAAGCCATCGGACTCGACGACGACGACGATGACGACGACGAGCACGAGGATCGGGCGATCGGGACACCTGCCAGAGGCAGGGCTCATACCCCGGTGGAAGCTCGCGCCTTGATATTCGGCCAGGATGGGTTATACTATACACAAAAGCGGCGGCGCCGGCCAGAGAAGGGGCCAGCCATGCAACTCGGGATCAATTTCAAGACAGTGTCGACCCTGGCCGCCCTCGGGGTGCTCGCGTACCTCGCCTACGATCTCGAGGTGTTCGCGCGCAAGCCCCAGACAGGTGAGCTCGCAAGGCTCCAGCGGCTGAGGACCAACTACCGGTCGGCCCGCGACTACGCGGCCGTGGCCTCCGCCCTCGACAGCAACAAGCCGGAGGTCCAGGCCCTCGCGGTCGAAATCCTCAGCGAGAACGTCGAGCGCCCGGCGGTCCGCAAGCTGCTCGAGATGCTCGGCGACACCGCCTGCGCCGACGTGGTGAAGGAGCAGCTCGCAATCACGATGGGCAAGCTCCGCGTCAACGAGGCAACCAGCCGCCTCGTCGCGCTCACCGCCAGGTCGGAGGCCCACATGGTCCGCTTCGCCGCGCACAAGGCCCTCCAGGAGCTCACCGGCGCCGGCGCCCAGGTGAAGTTCGGCGACGACACCCACGAGGCCTGGACCATGTGGCTCCGCTCCCGCCACTCCGGCGGAACCCGCTAGCCCGCTGCCCGCCGGCCCGCAAGCGGGCGGCGGGAAATCCGAAACCCCAAATCCCAAATCCCAAGGAATACCGAAACCCGAGCCTCAAATCTCAAAACTCCAACCAGACGAACACCGCGCCGGGGCCATGCTCGTCACTTGGATTCTGGATTTCGGGTTTCCTTCGGATTTCGAGTTTCGGATTTCGGATTCGGGGCTTCCTCCACCCGCTCCCTGATCAGGGTCAGGCCAAAGAGCGTCGTCTCCTTCAGCACCTCGCCGTTGCGCGCCACCCACGCCTGAGCCTTCATGAAGCCAGAGCGGATCTCCACCACGTGGGTGTCCAATATCTCCCCGCTCCATCGCAGCCTGTCCCGGTGCAGGACCTCCAGCTCCACCGTCTGCGGCGACAGCGTGAGGGGGTTGAAGACGACCGTAGTCCAGCGCATCCCCACGTGCAGCCGCGGGAGCGCCAGCAGCGGCGAGAGCCCGCCGGCCACCAGCCCACCTTTCTCGAGGCGGACTCTGTGGACCTCCACCCCCTCGCCGCGGACGTTGACGCGGATCTCCAGGAACTTCCCCCTCTCCACCACCTGGCCGTCGCACTGCGCGTTAAGCACCGCCGAGCTCACCGCCACCGAGAAGCGCTCGAGCGTGTAGTCCTTCCCAACCACCACCACCGTGTCGGTGCCGAACGCGGCCAGCTTCGACAGCAGCCCGGTCGCAGGCATCTCCAGCCGCGTCGTGTTCGTCAGCCTGTGCTTCCCGTCGTCAGTGTAGTGGAACGCGGTCTCCGTGTGGCCCACCCTCTTCTCGCCCCCCGCCAGGTAGATGCCCATCTTGCAGTAGTAGTTCTCCCGCTCCCGCGTCAGCACGCTGCGGTAGGTGCCGGGGATGAGCTCGGGCTTGACCTCGAGCAGCCAGCGGCGGACCAGCGACGCCATCATCACCGCCCAGAAGCCCACCACCGCAACCGCCACGAGCCGATACTGCATCGCCCATCCTCTCCGCCACGCGTCTCCCCACCAGCGATTCTATGTCCGATGCACCGTGCTGTCAAGGAGCCCCTGTGCAGTGCCCTCCCCCTCTTCAATCGTCCTCGTCCCTCGTCCTCGTCCATCGTCCTCGGTCCTCTTCCCCTGGTCAGGCAGAAGAGTCGAGGACGAGGGACGAGGACGAAGGACGAGGACGACTGCTCAAGAAGCCCCAGCCCCCATATCCCCATACGACTCCCCGAGCAGGTCGGCTGCCCCGATCCCCAATTCGTCGCTGAGGCGCCTCAGCAGGGCGAGCGACTCCTCGTCGGAGCGGCCGCCATCCATCACGGCCTCGAACTCCACGAACGTCCCCAGCCCCGCCACGTCGTCGAGGTGTGTCCGCACGTTCTCCAGCAGGTAGAGCGTGCGGGTCTTCTCCACGCGGCGCCTGACGCCGTGCTCCGCCTCCAGGGCGGCAAGGGTCGCCGCCGCGTCGGCCACTGGCGACACCTTGTAGAGGCTCTCGCGTGCCCCGGCCACGTCCGCGCGCTCGTATCGCACAAGAGCAGCTTCGCCTGGCTCTTCTACGCGCAGCTTCAGCCGCCCCTCGGGCACGGCGAAGTAGGTGTCCACCTGCCGCCGCGTCCAGGCCCGCCTTGCCCCCAGCCGCTCGCAGGCCGCCGCCGCGCGGGTCAGGTCCCCGCACCGCGCCTTCAGCTCGATGTTTCGCCTCATCCTGCCATCTTATGCCCACGCTCCCTCTGCGTCAAGAGCATGATCCCGGTCTTGGCAAGCGCCTCGGTTCGGCTATCGTCCTCGTCCCTCGTCCTCGATCCTCTTGGCTTCCCCGAAGAAGAGTCGAGAACGAGGACGAGGGTCGAGGACGATTGAGGAGCCACGAGTCCTCCGCCTGGATCGGAAGTCATACCCCCGCGTCAAGGCCGCTTGACACCTGCCCCGCCAGGTGTATCATTGCACCGGCGAAACGAGGGCCACCGATGCCAAACGACGAGAGACCGAACCTCCCCGCAAGAGCCGCCGCCCCATCCGAGGTTCGACACGAGTCAGTTGTTGCCGGTTTTGCAACAACTGCCGCCGACTGCAAGACCAGCCCCCCATTTGGATTCCTCCTCTACCAGACCGAGGATCGCTGCGTCTGCCTGGAAGCAACTGTTGCAGAATCTGCAACAGTTCAAGGCCGCTTCCTGGTTCTTTGTGGGTAGCCCCTACAGGTTGTGCCTCGCGGCTCCGTGGCCGGCGCCCCGACCTGGCGCGATGGGCGAGGCGGCGGGGGCTTTGCCCCCGTGCCCCCAGGATTTACCGCCTTACGGCCTCCGCCCCCAACATATTGGGGGCACCCACAAGAAACCCGGAAGAGCCATTTTTTCTGCGTGGGGCGCGCGCCCAAAGCGGAGTCGAGCCGCCGCACTCCAACAGGCTGTCGCACGGCCTGGAACGCCTGCCTCTGCACGCAGGCGGAAGCTGCTGCTTCGCTGGGCCGACGGCGGGAGCCATGCAGAGCGCGTTCCCAAGCGGGAGCTTGGGAACGAGGAGAGAGACGAAAGCGACAACAGGGACATCAGGGACACGGCAGCCTTTGCTCTCCCTTTGGTCCCTTGGGTCCCTGTTGTCCCTGGGGTCCCTTTCCGTCCGCCCCTCGTCAGACGACCACCGCCTCGATGTTGAAGAGGCGGCAGAAGTGGATGAGCTGGGCCTTGTAGTCGCCGTAGAAGAAGAGCTGGTGGAAGCCAGGGAACGATAGGACATCAGCCCCGCCGTCGAACTTGGCCATGACGGAGACGACACAGCCGCCGGCAGGGGGAACGCTGACATTCTCGATGACTTCGCCCACCGAGATGAGCATCCTGGGCTTCCCGCCCTTCGGAGCAAGCTCGACATCGAGGCAGGTGATGCGCTGGCCGATCTTCCAGAGCGTGCGGGGCACGGCGTCGCGCAGGCCGTGGTGGTGGACGATGTCGAACGGCTCGGGCGGCTGGCCGAAGCCGTTGAGGCGCGTGGGACACGAGCAGTGCGCGCCAATGACCGCCCCCCGCGCGGTCTCGGCCACGGGGTCCTGCTGGAAGCCGGGACGGTCGAAGAGGTACTGGACGACGATGTGGGTGGCCACGGCCCCCAGGTCGGCCTCGCAGGCGGCGGGAATCCCGTCGTCGTTCATCCGCGACCAGGCGATGCAGGGCAGGCTCACCTTGCTCCGCCCCAGGGCGCCCAGGCAGTCCATCGTGATCGCGTCGGCCTCGGCCCGCGCCCGCAGCGTCCGCGCCACGACGTAGCTCCTCACGCCGTTGAGCACGTCCTGCTTCGTGGCGCCCACCTGGCGGCGGGCGCGCTTCATATAGTCCTCCGCCAGGGCGCGAATCTCATCCGTCTCGGGCGTCTTCTCGTACTCGTCGAGAAAGGTCTTGGCGGGAACATAGCGCAGCTTGATGCCGAGGCGTTCCATCTCGCCCTCGCGCTCTGCGCCGCCGGCGATGACGAGGCAGCGCGTGGAGCGCATCTTGGCTCCAGCGTGCAGCATCTTGAGGCCCCACTTCACCTGGCGGAAGTCGTCGGTCGAGGCGATGAAGCAGCCGGGCTTCCGCGATGGCGCCGCGGTGTTCGTCGTGAACGACGTGCCTACGGGCGAGAACACCACGGTGGGCAGCTTGGTGTCAATCGCCTTGTTCGCCGTCGGCCAGGCATGTTCCTGGCGGTCGAGGACGACGACGAGCAGGCCGTCGGGCTTCGCCTCGACGGCCTCGGCGATCCAGGCATCGCCCTCCGCCTGGCTGTAGAGCGGCTCGGGGCGCAGATCGAGTTTTAGCTTCAGCTCCTTGGCCGCGGCGCCCACTTCTTCCGTGTACTTCTTCAGCGCCGCGGCGCCGTCGTAGACGGCCCCCGGCCAGCGCATCCCGTAGTCGCCCTTGCGGCGCACGAAGCAGGCCCGGACGTTGGGGACGCACTTCGCCCCAGGCCCCGCCGCCTCGTCCTTGCGCGCCGGGGCATCTCCCTCTGCCCCCAGGCACGCCGACCGCAGCGACAGCGCGGCCACGCCTGCCGACGCCACGCCCAGGAACCCTCTCCGCGTGAGCCCTCCGCCACAACTGCACCTGCGCACGCATCGGCTCTCGTCCATAGCTCTTGCCTCCAATAGACCGTGAAGTCCAATATACAATACTCAACATCCAATCTTCAATGACCAAGTGAAAGCGAGGGCACTGCGCCGATCGTGTTACTTGGACATTGAGTATTGAGAGTTGGATATTGAGTATTGGACATCCTGATCCTCTTTGGCTGCGGCCTGTGGCCGCGTTAAGACCGCCTAAAGGCCGAACTACCAACAGGTTGTGGCCTAGTCTGTAGTTCGGCCTTCAGGCGGAAGTGCCTTATCTTCACGCCATTCGTGGTAAGAGACGGCTTTCGAGCGCTCTGTGGGGCTGGCGCATCGGACAGAAGCGCCGCGTGGACGCCTGGGTGATGGGTGGCCGAGCAACTTGCGCCCCCAGGGGGGCGCAAGTTGCTCGGCGCGGGCCTGCGCAGGCGGCCCGGAGGCGCCATTTCAGCGCCACAACGCCTTGCCATGCAAGAGGTTAGCGATGCGCCTCCCAGGGCCCCGCCGCCAGCCGGCCGGAATGATGAGTGTGCGCGCACAAAGGGCGCAAGTTGCTCGCCGGCGGCTCGGGCGCCTGGCCAGAGACGGTACGGGCCGAAGCCCGCACCACGAACGCATGTCAACTACTCCGCGCTCCCCTTAGTACTGCCGTCCCTTCGGGACTGGGCCTTGTGTGCGCCCGGTCCGGCGGCTGAAGCCGCCGGCTAACCACTGTTGTCCCTTCGGGACTCCGGTCTTGTCCCCCTATTCGTGGTGCGTCGTACCGAGCGTTTCGTGGCGCGCCGTCAACTCACCTGGCAGGCACCTCCATCTCGGCGAGCCAGGCGAGCGGCAGCCTCTTGCCGAGGAGGAAGAACTTGCGCTCAGGATACCAGAGCACGGGCTCGCCGTCGCGGAAGGTCATGCTGGCGTACATCGCCAGGTCGGTGCGGCCCATGCCTTTGCCCAGTGGCCCGAGCGGAACGCCGTCGTTGTCCATCAGGAACCGCGGGCCGGAGAACCAGACGGGCTGCCGCGCGCCCTTGCGATACTCGCCACGCACGACGTAGATCGGGCGCCGATGATAGGTGCTCTGCATGGGGTCCCAGGGGCCGAAGTGCCCGTCGTGGTTGTGATAGAGGAGCACGTACTGCCCCTCGCCCGTGGCGTAGATTGGACACGGGCTGCACGGGTGGCGGAGCACCTGGCCGCCATCGCGGTAGCGGAGCGGCTCGGGCGCGCGCCAGGTCTGCCCAGCGTCGTCCGACACGGTGCACCAGGGGCTGCCGGTGGTCGTCCGCATCACGCAGAAGAGGCGCCCGTCGGGCAACGCCACGACGCTCGGTTCCTGCACCACGCTGACCTTCGGGTGCCCGATCAGCCCCACCTGGAGGGCCTGGGCGTCCGACATGAAGTAGCGAATGACGAGGCAGGAGGGCTCGGGGTTGTCGTCGAGGTTCTCGAAGCGGAGGAACTCGACCACTGATTCCTCTGCCCACCAGACCTTGAGTGGCGCGGGCGGCCGCACACGCGGGCTCACCCAGCGGGTGAACCCCGCGAAGTACTTCCCCTCGGACAAGCGCAGCGGCTTCTGCCACACGATCCAGTTGGAGGGCACGCTTGCGTCCGGGTTGTCCCATTTGCTCCGCGGCATCGGGATGGTTTGCTCCTCGGACCAGGTTTTTCCCGCGTCGTCGCTGTAGATGCTGGCCATCAGGCCGGTCGTGTGGCTCCAGATGTCGTTCACCCCCACGTGGCGGCTGTAGATGACGTAGACGCGGCCCTTCTTGGAGACGAGCGGGAAGCCCCAGCTGCACATCCCCTTGCCGGTCTTGGGGTCGGCGCCCTTGCCCGCGATGGTGCGGGGCGCCGCCCAGGTCTTCCCCCCGTCGGCGCTCCGCGAGAAGACGATTCGCTGGTCGGCGCGGCCCTCGAACGTGCTCTGCGTCCACACCACCATCAGCGAGCCGTCCGGCCCGTCGAACACCAGGAAGTGCTCGTTCCCCGTGTCGCCCGACGAGCCGTCCACGCTCCCGGGGGCATACACCACAAAGTCGGGCCGTGTCCTCTGGCACTCAGCCTTCAGGTCGAGCACTCTCGCCATCGGTGTCTCCTCACGGCTTCGGGGGAAAGAGCTGGAACTCCCAGATTGATGGACCCTCGATGGTCTTGAGGGCCAGGCGCAGGAAGCGGGCGGTGACGGGCTCGAACCTAACGTTCAGGCCCTCGCCGATCGTGGTGCCGCGGTGGAAGGTGCGCCAGGCGTCGGCCTCGGCGTCGCGGCACTGGAGCTCGAACTGGCGGACGCGGCCGTAGGGTTCGCTGAGGAAGGCGCGGGCGAAGGTGGCGGGCTTCTCGAGGTCAACCTCCAGCCAGGCTCCCTTGGTGCCCCAATCGCAGCCCCAGCGAGTGTCGGGGTCGTCGTCGAATGCCTTGTCGGGGCTGAACTCGGCCTGGTTGCGGAAGACGTTGGATGCCCTGGCCTTCTTGCCCATGGCGAGGGAGCCGGAGGCCGCCGCGACGGGCTTGATCTCGAAGGCCGGCCCGTCGAGCTCCAGGGCGATGATCGTGTCGAGCTCCTGCCGCTGCGCCTCTGGCACGGATAGCTCGATGCCCGCCTCTGTCTGCGTCACCCTCGCGGTGCCGCCGGTGAGGATGCGGCTGGCGACGACTTTTCGCGGAATGGTCGGGAGCGTGAGGATGTCGTGCTGCCACCTGAGGACGTGGAGGTAGATGGTGTTGCCCTTGCACGTGGCGGCGCCCCAGGGGGCGGGCTTGAAGGGGCCGCCGCGGGTGCCGTAGATGCTCTCGCCGTACAGCTTGAGCCAGGCGCCGAGCTCGCGGAAGCGTTCGGCCTGGCGCGGCTCGATCCGCCCATCGGGCATGGGGTTTGTGTTGAGCGCCAGATTGCCATCGCCCCCAGCGCAGCGGACCAGGATGTCAATGCACTCCTTCAGGCTCTTGATGCGGTCATTGGGCTTCCACGCCCATTGGGTGCCGAGGGTGATGCAGCTCTCCCAGGGGCGATGGGTCTGGAAGCGGCCGATGACCTGCTCGGGGGTGTCGAAGTCGCCGGGCAAGCCGCAACGGTTGTTGATGAGGGCGTGGGGCTGGAGCTCGCGGATGAGCCGGAAGAGCGGCTCGGCATCCCAGTCCTTCGCGCTCCCGCCCAGGCCGTCGAACCAGATGCCGTCAATCCTCCCGTAGTTTGTGCACAGCTCGCGGAGCTGGCCGTGGAGATAGGCGATGTAGCGGGCGTGGTTGGCGGTGCGATAGTCGGCGTGATGCCAATCGGGCTGCGAGTAGTACCAGAAGAGCTTGATGTCCGCCGCTCGACACGCCTCGGCGATCTCCGTCCCTATGTCGCGGCGGAAGGGCGACAGGGGACTGGTGATCCTGTAGTCCGTCAGCTTCGTGTCGAACAGGCAAAAGCCGTCGTGGTGCTTGATCAGGAAGATCACGTATCTCGCCCCCGCCGCCTTCACAACGTCAATCCACTCCCTCGCGTTGAAGAGGGTCGGGTTCCACTCCTTGTAGAGGTTGTCGTAGACCTCGGCGGGGACGGAGCCGCCGCCCCCCTGCTTCTGGTCGGGCCGGGCCTTGCCGCGTCCCCAGCCGATCTCGACCCCCTTCAGGCTCACCGGCCCCCAGCAGATGAAGACGCCGAATCGCGCCTCTGTCCACCACTGCATGGCGTCCGGCGTGGCCTTGAGGTAGCCCTTTTCCAGTTCGCCGGCAACAGCCCCTGACCCCAACACGATGGCCAGCCCGAACAACAGGGCGCAGTAGTGGCCCACATGTCGGGAGCCCCAACAGGGGCGTGCTATAACAGCCCAGGGCGAAGCCCTGGGAAGAGACGGGACGCCCATATCAGCCCTGAAGGGGCGTACTACGTGGTCCGGGCGCCATGTCGCACCTGCGGGGGATAGTACGCCCCTACAGGGCTGGATTGGACCGCTCGTCTCTCCCAGGGCTTCGCCCTGGGCTGATATAGTACGCTCCGTTCGGAGCTTGGGAAACAGACGACAGTCCCACAACAGGGTGTACGCTCCTAAAGCCGCCTTGATTGGTATGCAGACTCTACCTATACTGTCTCCATGGCAGTATCGCAGTTTCGCTGGGAGACGTCAAGGCAAGGAGTCGGACGCCATGAGGTCAGGGATGCCAATCGCCGCTCTCGCTCTCTTTGTGACCGCGGCCCTGGCCGCGGAGGCTGAGAAGAGGAAAGAGGAGAAGCCGCCGCCCGTGCCGCCCCTCAATGCCGAGCAGGAGGCGGAGTTCCGGGCCGAGCTGAAGAAGGTCCCATTCAAGATCGTCTTCGAGACCTTCCGCGAGAACAACTGGGAGCTGTTCATGGTGAATGCGGATGGCTCGGAGCCTGCGAACCTGACAAAGACGCCCGACGCGAATGAGCTCTACCCACACGTCTCGCCCGACGGCTCGAAGGTCTGCTTCGGCACCGATGAAGGGAAGGGCGAGGCCACGGTCCGAAGCGTCTGGTTCATGAATATGGACGGCACCGGCCGCACGCTCGTGGCAAAGGGCGGACGCGAGCCGTGCTGGACGGGCGACGGCTCGGGCATCGTCTACCTCAAGAGCGAATTCGGCAAGTTCACCCCCCTCGACTACGCAACCAAGGGCGTCGTCGTCTACGACCTCAAGACCGCCACCCACAAAGAGCACGCGAACAAGGGCATCCACCACCTCTACAACATCGCCGCCGCGCCTGACGACAAGTGGTTCATCTCAACCGTCCACGCGGGCATGGGCTTCAAGCACGCCATCCTCGCCATCGAAGGGAGCGGGATGAAGGTCGTCAACCTCCAACTGCCGGGCTGCCGTCCCGACTTCAGCGCCGACGGCAGGCAGGTGGCCTGGGGCGCGAGCGACTGGGCGCTCCGCATCGCCGACTTCGACCTCAGCGGCCCAGAGCCCAGGGCAGTGAAGCCACGCGACGTGGCGACCAGCCGCGAGCCGATCAAGATATACCATGTTGACCTCTCGCCCGACGGCAAGCACGTGGCCTTCAGCCGCGGCCCGGCCCACAAGAAGCTCGGCTTCGCCCCCGAAATGATCGGCATCAGGGCCGAGGGCTGGAACATCTGCGTCGGCGACGCCTCCAGGAAAGACCGCTGGATTCAGATCACCAGCGATGGCTTGTGCAACAAGGAGCCCGATTGGGTTCCGGCGAGGCGAGAGGCGAGATGAGAACGCCACTCCCCGTTCCGAGCACCGGGGCGCCGCACGAGCGGCCGGGTCCGTCCTCGGTGACGAGAATTACGGAGTTGAACAACTCCGTAATTCTGCCTGGCCGACGCTCACGCCGCGGCAAAACGCCTGGTTCTCGGGCCGCGGACTGGGCGGCGCTCCTGGCTGCCGCGGCGGCAGAGGGCTGGCACATCTGCCTCGGCGCCGCCTCCAAGAGGGGCCGCCGGATTCGGACCACCACCGACGGCCTGTGCAACAAGGAGCCCGATTGGGTTCCGGCAAGGCGAGAGGCGAGATGAGAACGCCACTCCCCGTTCTGAGCACCGTGGCGCTGTCCGAGCGGTTGGCTCCGTCCTCGGTGACGAGAATTACGGAGTTGAACAACTCCGTAATTCTGCCTGGCGGACGCTCACGCCGCGGCAAAACGCCTGGTTCTCGGGCCACGGACTGGGCGGCGCTCCTGGCCGCCGCGGCGGCAGAGGGCTGGCACATCTGCCTCGGCGCCGCCTCCAAGAGGGGCCGCCGGATTCGGACCACCACCGACAGCCAGTGCAGCAGGGAGCCCGCCTGGGTTCCCGCGAAACCAGAGGCGAGATGAGAACGCCACTCCCCGTTCTGAGCACCGTGGCGCTGTCCGAGCGGTTGGCTCCGTCCTCGGTGACGAGCGTTACGGAGTTGAACAACTCCGTAATTCTGCCTGGCGGACGCTCACGCCGCGGCAAAACGCCTGGTTCTCGGGCCGCGGACTGGGCGGCGCTCCTGGCCGCCGCCACGGTTGCGCTCGCCTCCTGCGAACGGGCCGAGGCGCCTTCTGCCGCCAACCCCGAGGTTGTCACCACAAAGTCCGGCGTCGAGATGGTCGCCATCCCGGGCGGGTGGTTCGAGATGGGCAGCCGCACGGGCGACGCCGACGAGCAGCCGGTCCACAAGGTGTGGGTGGACACCTTCCTGATTGACCGCACGGAGGTCACGCAGGAGCAGTACAAGCGGGCCATCCTCGCCGACCCTGCGCACTTCAAGGGCGACAAGCTGCCCGTCGAGATGGTGAACTGGGGCGACGCGGCGCTCTACTGCAACGCCCGCTCGCGGGCAGAAGGGCTGACCCCCTGCTACGACCCGGATGCCGTGAGGTGCGACTTCGCGTCCGACGGCTACCGCCTGCCCACCGAGGCCGAGTGGGAGTACGCCTGCCGCGCCGGGACGAGCGGCGATTACCCCTTCGGCAGCGACCCGCGTCTCCTCGCGGACCACGCCTGGTTCGCCGCCAACTCGGCCAAGCGCACCCACCCCGTGGGCGAAAAGCGAGCCAACCCCTGGGGCCTCCACGATATGCTCGGAAACGTCGCCGAGTGGTGCAACGACGTCTACGACAAGGGCTACTACGCGGCCAGCCCCGAGCGGAACCCGACCGGCCCAACCAAGGGCAAGCTCCACGTCCTGCGCGGCGGAGCCTGGAACTCCAGCCCCGACGCCTGCCGCTCGGCCTATCGCGTGGGCCAGGCCCCCGGCATGCAGGATGCCTGCTTCAGCGACGACGCGGTCGGCTTCCGTTGCGTGCGCAGGCCGAAGGCCGCCTCAGGGACCGTCGCGCTTTCGCGCGAAAGCGCGACAATCACCGGCACATCGCTCCACCCTTCTGTCATTCCGAGCCTGTCGAGGGACATTTCAGGGCAGTTGACCGTGCCTATGGAGCTGGCTCTCCTGGCCGTGGACTGCTCCCCTGAAAGGTTCTTCGGCAAGCTCAGAATGACAGTGTTACAGGGTGCGGCGGGGGCTGAGGGAGAGAAGGGGGATGCGGGGCGACGGACGGGTTTGCTGTATGGCGACATCTATCTCCAGCACAAGACCGGGCCAGGCCACCCCGACCGGCCCGAGCGGCTCACGGCGATGGTGGAGCGGCTCAAGCAGAAGGGCATCCTGGAGCAACTGGTTCCCATCAAGCCCGCACCCGCCGCCATCGAATGGATCACCGCCATTCACTCCGAGCAATACCTGGAACGGCTCAAGAAGGGCTGCGAGGAGGAAGTCCCCTACATGGACACGCGCGATTCGCCCGTGTGCAAGGCGACGTTCGAGGTCGCCCGCAACGCCGTCGGCGGCATCCTCGCGGCGACCGATGCGGTGATGGCGGGGAAGATTCGCAACGCCTACTGCGCCGTCCGCCCCCCAGGCCACCACGCCCTCCGCGACCAGGCGATGGGCTTCTGCTACTTCAACAACGTCGCCATCGCCGCACGCTACCTCCAGAAGAAGCACAAGCTGGCCAAGGTGCTCATCGTGGACTGGGACGTCCATCACGGCAACGGCACCCAGGCCGCCTTCGACGACGACCCCTCTGTCTTCTACTTCAGCGTCCACCAGCACCCTTTCTACCCCCGCACGGGGCTGGCGACCGACCGCGGCACAGGCAAGGCCGTGGGCACAAAGCTCAACGTCCCGCTCCCCGCCGGCTCGGGCGACGCCGACTACAAGAAGGCATTCGAGGAGCAGTTGCGGCCAGCCGCCCTCGCCTTCAAGCCCGATTTCGTCCTCATCTCGTGCGGCTTCGACGCCCACGAGGGCGACCTGTTGGGGCGGATGAAGGTCACGACGCCCTGCTACGCCGAACTGACGCGCATCGTGAAGGGCATCGCCGAGAAGTGCTGCGGCGGCCGACTCGTCTCAGTCTTCGAGGGCGGCTACAACCTCGACAACCTGGCCTCCGCCGCCGAAGCACACGTCCGCGTCCTGATGGAGTGAATTGTTCAGTCGTTGCCTGCGCTCCTTATCGGGGGATGAATGGATGAATGGATGAATGGATGGTTGGATGGTTGTCAGACAATCATCCATTCATCCACCCATCCAATCATCCCCTTTCATTGCGGCCAGTGGTCGCCCTGAGTCGGTGCCATGCTCTTCCACACCTGGCTCTTCGCGCTCTTCTTCTGCATCGTCTACCCGGTCTACGTCCTCACGCGGGGCACCTGGTTCGAGAAGCCCTGGCTCCTCCTGGCGTCCTACATTTTTTATGCCTCGTGGAACCCGGTGTTCCTAGTCCTCATCATCTACTCGACGGTGGTGGACTACGCGGTGGTGTGGCGGATGGAGGTGAGTCCGCGGCGCGGGCTGTGGCTGGCGCTCGGGGTGGGGAACCATATCTTCCTCCTCGGCTTCTTCAAGTACGGCGGGTTCATTGTCGAGAATTTCAACGCCCTCTTTGCGCGCCTCGGGCTGGGCTGGGAGATTCCCGACCCGAACGGGGTGCTGAGCTACGTGAACTTCGTGAGCGAGCGGATCAACCACCTGCTCGCCGCAATCGGCATCCCCTACCATCTCGCTCCGCAGACCACCCTCCTCATCGTCGGCATCTCCTTCTACACCTTCCAGTCAATGAGCTACATCATAGACTGCTATCGCGGGATCGCGCGGCGGGAGAAGCAGTTCCTGGTCTACGCCGCCTATGTCTGCTTCTTCCCGCAACTGGTCGCCGGGCCGATCGAGCGGTCGAGCAACCTGCTCCGCCAACTCGGCTCGCGGCGGACGATCACGGGCGAGGACATCGGCGATGGCCTGTCGCTCTTCCTCGTCGGCCTGTTCAAGAAGGTGGCGATGGCCGACTTCCTGGCGCTCTACGTGGACAAGGTCTACGGCTCGCCCGCCCAGTTCGGCGCGCCCGCACTCATCCTCGCCACCGTGGCCTTCGGCTGGCAGGTCTACTTCGACTTCGCCGGCTACACCGACATGGCCCGCGGCATCGCGCGCCTGATGGGCATCCGCCTGGTCCTGAACTTCAACAACCCCTATCTGGCGACGGGCTTCGGCGACTTCTGGCGCCGCTGGCACATCAGCCTCTCGTCCTGGTTCCGCGACTACATCTACATCCCGCTCGGCGGCAACCGGCGGGGCGAGGTGCTCACCCACGTAAACATGGCCGCCACGATGGTCATCTCCGGCCTCTGGCACGGCGCGAGCTGGACCTTTGTCATCTGGGGCGCGCTGCACGCCGCCTATCGAGTCCTCACCCGCAACCTGGAGGCCACGGCCTTCTACCGAGAGCGCCTGCCCGACGGCGTGAAGCGGGCATTCGTCTTCGCCTGCGTGACCTTCGCCTGGATTTTCT
>Ga0194112_10003591_pt1 | contig 21552 bp, 23 predicted proteins | sample TA2MahC400mmetaG_FD_146191 | JGI IMG/M metagenome (GOLD analysis project Ga0194112, IMG submission 146191) | Freshwater microbial communities from Lake Tanganyika, Tanzania - TA2015016 Mahale Deep Cast 400m | ecosystem: Environmental > Aquatic > Freshwater > Lake | place: Tanzania: Lake... | reverse complement strand
AGAAAATATCTTTCAAAAAACCTTTCCCAAAAGTGTTAAGAAGCTAATGAAGATTAAAACAGGTGCAATGTCACGAATAAACATTAGAAAAGAAATTCAAAACCAGAAAAAACTTTTTAACAGCCAAACCCCAAGTTTTTGACAATGCCAATAAAATTGCCAATAAAGTACTTATAAACATCAAAATACTATTTAAAACATTCCCTAAAGATTGATACTCCATTTTTTCATATGATTGAAATATAGAATAGAATAGCCCATTAAAGGACCCAAGTAAAACAGATAGACCAATTAAATATATCACTTGAATTGTTTGCCAAGGATAATTTAGGATATTTGTAATAATTGCTATTAAACAAAATGTAAATATTACTAAAATAGTCTTGATTATTGCTATGTTACCAAGATATTTACTTGAGATTTTTCTCTTGCTACTTCTCTTACTGTAAGCATTTTTAATCCTAGATCAAACACAACCAAAAAAATCCCAGTAAAAGCAAGAGCAAGAGATAGTATTCCAAAATCTCCAGCCCCTAAATATCTAGCTGTGTACATTACGTATAAAAAAACCATTAAATAGCCTAAAATCTGTGATGAAGCTAAAATATTGTATTTTTAGCCATTTTTTGAGCTGTGTTCATTCTTTCTCTCATCTACTTAGATAGTATTAAAACTTAAACAAATAATTCAGATAATTTATCTTCCTTTCTCCTTCAAAACAATTAAAAGACCTTGAATTTCCTATTTTTCTCTCAATATAAATAATTCTTATAGAATGGAGGACTTATCTGAAGTATTATATAAAATAGAATAAGTTCAAAGTCCTACTATAAATTTATGAGACCGTGCAAACTTTTCTTATCAATTGAAACTATATATCATGATGCCCAGTTTCTTTGGGAATTTTTACTCTCCATCTCATAATAAACCAATTTTCTAACTGTTCAAAATCCACGATTTTTTTAATTTTTTTCTTCTTAGTTAAAAATTTTCCAAGATTTTTATATGCATCTATCTTAGCTTTTATAACACTTAATTTTTTGTTTTTAAATAAATGAACTCCGACTTGCACTACTTCGCCTAAAATTATTAAATAAAGATGTTTTATTATATAATCAGAGGGCAAATTCTTGAATAAACTCCATGTATAATTTCTAGAAGTGTGATAAATTGCAAAATCACTCACATCTCCACCAGTTTCAAAACCTTTTTTATAATGACAAACAACTGCATTTGGGCTATAAAACGCCTTCCATCCAGCCCATCTTAATCTCATTGATATATCCTGATCTTCATAGTATGCAAAAAAATCTTCATCAAAATATTCATCATCGATTTTAACATCTTCCAATGCTTCCCTTCGGTATAAACAAGCACCTGCACAGCATCCCAATATTTCTTCTTCTTTATTGTATTTATGCGAGGGTTCATAAGATCCTCTACTAAATCCTATTCCATTCTTAGAATATTCTAATCCCACAGAGTCAATAAATTCTGGAAAATTGCCAAAAATCATTTTTGCCTGAATACTTCCAGCTTCATGATGATCCTCTGCACATCTGATTAGTTCTTCCAAAAAGTTAGGCCCTGCTTTTGTATCATTGTTTAGGCATACTATATACCTACATTCTTTATCTTCAAAAGCTTTTTTAATTCCTAAATTGTTAGCTTTTGCAAACCCATAGTTTTCTGGATTTTTAATAATTATTATTTTTTCTTCTTTTATTTTATCATTATAAAAATCATTTATTAAATCAATAGACTCATTATTAGATGAATTATCAACAAAAATTATTTTAAAATCTTGGTATGTTTGATTGAATAATGATTCAAAATAATCTTTCAAGAATTTTACACCATTATAGTTCGGTGTAATAATATATGTTTTCACCATTTATTTCACTGATTTCGAATTTTTATAAAGTTTATAAATTACGATAAGGGAAAGGTTAGCGTGGTTTTCCATTTACAACTTGTATTTCCGTAAGAGTACATTATCCAATCACATTATTATAGATCTCAAACATCTTTTTTACAAGCCTATCCCAAGAGTGTTCCTTTGCAAATTTTAAGTTTTTAATAATATCGCATTCAAATTCTTGATTTTTCAATATTTTTGTTAAATTTGATAATTCCACAATAAAAGTGCGAGATTTTATATCCTCGGGAATTATAGCATCCTCTAAAGTTATAACAGGTTTTCCACAAGCCATCGCTTCAACTATAGGCAATCCATAACCTTCTAAGAGACTTGGAAAAACAAATACATCCAATGAATTGTAAAAATCGCAGAGCTTTGAATCTGGAATAAATCCCAAAAATTTTATCCTTTCATCACCTTTACTTACTTTTTTAAGTTTTTGTTCTTCAAAACCTCTTCCAGCAATTATTAACTCTGCATTTTCTAGATCTGCATCAATAAAAGCTTTAATAAGAATATCTATGCGTTTCCTTGCTTCTAGAAAGCTGAGAGTACCGATAGTATATATATCATTTTTTTTCTTGTTAGGTTTAAGATTTGGAGGTATTCCTGGTCTTACTACACTAATACGGTCTTCTTCGACATTTAAATAAGAGATTAAATCTTGGGCAGTTTGTTTGCTATCTGCAATTATTGCATTACAGTTAATAGCTCTCCTGCAGCCGAAATTAAAATGCTGAACTCCAATAAATCTCATAATTGAATCTTTAAAGTTAGCTTTAATTAAATCTGCATAAAGCATTGGAATCAGATCATGGAATGTCACCACAGAATTTCTCTTTTTACTTATCCATATTGCTTCTATGGGAGAGCAGGCATGATAGATATCATAATCAGCGGGCATTTTAAATGGCATTTCAAGTGCAGTATAAAGTAAGTATTTTGCTCTCCCTTCTCCAAAGGGGATCCCACCATCTTGACTTACACGATCAACAGAGCATCCTCTCTTTTTTAGCCCTTCGAACAAATTTTCGGAGTATCTTCCTATACCTGCATTTCTCAAGTCAAAAAAGCGGGAAATTAAACAAACCTTCATTTCTTTCACTTAATTCTTTTTTTCAACGAAACATAATTAATTTTTGCATTGATTTACATTAAATTTATTTTATTTAAAAAAAATCTTAATTTTAATTATTAAATAATAAACATTAATTAATTGGAGGTATAAAAATTTTCACATATGCAGGCAAAAGAAACGTATCAAGCGTTGACAATTTCTAAAGAAGTCAAAAAAATCATCATCGAATGTTTCAGGGCTGAAAGAGAAGGAAATAAAAATGCAAGAGTCCATGCTAAAAGATCTTTAAAAAAATATTTGATAAAAACAGCAGATGGATCATACACTTTAAAATCAAATAATGTAGATGGGAAATCCGAAAATATGCATACACATCATGGAGCCATCAAGGAAGCCATGAAAAAATTCGTAAACCCCGCCCAACTCCAAGAAAAAGATGAGGTTCATATATTGGACATCTGCAGTGGACTGGGATATAATGCAGCTTCTTGTATCAAGTTTTTAGCAGATAGTACAAAAATTAATGTAGATATAATAGAAATATCCACGGAAACCCTTGCTGCCGCCCTTCTTATTCCTAGTCCAATAAAATCACATGAAATAATTAAAAAAGCTATAGAAAATAGATTATATGATGAGGGATTTGTTGGTTTTAAACATCAGGGAAGTAAAATACCTGAAAATGTGAATATTAACATAATCTTTGGTGATGCAAGAAATGAAATAAATAAATTGAACAGAAAACATTATGACGCCGTATTTTTAGATCCTTTCAGTCCAGGAAAATCCCCAGAGTTATATAGCCTGGAATTTTTCTATATTTTATATGAAAAATTAAAAGATAATGGAACTGTTTTAACATACACATCAGCAGCACCGGTTAGATCCGCCATGATTCAGGCAGGATTTCAGCTTGGAGAAGGACCAGCTTTCGGAAGGACCGGTGGAACTACTGCATCTCCATCACTTGAAAATATCCAAAAACCTCTTTCAATGGATGATGAACGGATGATCGCCTTAAGTGACGCTGGAGTACCATTTAGGGACCCCAAACTTAATGATTCAAGCATCAAAATTGCCAAAAGGCGTGAAGATGAACGTAAAATGGTTAGAGGGATTAAAAAATTTCCATCAACAGTCAGGACTCCTATATATTTGTATAAAGAGGTTGATAATATCAGATTAAAAAGAAGGATCTTAAAAAATCTTAAAAATATTGGAATAGAAGATTTAAAATCAGGAAAATCAAAATTCATAATTTGCCCCCAATTTGAAGAGTGTATATGTGGTTGTGGAATTGAAAAATTAAACAATTCCGCTGATAGAATAGGAGAAATGGCTAGAAGATTATCTATTATAGTTAATGGAGATAAAAGTTTTACATTCATAAGGTGAAAGAATTGAATTTCCAGATTAAATACAAAGATGCCATGGGAAGAATTGGAATACTGAAGACTCCTCATGGGAATGTGAAGACACCGGCATTTATGCCTGTTATTCATCCAGGCAAACAAACAATAAATGTCAAAAAATACGGGGCTGAAATAGTCATTACCAATGCCTATATAATATACAAAAATCTGGATTTAAAAAATAAAGCGTTAAAAATCGGTGTTCACGGTTTAATTGATTTTAATGGACCAGTTGTCACAGATTCTGGATCTTTCCAGCTTTCTGAGTACGGTGATATTGATGTTTCAAATAGAGAAATCATAGAATTTCAGGAGAAAATAGGTGCTGATATTGGAACATCTCTTGATATTCCAACACCTCCATTTGTAAGCCGAAGGAGGGCTGAAAAGGAGCTTGATACAACAATTAAAAGAGCAAAAGAAGCACTAGAAGTTAGAGATAACATAATGCTTAACTCAGTGGTACAGGGATCTACCTATTCTGATTTACGTGCAAAATGCGCAACTATCTTGGGAGAGATGGATTTTCAAGTTTTTCCTATGGGTGCTGTGGTTCCTTTACTTGAATCCTACAAATTTTCAGATCTTTTAGATGTTACAATGGCTTCGGTTACCCATCTTCCAGATTCCCGACCAAGACATCTTATGGGAGCTGGACACCCTATGATATTTGCCTTTGCTGTTGCAATAGGGTGTGATTTCTTTGATTCAGCGTCATACATCCTTTATGCTGAGAATGACCGTTTAATGACGCCCACAGGGACTTACAAGCTTGAGAATTTATCTGAGATGCCATGTTCATGTAAAATATGTAATGATTATACTCCCAATGACCTTAAAATCATGGAAAAAGATGAACGGGTGCAGCTAATAGCTCAGCACAACCTTCATATAAGCTTTGCAGAGATTAGAAAGATAAAACAGGCTATCATCCAAGGAAGTCTGCTTGAACTAATGGAGCAGCGATGTAGAGTTCATCCACAACTTCTTGATGCAGTTAGAAATCTTAAAAAATATACTGAAAACCTAGAAAGGTATGACCCTGTTTTTAAAAAATCTGCATTTTTTTATTCAGGCCCAGAATCATTGAATCGACCGGAAATTTTTCGCCATCTTAAAAGGCTTGATAGACTTCCAGCGCAAAAAACTTTATTTTTAATTCCTTCAGTTGAAAAACCATATTTAAAAAATTTAGTAGACAAATCAGGTATATTTCAGAGATCCCAAAAAAGAACCCGAAAAGGTGAAGTTGAAAAAAGTGGAAAATTTTACCAAAAAATACATAATAAAAATGTGGACAACTCTGATCACTCTGATCTAATACAGTTGGCGGTTGTAGATGTCCCATTCGGGATCATTCCTCTTGAAATCGATGAAATTTACCCTTTAGCCCAGAACGAAGCTCCGATAATTATCGATGAAGATTCAAAAAAATTTGTAAAAGAAGTCCTAGAAAATTATACAAAAAAATTTCATAGAGTTATAGTAAGTGAGGATATCCTAAAAACTTTCAACCTAAATTTTGGTTTTGAATATGGCGACCTCAATGCATTAAATATAAATATAGGCGATAGACAGAAAATAGAATACATAGCAGATTACCAGTTTGGTCATGGGGTTGGCAAGGCTCTCTTTAAAGGTGACATCAATATAATCAAAAGTAAAAAAACCAGTAGGATAAGACATATATATCATTGTGAAAAACTGATTGCTACAATTAGAGCACGTGATGGGGCCATTGTATTGGCCATGGAAGGTGCAATAAGGCTGCATAAATATCTCAAATATCCAAAAAACAGGGTAGTTGTGAGTAAGGAAGCTGAACCTTTTGCAAGGGAAGGAAAAAGTATATTTGCCAAATTTGTTATAAATTGTGATATGAGTATAAGGGCAAATGAAGAAGTCCTAATTGTAAATGAAAATGATGATTTACTGGCTTTTGGAAAGTCAATTTTAAATGGTAATGAAATAATGGATTTTCTGGTAGGACAAGCTGTTAAAACACGTAAAGGAGGTAAATAATGATACCAGGGATGGGAATGAACCCAAAGCAATTGAAACAGATGCAGAGAGCAATGAAACAGATGGGAATGGACATGAAAGAAGTGAGGGGTGTTAGTGAAGTCATAATAAAATTTAAAAATAAAGAAGTCTTGATAAAAAACCCCAAAGTAAATATAATGGATTTTATGGGTCAGCAGACATATCAGATAACTGGAAAAATAAAGGAGAGAGAGATAGAAGCTGAGTTCGTAATTCCTGAAGAAGATATAGAACTCGTGGCTTCCCAGGCTGGAGTAACCAGGGACGAAGCTGAAAAAACACTAAAAGATACCAAAGGTGATTTGGCCGAAGCAATTATGAGGTTAACTTAATGCCATTTATTGTTCATTTATCTGACCTTCATGTAGGTGCAATCAACTTTAAGGAAAACCTTCTATTAGAGGCTATAAAAAAGTCCAATGACTTAAGTCCCGATGTGGTTATTGTAACCGGGGATACAACTGAAAATGGCTATTATCTTGAGTTTGAACAGGCAGTTGAATATCTAGATCTGATCGAGAGTCCAATACTAGTGGTCCCTGGAAATCATGATGCCAGACATGTAGGGGATGAATGCTTCGAAATCTTTATAAAAGAGCGATATGGATCTTTAAAGATTCGAAAAAACGCTATAAAGGTTATTGGACTTGATAGCAGTGAACCAGACCTGGATTATGGAAAAGTTGGAAGATCTCAACAAAAATGGATGGAAGATGAACTTAAAAGGGCAAATAAGAAAAATATGTACAAAATAATTGCATTGCATCATCATATTATACCCGTTCCAAAAACTGGTCGGGAAAGAAATGTTCTAACCGATGCAGGTGATATACTGAAGTCTGTGATCGATGGAAATGCTCAACTCGTACTTTCTGGACATAAACATGTGCCTCATGTATGGGTTCTTGAGAACACGGGATTTGTTACAGCCGGTACAGTTTCTTCATTAAAACTTCGAGGTAAAGATATTTCTTCATTCAATACAATAGATATAAAGGACTATGCTATTGAAATAGTACTAAATTTTTCTGATGGAAAACGCAGGTGTCTTGCTAGTTATAAAACTACCTGTTAAGGTGATCACTTGAAAGTAATTATTGATGCATCTAACGTGGCTCATTATGGAAGAGGAAATAATGAAAAACCTAATTTGAGTAATCTAATGATAGCTGTAGATGCTTTAGGAGAATTGGGATACGACCCAATTATAATTGCAGACGCATCCCTCCGTCATGAGATAGATAAAAAGGAAGAATTCAGACAGTTACTTAAAGAGGGAGATATTCAACAAGTACCTGCAGGCACAGCGGCTGATCACTTCATATTGAAAATAGCCGAAGAACAAGATGCAAAAATACTATCAAACGATGGGTTTAGGGAATATATGGATGAATTTCAGGATATTAAAAGCAGAAGGATCCCGTATACCCTAAAAGATGGAAAAATATCAGTGGGGGCACCGTCAAAGCCCAAAAAGGTAAAAAACATATTACAAAGGATTTGTACGCAAATGTTATCTGAATTTGAGAAAAAAGGAATGGATGCATACAAACTAAAAAGAGGAAAAAAAATCAGTGGTATTGCAATTGCCAAGGAATCCATTGATAGAATAACTAAAAGCAGAGAAGATGGACTTGAACCCAAACTAGAAGGGCTTTTCTCGAGAATTCCCCTATTTGATAAAGTCCTTGATATGGTTGACGAAGCTGAGAAAACAAGTGATTTCATTATATTTGTGCTGGTACATCCAAAAGATTACAAAGATGCAGTTAAAAATGCTGGAAACATTGCAGTTACTGTTGGAGACAGGCTCAAGCTTGAACACGCTCCTCTTGTTGCCGTAAGAAACGATCTTTTCACAAAACCAGGGTTTTTTGAACTGAATATAATTTATTCAGACGAGGCAGTTGAAGAATCTCCTTACAATGTGAGTATAACCATAAATGATCATGATTATTCCTTTATAAAGAAAAATTCGAGAAATATTGCCAGTACAGTGGCAGCGAGACTGGGATTATGGAAATTTCCCATTGTGTCTGTTAAACCTAGCATGTTACTGGAAAAACCAGGTCAATTTGATATTGTTCTTGAGAAGGGAGGAGAGAGTTAATGGTAATGGATTATTTGTTAAGGACCATTTTTGGGTTTTTCCTTAAATCCCGGGTATTAAGCATAGGGACAAAATACTATCCCACTAACGATGAGGAACGAGAATATGTGGAAATGATAAATTACACCCAAACCATGCTTTTAGAACTTGAACGTGCCAATATCACCACAAAAAAAATTTTTCACAATTTAATCTATGAAGTAGGACGAGAAAATATCCCCGAAAACCGAAAATTCCTTGAATTAAAACCTGCTGAGAATAAAGTAGATGAATATGCTCTCTTAAGCAACATAATAATGGGTAGTGATAGATATCTCTATGTTGAGGTGTTTGACCACGATGCTATCATTGAGGAATTTGTAGATCTCATCAAAAGGGAGAAGGGTATAATAATAGAAGAAAGTGTCAGTGAAATTGTTGCACGACTTTTATCGAAAAATGATGCCATAAGAACTGCAATTGAGCTTATAGGACTGGGTATGGATAAAGATATCAATGTTCGCGCCGCTGTAGGAATGACTGGGGCTGCTGCAATAGAAAGAGCCATAAATTTAAATAAAGAAATTGGTGAAATATCGGGTGTTGGATTTACAAAACTTGGCGGTGAATTCGCCATTGTTTTCTCATCTAAACTAGGAAAATTAAAAGGAAAACCAACTTATTATGATAATTATCTATTCATGGACGTTATTGATTCAACAAAATTTATTGAGGAAAGAGGAAGAGATAAACTCGTTGAAATAATGAATGATATAAAGAAATTCATAGAATCTGAGTTTAAAGGGAAGATAGAGGGCTACAGAGAAGGTGGTGACGACTTAATTGCTAATCTGCCAACAAAAGACGCTGCATTGAGGGCTGGGATAGATTCTGCCTGGCACACTTTAGGTAATAAGGCAGAACTTAGAGTAGGTATAGGCCGAAGTAGAAGAGAATCTGGAGAGAGAGCACAGATGGCAGATGGTATAAAAATATGGAATAATAGTTCTGTAATGGTTTTTGATGTTGCCGATGGTTTATATGCATATTATATCCCTTCAGAGTTTACTAAGGCAGTTATAGATTTTGCTTTAGATAACAAGTTTAAGACACTATTGATATTCATATTTGTGTTTGTAGCCACCTTTATTGGCTGGAGTCTTGGCCGCTGGGAACTTGGTGTCGTTGCCATAGTTCTCTCTATTCTATATGCCATTACAACTTAATGAAATAATGAAAAAAAATTATTTAAGTGAAAATAATGAGAAATTAATGGGGGAATATCATGAATCCCGATACTGAAGCCAAGATAATGGTCGCATTTGTCATTTCATTGATTGCATTTGGATTTGGAACAAGTGCAAGTATATTAGTAGGTATTTCCCAGAATAGTAGTCTATCCAATCTTCAATTCAATCTAACTGTGCCAGAATTCCCTCAATACACCTTAACACCAAATCCAACTAATCTGGAAAATAATGAAAAAACAGAGGATCAGAATACAGAAAGCTCAGATGAGATCTATATAGAAAAGCCAAAAAAAAAATCTCCTGATAATACTAGTCAAAAACCTACAAATCAAACATAAATAAATCATATAATATTTCATTTAGATACTATTGTACACTACCTTTTTTAGAAATGATTGAATTTAGATAAGATAAAGTTTTGGTGGGATAATTATGAAAAAAATTGATGGTGGGATCTGTGCAGTTGATGGTGTATTAGCCTGGGGTTTACGTAAAGAAAAATACGGTGTAACAGTTATATCAAGCCCAGAAAGCAATGTATCTGCAGTTTTTCCATCTAATAAAGTCTTAGCAGCACCCATAATCATCACAAAAAAAGCAATTTCAAATGGCAGAATATCTGCCATCGTTGCTAACAGCGGAAATGCTAATTGTTTCACTGGTGAAGAAGGTTTCCAAAATGGATTAAAAATGGCCCAAATGGTCTCAGAAAATTTACAAATTAAATTAGAGGATGTTGCTGTTGCATCCACCGGTGTTATTGGTAGACAGCTATCTATGTCAATAATAAAACAATTAATTGATGAAGCACTAATAATGGTTGAAAATTCTCGGGATGCTTCAAAAAAGGCCGCTGAAGCTATAATGACTACTGATACATTTTCAAAGGAATTCGTTGTTCAGACTAAACTTAACGATGGAAATATAGTTAAAATAGGTGGTATTGCTAAGGGATCTGGAATGATAGCACCCAATATGGGCACAATGTTATGTTTCCTGGTAACTGATGTTAAAGCTTCACCTAAACAGCTTGAGGTAGCCCTTAAAAAGGCTGTTGACAAGTCTTTTAACATGGTAGTTGTTGATGGTGATGAAAGTACAAACGACATGGTTTTAATCATGGCTAATGGAAAATCGGGTGAAATAGACGAAAATTTTCAGGAAGCTCTTGAATATGTATGTATTGAACTTGCGAAAATGATAGCTAAGGATGGTGAAGGCGCAACTAAGTTCTTGGAAGTCGATGTAAATGGGGCTCTTTCAATTGAAGATGCTAAATGCGCTGCAAAAGCTATTGTAGGATCATCTCTTGTAAAAACAGCTTTATTTGGTGCTGATCCAAACTGGGGAAGGATAGTTGCTGCTGTGGGTTATTCTGGTGCTATGATGGATGAAAACTCCATTAGTATAACCATGGAATCGGAAGGAACTGGTGCTGACATTGTAAAAAAAGGTGTTGTAAAAGCTTATGCAGGAACAAATGAGTTAAAAATTGCAGAAGAGATTTTTAGTAAAAAAGAAATTAAAATAACTGTTGATATAGGCCTTGGAGATTACACAGCTACAGCATATGGTTGTGATCTAAGTTACGACTACGTAAAAATAAATTCTGAATACACGACATGAATATATTAATAAATCACTCAATATAATGATATTAATAGATATATTCAAATCAAAATTACTGGTATAGATTAGGGGATTGAAAATGAAAACAGTCAATATCTTGGTAGAAGCGCTTCCTTACATCAAAAAATTCCATCAAAAGAAGATCTTGATAAAATACGGGGGCCATGCCATGATTGATGCAGGAGCCATGGAATCTACAGCACGAGACACTGTCCTCTTAAAATATGTGGGAATGGAACCAATTGTTGTCCATGGGGGAGGTCCTGAGATCTCCAGATCCATGAACAAGCTTGGAAAAGAACCAAAATATATTGAAGGGTTGAGGATTACAGACCAGGAGACAATGGATATAGTGAAAATGGTTTTGGTTGGAAAAATAAACACCGAAATAGTCTCGAAAGTTTGTTTACATGGTGGAAAAGGTGTTGGACTTTCTGGAAAGGACAGTCAACTTATAAAAGCACGGAAAAAAGCACCGCATATATTCAAAGATGAGAAAACAGGGGTAGAGAAAAGTGTGGATTTGGGATTAGTAGGAGAAATTGAATCTATTAACCCTAAAATAATTGATGTACTTACTGAAAAGGGGTATATACCAATAATTTCACCTATAGGTGTGGACAAAAATGCAAATGCATTGAATCTAAATGCTGATACAGTAGCCGGTTCTATATCATCCAACATAAAGGCAGAGAAATTGATTATATTAACAGATGTTCCAGGAATTCTTGAGGATCCTTCTAATCCAGATACATTAATAAGGAAAATCGATGTCAAAGGCATTAAAGAACTTTTAGACAAAGGGGTCATTAAGGGAGGAATGCTTCCCAAAACTTTAACATGCATTGAGGCAGTTGAAAATGGAGTTTCATCTGCCCATATAATTGATGGTAGAGTTCAACATTCAGTTTTACTGGAAATATTCACGAAGAAAGGGATAGGAACCATGATAACGGCTTGATGTTGTATTTTGATTATATAAAGATATTTAAATATCTGATAAAAAAAATATCATAACCAAACAAACTTTGTGAAAGACATTTTGAACTATAAAAACATTCCTCATTCTCCCCAGACACTATTTCAAACTAGAAAATCTTTTCATAATCCCATTTTTCTCCTAATGATATAGCTCTTAAATTATTGAGGATAGCACAAAGTATATTAAAAGTAAAGGATTTACTGATGAATATTTGAGGATATGTCTGATAATTTTTAAGGTGTGATAGAAATATCATTTTATTCATGTTTTTATACACATCTCCTTTACATGCAAATGTATAATTCAAAAATCATTTAAACAACTCCAACCAATTAAAACCATGGAAGTAAAAAATAGAATAATCCTGGCATTAGATGTTCAAAATATTAAAAACGCCCTAAAAATAGTGGAAGACGTTTCAGAACAAATAAACACCATAAAAATAGGATATCCTCTGGTCTTAAGCGAAGGGCTTGAATCAATAACTATCCTAAAAGAAAACTTTGATTATAATGTTATTGCTGATTTTAAGGTTGCTGACATTCCTGAGACTAACACCACCATAACAGACATAACCTTTAAAGCTGGAGCAGATGCCATTATCGTTCATGGATTTGTTGGAGAAGACAGTGTACTTGCATGTTTAAATTCAGCGAAAAATCATGATAAGGATGTATTTCTCCTAACTGAAATGTCAAATCCGGGCGCTTCAATGTTTCTTGAGAATGTATCAGAATATATTGCCAGGATGGGTAAAAATTTGGGTATTGATAAATTTGTAGCTCCTGCAACAAAATTGCACCGTTTAGCGAAAATTCGAAGTATTGTTGGTGAGGATTCCTTCCTGATAGCTCCAGGAGTGGGTTTTCAAGGGGGAGATCCAGAAAAAACCCTTGAATATGCAGATGCCTTAATTATTGGAAGATCTATATATTCCTCTAAAAACCCTAAAAAAGCTGTAGAATCCATTATAAATCGCATCAAACTTTAAACCAGCAACCTCGTATGAGATCTCAAATGCTAAAAAATATATAAATGTAGAAAAATGCAAAAACTGAATTCCAGCAATTTTAAAGCTTGGATAAAAAATTTGTAATGTTCCAAAAGATGCTAAAACTAAAATAACTAATTTTAGAGCAAATCTGTATTTAAAAAACAGTTCTAATTTTTCGTTTTTCTTTGATACCCATTTATTATCATTTCCAATCTCGTCTATATAAGCCGCCATGGTACAGATGATTAATGTGAAAATACTAATAGAAGGAAGGCCAAATATAATAATAATTCCCAAAAACACAAGTAATGTCACAAAATGATTGATACAATCGATTTTTTTGGCAACGAGAGTTCCTATCAAAATCCCCAAAAATATATAGGTTGCATCAGCACTGTTTATAACTAAATAACTAATAAATAAGCCACAAAGAACGCCAGCAAATATCCCTAAAAATATATTACCTTTTTTATCGTGGGCATCGTCAGACAATTTCATGAAGAATCCAGATAAAGCGTAAAAAAGTATCTCCAAATTATCATCTCCAACAAACAAGATTAACAAATACAATTATAGATCAGTTTTTATTTCTGATTATCTCTCGTGCCCCTGCTACAATTAATGGGAAAATTATGGTAGCATCACCTATTACAGTTACCAAATTTGCTTCTGCCTTTGCCTTTGCCCATGATTTAGCCTCTTCAAGCGGTGCTCCGCTTAAACTTCCAGTTTCACTTCGATCCATTGTTATCTGAATGGCTGCATCCACCCCTCCCCTTAAAAGATTTGATGATAGGGCATAGTGTTTGGGCAATCCACCTCCCAAAATCACTGCAGCAACTTTTTGGGATTTAAAAACTATTTCAGAAAGCTCATGCATGTCTTTTACGGCATCTAGAGAAAGTTCATCGCTCTGTGTAAACATCCACAATTGTAAACCAAGCATGCTATCTATAAGGCCGGGGGAATAAATAGGAACATTTTTTCTCGAAGCATTTTTCAAAATAGAATCATCGTCCTCTATCATGTCTCCTATCTCATATAAGAATTCACTTATTGATAATGTAGTTTTTCTCTCTGCAATTTTAGCGATTATTTTAGTTATTTCGCTTTCAAAGACTGTAAAATCCTCAGATTTTGTGTATAGATCACCTATTCTTCCTATCCCTCTCCCAAATAATGTCTCATCATCAAAGTTAAAATCACGAAAATGTCCACCACCAAAAGATTCAAGCAAATCGTGGGTTATATTAGCACCGCTGGTTATTAAAACATTTACATAGTCCTCTTTTATAAGATCCGAGATAATTTTCCGCAAACCACCAGGTACAAGTGGACCAGCAATGCTTAAAAAAACAGTGGTATTTTCATCTTTCATGATATCAGCAAGCAATTTTGTTGCTTTAGATACCCTCCCTGCTCCCAGCACACCTGACTTTCCCATCTCCTCTATGAGTTCAAGAACACTCATTTCATCTTTGATTTTCATATGTTGAATTTTCAGTCTTTCACAACCTTATTATCTAAGAAAAAAAGAATTTAATAAATAATATAAAATTTAATTCACTATTATAACTAAAATATTATCCATTTGATTTAATCTATTCTATTGCAGTTATTTTAGAAAGAAGATCAGTCCGGGTTATAATTCCAAGGGGCAGCCCTTTATCGTTAACAACAATTAGTCTACCTACTTTCCTTTTATTCATTATTTCTATAGCATCAGCAATCATCACATCTTTTTCCACAGTAATTATAGTTCTTGACATAACCTCATTAACTTTAAGACCCTCCTTTTCCTCGGCAATAGCTTTTGTTATGTCACTTAAAGTCAACACCCCTACAATATTCTTATCCTGAACTACTGGTGCTCCCTCTATATCTTTATCCGATAAAACTTTGGCAGCATCTTTTATGGACATGCTGGGATTTAGTGTTATGAGTCCTCGTGTTGCAGTTTCAATAACCTTCAGGTGCGGGATGCTCTGTATTCCTGTGGTATCAAGAAGCAGAATATTGTCCATATCATCCCTTCCTACCACAACTCCACTTACTATAAGCTTGTTAACTGGTGTGGGGCCGATTCTGACCTCCTCTCCAAGATCTATCTGTTTTAAATCTCCAATGACTTTTATAGCTGCCTCACATTCTCCAGGATGCGGGATACTGGTAAACTCTATTTTTGCCACAGTCATATCTCCCATCAGTTTGCCCTGTTTGTATATGGGAACCTGTGTCTCACTGTCGGTGGCACCTATGTTTAGAGTGTGATAAGCTTTTACAGTTGGTTTGTAACCTCCTCTGGGACCTGGTACACCTTTTACCAGCCCCAAACTTCTTAATGCTTGCATCTGATTTCTTATAGTACCAGGATTACGGTTCATGATCTCAGCTATCTCTTCTCCTTTAACAGAACTACCTTCAGATTTCCTATACAAATTTATTAAGCTTTGAAGTATTTCCTTTTGGACAGATGTGAGCATGCAAATCACCTTAACAAATATTTGTTATTATTTATAATTATAATTATAAATTTATCATGATTATATATTAAATATTTTTCTCATACTTTATTTTTCAAGTTTTTTAATTATATTTGCATCTTTCTGATCAATTCCTTCATATCTTCCATCTGATTATTACATAGTTGTTTATAATACATTAAAGCATGAAGACTTCATCTAATTTATGTTTTTCCTCTAAAATCTCCTCATCAGGATTTTCAATCTCTCTATTATTTCACTTATTTGACTATAAAAATTTTTATTCCCTCCTTAACAACATATGATTCATCTTAATTCTTTATACTTTATTACCAATTTGAATATAAAAAATTAATATAGAGTTATAATGTAAGCAAATCGAGAATTGAGATACAAGAAATCCTTGATCAAAATCTAAAGATGCTTAAAGGGTTAATCTATAATCATATATATGATTATTATATATCAGCCCATGAAAAGTTTCTAAAAACTAAAAAAATAAATTTTTTTATTTCATCATGCAGCTATTAAGAAGTTTTGCATATGTTAAAAAAAATAATAACAATGGTTTTTTAACTATTATTCCTCTAAAAATAAAAAAATAAGGATTTAAATTAGGTTTTTTCACAATTTATCCTTTGCAAAGCTGTATTTCAATAGCTGAAACGTTGCTATTTGATCCTTCTCTGCTCTCTAATTCTTCTGTGCTGATATCTATGGTTCCTATTCCCACGTCGGTTATAAACTTGTTTCTTACAATCTCTGCCACATCAACTGCTCTACTTATAGCTCTTCCTCTGGCCTTCAGCATAACTTGTGGGGCTCCACTATTCATCTGAGTTACAACAGCTAATATATAATTCATTACTGGCTTGTTTCCAATGTATACTACATTTTCCTCTGACATCACTTTAACCTCCAAAAAATAAGTTGTTTTAATATTAGTATTATATTCTATATCCAACTATCTATTTAAGATATTAGATTATAATTTTGTCAAAAACCATTAAAAATGAATTTAGATATTTTAGAGCCTTTTTTTATAATTTACTGTATTTCTTCTTACTACGGCTTTAAATGAACTAATTTACTTTAATAAAATTTAATCTCTAGTCAATTTTATATTAATAAACCTGAATAGACCTGTACAAAGATAAGGGGCGAAAAGACCTATGATCTCAGTTTATATCGTGATCTGATGAAATTTAGTTGAAATCGCTATCTATAAATTTTTATTGAATTTTAACTTATAATTGATGCTTTAAACTATATTATAAACTATATTATTCAAATAACTTCTCAAAAATAACCATAAGATTTAAGAGTCGTTTTATATAATAATTTTATTCTAAAATTTTGGTCAAAGAAACTTATTAAAAATTTTTAGATAAAAAATATTTAGAAAATTTATTAGCGAATTTACGTTTTATATCTTCATTCTTGTTTATTAAAAAATAATTGCTTTAGGTTATCAAATTTCCACGATCATCTCGTTTCTCCTGAAGAAGCCCGGAACAAGCGGATGATTATATTGTGCCACAACAAAGTTAGATTTTGGCTTAATACCATTCTTATTGAGCCATTTCTTCAATTCTTCTATTTTTTCTTGGGCGAGTTTCTTGTTGACCCTACCTTTAAATCTTATAACAGCGGTTTTCTGGTCTTCAACAACCTTGAATTGAATCCTTTTATCATCTGGCTCTGGGAGTGTTTCTAAAGTATATTTAGAGGGCATGGTGAAGGATATGCAGTATACATGTTGTCCTGCTTCTTCTTCAGTAACGGGTGCTGTCATTACTATCTTTTCAGATTCATCTAAAGCTTCTTCAGTCACGGGAACTGTCATTGGAATCTTTTCAGATTCTGACATGTTTTAGCCAGAAACAGGTGCGGTCATCGGGAGCTTTGACCTCTTCTTATTTCCTCCAAAAATGTAGTTGGCTAAAATGCGAAAACCTAATATCATTGCCTCATCATATTCAGACTTCACATCTACCTGGGCTAAGATATAAGTTGCATATCTTCTGATTTCTACATTCTCATCCTTCCTTTCAACTGTATATGAAGGACTTTCAGTCATTTTAAAAAAACCTCATAAATATATTGATTAAACTTCATTAAATATTTTTTTTTATAATAAAAAACATTTAAAAATGCCTATGCTTCTTTAAATATTTAATATCGCTTTAAACAAAAAAAATAAGATTTAATTTATTACTTCACAATTTAGCTTTAGATATTGAACAAGGGCAACCTAATAATTTATGTCAAGACGGTTGATTCCCTATAAACTTGCGTAATTTATAAATCAAGTGATAACTATATAATATATTAATATTTTTGGGGGTGATATTATGGACAATGATTTAAGAAGAGCAATAATTGCCGAGTCACCAATTACATTTAAGGGACTCAGACGTCTAAATATTGGTGCTGGTAGTTTACATTTTGTTCAAGGCATTTTGATGATTGTTTTGGGACTGTTGCTGACTTGGAACAGAGATATATACACTTTTTACATTAAATTCAAAATAATTTCTCTGACACCGCCCACCTTTCAGGTACTACCCGATCCACAAGTGGTATTCACAGTAGGCTATTTAGGAGTGATACTCGCTTCTTTCCTGTTAATTTCCGCTGTCGCACACTTTGTCATTGCATTTGTGAGAAATAAGAACTACAATGAAAACTTGAAGAAGGGTATGAACCCTTACAGATGGTATGAATATGCATTCTCAAGTTCTATAATGATCGTGATATTAGCCACCTTTGTAGGTGTATGGGATTTGTGGTCATTAGTGATGATATTCGTCCTGAACGCTATCATGATCATGTTTGGTTATATGATGGAAAAAATCAATCAATATACCAAAAAAACTGATTGGTCTGCATATCTATTAGGATGCATTTCAGGATTTACACCATGGATAGTAATTGCAGCTTACTTTATCGCAGCATTGGGTTCTGCTGAGACAAAACCACCAACATTCGTATATTTCACACTCCTAATCTACTTCATTATGTTCAATACATTTTCCATAAACATGATACTTCAATACAAAGGCATTGGAAAATGGAGAGATTATCTATACGGTGAAAGAGTTTACATAATACTTAGCCTCGTCGCAAAAACTGCCCTGGCATGGTTAGTTTTCATAGGCATTTTTGCACCATTCTAATATTCTATCGAATTATAAAGTGTGAATAACAACATATAACTCCATTGCTCGGAAATTCTATCAAATTATTGGGGGAAGATGAAAAATTAAGCTATCATCCCACCTTTTTTAATTTTCAATTATAGACTTTGTTATTAAGAATTATGAAAATACCCATAACTTAAATTCATGAAAAATTGTTTTAAATTCCTATTTCAAACAATAAAGCTATGAATTCTTTAATTATAATTTAATAAATAATCTTTTATTTCCAAGACACTTCACCGTTAATTATTTTCATAAATAAATTGTACAGCATATACATCTGCATGTTCAAATAAGGGGGAACTTTGATAAAATGGATAATGTTTATTATAAAACTGTAAAAAGGATCCTGATCATCATTTTCATACTAAATATTTCTGTTGCATTAGCAAAAGCTGTATTTGGGTGGTATTCTAACTCATTAAGTATGATTACTGATGGATTCCACTCTTTTTTCGATGGCACCTCCAATATAATCGGTATTATTGGAATTTCACTGGCTTCAAGACCTGCAGACAAGGAACATCCTTATGGTCATGGAAAATTTGAGACCTTTGCATCTCTTTTGATTGCAGTTTTATTATTTTTAACGTGTTTCGAGATTCTAGAATCCTCCATAAATAAATTTTTAAACCCTCAAACACCTGAAATTACCCTATTAAGTTTTGCAGTTATGGGTATAACCATTTTAATAAATATTGGAGTTTCATGGTACGAATACAGGCAAGGTAAAAAACTTGGAAGCTATATACTTGTTGCAGATTCTATGCATACCCGAAGTGACATTTACGCATCATTTGCCGTTATTATGGGCTTTTTTGCAATTAAATTCGGATATATAATTGCGGATCCTCTAATAGCGATAGGAATAGCTGTATTAATTGCTAGAACCGGGATTAGAATAATTAAGGATAGTTCTAAAGTACTCCTTGATGAAGCACCAATTGATAAGGATATTTTAAAAAACATAGTAAAATCTGTTGATGGGATCTGTGATGTTCATATGATTAGAACAAGAGGATCACCCTCCGAGATCTATGTTGATTTACATATAGTTGTTAAAACTTCCTATTCTGTGGACAAAGCCCATGATATTGGTGATGAAGTAGAGAAAAAGCTAAAAAAAAGTATACCAGAGATAGCAGATGTTCTTGTACATATAGAACCAATAAATTCAAAAAAAAGTTTAAAGAATAATACAACATAAAAAAATAAAAATAAAAAAAAGAGAGAATGAAATCGATTATCTAATTTTCAACTGGAAGGGTACTAACCCATGCTTCTATATCTTTAGTAGTTACATCTTTCCAGTAAATATCACCGCCACCTGCCTGACCTCTTAAAGGTATGTCCTCTCCTAATACTCTGTGCCAGCCAGCAAACTTCATCTCAGGCCAATAAAAGATAGCAACGTCCATATAACTCCTATAGGCGCTTACAACCTCTCCAGAGGAAACGTAAACCCTTTTTCCATCATATATATATCCTTCACCTATTTTAACCAAAATAGTTGCCTTACTATATAATGGAATTTCAGAACCAGCTGATTTAATGCCATCATAATAATATATTCCAGATCCGCTTACTATTTTTCCTTTGATTGGTATTGAAGCACTCTGAGAACCTTTTGTTTGGTTATAAGAATTAATCAATGGATCTATTAAATCATCAATCATTGAACTGGTTATCTTGGCACTTTGATTTCCTATTACTATCCTATAATCTCCTGGATTTGAGCTCAACTGGGAATCAGACTCATCATAGAAATCTTCGTTTCTATTAGATGTTATTAACATTATCTCAGTGCTGTTTTCTCCTGTACCAGAGCTAATATTAAGCTTGAACCATACATTATCATTAGGTTTTAAATCTGTAAGGAAAAATTTACCTACATAGTTATTACCTGAATATACATCAACGCAAACAATATTTATGGTGGATGAACCCGTATTTTGGATAGTTCCATTAATAGTAGTGGCAGAAATGTCCCTAGAACTGCTATTGGACACCATTTTCAAATTACTGTCTAATATCTCAAAATTCGCTGTTGGTGCGTAAAAAAAGGCAAAATATACTACAAGTAATATAATGGCTCCAAAAATTATTCCAAGAATCATTTTAGGCCGGCTTATAGGACTAGAACTTTCAACAACATCTCTATCATGATGATCGGGATATGTGCTTTCAAGTTCTATAATTCCGAATCTAAGCTTCCAGGTACTTCTAATTCAAAACCACATTGACCACAAAATTTCCAGTTCTCATTATTTTCAGCTCCACATTGTGGACAAAATTTGGACCTATCAGACTCTAATTCCATTTAAATCCCCCGAGACTAAATATTAATGAATATTTATACAATACATCCTTTATTATCATAATTAATTTGGATGTATTATTCAATCGCATATTATTTTTAAACTATTTCAATTAATTTGTATGCTATATATAAATTTAACTTTAAATTA
>Ga0194112_10003586_pt1 | contig 21568 bp, 17 predicted proteins | sample TA2MahC400mmetaG_FD_146191 | JGI IMG/M metagenome (GOLD analysis project Ga0194112, IMG submission 146191) | Freshwater microbial communities from Lake Tanganyika, Tanzania - TA2015016 Mahale Deep Cast 400m | ecosystem: Environmental > Aquatic > Freshwater > Lake | place: Tanzania: Lake... | reverse complement strand
AATACGGCACGCCTTATTATATCCCAGCGTGCGGAAGACAGTGGTTCGGAGGAATTACATTGAAGTTGTAAGTTGGAAATTTGAAAAGTCACTTTGAGTGTATAGTGGGCGTCTCTGCCCGCCACAAGTAAAAAGGTGTAAGGTGTAAGTAAGACCTGCATACTTACACCTTTCACCATGAATCTTTCAATATATGGCTTCGACCTGATAGAACGCTGCATTCGACAGCGGGTTGGCATCGATAAATGTTGTATCTGGCGTCCATCCGATATAGGCGCGTTCTATGAATTCGCGGAACGGCTCGTCGGAGCGATAGACATAATAACCGCGCGGCAGGCGGGCTTCGAGGGGTCGGGCGTCCTGCGGCGGACGCCAGCGCAATATAATACGCGCATTGCTAAAAACCGGCTCGGCAAATTCCGTAACATTATAAAAAGGCCGCCAGTTAGCCATTGAATCGGCAATCTGTTGGGCGGTTTCGTTCTGGAAGGCGCGCAGCCGGTCGTTATTGAAATCGGGCGAACGCAGGAAACGCTCAGTTTTAGCAAACACCCAATTCTCCAGAGGAATAACATAGTCCCATAATCCTGTCCGCGCTGGATTGGTAAGTTTCCAGGTATCGACCGAGCCGACATTGTTGTAAGCCCAGTTGCGCCAGGCGATGATGCTCCGATTCAAGCGGCTGCCGGCGGGAGGATTATATCGCATCGACTCGAACTGGTCGTCGTATTCCGGCGGCACCGAACCAGCCCGCACCCAGAGTGGCGTGGCAATGCCGCCCAGCGGCGGGCCTAACATCGCCCAAGTTATGCATTCTTCGGGGCGTCCGCCATTGGGAACGCCTTGAATCACCAATGTCGCGCTGGTCGTCGAACGGCATATCGCTGCGAAATTCGGCACTGCGCCATAAGGGTTATTTTCGTAATAGCCCTGAAACGGCAGCGGATAAGGGTTTATGCCGATGCTGGATAGATCGCGGGCGACTTCCCTCAATATAAACTCCGGCGTTAGTCCGTCGGTTTCGACAGCCTGCTTGAATTTGATAAAGGCGCGGTTATGACGATGGATGCCGTGCCAAGTATCGTCAAGCGAATTGAGCGGTCCGCTGTGGGCATAATTGGAGCGGACGATGAAGCCGTCGGCGGCGTCGGCAGCGTTATAGCGCGTATGCCCGAACTGCGCCGCTTCGACAATCGCTGCGCCGCCATAGGCGTCGATGACCTGATAAGTATAGCCGTAGCGGCCTGAGACATCGACTCTATCGGCGGAATCGAGGAAGGCTTCGAAATCATCGACAGTGCGGCACTTGGACAGGGCATACCACATCGTTGCGCCGTCGTTATGGGGACCGTGTGTTGCGAAATTATGCGCGTCGGTGTTGGCAACTGCGAAGCCGAGCGCATTTACGCCGCCATAACATTCCAGCCGTTCATTGTCGCTGGTATAGCCGATGAATGGAATCGGGCCCTGGTCCCAATAGCGGAATTCCATTGCTTCGCCGCCGCCGCGATCGCGGTTCTTCCAGATGAGCGGTCGTCCGTCGGGCGTAGCCCGTCTGGAGGCTACTCCGGCGGAAGTCTGGTTTAAATCGACCGGCGGCTCAGGTCCTTCGCTCAAATCGATGAGCGTCGGTCCCAAAGTTAACGGCAGCAAAACCCAGAGCCAGACCAATAAAATAAGGCCGGGATGTCGTTTAAATTTCAATAGATATTTTTGTGAGGTTATTGTCCATTTTTCATTAGAGGTAATTGCAAAAGTGTTGGATTTATTAACTGATGGCAAGGCGGACGCCCTCGTCCGCTGCATTCTAGGCTTGGTTTTTGGCGGACGAGGGCATCCGCCTTGCTATGGTCCGAGTTTTCTATATTAATCATCACTTTTGCAATTTACTCATTATAAATTAATATAGTGAACAATTTCGCCCAAAACAATAGCCGTGCGTACATTTTACGAATCGTCGCTATGCACAAGGTTAAAAGTCTCACACTGCGGCACAATGAGTTAGTTCCCTATCCTTGCAGTGGTCGGCCTCACTCAGTTAATCTTCCTTCCCACCGGTCAGTCTTACTCAGATTTATCTTCCTTGAGTTCTTTGAAATATTCGTTGGCGCGCCGCAGGCGCGTCATTCTTGCGTGGCAGGAATCCAAACCAGTCAAAAATATTGCTGCGCTTAACTTAACATAAGTTTAGTCTGGATAGATATTACGATTAGTATATATAGAGCTAATTGTAAAAGTGATGATTAATCCAGAAAATTCAGACATGGCAAGGCGGACGCCCTCGTCCGTCGAAAACCAAGCCAAGCATAGAATGCGGCGGACGAGGGCGTCCGCCTTGCCATCAGTTAATCCAACGTTTTTGCAATTACCTCTATAGTTAACATAATTATATAACTCCGGTAATTATAATTACTTGACAAACGCCCGTCCCCGTTTTCGCGGGGATAAACTCTTGGAGGCAAGAGGCGCGTTCAGAGTTTTTATGAATATTTCAAATGACGCTATAAAATACGAAAAAAATACATCATCCAATTAAAAAGTATCTTCTTTTACTTCCTCATAACCTTGACAAAAGAAATATAAAACGCTATTTTATTCGTAATTTTGCGATGAATAATTAGCGGTTTAAAGGTCGGCTTCCGAACCGCCCTCCAAGCCGCAGCCGAACACTTTTCATTTACTTTCTTATTTGCAATCAAGATATTTAGCGCTAATCTATCTAAGCAATGCCTAAGTTACAAACGACCGAGAAAGACAAGCCTCCCGGTTGGCGCGGACACAATGGCGACCGGCGCTTAGCGGCGCGTCCACGTGCCAAACTTGGGCCTGTGCCTAACCTCGAAGAATATGTCCGCCCGGACTGGTGGCGTGGGATATTCAACTCGCTCTATCTAAAGACCGACGCCGATGTGGTCGATGATGCAGCGATTACCCGCACTGAGGTAGATCTGTTCACCGACATTTTACGTTTGACTGTCGAGCAAGCAATGCTTGACCTTTGCTGCGGGCAGGGGCGTCACTGCCTCGAATTCACCCGGCGAGGCTTTCGGAATATCGAAGGTCTTGACCGCTCGCACTATCTCATTCAGCGCGCCAAATCGGCGGCGCGCAGCGAAGGGCTTTCAGTTCGCTTTCGTGAAGGCGACGCCCGCAAACTGCCATTCATACCTGACAACTTCGATGTCGTGATCATTCTGGGCAATAGTTTTGGCTATTTCGAGAGCGTGCAGGACGACTTGCGGGTTTTGAGAGAGGTTTTCCGCGTGCTTAAGCCCTGGGGCAAGTTGCTCATCGATGTGACCGATGGGGGATTTGTCAAGGCGCATTACCAGCCGCGCTCGTGGGAATGGATTGACCGCAAGCATTTCGTCTGCCGGGAGCGGTCGCTGTCAGCCGGCGGCGACCGACTCATTACCAGAGAGGTCGTCACCCATATCGAAAAGGGCGTGATAGTTGACCAGTTCTATGCTGAAAGGCTTTACAGCCGCGAGTCGCTGGCCGAACTTATGCGCTCGGCCGGCTTTAGCGAGTTCACCGTGCACCGCGAGTTCTCGCCGAATTCGACGCGTAATCAGGACTTGGGGATGATGGAACAGCGCATCATCGCTGTGGCGCTGGCGCGAAAAGACTGGACGCCGCGCCGGCGCAAAACTAAAATCGAACGTCGCAGCATTATCGTCCTTCTAGGCGACCCGAACAAGCCTGACCCGCTCAAGCCCTTCACCCGCTTCGACGACGACGACTATTATACCATCGACCAGTTGAAAAATGCGCTGAACGAGTTGGAAGGCTATCATTTCCAGTATCTTAACAACCACGACACGCTCGAACAAGATCTAAAGAAATACGTCGGCAAGTTCGATATGGTCTTAAACCTTTGCGACGAAGGCTTGATGAATGACCCGATGAAGGAGTTGCACATTCCGGCTATTTTGGAGCAGCACGACATTCCTTATTCGGGAGCCGGCCCACAGTGCCTTGCGCACTGTTACGACAAATCCTTAGTGCGCGGCGTGGCGAAGGAAATGGGCATTCCGGTGCCGGAAGCCTTCTTAGTCAAACCGGAAGATATCGCCTTCGAACTGCCGGTCGCCTTTCCGCTCATCGTCAAGCCGAATTATGGCGATTCATCTTTCGGCATCACACAGAACAGCATCGCTTATAATTATGAAGAATTATCCAACGCTATCCTTGATATACGTTCCAAATTCGGTTATGATAAACCGATGTTAGTGGAGGAATTCTTAACCGGCGCCGACATCAGCGTGGGTATCATCGGCAATCCGCCTGAGTCGTATCAAGTTCTGCCGATAATAGAGGAGGACTATTCTCTGTTGCCGTCAGGGCTGCCGCGCATTTGCGGGTATGAGGCAAAATGGCAGCCGGATTCGCCTTATTGGAATCTGCGCTCTATTCCCGCTGACCTACCCGAAGAGACGCGCCGGCTCATCATCGAATATTGTGCGCGCCTCTTCGTTCGACTGAACTGCCGGGATTATGCTCGTTTCGACTGGCGGCTGGATGCGGCTGGCAATCCGAAGTTATTGGAGGTCAATCCCAATCCGGGCTGGTGCTGGGATGGACATCTGGCGAAAATGTTCATCCTCAACGGCGGAAATTACGCCGGAATGCTGCAGATGATTATTCAATCGGCGGAACGCCGCCTCGGACTACGGGCTATAGACGACAAGCGCGAAGAGACGCCGAACGGTTAATACTAATGACTAATACCAAGTTGCAATCAATCGGATGATAAATGTCAAAACAAATTCACAACATATTAAACGGAAGAAACGGATAATCCTGATAAAGCGCTGTGTTAATCCGTTCTATCCGTTTAATCCGTTGTAAAATTTGAATCCCTTTATTATTCATTTGAATGCAAATTGGTATAACGCTGACGTTATGTCATAGTAAAAATGATTTGTGTTATGCTAAACGTAGTGAAGCATCTCGTCAGGACTGCGGAGATGAGGTCCTTCACTGTGTTCAGGATGACATTTATATAGACATACGCAATGATTTTTGACGCTAAATCTAGCTCGGTTTCTTTGAAGCCGGACACAACATCGATATATTAGAGGTATATCTGGAGAGTTCATTCACTGCGCTCGATTGGGCTGTCTTGGGAGTGTATCTTGCTCTTTTAGTGATTTCCGGCGTCTATTTAGCGCGGCGGCAGACTTCGACCGACGACTACTTCCGCGCAGGGGGGTGTATTCCAGCCTGGGCGGCGGCAATTTCGCTGCTGGCGACATCGCTCTCGGCGGCGACTTTCATCGGCGGTCCGCAACAAGCCTTCAAAGGCGACCTGACCTATTTATCCGCTAACATCGGCGGAATAATCGCCGTCTTTATCGTAGCGTTCTTTTTTATCCCGGCTTTTTTTCGGGAGAAGGTCGCTACTGTTTATGGACTGCTAAACAATCGATATGGGCTTACGGCGCAGCAGGCTGCCGGCAGCGCTTATTTAATAGGGCGCCTCTTCGCCAGCGGCGCGAGGCTCTATATTGCTGCCCTGCCGATGTCGCTGATTATTTATGGCGATACCCAAATCGACCATCTACTCCTCGCAATTCTAGTAATGACCGTCAGCGGAATTTTCTACACGCTCATCGGCGGGATTCGCAGTGTAATTTGGAGCGATGTTATACAGACGGTTATCTTCACCGGCGCCGCTCTCACCGCCATAATCATCCTGCTCGACCGCATTCCTGTCACTTTCGGTCAAATCATCGACATCCTCAAGCATCCCGGCGCAGGGCAGCCTTCCAAGTTGACACTGTTGAAATTGGGTTTTGCGGGTTTCGAGCCGCAGCATACTTACACTATTTTGACCGCCGTTTTCGGCTTCACGCTTTTAAATTTAGGCGCTTACGGCACCGACCAGGATATGACCCAACGGATGTTGACCTGCCGGAATGCTGCGCAGGGCAGCCGGTCGGCGGTCGTCGGCGTGCTCATCGGCATTCCGGTCGTAATGCTGTTTATGTCCGCTGGTCTGCTGTTGTGGGTGTTTTATCAGCGGCCGGATGTGATGGGCGCGGCTGCGCCGGGCTACGTGCTCGAAGGCAGCCGCGAGGTGTTCCTGACCTTCATCATCCGCGAGATGCCGCCCGGGATGACCGGATTGATGCTGGCGGGTCTATTTGCCGCTGCGCTGTCAACATTGAATTCCGGCTTGAACGCAATGTCTTCGACCTTCGTGAACGATTTCTATAAGCGTGTTAAGCCTGGACGGGAAGACCGGCATTATTTGAAAGTTGGCATACTTGGAGTAATTGGCTGGGGGATGATTTTGGGCGGCTTTGCGGCGTTCAGCGCCTTTTGGCAAGCCGCTCGCCCGCACACTACACTCATCGATTTTGCCTTGACAGTGATGGTCTTCGCCTATTCGGGTTTGACGGCGGTCTATCTCGCGACATTGTTCACCAAACGCGGCAATTCGGCGACAGTCATTGCAGCCTTAATCGTTGGCTTTACCGCTGTCGTCGTGATGCAGACATGGTTCAGCCGGGCTTTAGCATTCCCTTGGCAGATGACGCTGGCATTCCTGCTGGCCTTTGGCGTTGTGATGATGGGGAAAAAGGGAGAAAGTAAGAAACTAAAAATAGTAAAATGATGATGATGGCTTCAGCAATGTTCATCATCACCATACACGGCGGACGTCTCGTCCGCCGTGCCTCTATGATGCCAGCGCTGCCGAAAGTTATTTGGGATAGCCTATCGGGATGACATAAAATGGCTCGGCGTCAGTTCGCAGTAGTTTTTGCAGTTCTTTATCGTCGAAAGCGCCGACCGGAACTGAGCCCAGCCCTATGGCAATGGCTTGCAGGTGGATATTTTGTGCGGCGTGCCCAACCTCAATTAATACATAACGCCGCGCGCGATCGCCATACTTCACCGCTGTGCGTTCGACGATGCCGGCGATAACGAATGCCATAGCCGCCCGGTTAACGCACTCCTGCCCCCGCACGACAGTGGTCAAAGCGGCGTGAAAGTCACCCTCGGATACGACTTCCAAATAATGCTCTTTAAAGCCCGGAATATAATGATAAATCCCCGGCTTAAGACCTTCAGCCGACCAGACGATGGTGTAGATTTCCAACGGATAGAGCGCGCCGGCCGAAGGCGCTGTGCGTCTGCCGTCTGGACTGGTGAAGCCTTGCGCCGCCCAGAGCATTTGGGATATTTGCTGTATAGGGACCGGCTGCGACTTAAAATCGCGTATAGAGCGGCGCCTGGCGAGGGCGTCCTCGATTGAGGTCTTACCGGCTGTCTGGGGAGCGGGCAGTTTAATTCGCTCGCCGGCGGTGGATAAGGCGGTTAGCATTAAGGCTGCGATGATTAGGGAGTTCTTTAAATATTTAATATATATGAACATAATTTTACCCGCGTTTATTTATTGTAATCCGACGGTGATTTTCATCGTCGGGACTAAATTCGATAATAACATGCCAATATTGTTTCGGCAGCGCTGCAGGGAAGCGTTCAGCCCATTCGATGAGGATTAGATTCTCGCCGCCGTAGAGTTCATCTAGTCCGTAATCCAGGGCATCTTCGAGCGATTTGGCAAGATAGAAGTCGCTGTGAATCACATTTTGGATTTTGGGTTTTGGATTTTGGATTGCGGGTTGCAAGTTGTAATAATGGACGCGGACGAAGGAGGGGCTGGAGACTTCGCCGGAATAGCCTAAACCTTGACAGATGCCGCGTGCGAATTCGGTTTTGCCGGCACCGAGTTCGCCGGTGAGAGCGACGATGTCGCCAGAAGACAATCCAGCGGCAAATTCCAACGCGATTTGGAATGTTTCGGCTGTCGAATGTGAGATTTGATATATTATCGAATTGTCCGTTTCAATCCCCTTTTATATATAGCGTCGGAATGGTGCATCATTCCGGCGCTAGTGCTATGTCAAGCGTAAGATGTCGTCATCCTGAACGAAGTGAAGGATCTCGTCCTAAAGACTTACTTATCCAGACGAGATCCTTCACTTCATTCAGGATGATATGCGACATTGCACAATTGACATAACATTAGTGGGAATCAATTCATATATTGAAATATTAAATATTTATCTATATTTCCACCTTCGCGGGAAATCTCATCCGGCTACGCCGAACAAGGTAAACTGAAAATACACCCCCCTTTCATCCCCCCGCAAGCGGGGGGAGAAGCAAGCAATAGCCGCAAGCGGGGGGAGAAGCAAACAATAGCCGCAAGCGGGGGGAGAAGCAAGCAATAGCCGCAAGCGGGGGGAGAAGGTGAGCCTATTGTCTGAGGAACAACGATAACTTTTACCATCGTGCATAAAACGATATAATGGCGAATAAATATAAAAATAATCACACGGGCAGCGTCTGTATTAAAAATTTCGCTTTTCATTTAGATTTGCAAGAAATTCCCACCGTTTATCAACTTCAATTTGATAAGCCTCTATATCCGCGTCCGTCCAGTGGGCAAAGCGTTTTTGCAGTTTAATATATTCACCGGCTTTATGCAGTAAGGGATTCAGCGTCAGTGCGAATTTGCCGTTAATCACCTCATAGAGCGGGAAAATCCGGGTATCCACCGCCAGCCGGCTGATGCGAATGGTATCGGCTTCCAGCGATTTATGCCCGGGCGGACAAGCCGAGAAGAGATAAATGAAGCGGAAGCCGCGCATCTTGCACGCCGTATCGAACTTGCGGATGAAGTCATCCGGATACGCAACGCAGGCTGAGGCAATGTATGGGATAGTATGCGACATCATCAAGGTCAGGATATCTTTTTTGGGGCGTGTTTTGGCTTGCGGCAGCGGCGTCGTGGTCGTCCAGGCGCCTTGCGGCGTAGCGGAGCTCTGCTGGATGCCGGTATTCATATACGCTTCGTTGTCGTAACAGACATAGAGGTAATCGTCGTTGCGCGCCGCTGAAGCCGACAGCGCGGCCAGGCCGATATCGAATGTGCCGCCATCGCCAGCCCAGCCGACGACCAGGGTTTTCAAATCGCCCTGCGAGCGTAAACCGGCGGCAATTCCGACCGCTGTCGAAGCAGTTGCCGCAAAAGCCGTATGATAAAGCGGAACTCTAAGCGCCGAAATTGGCCAGAGACCGTCGATTACCGCCATACAGCAAGCCGGGATGACGAAGACGCAATCCGGCGCCAGAATTTTCACTGCCAGACGCAGACTCAGCGCGCCGCCGCAGCCCGGACAAGCCGTATGCCCGCAGGACATCACATCTTCAGTCAGCGCCAGCGATGTATAACGGCTGTGTCGATGTTTAGAAAAAGTCAAGGCAAACTTTGGACGACTTTATGGACAATATGGACATATTTCACGCGAGGTTTTTCACGCCCATCCACTCGATTAAACCGGCGCTGTATTTCATTCTCAACTGCTCGACTTGCTTGACGAGTCCGTCGGATGTGATTTCCCGGCCGCCGAGACCGGCAATCACGCCGATAACTTGCGGTCGAGGCGTCATATCGAACAGCGCGGAGCGGCATTCCTGCGCAAATATGCCGCTGTGACCATAAGAGCAGGACCGGTCTATAACTATGAGTTTCTTAGTATTGGCGAGCAACTTGCGTAACGCGACAACCGGGAAAGGCCGGAACATCCAAAGCCCTATGCTGCCGGCGGGGATATGACGGCGGCGCAGTTCATCCACCGCCAGCGTAACCGTCCAGGCGGCTGTTCCTGCGACAAGGATGCATATTTCGGCATCCTCCATTCGATACGGCTGCAAGGGCTGGAGCCTGCGACCCGTCAATTCGAACCACTTTTCAGTTTCATCTTCGACGATTTGAGCGGTCTCATCCATCGCCTGCTGAAGATGAACGCGGGATTCCATCCAAGAATCGACATTCTTCATTCCACCGAAAGCGCAAGGGTTTTGAGTATCCACCTTATAGGCTGCCCGGCGTTTGGGCAGAAAACTATCGACTAACGATTGGTCGGGAATATCGACGGCTTCGCTGGTATGGGACAGGACGAAGGCATCCAGGATGACCATCGCGGGCAGCGAAACGATTTCAGCGATTTTAAAGGCGAGGATGGTGGAATCTAAAACCTCTTGATTGTCGCGGCTATAGAACTGCAGCCAGCCGGTATCGCGCTGGGACAGGCTGTCCTGTTGGTCGGTGTAGATCGTCCAAGGCGGCGCCAGACTGCGGTTGACTTCGGCCATCACAATCGGCAGTCTTCCGCCGGCCGCCCAGTGCAGCATTTCGTGCATATAAGCCAGGCCTTGACTGGAGGTCGCTGTGAAGGCGCGCGCCCCTGCTACCGATGCCCCGATGCAAGATGACATCGATGAATGCTCCGACTCAGTGTGGATGAACTCGGACTTGAGTTCGCCGCTCGCACACCACTCGGACAACTCCTCGACGATGGAGGTTTGCGGCGTGATGGGGTAAGCGGCAATCACATCGACACGCGCCAACTTCACCGCATAACTGACCGCATGATTACCGGTGATGACTTTACGCAAGGTCGTTCATAAGCGGTTAGAGAATTAATATTTCCCGGCTTTGAGCAAACTTCCCGAAATTACCAGCCTTTGGATTTCATTCGTGCCTTCGAAGATGCGCGTTATCCGCGCGTCGCGATAGAAACGCTCGATGGGGTAGTCGGACATATAACCCATTCCGCCGTGGATTTGAACTGCATCGTCCACAACATTGCACAGAACTTCCGAACCGATTAACTTGCAGATTGCCGACTCGCGTGAAAAGGGCGACTTCTGATCGCACAACCAAGCGGTGCGATAGGTGATGGATTCCAATCCGTAGATTTGCGTGGCCATATCAGCGAGCATCCACTTGATGGCTTGCTGGTCGCCGATAGGCTTGCCGAACTGCTGGCGCTCAAGCGAATGTTTGATGGACAGGTCAAGCGCTTCCTTGGCTTGCCCGAGGCACATTGCAGCGAGCGAGAGGCGTCCGACGTCGAGCGTCTGCATCGCCACCGCAAAGCCGTTGTTCAGTTCGCCCAAGAGGTTTTCCGGCGGGATGCGCACGTTGTCGAAGTAGAGATCGGTGGTATGCGAGCCTTTGATGCCCATCTTGCGTTCGGGTTTGCCGGCGGTAAAACCGGGTGAATTTGCCTCGACGATAAAGGCGGATATGCCGCGCGTGCCTTTACCTGGCGCAGTCAAGGCAAATATGCTGTAAATATCCGCTATTCCGCCGTTAGTGATGAAGGTTTTCTGTCCGTTGAGTATATAGCGGCGGCCGTCAAACTCGGCAATGCTTTTAATGGCGCCGGCATCCGAGCCGGCTTGAGGCTCGGTGATGGCGAAGGCGCCCAGCGCTTCGCCGCGCGCCATTGGCTTCAGGTAACGGACCTTCTGCTCGTGATTCCCCGCCAGATAAATCGCCATCGCGCCGATGGATTCGTGCCCGCCAATGACCACTGCGGTGGACATACAGCCACGCGCCAACTCCTCTATCATTATGCAGTATCCCGTTTCACCGAAACCGCCGCCGTCATATTCCTCAGGAAAGGCTATGCCGAGCATACCGAGTTCAGCCGCTTTGGAAATCACAACACGTGATACTTCGCCTTCCTCGTCCACCTTAACTGCGCACGGCCGTAGTTCTTCGTTGGCAAATTTGCGTGCCAACTGACGAATCATCTCCTGCTCTTCGGACCAGGTAAAATCCAATGTTGGCTCCTTTTTCTTTACTGCATTACACTTTTCTTATCTTAAACTAATTCGCATTCAATCGAATATGCACGTTTATACACAGCGTCAGAGATAAGTTCGCATGCCTCGTAATCGTCAAACTGACCCCTGCGCAGGCAGGGGGAAGCGTCTCGTCTGGAGAAGCGGGGACGAGATTCTTCACTTCGTTCAGGATGACTCTATGGAGCGCCTCAACTATATTTCGATATAAACAGCGCCGGTTATGGAATAATCACTGAGCGGAGCGTAGCGGGGTCGCCGCGGCGCAGCAAATCGAATGCGTCGTTGATGCGCTCCAGCGGGAAGCGGGCGGTTACTAGTTCTTTGATTTTGATTTTGCCGATGCGTGCCATTTCGATGATGCGCGGGTAATCCACCGGCCTGCAACCCAGCGAGCCAATGACGCCCTGTTCGAAGAACATAATTTTCGATGCTGGCAGTTCGACCGGCAGGTGAGTGTAGCCTATGACGACGCACATTCCACCCTTGCGGATGGTCGAGAAAGCGGCGGCGATAGTTTCCGGCTTGCCAATGGCTTCGAAAGCCACATCGACGCCGTCGCCGATTAATTTCTTTACGGCTTTGTCGATGCGTCCGCCGGCGTCGGCTGGATTGATGACTTCCTGTGCGCCGAGTTTTTTTGCCAGTTCCAGTTTTTCCGGCAGGGCGTCGATGGCGATGACCGAGGCGCCGACCGCGGCGGCGACCTGAACGCAGTTAATGCCTACCCCGCCACAGCCGAAGACGGCTACCCAGTCACCCGGCTTGACCTGCGCTCGGTTGACGACGGCGTGGAAGGGCGTCGATACCGCATCGGCGATGATCGAGCCTTCGACCAGCGGCACGCCCGGCGGAACGGTGAGCGCGTCTTTAGCCGGCGCCAGAACATACTCAGCATATGCGCCGTCGATATGATTGCCGAACATCTTCATATCATCGCAAATGTTCTCCCGCCCTAACCGGCACTGCCGGCATATACCACAGGAAAGCACGGCGGGCAGCAACACTTGGTCGCCGACCTTCCATTTGGTAACACCCGCGCCTAACTCTGCCACCGTGCCGGAGGCTTCGTGGCCGAGTATCATCGGCGGCGGCTTGAAGGTCGGAACGCTATGGTCGATATAGTGCAGGTCGGTGTGGCACACCCCGCAGGCCGCGACTTTAACAAGTATTTCGCCGGGACCCGGCTTGGGCGTCGGGACTTCCTTTATCTCCAACGGCTGCTTTGGACCATTGAAAACGGCGGCTTTCATAGGATTCTCCTTAGGTTCTATGTTGGAACAATATGGACAATAGGGACTTTATGGACAGATGGGTGGATTTATAGACTACAAAGGTGTTCTAATTTCTTCGATTGATATCTTTTTCACATAAACAACCATCGCCGGTTTGGTTAGGTCTTGAAAGCATTCGAGGCATTCGCCGCAGTCCGCCGCATTAAACGGTTCGGTCTTGACTTCGAAGCCCAATTCGAGATACTGCTCGATAATCTCACTCAGGCGCGGGTCTTGTCCGATGTAGCGGGCTTCCCAGCCGCGTAAGGCTGGCGCAGCGGTCTCAGCGCGCAAATATGCCCTCGGTCTCTAATTTGCGTTCCAGCGCCATCATCCGCACCTGCTTAAATCCGTTCGACTTAAAGAAGGCTATGACATCCGGCCAGTCTTCGGATACGAGCGTGGTCAGGATTTCGATGCCGGCTTTGACGGCCAGCGAGCAGTATTCATCCAGCAGAATGCGTCCAACGCCGACGCGTTTGAACTCCGGGTCGAGTCCGATAGTATCGACCGAGGCTACGGGCTGCGATATGCCATATTCGCCGGTGTTGACTTCGCCCATAACGAAGCCGATGATGCGGCGCTGGTATTCGGCGACAAGCCCCATCAGAATAGGCGCATCTTCGCCGAAAAAGCGACGGAATTTGCGGTCGAAGTAAATATCGCGGTTGTAGCCGGTGGAGAGGCTGTCGATGCGGATGACCTGCGCTTTGTCTTCGCGGCGCAGGTTGCGAATCGATAGTTTAGCGAGTATGCTCTGCGGATCTTCCATATCTATTTTGTCTTTATTTTATCTTATTTTCAGTCTCTAGCGTTCACTTGCATTAATGGCTTCCAGTATGTCTGACAGGAGGACAGGCGTCCCTGCCTGTCCACTTTGCAGCCATATCTCCCAGAACAGGCAGGGACGCCTGTCCTCCTGTCTATACTATAATGCCAGTTTCTTTTGCAACGAGGCACTAGTTCAGAGTTCAGTGTTTCAGCGTGCAGCAGGTATCTATCAGAGAACACGCTAAAGCGTGAACTCAACTATAGGAGGGTTCGACCTAAAAAAGTTCATCCAATTCATCAGCGTCGGGGATTTCGCCATAGTTCTGCAGGTGCGCTTGAATCAGTTCGCTCTCTCTTTTAGTGAACATTGGGTCAGCCTCCCAGCGGCAGTAAGCGGCGGCGAATTTATCGGTTATCAATTTAGCGCAAGCCGCGCGAATATCCTCTACGCCGGTGATTTTCACCGGTTTTCGCGTCGCGTCGGCAAGGATAAGCACACCTTCGACCTGCGGAACGGATAATTCTAATCCCGCTTCGAAGCGCTTCCATTCATCCGGCGGTAGCGGCGCCGGGCTGATCGTCGCCCGCAAATGGCATTTCAGGCAGCAGTGGGCTTCGGCGCGCGCCTGCTCAGCCGTAAGCGTAGTTTCCACCGGCTGCATCGTTTGTAAGCGCGCCGCAAGCGCGAGCCGGTCGGGAATGGGGCGCTGCCGCCGGTGAAATTCAGGGTCGCGGCCAAGATAGCCGGAGTCGATTTTCTGATATTGTCTAAAATCGTTTGGAACAAAATCCGGGCACCCAAGATATTCATTTACTTTCTGTGCGGCTTTTCGACCGTCGGCCATAGCCTTAACAATCGAACTTGAGCCAAGGACGAAATCGCCAGCGGCGAATACACCTGGTCTATTCAACAAATTGGGATGGATTTTACTCTCAATACTCTGTCCGATGGCGACGATGACCCAATTAGCCGGCAGCGACAGCCTGCGCTCAGGGTCATAAGCCGGATTAAAGCAACGCTTTTCGTCAAAGATGCGGATACACTTTTTAAGAACAATTTCGCGGACTTTTCCGTTTTCGCCGTTAAAATATGAAACGCCCCAGCCGGTGATAATCTCCACACCTTCCAGCGCCGCTTCGTCAAGTTCTTCAGCGAAAGCCGGTATTTCGGCGCGTGTTTCCAAGCAAATCATTTTTACTTGCGCGCTGCCCAGCCGGCGCACCGTGCGCGCCACATCTACCGCAACATTCCCCCCTCCAATCACGATGACATCTCCATCAAGGCGAGGTGCCATTCTCTCCGCAGCCTTATTAAGGAATATAAGTCCCGGCATAACATTCTCCAAATCCTCGCCTTCGACGCCCAGTCGGGCAGATTTGGGTCGGCCGACGGCGAGGACTACAGCATCGAAGCCATCATAAAGAAGCCGCTGCAAGACAAAATCGTCATTTATCTCCATACCTAAGCGGATTTCTAATCCCAAAGCCATTAAGTATTTCAGGTCGCGGTCGATGACTTGGTCGGGAAGGCGGAAGTCAGGTATGGCTACCCTTAACATCCCGCCCAATTGTTCGCTGCGGTCGAATAGTGTAATTTGATGTCCGGCTCTAAGCAAGTCAGCCGCTGCTGCCAAGCCGGCCGGTCCGCCGCCGATAACCGCCGCCCGTTTGCCTGTCGGAGGGGCTTTTATCAGACGGGGCGGCTCAATGCCGGCAGCATCGCTGGCGAATCTTTTCAAGGCGCAAATCGAAGCCGGCGCGTCTAATGCGCCGCGGCGGCAAGCCTCCTCGCAAGGATGGAAGCAGGCATAGCCGAGCGCGCCGGGTAGAACGGCTCGCTGGCGAATGAGTTCCAACGCTTCATAGTCCCGTCCATCAGCAATCAATTCGAGATAGCCCGGGACATCGATACCGAGCGGGCAGGCGACGACACAAGGCGCTTCGCCATCGACCAAGGCTGCGATATTCGACTGGTCGCGCAACGCGCCGGTCGGGCAGATTGCCACGCAAGCGCCGCAGAACCGACATAAGGACTCAACCAATGAAGCGCCGCCGGTCGTCCCGATGAGGACTCTTCCAGCGGACAGCGTCGCGCCGAGAACATCGACGCCGCGCACATCCCGGCAGATGCGGACGCAACGCGTGCAGCCGATGCACAATTCGTAGTCGCGGATGAACAGCGGTTCGTCGAGGATGACAGGTCGGCCGGAATGTCGATAAGCCGGCGTATTGGACGTGATTCCGATAAAGTCGGCAAGTTTTCCGATTTCACAGCGGTTTAATAGTTCGCAGCACCTCTCTTCGACCGGCACATTCATACTGCACTGGGCGCAGCTGCAGCCTTCGCGTTGGGCGCAGGTGAGACAAGCGTGAGGATGATTTGCGAGGATGCGTTTCAGCGACTCGCGACGCGCCGAATGGATGTCGTCGCCTGTAGTGCGAATTGTCATTCCTGCCACTGCCTGCAAATCGCAGGACCTTTGCAGCGTGTTGCCGTTCACCGCCACTAAGCAGAGTTCGCAATGCGGGAGCTCCGACTCGCCTTCAGCCTCTTCGCCGGCTATCCAGACCTTCCCCTGCCATACTCCCTTTGACCAGTTGAAAGATTTGAACGCGTCCAAGTCGGGATGGCTGCACAAACCGGGGATATATATACCGCTGGCGCGAGCCGCTTCCAGAACTGATATTCCCTCTACTACCGAAAAGGTCTTGCCATCGATGACGATTTGAACCGTTGGCAAGGGGTTCTCACCACGAGTGTTCGATCGCCCCGGCTGTGCAGGCTTTTATACAGGGCAGTTCGGGATGGCTGGAAACCGGCTTGCACGGCGCGCATTTATATTTAATCTGATGGCGAAAAGCATCCTGTATCACCGCGACATTGTCGTCGTAATCATCCGTCTCGATAGTGAACATCCGCTCCGGACAGGCTTCGACGCAGAAATGTCCTTGACAGGCGATGCATTTATCAGTGTCTATGGTAATGTAGTATTGTCCCGACCCGTCGATATAGCCGTAATTAGCGAGCATCAAACCTCCGGAAGTTTACTTGCCGCTCTTTTCATAGAGGGCTTTGGCGAACAGGGCGGCGCCGATGGCGCCGGCGATTTGCGTATCATACTGCGACTTCATAGAAGTTAGATTCAACTCCTTCTCCAGCCGTTTGACGACGCCGGAGTTTTTAGCGATGCCGCCGGTGATGGCGAATTCCGGCTGAACGCCGAGCCGTTCCAAGAGCGAGATAATCCGATGCGCCATCGCCGAGCAATAGGCTGCCAGCACAAGATTCTTCGGCCAACCTGAGCGCAGCAGACCGGCGGCTTCGGATTTGGCGAAAACTACGCAGGTCGAAGAGACCGGATTGGGTTCGGCTTCGATCTGAAACGACAGGTCGCCGATATCTTCTATCGGCACGGCCAGCAGGTCGGCGAAGACTTCCATCCCGCGGCCGGTTCCAGCCGCGCACTTGTCGTTCATCAGGAAATTCGTCACCTTGCCTTTTTCGTCGCACTGGATGGCTTTGCAGTCCTGACCGCCCATATCGAGAATAGTTCGGACGGTCGGACCATACATAAAATTAGCGCCGCGAGCGTGGCAGGCAATTTCCGTGATAGCGCGATGCGCGAATGGGACATTCACGCGGCCATAACCCGTGCCGACGATATAATGCAAATCTTCGAGCGCTAGTTCTGTGCTTTCGAGCGCCCAACTCATCGCCTTGCGGGCGCTGTCCGGCGAGTCCGAACCCGTGCGCATATTGCTATAGGCGTATAACTGTCCATCGGCAAGTATAACCGCCTGCGACGACACCGAGCCGATGTCAACGCCGGCAGAAAGGATTTTTACCAATTTGGGATTTATGCTTTCGTCGCGCCAGTTATATTCCTTCCAGCGCCAAAATTCTTGTGCCATTTAGTTCCTCAGTGTGAAAGTGTGAAAGTGCGAAAGTGTGAAAGTTTGGAAATTATCCCTTCTCACGCATTGGCTTGTAACGGTCAATCAATCCCTGAATCATCGAAGATATCTCTTTGCATTCCTGGATTAATGTTTCCGCGACCTCTTTTGACAGATATCCAAGCGCACGCGCGATATAGAGCTACATTCTCAATTCAGCACAGGAACCTTTCGCGATCTTCGCCGCCTTCCTGCATTCTCGCGGAGAATTTCGTTCAAATCCCTCAGCGAGATTCGATGGTATGGATACCCCAGATCGTCTGACTTGATCTTTCAATCCCCAATCTTTCTCGAAGTCGCCCTGGTTAGTGACTTTATAAACCTCGACAGTAAGTCGAAATGACCTTTTCCAGGTATCCATATCCTCAATTCGTTCGATCAGTTTGCTCACACTCTAACGACCTCATTTTCATACTTTCCTGCTTTCGCACGTTCGAACTGTTCTATTGCGATCCACGCTGCGCCCTCAGCGGGGACAAAATCCGCAAACTCGGGAATTAAGACATCCATTTCGAGCGTCTGCTTGAGCGATGACAGAAATCCGACATTGAAAGCCATTCCGCCTATTAAGGCGACATCGGGCGTGATAGAAATGCGCCGCGCCATAGAGACAATCCGGCTGGCAATGGCGTCGTGAACGGCACGGGCGATGTCGGCTTTGGGGGTGCGGGCGTGCAGCAACGACACGACTTCGCTCTCGGCGAATACCGCGCATTGCGCGTTCATCGGCACAGCGCGCCCGGACTTAAGCGACAGAGGCCCCAGTTCGGGCAGCGAGACTTCAAGGGCGCGAGCCATCGCTTCGGTGAAAGTCCCGGCGCCGGCGGCACACTTCTCGTTTACGGCAAAATCTTTGACCCTGCCCTCTTCGTTGATGAGGATGGCGCGGCCCTCTTCGGCGCCGATATCGATTACCGTGCGCGCTGAAGGGAAATGGGCGATAGCGCCGCGCGCCGCCGCCCAGACTTCGGTCACACGGTCGCTGGCAAACGGCGCAATTTTTCGTCCTACTCCAGTCGCGCAAATCCGGTCTATTTCATTATGTTTGACTCCGGCGGCGGATATCGCTTCCTGAAAGGCTTCCGATGCCGAAATCTCCTGCTCAAATCCAGATAGCCTTTTGACACGGGCTATGACGAAGCCGTCCTGCATTAGCACGACCTTGATATGTTTAGCGCCCAGGTCCATCCCCACTGTTAGCATTAAAACTCCTTTTATGTGTAGCCCGGCTTCTTGAAGCCGGGGATTCACTTTATGTAATTCCCCAGATATTCCAGTCCGAGCGTCTCCATAAAGGCGTCGATGCGATCGCGGGTTTTGGCTTCGTCGAACTCGCGCTCGTCGCCCATATTCCCCTCAAACGCCATCACCGGCACGTCCGACTCGGCGATAGCCAGCCGGTTCTCGGCGATGCCGCACGACAACCCTTCGCAGCCGCGGTTCATATGCAGCATCACGCCGTTCAGACGCCACTCCTTCACGATGCGAAGCATCATCTTGGACTTCAGGTCGGCGTCGTAGAAATGCTGCCATTCGGGTTTGGAGAGGTTCCAGTCGGCGAGTATGCGCAGCGCTTGGTCGCGGGTGTCGATTGAGACGCCCTTCTGCATCGGCGTTGCGCGTGGTCCCCAAGTCCCGTCCGGCTTATCTTCCCAGACGCCTATCAGCGCGAAGGTATAGAGACTTCCTACCGAGACGGCGCCGAAGCCCTCGAGGTAGCGGAAAATTTTCAAGAAGCCCCACGGCGGCTGGGTGTCGGACATCAGCCGGCGGCGCTCGTTAGACACCGCCGCAATCCCCCGCGCTACGCGGTCGGCGACCTCGTCGCGTAATTCTTCATAGAAGTCAGCCACGACCTTGGCATGCTTCTGCAGCGTCCCCAAAACATAGAGCGAATACATCGTCTTCTCGTCCAGCGGCGCCGGAATCGCCTTGTTTAAGGCGCAAACCTCCGCCCAAACTGAAGTCGAACGGGTTTCGTTCTTCACCGCTTCGATGAGTTTTTCATCGTCGTATTTACGTTCGGTTACGCGCTCGAGGAACTCGATGGACTCGTGCATCTGATTCACGACGAACATCAGCCGGTCTTCGTCGAGGTCTTTATACGGCCCGACCGAGACATCGATGCAGAAGTAGGGAATCTGCTTATACTCGGCGACGTGCTGATACCACTTGGCGTGGCTGCAGCAGATGTGATCCTGAAAGGCGAAGTCGGGTTTCGGGTATTTCCCGCCGAAGTTGAATTCGTCGAGATACATCGAGCCCCAATAGTTGCGCATATAACTGCACAGGTCGCGCGCCCAGCCTTTGGCTTCGGCGGCTTCCATACAGCGCAGCGAGAAGTCCTTGTTGAAGGCGATGGACGCCGCGTAAGGCTCGCCAGTAATGGCATAGACATCATCGCCCAGCCCGGCTGGAATGGCGTCGAACGACCAGGCTCCGCCGGTCCAGCGCAACCCGCCCTTGTCGTGCGCCGTCGCGTAGTCGCGGTAGTAGTTATCCCGAAGTTCCTTGGCTTTATTCCAGCACTTCAGGGGTTCGGTGTGGTAGGTTTTCATTTAGTGCGAAAGTATGAAAGTGCGAAAGTGCGAATCTGACGTATTATTGGGTTCGTCTCCACCCGGCAGCATATTGGACGCCGCAGAATATCATTTCTTTTCCATCTTTGCCGTAGAAAATGCTCACGGGGAAGAGTCCACGTTTGGTTTGACGCAAGTCAAAATAGGCATTTTGGGAATGTCCGGCGATTCGGAATGCTGCATCTCCGATTGGTGGACTTCAAAGCCTATCCCCCTCAGCAGATTCAGCCAGGTCTCCAACTGAAAGATGCCCAATATGTGAAGGTCGGACTCAATTCGGTATTGGTTGCCATTGCGGATCAAATAGACCAAGGTGCATTCATAGGTTGTATCTGTCGGATCGGGATCGTAGTTGTCTTCAAAGTAAACCAAGCGAATACCTCCCTTTTCGTGTGTCTTCCCGCCGAATTCATATTTTACCAGCCCGCCCGCCAGTTGTTCAATAAAGGTGACGAAAACCCCGCCGGGTTCAAGGTGCTTCCAAGCAGTTTGGAAGGCAGCGGCCAAATCAGATTCGTTGGACATATAATTGATGGCGTCGTGAATAAGTACAGCGTCAAAGCGCTTTCCCAGTCGAACGATCCGCATATCGCCACAATGATGATCGATATCTGGATTTAGCCGGCGGGAGTTCTCCAGCATCGCGAGGCTTAGGTCGATCCCGGTTATGCGATAATGCTTCTTCAAGTGGCTGGCTGTATGGCCGCCGCCACAGCCGAGTTCTAGGAGCGTTTTGACTTCGCGGCGTGCGTGGGCCTGAATAAGACTGTGGATGGCTCCGGCCTCGCCAGCATAATCTCCCGGCGGGCTCATAATGGGCCAGAGCCAAGCCAGATCGGAATAAAGGCGATTTTGCCTTATGTTCTCGCTTGGTGTCATGTGCCATTGCTAATCAAACACAAGGAAACTGTTCAGCACGGACTTCTGGCTGTTCAAGACGCTCGCCGTCATCAGCGCGCTATTTTCGGTATAGGCATAAGGAGGATTGGTCGAGTGTTTAAGGTTCTTGAACCGGTCACAATTTATGACCAGTTCATCTACTGGATTCGATCTTCCGATGGAATGATGACTTCTATTCGTTCGTTTCTTCATCCCTTCGTGGTTAATTCATCCGATCCAGTATCTTATGCGATCCCACTGCCATCAGCACGATGACCTCATTCCCCAATTGGCAGATCAGATGGTGATTGCGGTCGATGCGCACCTCCCAGTATTGCGGCAGGCGCTGGAGGCGCTTCAAGCCAAGCGACGGGTGCGACCGGTCGGCGGCGAGCGGGCGGATCGCTTTCGCTGCCCGCTCCTGAACGTCCACGGGCA